>Ga0209415_10020632_pt1 | contig 10227 bp, 7 predicted proteins | sample PeaSoiSIISIP2007_FD_187696 | JGI IMG/M metagenome (GOLD analysis project Ga0209415, IMG submission 187696) | Peat soil microbial communities from Weissenstadt, Germany - SII-SIP-2007 (SPAdes) (version 2) | ecosystem: Environmental > Terrestrial > Soil > Wetlands > Peat | place: Germany...
CGGAAGGAGGGGTATGTGTTCCTCGGGCCGGTGGAGGTCGAGATCCATCGCGACCCGCGGGTGCGGGCGGGTCGGTTCAACGTCAAAGCGGAGGTGAGGGAGGGACCCGATGGCCTGGCGGCGGCATCCCTCGTGCTTCCGGACGGATCCCGGGTGGTTCTCGGGACGGAGCCTGCGGTGATCGGGCGCCTCCCGGAGTGCACCATCGTCCTGGGCGACCCGAATGTGAGCCGGCGGCACGCCGAGGTCCGTCGCCAGGCGAGCGACGTGGTCGTGGTGGATCTCAGGTCCACGAACGGTACCCGTGTGAACGGCGTCCCCGTTCGGGAGAGGGTCCTCGCAGACGGGGACGAGATCTCGGTCGGCACTACGGCGATCCGGTTCGAGACGTCTTGAGCTCTCGGAATGCTCCTGCTCACGTCTTTGGACAACCAGAATCTGCTGCGGGCCCTCGAGATCATCGTGGTGGCTCTCATTTGGCTGTTCTTCTTCCGGGTCATCCGGGCTGTGTGGGTGGAGGTGCGGCCCCCGAAAGCCAGGCGCCGCAAGGCCGAGGAGTCCGAGGCTCCGCCTCCCCCCGCACCCGGGGGTCGGCGCCAGCGCGCCCGCAACCTCCAGCTCAAGGTGGTCGAGCCCGAATCCGAGCGGGGACGGTCCTACGACCTGGGGGACGAGCTGACCTTGGGGAGAGCAGCGGGTTGCGGGGTCCGGGTGGAGGACGCCTATACCTCTTCTATACATGCGCGCCTTTTCCAGCGGGACGGGACGCTGTGGGTGGAGGATCTCGGGTCGACCAACGGGACTTGGGTCAACGCCGAGAGGATCGGGTCGCCCACGAGGCTCGGCAGGGGGGACCTCCTCCAGGTCGGCGGCACCGTCTTCGAGGTGAGCCGCTGATGAAGGACGAGAAGAGTCGAGATGGAAGTCGGCGTGAAGCCCGCCTGCGAGGTCGAGACGAGAGGGCAGAGGCGCCGGGGCCGAGCAGCCGGGCCTCTCGTAGCCAGAAGCTGGTAGAGCTGTGACTGTTCTTCGCTCCGGCTCTGCCACCGACGTCGGGCGCGTTCGCTCGATCAACGAGGACCGGGCTCTCGAGGGGGACACCCTCTTCGCCGTCGCCGACGGCATGGGCGGGCACGCGGGAGGCGAGGTCGCTGCAGGCACCGCGATCGACCATCTCGAGAGGGGCTTCGCTCACGAGCCTTCTGTCGAGGGGCTCGTGGACGCCGTACACGAGGCGAACCACGCCGTCTGGGAGCAGGGCCGATCCGACCCTGCCTTGCGGGGCATGGGGACGACTCTCGTCGCTGCCGCGCTGATCCCCTCCGAGAACGGCGATCGGCTGGTGCTGGCGAACGTGGGCGACTCGCGCGCCTACCGGCTGCACCGCGGAGTGCTCCACCAGTTGACGAAGGACCACTCGGTGGCTGAGGAGCTCGTGGCGCGAGGCGAGCTCTCGGAGGAGGAAGCAGCGGTGCACCCGCACCGCCACATCCTGACGCGCGCCCTCGGCGTGAACACCGACGTCGAGGTGGACACGTTCGAGTTCGTCCCCGAGCAGGGCGACCGCTACCTCCTCTGCTCGGACGGTCTGTCGAACGAGGTTCCCGCGGAGGAGATCGAGGAGGTGCTCTCCGACACCAGGGATCCGAAGAAGGCGGCCGAGATCCTCGTACGGGTGGCGAACGAGTCGGGTGGCAACGACAACATCACTGCCGTCGTCCTCGACGTGCTCGTCGGCGAGGCGCCGGCGGAGACCGACGACGAGGAGGCTTCGGACGCCGTCGTCCCTCTGGCCGTCGCCTCCGGCTCGGCAGGCTTCGCTCCCGCCCGAACCGCCGGCACGCCCGAAGGCGCGGTGTCTTCTGGTTCGAGAGACGCAGCCCTCATGGGCCGCTCCGAAGAGGCCGGCGGCGAGGACGCCATCCCACTTCCGGCCACCCGCATCGCCGCCCCTCCGCGGCGCAGGACCTCGAGACGCCTCACGTTCCGCGTGCTGTTGTTCGTCGTGGTGCTCGGGGCGCTCGGCTACGGCGCGTACGCGGCGGTGCGCTGGTACGTGAACAACTCCTATTACGTGGGCCTGCGTCACGGCGAGGTGGTCGTGTTCCAGGGTCGCCGCGGAGGCTTCCTGGGCATCGACCCGAAGGTCGTGGAGCTGACAGCCATAACCGGGGCGGAGGTTCCGAGCTACATCGCATCGAGCTTGAGCTCGGGGGTCGAAGAGCCTTCGTTCCATGCGGCAAAGAGTTACGTTTCCAACTTGAAGCAGCAGCTCTGCGCCGAGCAGACGCCTCCGGCGGGTCTCAAGTGCCTGCCTTCATCGTCGGGTACGACGACAACGACACTTCCACCGTCGTCCTCGACGACCGGTGCGGTCCTGCCGACGATCTCATTGAGAAGGGCGGCCTGAGGTGGCTCGCCGGATCCGTTGGCTAGGTGTCGCCATGGTCGCCTGTTTCGTACTGCTGTTCTTGCAGCTGAACAACATCCAGGTCGTGAAAGCCCACCAGTACGCGAACGACCCGAACAACCCTCAGGTCCAGGCAGCCAAGTTCACCCAGACGCGAGGCATGATCCTGAGCGCCGACGGCGTGGTGCTGGCGCAATCGGTGGTCGCACCGAAAGGGAGCACCTACGAATACGAACGGCAATATCCGACCGGCGCGCTCTTCGGTCAGATCACCGGCTTCTTCTCCTACATATACGGATTGAGCGGAGTCGAGGACTCCTACAATTCTGACCTCCTCTCCCACAACCGGCCGGTGAAGACTCTCGGGGACCTCCTCGCGACGAGAACCGTCACCGACAACGTGACCCTCACGCTCTCGGACAAGCTGCAGACAGATGCCATGAATGCACTCGCCGGCCGGAATGGCGCCATCGTGGTGCTGGACCCGTCCACGGGCGCCATCGAGGCGATGTACTCGAACCCGAGCTACGACCCGACCCCCCTCGTCACCTTGAACTGCGCCGTCGAGAAGACGGTCGGGAAGTCCCAGGAGTGCGCGCAGACCGTCGCGGCGCAGGCATATGCCGCCGACACCACCAACGACGCCCATGGTTACAACCCGCTCACCTCGCTCGCATACCAGAACCACTTCCCTCCGGGATCGACCTTCAAGATCGTCACTGCATCTGCCGCCTACGAGAAGGCGCCACAGCTCGTGAACACGCCGATGCCCTATTACGTCTGCATCGCAGGCGGGACCCTCGGCGGGCAGGCTCCGAACAAGCCGCTGTGCAACGACAGCGGCAGCGGTTGCGGCGGCACGATCGCCGAGATGCTTCCTCCCTCGTGCGACACGGGCTTCGCGATCCTCGGCACGAGGGTCGGCGCAGCTTCGATGACCGCCGAGGCGGACGCCTACGGCTTCAACCAGCAGCCCCCGATCGACCTCCCACCGAGCCCCTTCGAGGTCTCGGACTTCCTCGAACCGAGCTGCTACAAGAACGCGGAGATCTTCCTGGCTCAGTCCTCCATCGGCCAGCAGTGCACCGTCGCCAGCCCGCTCCAGATGGCGATGGTCGCCGCCGGGATAGCGAACGGCGGAGTGGTGATGGTCCCCCACGTGATGTCGGAGGTACGTGACTCACAGGGGAACCTCGTCGAGACCTACCAGCCGAAGCAGTGGATGAAGGCGACCTCGCCGCAGACCGCGGCTGCCATCAACAAGCTCATGACAGAGGTCGTCTCGTCTCCGGGAGGGACAGCGGCCGGAGTCGGCTTCCCGGCGAGCGAGGACGTTGCGGCGAAGACCGGAACGGCCCAGATAGGCCTCGGGAACACCGCTACTACCGACTGGATGATCGCATTCGCCCCCGCCAACGCCCCGAAGGTGGCGGTGGCGGTCATGGTGCCGAACCAGGCGCTGTCTGCCTATGGCGCCACGGTCGCCGGCCCAGTCGTGAAGACCATCCTCGGCGACGTGCTGGGGGGCCAGTGACCGCTACGTCCGTGTCGGCCTCGATGTCGACCTCGCGCTCGCCGTCGTCGTCTGTGAGGGTGCCTGCTCCACGCGCGCGGGATTCGGCGCTCTCTTCGTCCGCCTGGGTCGCTTATGCGACCGGGCCTAGGCTCTGACGTCGTGGTCGAACCCGCCGAGAACTCGCGTGTCCTCTCCGGGCGCTACGAGCTGATCCATCTGGTCGCGCGCGGAGGGATGGCCGAGGTCTACCGGGCCAGGGACCGCCTCCTCGACCGACCGGTGGCGCTCAAGATCTTGTTCCCCGAGCTCTCGGTCGACAGGTCGTTCGTCGAGCGGTTCCGCCGGGAGGCGCAGGCGGCCGCGAACCTCTCGCACCCGAACATCGTCCCGGTCTTCGACTGGGGAGAGGACACCGGCACCTACTTCATAGTGATGGAGTTCGTGGACGGCCGCACGCTGTCTTCGATCCTCCGCAGCGCGGGTCCGCTTCATCCCGACCGTGCCGCGGAGATCGCCGCCGACGTGGCGGGCGCCCTTGCCTACGCGCACCGCCACGGTGTGGTGCACCGCGACGTCAAGCCCGGCAACGTCCTCATCACCGAAGAGGGGATCGTGAAGGTCACCGACTTCGGGATCGCGCGCGCTCTGAACACCGAGGAGAGCCTCACCCAGACGGGTGCCGTCATGGGCACAGCGACCTACTTCTCGCCCGAGCAGGCCGAGGGAATGGGCGTCGACGCGCGCAGCGACATCTACTCGTTGGGCGTCGTCCTGTTCGAGATGGTGACCGGCCGGCCCCCCTTCCTCGGCGATACCCCCGTGGCCGTCGCCTCGAAGCACGTTCGAGAGCACCCTCCGACCCCCCGAGAGATAAACCCGTCGGTGCCGCCGGATCTCGAGGCCGTGATCTTGAAGTGCATGGCGAAGTCACCCGACCACCGCTACCCGACAGGCGACGACCTGCGCGTCGACCTGCTTCGCTTCCGCGAGGGCCACGCGGTCGCGGCGACCATCCCGCCCCCTGGCGTCGGCACTACACAGGCCATGGGAGCCGTCGGGGCCACCCAGGCCATGGGCGCGGTGGGCCGCACGGCGACGGTCCCGCGGGTGGCAGGTCCCTACGCCGACGAGCCCGAGAGGCCGTCGGGGCGCACCGGGATCTATGCCGCGATCCTCGTCCTCCTCATTGCCGCGCTCGCCGTCGTGGTGATCTTCCTCGGGCAGTCTCTCGGCTGGTGGCACCTTGGGTCGCAGAAGCCTGGAGTGACGACCTTCAACATGCCCGACGTCACGAACCAACCGGTCGCGCAGGCGAGGAACACCCTCCAGGGCGAAGGACTCACGGTCACCACGGAGCAGGACTCCTCGAGCAACCAGCCGGTCACCACCGTCATACGCACCGACCCTTCGAAGGGCACGAAAGTCCACAGGGGCGAGAGCGTCACTCTCGTCACCGGTGGCAAGGCGGTCGTGCAGCAAGTGACGGTCCCGAACGACCTGGTAGGGCAGTCGGTCGACGACGCCCGCAACGAGCTCGCCCGGCTGACACTCCCGGCGAACGTTCAGTTCAGCACGAACGTCGGCACGTGCAACCCGGCCCAGTACCTGAACCTCGTGTGCGCGACGACGCCGCCGGGAGGCACGCAGATCAACCAGGGCGCAACCGTCACCCTCATAACGCCTTCGCCGAACACGACCACCACCTCGCCTCCGACCACGACCACGACCACCACCACGACGGTCCCGTCGTCCACGACGACCGTGCCCTCCACGACCACCACGGCCGGGGGGCTTCTCGGGCACCAGGCGGGCACGAGCTCCGGCCGCCCGAACCGTCGAGCCGTCTAGCCGGACCCTCGGGCACGCCCCTAGGGCACGCCCCTCGGCGGGCCTCCGGCCAGCTCTTTCCGGGCCTCCGGCCAGCTCTTTCAGGGCCTTGGGGCAGGCCCGCCCGGGCGAAATCGCGCCAGGTCCCTCGGCCGGGGGCGTTTCCCTCCGAAACATTTCGCTGCCTTCGTGGCGCCGCCCGGCTCCTCCGACAGAGGTAGCCGGCCGCTCGATCCGTATCGGGCGCGTGCAGCGAGGGTCGGCAGGACGGTCGGGGGGCCGCAAATGGGGGGACTGTCGAGGATGCAGACCAATCCGACCTTCTACAAGTCCGCGCTCGGAGCCCGAACCCGGCGGACAGAGCCCCCTTCGGATGCTGAGCGCCGACCTCGCGGAACCTTCGGGGGACTGCGGTCCGCCTCGGTGGCCGTGACGCTTCTCGCCGGAGCGCTCCTGGTTCTCACCGTCGGCGTGGGGGCCCCGGTCTCGGCAGCCCCGTCCTCTCAGAGCGGGATCCAGGGTGTTCAGGCTCAGGCAGGAGAGCTCGAAGCGCAGATCCAGGGGGACAGCAACCGGCTCGAGGTCCTCGACCAGCAGTACGAGGCAGCTCAGCAGCAGGTGCAGAGCCTCGACCAGTCCGTGCTCGAGACGGCGGCCAAGGTCGCCGCCGAAGTGGCCACGGTGAACGCGGCCAATTCCCAGCTCCGCGAGCAGGCACTGTCGGTGTACACGAACGGGAGCACGGGCTCCGGAATCGCCCAGCTGTTCGATCCGCCCAACCAGGAAACCTCCATCGCCGCGGTCTACCAAGGGGTGGCGAGCGCCGACATCTCCGAGACGATCGACCGCCTGCACGTGGCGCAGGCATCCCTCCAAGACCAGGAGAGCCAGCTCGAAGGAGATGAGGCTCGAGCCAAGACCGAGTCCGAAGTGCTCGGCGAAGCGCAGTCTCAGGCTCAGGGTCTGCTCTCTTCCCAGGAGGCGGCGCTCGGGCACGTCAAGGGCGAGATCGCCTCGCTCGTCGCGCAGCGACAGGCGGCCACGCAGGCCACCGACTCCGCCTCGTTCCGGTCGCGCTACGGAGCGGGCACGACGGCCAATGCCGCCGTCTCCCCTGGTGCTGGCGGTGCGGTGCAGGCGGCCGAGAGTCAGCTCGGCGTGCCCTACCGCTGGGGAGCCGAGGATCCCGGAGTGGGATTCGACTGCTCGGGGCTGACACAGTGGTCGTGGGGGCGGGCCGGCGTGTCCATCCCACGCACGGCCCAGGCGCAGTACGACGCGATCGTCCATGTGCCGATGTCTGCGCTCGAGCCGGGGGACCTCTTGTTCTGGGACGACGGCACGAGCTCGATCCAGCACGTCGCCATGTACGTGGGCAATGGCCAGGTCATCCAGGCACCTCGGAGTGGAGAGAACGTGAGCTACTCGGCGATCTGGACGAACGGTCTCGTCGGAGCCGGCCGGCCCTGAGCTCGCGCACCGGGTCGGTCCGACCTGTTCGCCATGTGGGCGGCTCCCGCCCGCCGAGTCTCACTGAGGGTGACAGTTTCTCGCGGGACTGGGTTCGGGCCGTAATAGAGTTGCCTCCTTCTGTGGCGGAGGGGGAGCGTTCGGGATGTCGGAGAGTGACCTCGAGGTGAGCGAGGACTCCGTCCTCGACTCCCTCGAGGCGGAGGCCATCGGAGTGCTTCGCGACGTGGCGGGCGGTTTTCGCCGCCCCGTCCTTCTCTACTCGATCGGGAAGGATTCCTCGGTCCTCCTGCACCTGGCCCGCAAGGCCTTCAGCCCGGCGAGCATTCCCTTCCCCGTCCTGCACATCGACACGGGCTGGAAGTTCGCCGAGATGATCCGCTTCAGGGACGCCACAGCGGAGCGCCTCGGGCTCGACTTGATCGTCCACACGAACGAGGAGGGCGCTCGCCAGGGGGTTACCCCGTTCACCCACGGTGCCCACGAGTACACGCGCATCATGAAGACCGTGGCTCTGAGAGAGGCGCTCGACTCCTTCGGCTTCGACGTCGCCATCGGAGGGGCTCGACGCGACGAGGAGAGGTCGCGGGCCAAAGAGCGCGTGTTCTCGTTGCGCGAGGCAGGGCATCGATGGGAGCCGCGAAAACAGCGCCCCGAGTTCTGGCGCACCCCGAACCCGCAGCTCGCCGAAGGCCAGACGATGCGCGCTTTTCCTCTTTCGAATTGGACCGAGCTCGACGTGTGGCGTTATGTGCAGCGCGAACAGATAGACGTCGTGTCGCTCTACTTCGCCGACAAGCGGCCAGTGGTCGAGCGCGACGGAGCGCTGATAATGGTGGACGACGAGCGGCTGCCGTTGAACGCGGGGGAGCGGCCCGAGCAGCTGCTCGTTCGCTTCCGGACTCTCGGCTGCTACCCGCTCACCGCGGCGATCATGTCCGACGCCACGGACCTGGCGGCACTCGTGCACGAGATGAGCACGACGCGTTCGTCAGAACGTGCGGGGCGCCTCATCGACGGCGAGGGCGGGGGCTCGATGGAGTCGAAGAAGACCGAGGGCTACTTCTGATGGGTCCGTCTGTGAACGGGTCGACGTCGACCGAGGCAGCCTCATCATCATCAACAACCTCCGCCTCTTCCGCCGTTTCGAAACCCCTCGTGCACATGGTCGCGTGCGGGTCCGTGGACGACGGGAAGTCCACGCTGATCGGCCGGCTCCTCGCCGAGACCGGGAGCGTTCCCGACGACCAGCTGGAGCACGCCCGCACCGTGCGCCGCGGCGGGTCCGCCATTCCCGTGGGTGAGATCGACTACTCGCTCGTCACCGACGGGCTCGAAGCCGAGCGCGAGCAGGGCATCACCATCGACGTCGCCTACCGACAGCTCCAGCTTCCGTCCGGCCGCAGGGTCGTGATCGCTGACTCGCCAGGGCACGAGCAGTACACACGGAACATGGCGGTTGCCGCCTCGAACGCGGACCTCGCACTACTGGTCGTCGACGCGGAGAGGGGACTGAGGCCCCAGACCCACCGGCACCTGACCGTCTGTGCGCTCATGGGTGTCGGCTCGGTGATCGTCGCGATCAACAAGATGGACGCAGTCGGCCACTCGCCCGAGGTCTTCGAGGGGCTCGCCTCGCAGATCGAGGCCGATGCGCGGCGCCTCGGCGTGACCGACGTGCGCTGCGTGCCGGTGAGCGCGCTCTTCGGCGACAACGTGACCGAGCGCTCGTCCTGCATGCCCTATTACAGCGGGCCGACGGTGCTCGAGATCCTGGCCGCCTGGGCGCCCCCTGTTCCCGAGCAGCGTCCCTTCCGCCTCGCTGTTCAGTACGTCACGCGGGCCCCCGGGTTCAGGGGCTATGCGGGGACGGTTCTCGCCGGATCTGTGAAGCCCGGGGACGAGGTGCTCGTCACTACGACCGGCGTGCACGCGAGGGTCGAGCGCGTGACGACATTCGACGGCGACCTGGAGCGTGCCGAGGCGGGGAAGGCGGTCACCCTCGTGCTCGACCGGGAGGTGGATCTGTCGCGTGGGGACCTCGTCACAGGGGTGACGGACGCGCCGGCCCCCTCTACGGCGTTCGCGGCCGAGCTCATCTGGGTCGGCGAACTGCCGTTGATGCACGGCCGTTCGTACCTGCTCGTGAGCGGGCCGAAGTCGGTGCCGGCCACGGTTACGACCCTTCGAGCGCGTCTGGAAGTGACCTCCGGCAAAGAGGTGGCGGCGAGGCGCCTCGAGACGAACGACATCGGCCGGGTGGAGATCGCCACCGACGTCCCGGTCGCTCTCGATCCATACGGTCTGTGCCGCGACACGGGGGGCTTCCTCCTTGTTGACCGCGTCAGCTGCGACACGGTCGCTGCAGGCCTGGTGCGCCACGTTCTTCGGCGGTCGGACAACGTCGTCCCCCATGCATACGTCGTCGATCGAGAGGCGCGAGCGCGGCTCAAGAACCAGCAGCCACGAGTGCTCTGGATCACAGGTCTTCCCGGCTCGGGCAAGTCGACCCTGGCCGACGCCCTCGAGCGAAGGCTCCATTCCATGGGGATGCACACCTACGTGCTCGACGGGGACAACTTGCGCAAGGGTATGAACCGGGACCTCGGCTTCACCCCCGAGGACCGAGCCGAGAACGTGCGCCGCGTGGCTGAGACGGCCCACCTGTTCTTCGATGCCGGGCTCGTCGTCATCGTCGCGCTCGTCTCTCCGTTCCGCGCCGACCGCCGTGCTGCTCGCGAGATGTTCGGGCCTGGCGACTTCATCGAGACGTTCGTCGACACGCCTCTCGAGGTGTGCGCGAGGCGAGACCCGAAGGGCCTGTACTCGAAGGCGGGCGGAGGGTCGCTTCCGAACATGACCGGTGTCGGCCAGCAGTACGAGCCACCGGAAAACGCAGACGTGGTGATCGACGGGTCCATCCCCGTGGCCGCAGCCGTCGAGCGACTCGTCGGCCTGCTAGTTCCCGAGCACGCTGCAGCGGACTGAACGTCGCGTCTACGGG
>Ga0209415_10020633_pt1 | contig 10226 bp, 9 predicted proteins | sample PeaSoiSIISIP2007_FD_187696 | JGI IMG/M metagenome (GOLD analysis project Ga0209415, IMG submission 187696) | Peat soil microbial communities from Weissenstadt, Germany - SII-SIP-2007 (SPAdes) (version 2) | ecosystem: Environmental > Terrestrial > Soil > Wetlands > Peat | place: Germany...
GAGCAGTATCGTGATATCGACCGCGGGGAATTGGTGCGGCGGACGAATGAGTTGGCGGCGTTGACGCGGGGGTGAGGTGTTTTCCACGCGCCGAGCGGGCGTCGACACGAGTGTCGACGCGGCACGCAGGAGTGCGTGCGCCACGGTTGTGCGGCGGGGGTGAGAAGGCAAGAAACGTTGGCAGGCGGAAGCGCCTGCCCCACCTTAATCCGCTCCGGCATCGGAAGGCTGCGGCGAACCGTTGAAGTCCCGAGTGGCCGCAGGGTGTCCGCCGTGCCACCGGGTCAGTGAGTCCTTGACCACTCTGGAGATCGCGACCCGGTTCTGGACGGCCAGCTTGAGCCATTGCCAGGCTCCCTTCTGCGGGAAATAGATTCCGCGGAAGAACAGGCGGGCCATCAGGTGGCTGATTTTGTAGGCAGCCGGCTCGCCCGAGATCGACTCCAGGGCTCTCCTGGTCGCGGCAGGGCTGTAGGAGTTCGTCCAGGCGTACCGAACTTCATCCTGCACCTCGGGGATCGAGATCTTGTGAGGCGTGTGCGCCATGCGGAAGGGGGCGAACTCGAGCCAGTGTTTCGGCCGGATCAGCCGTCCTTCCTTTTCCAGGCGGTCATACAGAGGAGTCGCGGGAAAGGGGGTGATCTGTCCAAAGACGGGCAGCGTCGGCGGCCACCGGCGAATCTCGGCGAGGGTGCGCTCGCCCACCCCGGGAGTATCGTGATCCAGCCCAAAGATGAAGGAAGTGATGGCGTAGACGTGGCGCCGGGCCAGCGACTCCAGCACGCGGGCGTAATCCGCCGGTTTGTTGAAGCTCTTGTTGACGCTGGCGAGATTGGCGGGGTCGAGTGACTCCATTCCGATGAAGATCCATCTCCCGCCCGAAGCGGCGATCAAATCGAGCAGCTCTTCGTCGCGCAGCAGGTTGGCGCTGATCTGCCCCACCCACGACAGCTCGGCTCCCGCCGCAATGATATCGCGCAGGAGCGCCTTGGTGCGCTTGACGTTGATCGCGAAATTATCGTCGACGAAGAATACGGCGGCCTGGCCGCGGGTGCCGCGCGCGCGCTCCTTGATTTTGAGCATCTCTTCGACGATGCTGCGGTTGGACCGGAACCGGATCGAGTCGCCGAAGAAACCGGTGACCGTGCAGAATTCGCATCCATAAGGACAGCCGCGTCCGGATTCGATGGGGATGATGTGAAAGGTCTCCCAGGCGTACCCGAAGCGGCGTATGACCGGACGCATGAAGCCGGGAATCCGGTTGAACTGTTTCAGGTCGATCGAGTCCCAGGGAATTGCCGGGTAGTCCTGCAAGGTGGGCTTGCGCTCCTGCCCGAACAGGTCCACCGGAGTGTAAATCTCCTTGAGCTTGCCGCGGGCGGCATCCTCCACGATTTGCGGCCAGGTTTCATCGGCTTCGCCCAGGGCCACGGCATCCGCGTGACGCGGTCCGCCGCCTCGCCCGAGAGCCTCGTCAGGCAGCTCCGTCACGTGCGGTCCGCCCATGACCACAGGAATGCCGGCCGCGCGGATGGCATCGGCCACGCGGTAGGCTTTGGCGATCATACGGGTCATGGCGCCGATACCGACCAGCCCGACCTGGCGGTCGAGGGCGAACCGAACCAGCTCGGCGTCGCTCATGGGTTGCGTGTTGCCGTCGATCAGGATCACCTCGTGGCCGCTGGGCGTGAGCGCCTGCAGCAGGAACATCCAGAGGTGAGGCATGAAATTTTGCGTGACCCCATTGTCGGGGTTGTAAAGCAGGATTCGCATGGACTTGCCGTTACCAGCGTCGAAACGCCGGCGTTCCTTTCTCCGGCAAGTTGCGGGCTTCGGATCAGTGGGGCCCAGCCATCCGGGCAGCCCTCAGTGTCGGTAGAGCTATCGTATCACTCTTTTCGATCTCTTTTTACCGATTCGGCGGTATACTGGGCACGGGAGGTAATCGGGCCATGTCCGTCGACCTTCGTCATCGCATGCATCGGCGCGGGGAGTTGTTCCACACCACACTGGAAGGCGCCTTTCTCTCCGCCACGTCGTTGATTTTGACGCTTCTGACCCTGATCGTTCTGTGCGTCGGAGTTCTGGTGTTTCGGGCGGGTTAGTCCCCCGAGAAGAGCGGGTCCAGGGGGACCCGCGCAGACCAGGGGGTCTGCCCCACCAATCTGCATTCCCAGCCCTGGGGAACTGTCGCTAACCGGCCGACCAGGCGATCAGTCCGGGGAGAAAGCTGCGGCACTCGTCCGCGTGGAAGGGCAGAACCCGTACGGTATAGCCGTACAGGCCGCTTCTGCGGCAAGGCACCGTGGTGGCTTCGAAGACCGAGACTCCGTCCCGCCCGCCGGCCGGCTGCATGGGAATGGCCACGGCATCCGTCATCTCGTCGTCGGCCCCGACCCGGCCCAGGTACAGCTCCACTGCGACCTCGTCCGGGCGGACCGCGCCCAGCCGCACGCGGGCCTGCACGCGGAAATCGCCGCCCACCGTCAGTCCGGCGGCGGGCGCGGCATCCACGGCCTCGATGCGGACTTCGCTCCAATGGGCGCGCATGCGCGAGATCCATGCCGCCAGGGCCCGGGCGCGCGCCGATCGGTTGGCGATCAGTTGCTGCGACCGGGCATCGGCGGCCACGTAGAAATCGGAGGTGTACTCCCGCACCATCCTCTGCGTATTAAAAGGATAGAGCGTCGAGATGGAGCTTTTCATGTGCGCGATCCAGCGGCGCGGCAGGCCATCGGCGCTGCGCTCATAGAAACTCGGAACGATGTCCTGCTCCAGCAGATCGTAGAGCGCTTCGGACTCCACCTGGTCCTGGTATTCGGGGTTGTCGTAGCTCTCCCCCTGCCCGATCGCCCAGCCGATGAAGGTGTTGGCGGAACTTGCGGTCTCCCAGGCTTCGTCCCACCATCCGTCGAGGGTGCTGAAGTTGAGCGCGCCGTTGGCCATGGCCTTCATGCCGCTGGTGCCGCTGGCCTCGAGCGGGCGCAGCGGCGTATTGAGCCAGATGTCCGAGCCCTGCACCAGGTAACGGCTGACGGCCATGTCGTAGTCTTCGAGGAACACCAGGCGGCGGCGGAGATTCTTCTTCTGCGCCAGCTTGACGACCTGCTGGATGAGAGTTTTGCCGGCATCGTCGCGGGGGTGCGCTTTGCCCGCATAGAGAATCTGCACGGGGCGGCCGGCTTGGTTGAGGATCCGCTCGAGCCGCTCCACATCGCGCAGCAGCAGGGCGGCACGCTTGTAGGTGGCGAACCGGCGGGCGAAGCCGATGGTCAGCGCGTCCGGATCGAGCACTTCGTCGGCGGCATCGATCTCGGCTTGCGATGCGCCGCGCCGCTTGAGCTGCAGCCGCAGGCGGCGCCGGGCAAACGAAACCAGGCGTTCCCGGCGCCGCTCGTGCGTGCGCCAAAGCTCCTCGGCCGGAATGGCTTCCACGCGGCGTCAGAGGTTGGCGTCGGCATGCTCCTCGCGCCACTTGGGCCCCAGATAGCGGTCGTAGAGCTGGTTCATCTCGTTCGAGATCCACGAACGGAAGTGCACCCCGTTGGTGACATGCCCGATGGGGATTTCGTTTTCGGGCACGCCCGGCCAGATCGCCTTCCACATGCCACGCGACACTTCCCCGTGCAGCTTGCTGACTCCGTTGCTGGACGACGCCATGCGCAGGGCGAGCACGGTCATGCAGAACTCTTCGTCGGGGTTATCGGGATTCTGCCGGCCCAACCCGAGGAACTCCGCGCGGGTGAGCGACAGCTTTTGCATGTAGGCCGAGAGGTAGCGGTCGATGAGGGCCGGCGGAAAATAGTCGTGCCCCGCGGCCACTGGCGTGTGGCCCGTAAAGACCAGGCCGCCCGAGGCCACGGCGCGCGCTTCGGAGAATGACAGGCCGTGCTTCTGCATCAGCGTCCGCACCCACTCCAGGCCCAGGAACGCGGAGTGGCCTTCGTTCATGTGGCAGACCGTGGGATCGAGCCCCAACGCCTGCAACGCGCGGTATCCGCCGATGCCGAGCAGGATCTCCTGCTTCAGCCGCATTTCCTTGTCGCCGCCATAGAGCTGGCGGGTAATCACGCGATCGTCCGGGCGATTGGCGGGGAGGTTGGTATCCAGCAGGAAGAGCGAAACCCGCCCCACGCGCACGCGCCACACTTGCGCCAACACCGATCGGCCGTCGTAGGTGACATCAATCGTTAGCGGACTGCCGTCCGGCCGCTGTTCGCGGGACAGGGGAAGGTTCTGAAAATCGTTGTCTTCGTACGACTCCTGCTGCCAGCCCGCGGCGTTCAGGTATTGCCGGAAGTAGCCCTGCTGGTAGAGCAGCCCGACACCTACCAGCGGCACTCCCAGGTCGCTGGCCGATTTCAGATGGTCGCCGGCCAGCACGCCCAGGCCTCCGGCAAACACCGAGAGGCACTCGGTCAATCCGAATTCCGCGGAGAAGTAGGCCACCAACAGGCCGTTCTCGGGCGAGTAGGTGCGGCGGTACCACGTGGATTCGGCGGCCAGGTAGGAATTGAGATTGCCGGTGGCGCGTTCCAGGTGGGCGAGGAAGGATTCGTCCCTGGCCGCCGCTTCCAGGTGGGCCTGCTCCACGGCGCCCAGCATGAGCACGGGGTTGTGGCCGGTGGATTCCCAGAGGTCGCTGTCGAGGCGGCGGAACAGCTCGATGGTGTCGTGGTCCCAGGCCCAGCGCAGGTTGTAGGCCAGGGGCCGCAGTGCCTCGAGCGGCGCCGGCAGCGATGGCGCGACATGGAACGTGTGGACGGGCTTCATATTGTGATTGTGGTATTTGGGGGCTGATTATCTCGGAATGATTTCGGCGGGCTCCGTTTACCCACATGCTTCTTCTATGCGATGTCGAGACGATTGAACAAGGGGACCTTGACAAAGTCCACGATGAATGCGAAAACCGCTGCGGCCCCGAGTGTTCCTGCCACCACGAATATTGGCAGAGGGGTCATGGCGATTCCGCGCGCGCCCAACGCCGAAACGATCAAAATATCGCAAGCAGTCGACACAACAACCCAGAGACTTGGGGAAGAACTCCACATGCGCCGGCGTTCGCGAACGGCGTAGATCGTCGCCTCACCACCAAACACAAGCGCCACCATGGCCAGGGTTCTCAGCGCCTCGATTGGGAGCCCCATCCGAAATTGGCCGACAGCCAGCACGGCGGTGCAAAAGACCAGCAGACAACACCCCATAACCGCGCCTGCGATGGTCAAGTTGCCAATTCGCCAGGCATTGGGCATGGGGGACGGCCGCACGTTGTCCGTCGTCAAGGACATAGCCAGAAAGTCTCCGGTGAGCATCAGGATGACCATAAGCATGGGGGTCAGGATGGCGTGTCCCGTCATCATGAGCCCGACCACCAGAAAAAGTACCTGAACAATCTTTTTGATCACGGAGTTCAGCGTATAAGTGAGGATGCGCTGAAACGTCACACGGCCCTCCTTAACGGAAGCGACGATCCCGCCAAGTCCGGGTTTCGTCAGCACGATGCCGGCCGCCGACTTGGCGACATCGGTCGCAGTGGACACCGCGATTCCCATCTGCGCCTGGCGCAGCGCCGGCGCGTCGTTGGCTCCGTCGCCGCACATACCGACAGTGTGGCCACTCTTCTGGAACGCCTTGACGAGGTTGTACTTTCCCTCCGGAAGAATCCCGGCGAAAACCGCGAACTCCTCAGGACGCACCTCGGCGGGGACCGGCCCGGGTGGAAAGATTTTTCCGTCCAGGCCGACGTCATGAGCCACGATCGCAGCCGTTGCGGGAGCATCGCCGGTCACCATGACCGCGCGGACTCCGAGGGTGTGCAGCTCCGCGATCAACGCGGCGGAATCCGGCCGGGGCGGATCGCTGAGAGCGATGATCCCGGCCAGTTTCAGCGCCGCTGGCGGACCGACCGCAACTGCCAGCACGCGGAAACCCTTCGACTCGAGCTGGTTGGCTATATTGGCCGCGTCCGGCGCAGGTTGGGTGAGTCCGGCGATGGCGGCAAAGGCGCCTTTGACCGCGCGAACGGTGGCGCCCCGCGGATCGCGGGCAGTCGCCTCCGACATCTTCTTGCCCGGATCGAAGGGAACGAACTGGATCAGTGTGGGCAGATCGGAGGCTGCTTTCCTGGCGGCGGCGGCACGGATGGCCGCATCCACCGGATCTTGCCCGCCGTCCGAGCTCGCCAGGGCAGCCACTCCCAAAACGTGCGATTCGTCGAAGCCGGGCATGGCATGGACCGCGGTTACGGTGAGCTCGTTTTGCGTCAGCGTGCCGGTCTTATCCGCGCACAGCACGTCAATGCTGGCCGCTTCATCCACTGCGGAGAGCCTGGTGGGAAGAACACCCAACCTGGCCAGGGCCTTTGCGCCGAGCGCAGCCGCAAGGGTAAAAGTGGCGGGCAGCGCCACCGGAATCGACGCCAGAACCGCCGTCAACACCAGCGGGACGATCTCGCTAACCGGCATCTCGAGCGCGCAGGCATACCCTACCAGCATGACGATGACGACACCGTTGCCGATGGCGAGATTGCGCACCACACGCAGAACCGCTTTCTGTTGCGAACTCTCGACGTGCGCGGTGCGCACCAGCTCCGCGGTGCGTCCGAACTTTGTGCGCGCTCCCGTCGCCGTGACCTGTGCGACGGCTTCACCGCGCCGCACCAGCGCACCCGCATAAGTTTCGAACCCGGCTCCGGCTTCGACCGGGACCGACTCGCCGGTGAGCATGGACTGGTCAAGGAGCACCGATCCCTCGGTGAGGCGCACATCGGCGGCAACCACGGCCCCGAGCGACAGTTTCACTATGTCGCCAACCACCAATTGGGCAGCGGGTACGGTAGTCCAGGCATTATCGCGACGAACGGCCGCGTTCAGCGCGAGCCGCGATTTCAGCGCGGCAAGGGTGGCCTGGGCGCGGCCTTCCTGGAGGAATCCGAGAGCCGCGTTGAACGCCAGGAGACTCGCGATGATGGCAGCCTCGACATACTTGCCGAGGACCATCTCGAGCACGATCGCGGACTCAAGCATCCATGGAACCGGCGCCCAGAACTTGGCCAGCGCCCTGCGCAGCGGATGCAGGGCCGTATCGGGCATCGCGTTTGGGCCGGACTTTTCCAACCGGCTTCGGGCTTCATCGCCCGTGAGGCCGGTGGAAGGCGGGACATCTTTGGCGGAAGACGGCGGAGTCACTGGTTCATCCATCCTACTCCGTTAGCAGCTCGCGATTTCAATCTCGCGGGCGGGGATCTCCGCTATTTCCCGACGCCATCCGAGACCGGCAGATGTCGATAGCCGCGGGGGAAGAACGACAAGTCATTGCTCATGACATAGATTGTAATGGCCGCAAACATGAAAAACAGGCCGACCCAGACACGCCAGTCTTGATGCGCACGTTTCCAGTAAGAGACTTCGTCATGATGGATACTCTCGCGAGCCGGCGTTCCATGTCGATGGGAGCTACGCTTAAGTTCATGCATAGGGACTTTCTCCCTTGCTCTGTGACGATGCGGCCAAGTGGCAGCCAGCGACGCGGTTTCCGGCTTCGGGAATGTTAGAGCACGTGGACTGCCGTCAGGGATCTGAGGAGTGGCGAAGGTGGCGGTGGAATGCGGGTTTGGCACTGGGCTGGCGGAGCAGAGACTGCACTTGACGTGGCGGATTCTGCATGCGCCTTTCGGGCTTGACGCAGCGTGCCAAGTCATCGAAAGGCGGCCCTCGGCTTTGGGAGACCATGAATGTCCGCTGACGGACTTGCCTTGGCCCGCCGGGCCGTTTGGGCGCCTGGAGCGGGTCGTCGCAGCGGGGAGAATCGAACTCCCGATTTGGGTGCAGTCACAAACCGGGAGTTGCCGAGGTTGACACGTCGCGTAGCGCGGCGATCCGGTTCTGCAGCGTCCGCAGGCTGATCCCCAGCATCTCGGCGGCCAGCTTTCGATTGCCACGCACGTGATCGAGCGTGAGCTTGATGTAAGCCTCCTCGAGCTTGACGAGTGACTGGCCAGGCTGGAGTATTGCAGGGCCCTCACGGCCGGGCGATGACCGGGCATACGGGCCGGGGCTCTCACCGAACGCAGGGGAAGGAAGATTAGTCAACCGGATGAAACCCTCGCCTGCCGTGATGGCGGCCCGCTCCAGTACATTGCGCAACTCCCGCACGTTACCTGGCCAATCATGCCGATACAGAAGATCCAGCACTTCGGCACAGATCCCAGTAATGCGCGTGCCGTGTTTCTTGTTCAGATCGTGCAGCATGACATCGGCGATCAGCGGGATATCTTCCTTGTGCTCCCGCAGGGGCGGAATTACGATCTGGAATACGCTCAACCGATAGTAAAGTTCTTCGCGCAAATGCGTTCCGATTTCCTGACTGGTCGCGGCAAGTACGCGAGCGTCTACCGGGATTTCGTGCTTGCCGCCAAGCCGCCGCACTCGCAAGTCCTCGAGAACGCGCAGCAGCTTTGGTTGCGTAGACCGCGGCATTTCGCCGATCTCGTCGAGCAGCAAAGTGCCCCCGTGAGCCTGCTCAAAGCAGCCGGCCGAACGCTCCATGGCCCCCGTGAATGCGCCCTTCTCGTGGCCGAACAATTCGCTCTCAACCAGGGTCTCGGGTAAGGCGGCCGCATTGATCGCTACGAAAGGGCCATCGCTGCGGGGGCTGCACTTATGGATTTCCCGGGCAACCAACTCCTTCCCGGCGCCACTCTCTCCACGGATCAATACGGGCGCCGTGGTGGGCGCCACCTGCCTGATGAGCGAGAAGATATGCTGCATCGCCGGGGAAGTTCCTACCAGGTCCCCGAGGACTCCGCGAAGGCTCAAATCACGCTCGAGCTCGCCGGTTCTCTTCAGACTTCTCTTATATTGGACCGCGCGTTCCAGAAGAATCTTGAAGCCGCGCGGTTCCACCGGCTTTTCCAGGTACCAGAATGCCTTGAGGTCATGGACGGCGGAAAGCGCCTTTTCCATACTGCCGAAGCCGGTGAGCGCGATGGCGGGAGTGAGGTCGCCCTGTTCCTTCAGGCGCCGCAGCAGTTCAAAGCCGTCCATGCGCGGCATGACCAAGTCCGAAACGATAACGTCCGCGTTGAAGGCGGTAAGCCGTTCCAGCGCTTCCTGCCCGTCGGCCGCGTTCTGGGTCTCAAAGTCACGCCCGGAAAGCATGGCGGTCAACGCGTTACGCTGCCGCTCGTCGTCATCGACGATGAGGATCCGGCTGGAAACCGCAGGTTGCAGGGGCATAGCGAAGCCTACGGGGAGTCCTTGGAATTCATCAATTCGATGAACGTCTTAGTCCGCTCCGGCGTGCGCAGGCGGGGGAGGATTACCAGCAGATGGGGATTTTCGAGCGTTTCAGCCGCCTTCTCCAAGACAATTTCTTGCATTTTTGTTCTCTCCACGAGAGTCTATCCGGTTGCAGCCATATATTCGGTTCCGGTTGCGGACTTCCTTTGTTGGGTGCGGCTGCTATAGACGCCGTGACGATCCTGCCAATGTTGGCAGGCGATATTGACAGTTCGGGTCACTTCGGCCGCGTTAAACGGTTTCACCAGCACGTCCCATGCTCCGAGATTCAGGGCTTCCGCCCATAACCGTTCATCCGACAGCCGGGAAGCCACGATTAAGAGAGGGGGATCGGGAAGAAGTGAGATATGGTCCAACATTTCCCCCCACGAAACCGATGTGGTATCGCCGTCGCAAACTACGATTGGAATTGGCATTTCCCGTAATACGAAAAGGGCCGAAGCAACTGTGGCGCTGGCGATCACGGTCCAGGCGGATTGGAAGATGCGCTCCAAAGAAGCGTGCTCTTCCTGGTTGGGGCTGACGGATAGAACCACATGGAGAGCGGTCTCAGGTCCGGGCGGCTTCTTGATGCCGTTCCATCCTTGGTTCGCGATCGATTTCTCCGCCACGTTCCCTCCAATCCGGCTTACCAAACCCCGCGTGAGCGGGGGTAACAGGAAGAAGTGCAGCAAACGAGGCTGCTGACTAATGGCATGCGCCAGCGCGCCAAGGGCCTCGACCCGGCAGCGCCTTGGAGAACGGCGATCCAGCGATGGGCAGAGCGACACCTGCACCTCCGCTTTCCATTCATGGGCTAATTTCCTCTTGATGATAGAACTCGGGCGGGGCGAATGGAACTAGGAGGTTGCCTAGCCTGGATTTCCACGGATAATAATTCACCTAAGATTCAAGACTTTGCGGTCCGGTGCAGGTAGTCAGCCACAG
>Ga0209415_10020634_pt1 | contig 10226 bp, 10 predicted proteins | sample PeaSoiSIISIP2007_FD_187696 | JGI IMG/M metagenome (GOLD analysis project Ga0209415, IMG submission 187696) | Peat soil microbial communities from Weissenstadt, Germany - SII-SIP-2007 (SPAdes) (version 2) | ecosystem: Environmental > Terrestrial > Soil > Wetlands > Peat | place: Germany...
GGGGGGGGGAGCCGGTTCCGGACGGTCCGGCTCGGTACGGAGGGGCAGCCCGACCCTGTCAAACACCATCGCCCGCATACGTACGGCCGGCCAATCGGCGTCGTTCCGGAAGGGGCCGGCGGACTTAATGCGCGACGCCCGAGGGAGGGCCGCGGGGCGCCCCTCGGGGCACGGCCGGGATTCGCCGTCGGTCCCCCGCCGCCGCTCCGGCGATAGGTTCAAGGGGCGTGACCCGCGGACAGTGGGTGGGAGCTGGGACGTACGGTGGCACTCAACGGGTCGTGGAAGGACGGAAGCCGGGCCGGGGCGGGCGTCGTTGCGGTGCTGGCCCTCGTGCTCTTGGCGGGCGTTCTCGCTTCCGTCGGGTCCGCCCCGCTCGCCCTCGGCCACGGTGCGGCGGGGAGTCGGCTGACCGTCGGTCTCACGGCGGCGACCACTCCGGTGACCGTGAGCCTCAGCATCAGCCCCTCCCAGGTCCAGAAGGGACAGTCGATCAACATCCAGGCGACGGCGAGCGGGGGGACACCACCCTATTCGTACTCCTACAATGGCCTGCCCTCGGGTTGCCAGGGCCAGAACGGGCCGAGCTTCTCGTGTACGCCGTCGTCGTCGGGGTCCTACAGCGCGCAGGTGACGGCGTCCGATTCGCACGGCAACCAGTCGTCCCCGAGCAACACCGTCTCTGTGGACATCACCTCCTCGAACAATGGGAACGGCAACGGCAACGGCAACGGGTCCAATTCGAGCAATGGCCTCTCCAACCTGTTCTCCGGATTCTCCGGCCTCCTTCCGCTCCTGCTGATCTTCGGGGTGGTCGGATTCATCACGTGGATCCTCCTCATCGTCGGAGTCTGGGTCATCGCGATCACCCTCCTTCGCCGGCTGCCGAAGCCGGGGGCGGCGGCCGCTGCGGGCGCCTCGACCAAGTGCGCCGCGTGCGCCGCGGTGATTCCCGCCGGCGCGAAGTTCTGCTCCGCCTGCGGGACGAGCACGGTCCCGAAGACGAGCTAGCGACTTCGAGGTGGGCGGCGCCGAGGGCCGGGGTCGTCGGCCGCCGCGCTCCCGCGGCTCACGGTCGCCGAGTCGCCTTCGTCATCGCCCGGGCGAACAGCGGGATGTCGCCGAGGCGGACGACCGAACCTTCGGCGAGCGGTCCCGAGTCGACGCCCTTCTCGGATCGGCATCCGCTCGACGCCCAGTCGGCCGGGTCGACGCCGTCGAGGTGGAGCACGAGATCGAACGCTTCGCCGCCGGCGCCAATCGCCTCGGCGTACCCCACGTAGACGGAGAACCCGGAATTCCGGTGGGCGTTCAGGATCGACGGGACCTGGTCCGCGCCGAAGGTCGCCATCACGCGGTGGGCGTTCGGGACCGCGACGACCCCCGGGCGAGATTCGGGGGGACGGGTGGCGAGGATTCGCTGCGAGATATCGGGGAGCCTTAGGAAGTCGGTCACCTGGGCGATGGCCGCCGGCGATTCATCCGCCCGGAGGTACGCGAACATCGCGTAGTTCGCACCGATGTCGGTCGGACGCAGGGCCGTGGGGGATTCGATGGCCCAGCATCGGTCCCCGGGCACCCACCCCAGCCCGACGGGATCGAGGGCGCTCCGGGTCTCGCCGGGCACCCGGATATCGACCCATTGGAACTGCGGCGAGGTCGCCTCGGCCAAGGCGAAGACCGCGAGGTTGACGAGGTCGCGCGAGGGACCATGGACGAGGATCGACGTCGGGCGGTCGAACAGGAGCGAGGGAAAGTGGCGGTCCCCATCGTCGGCCACCGGGGCGACCGGTCGGGGACGCCGTCGGTCGGGCGAGGGTTCGGGTCCTCGAGCCCGCTTTGGCACGAATCCGGAACCGCCGGGACGGTCCGAGGGCGGGGGGAGCGTGAAGCTCCGCGGCGCGACGAACGGTCGTGAATGCAGTGGCATGGGGGACCGGGACGGGGGGCGTCCCGAGGTCACTCAGCCCCTCGGGGTCCTTCTCCTCCCCCCGAACGCCTTCGGGGTCCCGAACGGGTTCGGTCGGCCGGCGGCCCGGCCCAATTCTGTTCGTTTATATCCCCGACCACGATTCGCCGACGAGGACCATCACCGGACCGGGGTCCGGCGTCCGTACGGCACGTGACCGCGAAGGGAGCGCCGAAGCCCGGGCGACGCGCGCGAGTCGCCCAGCTCACTCCGGCGAGAAGTACCCCCGCCCGGCTTCGGCGGCTCCGGGAGTCCCATCCGGAGGGGCCCACCGACCGGCTCCTGCTCGCCACCCTCCGGATCCGGATTCCGAACGACTTGTGGACCGGCGCCTTCTCACGGGCCCATCCGACCCGGAGCCTCGAGGCGTTGAACCGGGCCGAGGTCGGGAAGGACGTCTCGGTCTCCGACTATTGGATCGCCGGCCAGCCTCCGGGGGTCTGGGCCGCCGAGATCGCGCGGTACCCCGACGTCCTGAACGTCGACAGTCTCGCGGTGGTCGGCGAGGGGTGCCTCTACCGGATCACCTACCGGAATCCGCCCATCGTCTACCTGTTCCGGGAGCTCGGCCTCCCGATCCAGTTCCCGCTCCGTGTCCAGAACGGAGTGATCCGTTGGGAGGTCGTGGCCCGGCACTCGGAGCTCCAAGCGGTGCTCCGCCACGCCGGGAGCGTCGACCCCGACTTCCAGGTCGTGTCGATCCGGCGGGGGTCGCTCCGAAGCCACCTGCCGGTCCTGACGGACGCCCAGCACCGCCTGCTGACCCAGGCGATGGCGGCTGGCTACTTCGCGGTCCCCCGGGGCATCACGCTGACGAACCTGGCCCGGCGGCTCGACCGGAGCAAATCCGCCGTGTCCGAGGGGATCGCCGTCATCGAACAGAAGCTGCTGGAGAGCGCGCTCAGCTCGAGCTCCTTCGCCCGCTAGACGCACCGGATCCGGCGGGGCTCGGTCGCGCGAATTGGAACGACGGAACGGACGGGCCCCGGCGATGACGACGATCCGGACGATCGCCGCCCACGAGGTCGTCCGGGCGCGGTTCCCTCGAGAAGTGACCGAGAGGGACGAGATTGGGATGGCGGTGGGGAAAGCGATCGACGAGACGCTCTCGCACTATAGCCACGAATACGCGCAGGGTCGGCGCCCGACTCGGACCGGCATGAACCGGCGGGCCGAGGCGACCCTCGACGAGGAGCTTGCGGAGGCCGACGTCCACCTCCCGCCCGCGGAACGAGCCCGGCATTTGGAGGCCATCGACGGAGTTCTGCAGGCGTTCCGCCGGAGCGGTCTGATGGGATTGCCCCGACCCCGTAGTCGGTTGATCCTGATCAACGGAGACGCCGGCGTCTACGCCCAACCGGACTACTGGAACGGACGGGACCGGATCTACGAGATGAAGAGCTTCCACGCCAGCCCGATCCCGCCGTACGTCCTCCTCCAGGTCCAGCTGTTCCAGTGTGCCTTTCCCGGATTCCAGGCGTTCCTCGCCTGGTTCGACCGGCACGTCCAGCCGGTCGTGGCGACGATCGAGGAGGCGCCGGCGTTGGGGCCGGAGGCCCAGACGGCCGCCCTGTGGCTCGCGTACCGGCACGCTCGCTCCGATGGAGTGGACAAAGTTCTGGAGTTCATGGACAGTCCGACCGTGCGATACACGCTCCCCGCGACCGACGGCGGGGCCTGACCGGGCCGCCGTCGGTGTGCCCGAGGGGACGCCACGTCCGTACGATGGGGGAACTCGAAAGCGTTCTAACAGGCGGGGGCGTGGGTCCGACGTGACGAGCTACGGTGATTCGAGGCGAGTGGCCGCCGCGCACCGCGACCTGCCCGGCCTCATCGCGAGCCGGACCCGGGTGGGTCTGGTCCTTCTCGACGACGATCAACGGGAGCAGCCGGTGATCGAGGGGGAGCTGGTCCGCCTCGGTCCCGATTCGGTGGTGTTCCGCCACGACGACCAGGACGAGGAGATTTCCCTCGCCACCATCGCGAAACGAATTCTCGGCGACGACGTGGTCGTCTACTAAGAGACCACAAAGGCCGGGTCTCCGGTCGCTACCCACTACGCCCGCCGCCGCTCGCGGAGAGGAGCTCGCTTGCGGAACACCGCGAGCAGGTCGAGCACCTTGTAGGTCGCGGCCTGCTGGTCGAGATACGCGACGTCCATCCTGTCCGAATAGTCTGCCCAGAGAAGGCTCGCCTCGTCGAGGGCCTCCCGGACCCGCCAGTGCTTCGCCGCCGCCAACCGCTTCACGAAGAGATCCTCGACGACGGCGATTTGAACCGGGCCGTACGGGGTCGCTGCGGTGGTTGCTCGGTACGGATCGCCGGTGTATTGGTTTCCGACCACATCGACGGCGATGTTCCAGTCCGCTCGAATCCAAAGCCGCCCCTCCTCATTGAATTTCCACCCGGCGAGAGCCCGTCGAACCGCCTCCCGATCCGCCCGGATGTCGATATCGCCGGAGACGTAGCCTCCCTTGGTGTAGACCTCGATGGCCGAGCCCCCGACGACGACAACTTCCGATCCGATCTCCCGAGCGAGGAGGGCGGCGAAGTGGAGGATGCGGTCGTAGCTCTTCGGCGTCGAGCGGAGGATTCGACCGATTTCGTCGACGCCCGTCATGAGCTCGGCGGAGTTCGCCGGGAGGTCCGAAGTCCGGCCCGCGCGAGAATTCGGTCCTTCACCAGCGAACGGGTAAACTCCGATCGATTGGGGACGGCGTCGGGACTCGGCACGAACCGGGAAAGGTCGATTCGGACCTGTCGAGAGGACGTTCGTCGACCGACCCGCCGGTCGACTTCTCGTTCAAAGTCGGCCGACCAGACGATTCGGACGCGGCGTCGAAAGAAATCTTGCAGTGAACGGTCCGACAGAACCCACCCCGTGCGTCCCCGACCGGTCGGAGCCGTTGCGACGACCCCGGCCTTCTCGAGCCGTCGAAGCTCCGTGATCGCCTTGATGACCTGCGTCCCGGTCATTTTGGCAACACGGTAGGCCGTCAACGGTTGGCCCGCATTTGCCAGCGCCCCCAGGGTCGCCGCCCTCGTCCGGCTGCCGAAGAGCGCCACGACGCTTGGGTCGATCTTCGTAGGCATGAGTACGGTAAGTGGCCAATCTCCCCATAAGACTATCCACATCGGATACCAAGCGGACGCGCCCCCGGCACGGCCGATCCGTCCGCCTTCGGTTCACCCGTCATTCACGAGCTTTCGAAATCCCCGGAGTCCAAGCTCCCCGAGGGCGTCGCCGTTCGCCCAGGACTCCGTCGCCGCCGAGAGGGGTCTCCGCCCGGCGGAGGGGCGGGATTCGGCGACCGGATCCACGCCCGTGCTGGGATTCGAACCCAGGTCTGAGGCTCCGCAGGCCTCTAGGATAATCCAGTGTAGCGAGGACGGCGTTTGCCGTCCCCGTAGCTACCCCACACGGGCATCGTTGGACCGATTCCGACCGCTTGACCGCGAGCGAGGGGGGCCCCCTATTAAACGCAACGGCCGGGCCGTCGGCGATTCGCGGAGGCCTTTATAATCGCACGAACTCCGTTCGACGAAGCGGCGGTCCTCCGCTGGCCCTCTTCCATGTCGGACGGTGCACCGGTCGACCCGTGGGTGCGGGCGCGGTCGCTCCCGATGGGCACCGTAGTCCTCGTTCGGACCTCGGACGGTCGCGAATGGAAAGGGGCGGTTGTCCCTCCCCACGAGCTGTCGGGCGACCGAATTCTGCAGCTGAAGCTCGCGTCCGGCTACAACGTCGGCATTCGCGTCGGCGACAGCGACCGGATTGAGGTGGTCGGGGCAGCCCCAACGAACGGAAACGGCTCCCCCCGGCCGACGAGTCGCCCGCCCGCCCGCGGGGGCGAAGGCTGGGTGGCGCTGCTCACCACGGGCGGGACGATCGCCTCCCGAGTCGATTACCGAACGGGCGGGGTGCGGCCGGTCCGGGAGGAGAGCGAGATCCTCGGATTCTATCCGGACCTGGACCGGGACGGGCCGGTCCGCGTGGTCCCGGTCTTCGACCGGTTGAGCGAGGAGATCGGTCCACCCGACTGGGAGGAGATGGCACGCCGGACGGTCGACGCCTTTTCGCAAGGAGCCCGGGGCGTCGTCATCGCGCACGGCACCGACACCCTGGCGTACACGTCGGCCGCTCTCTCGTTCCTTCTCGAAAATCTGCCGGGACCGGTGGTCGTCGTGGGGGCGCAGCGTTCCCCGGACCGGCCGTCCTCCGACGGATTCACGAACATGGCGGCCGCCGTCCGGCTGGCCCGGCACCCCGAGATCGGCGAGGTGGTCGTCGTGATGCACGACGGACTCTCCGACGACCGGTTCGCCATCCACCGGGGCACCCGGGTCCGGAAGATGCATTCGAGCCGCCGCGACGCGTTCCGGAGCCGGAACGGCCCGCCGATCGGGTGGATCGAGGGATCGACCGTCCACCTCGCTCGACCGTTCCGCGCGCGCTCGGAGGGCCTGGCGGTGTACTCGGGACCGATGGGGACCGCGGCGGCGGTGCTGTGGTTCCAGCCGGGCCTCGAGCCGTCGCGGGCGGAGGCGTACGTCGCGGGCGCCGCGGGGGTGATCATCGCGGGGACCGGTCTCGGCCACGTCGCGTTGAACCACCTGCCGTGGATCCGAGCCGCGATCGCCCGGGGCACGACGGTGGCGATGACGACCCAGTGCCTCGAGGGAGTCGCGGACCCGTTCGTCTACGCGACCGGCCGGGAACTCTCCCGGGCCGGAGTAGTGTACCTGGGCGACATGCTTCCGGAGACCGCCTACACGAAGCTCCTGTGGGCGCTCGGCCGCTCGCAAGACCCGGCGGTCGTTCGCGACCTCCTCCTCGCCCCGCGGGCGGGGGAGGTCGAGCCGCGCCACGACGCCGAGGACCATCCATGAAGGCCGGCCTCGAGGTGCACCAGCAGCTCGCGACGGGGAAGTTGTTCTGCGCCTGCCCGGCCGAACTGTCGGAGACGGTCGTCCGCACGGTCTCTCGACGCCTCCGCGCGACCGGGGGGGAGAACCACGCGATCGACGCCGCCGCCGCGTTCCAGGCGGCCCGCAACCTCACGTACGAGTACGAGGCCACGCCGACGAGCTGCCTCGTCGAGCTCGATGAGGAGCCGCCCCACGCGCTCAACCCCGATGCGCTCGACGTGGCGCTGACGATGGCCCTCCTGCTCGACGCGCGTCCGCTCGACGAGATCGAAGTGATGCGGAAGATCGTCGTCGACGGGTCGAACACCTCCGGCTTCCAGCGGACCGCGCTCGTGGCCGTCGACGGTCGCCTCGAGGTCGCGGGCAAGACCTACTCGATCCCGACGATCTGCCTCGAGGAGGACGCGGCCCGGAAAGTGGGCGAGTCGAAGGACGGGGTCCGGTACCGGCTCGACCGGCTCGGCATTCCCCTCGTCGAGATCGCCACCGGCCCCGAGATCTCCTCCGGCCCGGAGGCGCGCGCGGTCGCGGAGGAGCTCGGCATCCTCCTGCGAGCGACCGGCCGGGTCCGGCGCGGGATCGGCTCGATCCGGGAGGACGTCAACGTCTCGACCGACGGAGGCGCCCGCGTGGAGCTGAAGGGAGTTCAGGAGCTCCGACGGATCCACCAGTACGTCCAGGGTGAGGTGGACCGGCAGAACGCCCTTCTGGCGGCCGCATCGACTCTGCGGACCCGAAGCGCCCGGGTCTCTGACGACGCTCCCGTCGACGTCTCCGAACTGCTCCGGGGTCGCGCGACGGGCGCGCTCGGCGAGGCGCTGAAGCGGGGCGGAGTCGTTCTGGGGATCGGATTGCCCGGTTTCGGAGGACTCCTCGCTCCCCCCGACGGGTCGAAGGAGCGGCTTGGGCGGGAGCTCGCCGACCGCGCCCGGTCCTCCGGGGTCCGCGGCCTGTTCCACTCCGACGAGGTCCCGGCGCAGGGCGTCGAGGGCGACCTCGTGACGTCCCTCCGCGCGAGACTGGGGGCGGACGGCGACTCCGATGCGTTCGTGCTCGTGGCCGCCCCGGACTCCGAGGCGGCCGGGCGTGCGCTCACGGCGGTCCGAGGGCGCGCGCGGGAAGCCGTCGAGGGAGTGCCCGAGGAAACTCGGGACCCGCTCCCGGACGGCCGCACGCGCTACTCGCGACCGCTCCCCGGACGCGACCGGATGTACCCCGAGACGGATGTGCCGCCGATCCCGGTCCCCGCGGAGCGACTTCGGGCCCTGCGGGCGCGTCTGCCGCCGCACCCGAAGGAGGTGAGGGCCCGGCTCGTCGCGGCCCACGGTGTTTCGGAGGAGGTGGCGCGGACCCTCCAGCGGGACGGCGAGGTCGAGCGGTTCGACTCGCTCGTCGCGAAGGGTCACGGAGCCGGGCTTACCGCGCAGCTCCTCGCCCGCGAGATCCCCGCCACCGGCGATACGGAGGACCCATTCCAGTTTCCCTTGGACCTCCTCGACCAGCTCCTCGCGACCGTCGAGCGCGGCGAGTTCGCGAAGGAGGGCCTCGGCCCCGTCGTCGCCGCCCTGGCGGGCGGGGCTCCGACGGTCAGGGATGCCGTGGCGAAGGCCGGCCTCGCGTCAATGTCGCGCGAGGCGCTCGCCGCGCTCGCGGAGTCGCTGGTGACGAAGAACGCCGAGCTCGTCGCCGCGAAGGGCGCCGGCGCGTTCTCCCCCCTCATGGGTGACCTGATGCGCGAGGTGCGGGGTCGGCGCGACGGCCAGGAGGTCGCCGAAGTGCTCCGCGAGACGCTGGCGAAGCGAGCGTCGACCGGGGCCACGTGACCGGCCGACGGGGACCCAAGAGCCCCCTCCGCGGCCTCGTGACGGATATCGACGGGACCCTCACGGACCCGAACCGCCGGTTGAGCACGGAGGCGGTCCGCCTCCTCCGCGCCATCGACTCGCGCGGCGTCCACGTCGTGCTCGCCACGGGCAATGTCCTCCCGGTCGCGCTCGCCATCCACCGGTCCATCGGCCTCACCGGGCCGATCGTGGCGGAGAACGGAGGTCTCGTCTACCGAAAGGTCGACGGCCGGGACCGTGTGGAGCGTCTGGCCCGTCGGGCCCCGGCGTTGGCGGCGTTCCGGTCGCTGCGGGCCTCCGGACTGCCGGTCCGACGCCTGTTCACCGACCGGTGGCGCGAGACCGAGGTGGCGATCGAGCAGCCCGCGCCGCTCCGGGCGATCCGCGCCGCCCTTCGAGGGACCGGGGTCGTCGCCGAGGCAACGGGGTACGCGATCCACCTGATGGAGCGCGGCATGGGGAAGCGCGCCGGCCTCAAGGCGGCGCTCGGTCCCCTCGGGCTCACTCTCGCCGACTGCTTCGTCGCCGGGGACGGCGACAACGACGTCGCGATGCTGCGGGACGCGGGGTTCGGCGCCTCCTTCCCGAACGGGAGCCCGCGCGCCCGGGCCGCGGCGAAGTTCGTCAGTCGACGGCCGTACGCCGATGGGTTCGTCGAAGCGCTTATGGCAAGCGGGCTCGTCCCCCGGTCCGGCCGGTAGGGAGCCCTCCGGATGCTCGTCGGTACCTGTCAGCGATGCGGCGCCCCGGCGACCCTGCGTTGTGCGTTCTGCGGCCGCACCTTCTGCCGCGATTGCCTCGACGCGGACGAGCGGATGTGCCCGGATTGCGTGGCGATGCAGAAGTCCGGGAAAGGGCCCGCGGGCGCGCGATTGCCGCCGTCGCGGAAGATCGGCGCTCGCTAGGTCCGGTCCGTCCTAGTAGGACGTCCCCGGCAGGTGGAGCTCGCCGGGCTTCGCGAACTGGCTGACCCAGATCATCGCGACGCCGAAGATGCCCGTGAACAGCCCGAGCAACAGCACGCCCCAGGCGTACGGGCCGAGCCCCGGATAGATCCGGACCCATCCGACGACGCGCCCGTCCGAGCGGGCGGAGACGTGGAGCAGCACGTTCACGAAGACGCCGAGCCCCCAGCCGACGAGGACCGCGAGCGCGCCGGCGAACCGGAGCCCCGCTCGCTCGTTGCCTCCTTCCTCCTCCGGCTCCACGGCCGGGGTGTTCTGGAGGTCGGTCACGGGGGCCTAGGCGAACCCCGCGGAGGACTTCGCGTCCTTCGGACCGGGGCGCAGCGGGAGCTTGCGGAGCTCCTTCGGGCACTCCACGAGCCGGACCATCGGCGCCGACTGGACGACGTACGCTGGAAGTCCGGTGTTCGGGTCGTTGCCGGCGCGCAGGATGTTCATGATCTCGAGCTTGACCTCGATGACCGAGCCGTCCTTCAGCTTCAGGCGGAGCCGGCCGTCGCCCTCGACGGGCGAGTAGTC
>Ga0209415_10020636_pt1 | contig 10225 bp, 9 predicted proteins | sample PeaSoiSIISIP2007_FD_187696 | JGI IMG/M metagenome (GOLD analysis project Ga0209415, IMG submission 187696) | Peat soil microbial communities from Weissenstadt, Germany - SII-SIP-2007 (SPAdes) (version 2) | ecosystem: Environmental > Terrestrial > Soil > Wetlands > Peat | place: Germany...
AGGCCCAATAAAATCAGGGCTGCCGCTGAGATTCCTGGTCGAATCTCACGGAGCCTTATGAAATATCCGGGCTAGAGTGCGCACCAATATGAAACAGCCTCTTCGCTCCTCACTCGTGTGGTTTACTGCGTTGGCGTGCTGCGGCGGCCTCACCGGCACCGCCGCGGCGGCGCCATACAACGGTCTGGGCCAAAACCTGGGGAATCTTTATATGACTTCCAGCGCCGAAACGCGCTCGATCAGCCCTGAGAATTTCACCGGGGAAAAGGGAAAGGCGGGTATGGCCACGGAAGGGACTGGCAAAGGGGCGGCGCGGGACCTGGGCCGGGGCTGGAAAGTGTCGCCCTCGGTGGTGATCAAAGCCAAGACCACATTTACTCTAGGGGAAATCGAAGGGCCGGGCTGTGTCCAGCAAATCTGGATGACGCCGACGGGCAACTTCCGCAAATCGATACTGCGGTTCTATTGGGACGGCGAGACCGAACCCTCGGTCGAGTGCCCGGTGGGCGATTTTTTTGCGTCGGGCTGGGGGAAGTACTGCCAGATTAGCTCGCTGGCGGTGTGCGTGAACCCGGGCAGCGCTTTCAATTGTTATTGGCCCATGCCTTTCCGGAAGTCGGCCAAAGTCACCATGGAGAACGCTGACGACAAAGACATGTGGCTCTATTATCAAATCAATTACACGCTGACCTCGGTGCCGGAAGCCGCGGGTTACTTCCATGCCCAGTTCCGCCACGAAAAGCCGCTTAAGCAAGCGGGCCTCTACACGATCCTGGAGGGGGTGGAAGGTCAGGGCCAATACGTCGGGACCTACCTGGCCTGGGAGACCGTGAACTCGAGGTGGTGGGGCGAAGGCGAGATCAAGTTTTTCCTGGACGGCGACCGGGAGTTTCCGACCATCTGCGGCACGGGCACTGAGGATTATTTCTGCGGGTCATACGACTTTGTGAATCCGGAGACGCGAAAAACCCAGGCCTTCTCGACGCCCTACACGGGCCTGGCGCAGGTGATTCCGGCGGATAAAGTCGATGAGCCGGGCCAGCACTACGGATTGTATCGGTGGCACATCGCCGACCCGGTGCGGTTCCAGAAGGACCTCAAAGTGACCATTCAGGCCCTGGGTTGGAAGTCCGACGGCACGTACTTGCCGGCGAAAGACAACATCGCCTCGGTGGCATACTGGTACCAGAAAGAGCCGCATAAGGCGTTTCCGAAGCTCCCCGAAGAATAGATGCACACGCGGAGGGAACCGCGAATGGACGCAATCGCAGCGTAGAGCGTGGAGCGTAGAGCGTGGAGCGTGAGAGCGTGACGGAGGGGCGTCGGGATTGCTTCGGGAAGCCGTGGGGGCTTTCGGGGAGGCAATGAAAACGCAGAGACGCGAAGAACGCAGAGAAGAAATTGTTCGCAGGCTGCGAGCAAATTCGACTGTTGCAGTGCAGAAAAGGGAGTCCGGATTAGCGTGTATTAGCGGTTAAACATTCAGGCGGTCGCCCCGAATTTCGCGAGGGCTTCGATGACGGGCAGGCACGGGCGGGCAGGATCGGCGGTGAAGTCGCGCAGCAAGGGGAGGGCCTCTTGCCAGCAGTGAGAGATTGGGGGCAGCAGGCAATCCTTAAGGGCGGCCGGTTCAGGGAGGCGGTTTTCCACGGCCAGAGCGCAACTGAGCGGCTGGAGGCCCTCGAGCAAGGCGGCGCGGGCTTCCTGGTCCAACCCGGCCTGGTCGAGGACCCGGGCCATCTTGAGTTTGCGCGCGGCGAGTTGGCGGCAGGCGGCGAGCTTTTCGAGTTCGGCCGGGGAGAGAGGCGCGGGGGCGGCTGGGGAGGTTTCGGGTGGCCAGAGAGGGCGGCTGGCGCGCATGGTGCGGGCAAGCAGGCCGGCATCGATGAGGCGTTGGAGCGCCTCGTCGGTCGCACGGTCGACGACCTCGAGGCGGGCGGGGGCCAGCGGGTCCCAGTGGCCCGGGCCGAAGTAATCGTCGTGGAGGCGGGCAAGCTGGTCGCGAGATTGCGGGGCGTCGCGCTCGACGACGAGGTAAATGACGGAATGGGGTCCGTCGTTGGGGAACCGCTCTTCACAGCGGAGCAAGGCGCCGTTGAGGCGCTGTTGTGCGGCGGTGGCGAAGCCGCGCGGCCGGTCGGCCGGCAGGGGCGGTTTGGTTTCGGGCAATTCCGGTTTGGGAGCGGTGGCCGGGGTGACGAGTTGCTGAAGTTTGGCCAGGAAGGCTTGCCGGCCGCTGGCGAGCTTGAGTTCCTTGAGGTCGCCCTTGCGCTCGAGGACGCCGTCAGCCAGGGCTTGTTTGAGCGAGAGGGTTTGGAGCATGCGCTGCTCGATGGTGTTCTCGGAGACCAGGTTGATGACGGTAACCGAGCGGGTCTGATGTTTGCGCCAGGCGCGGGCGATGCGCTGTTCGAGCTTGGCGGGGTTCCAGGGGAGGTCGCAGTTGATGACCACGCTGGCGGCTTGGAGGTTCAGGCCGGCGGCGCCGGAGTCGGTGCTGAGGAAGACCCGGCAGTGGGGATCGGATTTGAAGGTGTTGATTTCGGCGCGGCGGCGGCGTTGGGGGACAGTCCCGGTGTGCCAGGCGAAGCCGAGGCGGAGTTGGCCGCAGAGGCCGCGGACCAATTCGAGCATGCGTTCCCATTCGGAAAAGACGAGCACCTTCACGTCGAGGTTGTCGCGGCACTCCTCGAGGAGTTTCTCGAGTTCGGCCAATTTCGGGCAGGCCCGCTGGGCGGGATCGAGGATGTAGTTGGTGTCGCAGACCATGCGCATCATGGCGAGGTGGCGCATGAGCTTGTCCTGTTCCGGTTGGCTGAGGGGGCGGCGTTTCGCCATGTTGGCCAGGCGGGCGACGACGTTGGCGTGGCTTTCGTACTCGGCCTGCTGTTCGGCGCTCAGGGCGACGAAGAAGTTGCGGTCCGTGCGCGCCGGCAATTCGGTTTCCACATCGGCCTTGCGCCGGCGCAGCATGAAGGGCCGGATGCCCTCGTGGAGCTGGTCCAGGTTGCGGTAGCCCACGGGGCGCCCGCGGTCGTCCAAGTCGTAAAACTGGCGGTTGAACCGGAACAGCGGTCCCAGGACCGACGGGTCGAGGAAGTCCATCAAAGAATGGATTTCGTCGATGCGATTCTCGATGGGGGTGCCGGTGAGGACGAAGGCATAGCGGCTGCGCAGCCGTTTAACGGCCTGGGTCGTTTTGGCGCCCCAGTTCTTGATGCGCTGGGCCTCGTCCAGCACCACCACGTCCGGCTGGAGCCGCTGGTTGACTTCGAGGGAGTCGGCGAGCATCTGTTCGTAATTGACCATGGTGAAGAAGGGCGCGGCCAGAGGCAGGCCGTCGGTCGGTTTTGGCTCGAGGAGGCCGGAGACAGGAGGCGGTGGAGGGAGTGAACCGTTGCGAGGTCCGGCGGCGTCGTAAGCGGCGAGACGCTTGATGCGTCCGCCGAAGACAAGCTGATAGGGCAGGGTGGTAAACCGTTGGATCTGCTCCTCCCACTCGGTTTTCAAGGAGGCGGGCGTGACGACCAGGACCCGGTTAGCCAGCCCGAGGCGGCGGAGCAGGGCGCAAGCGGCGATGGCCTGGATGGTCTTGCCCAGGCCCATTTCGTCGGCCAGCAGCGCGCGCTCGGTGAAGGCCAGGTGGAGCATTCCATCGCGCTGATACGGGAAGAGCGGGACGTTGGTCTCGTGGAGCGGCCATTCGCCACTCTGGACTTTGAGTTCGTACTCGCGCCGGAGCCGCTTGCGTTCCTCGGCGCGGCGGCGCGCCTCGAGCCACAGCTCGAGTTCCTGCGACAGCCGCAGTTCGGGCGCCTTGTCCGCGCCAAGCTTCCGGAGCGCCTCGACGGCCTCTTCGGGCGAACCCGCGCAGAGAGCGCCGTCCTCGTCGAACCATTCCCTCAGCACCGGCCGCAATGGACCGTCGCCTTTGATCAGGCGGACGGAGCCGGTTTGGGCGTCCGGGACCACGTCGAGCCGGGGGGAGCTGCCATTGGCTGCGGCGCGGAAGAGGCGGTTGAAGCGCGCCTGCAGGTGCAGCAGCACCGCCTCGATATGCTTGCAGGTGCCCAGCCCGTTAATGCGGAAGTCAACACAATCACAGGCGAACTGCCGCCGGCACACATCGCGAATCTCGACCGAGTAGGTCAAACCGCTGCCGGAGTTAACGCGGAAATTCGAGAAGATCGGGTGACGCGGGTCGGTGTTTGTGACGCGGAACTCCTCCGTCTGTGCCCGGGCGCGACGGCGGTTGATTTCGTCTTCATCCGTGGTTCGCCAATTGTGCGGCGAGGGCACCGCGATTCCCGAAACGGTCTTGGTTTGCATTCGACAATTGATCCCGGTGAAACCGAGGGGAGTCAAAAAGGAGTTATTGGAACTTGCTCACAGGTTGTTCACAAAAAGTTTTTCGAGGCCCACGAATCCCACGAATTGACACGAATTCGTGAAGATTCGTGAGATTCGTGGGAAACCGCCGTCTGAGGCTCTGCCTTGCCAGTGAAACTTTTTGGCCTCCTGGCGGGTATTGGCGGGTGACGGGTCGAACCAGGCCCGCGAAAATGCAAGCTTGAAAAAAAGGAACCAATATGAAGAGAACGATGGTGGCAGCAGCCTTTGGAATCGCAATCGTGGTGCTGGCGGCAGCGGGCGCAAGTTTGCGAGCGGAAACGCCGCCCGGGCAGGTGGACTTCGGGACCCTTTCGACTGCGGGTTCAAACAGCGGGTTTGTCGAAGTGAATGTCCCGGCCAGCTTGATCGGTCTGGCGGCGCGGTTCTTCGACAAACAGGAACCGGACGTGGCGAAATTGCTCGACGGCCTTCAGCTCGTGCATGTGAGCGTGGTGAGTCTTAACGGCCAGAATCGCGCGGAGCTCGAGAGGCGAGCGGAACAGTTTCGCCACGAGCTCGAGACCAAGGGGTGGGAGCGCGTCGTGAAGGTGCTCAAGGACGAGCAGGACATCGGGATATATCTCAAAACCCAGGGCAAGGAGACGGTGCAAGGGTTGGCACTCGTGGTGTTCGCTGGCAAGGAGCAGGCCGTGTTCGCCAACGTCGTCGGCGATATCAGGCCCGAACAACTGGCCCTCCTGGGCGAACGATTGCAGATCGAGCCTCTCAAGAAGCTCGGGAAGATAACCCATAACGCGGAGCAGTAGAGACAGTCCACAGTCCACAGTCCACAGTCCACAGTCCACAGTCAGCGGGACTGAATGGATGGGAAAGGCAAGACCAATGAATGCGTTTGAACAATCGAAGCCGGTCTGGTGGAGGAGCGCGGCCTGCGTGGTGCCCTTTGGGCTGGTGCTGGCGGCCGGACTTTGTGTCTTCGGAGTCACGGGGTACTTTCGACTCAGCTCAGACACCGCAACCCTGCGCCGGAGCGCTATGGGCTCGGTTGGCGGGACCTGGGACACCAAGATCGCCGTCCACCTCGGGGCGATGACCCTGGCCCTGGTGCGGACTGGTTCGCGGCTCTTTCCGTTGCCAGCGGAGCCGCGGGCCGCCCTCGAGACGGTGCGCGCCGCCGAGGTCGGCATCTACAGGCTGGCGTCGGAGTCGATTTGTGCCGGGCCGAAGTCGCTGCTTGCGGCCACGGACAAGGCGATGGCGGGCCGGGGCTGGCAGCGCGTGGTGGGTGTCTGTCAGGAACAGGATGTGGTGGGCGTTTATGTCCCCGGCAAACGAATTGGACTGCGGCGAATGAAGGTCTGCGTGATGGTGTTGCACGAGCGTGACCTGGTGGTGGCCTCGGTGAGCGGCAACCTCGAGCCGCTCCAGGCGCTGGTGGGAGAACGCCTGGACCTCCGGTCCTTCACCGGAGTTGGGGCATCTGACTGGCCAATCCGGGCAGAAGCGCCAGTACTACGAAGGTAGTGGCGTCGAACAATCCGTGCGCCAGGACTGCCGGCCAGATCGACCGATGCCAGACCATTATGGCCCCCAGCCCTAAGCCGAGCAGGGCGGTGGGGAAAACGGCGATGGGGCCTTGCGCCAGGTGGCCGAGGCCAAAGATGACGGCCCCCAAGGCCACGGCCGCAAGCTGGCCCTGGCGCGAGCCAAAACGGCCCGGCCAGAGCGCCCGCATCCCCGCCAGCAAGCCGGAGCGCCAGAGTTCCTCGCGGAAACCGGCTACCACAAAGCTCACCAGGGTGACCGTCAGCCAGAAATACAAGGGATCTTTCCGCAGAGCCGAGACATCGACCAGGGCCTGGACGTCGGGCCGATTGGCCATGACGAAGCGTTCGAGCGCTGGCATCGAGACCAGGTGCGTGACCAACAGGACCATCGCTACCATCGCGGCCGCCAACGCGACCACCAACCTCAGCCCAACCGAGTAGCCGAGACTGAGCGGAATGACCCAAAACCCGCCGGCCCAAGGAAGAAGCAAGCTCTGGCGGGAAGCGCGCGAAGCCAGCCACGCCAGGCCAAACACCACCCCAAAAACCAACAGTTCAAACCCGCAGACCGCCAGGAGCCCCGAGGCCTCATGCCTCAGGGCCGGACCACGAAACCGGCTCCTCTGCCAGCCCAATGCCCCGACCACCAGCGGGTAGGCGCCAATGACGAGAAGATGGAACCACCAGCGCAGGCGCTTGCGCGGCGCCTCCTGGAGTTCTTGGTCGCCTGCGCCAGGAACATTCACACCCTTGCATAGCGTAGGGCTTGCGCAAAAACAAGTGCTCTCAAAAGGCGGTTCAATTCTCATTGCCGAGCGGTTTCGGCCGGGCGATACTCTGGAATCGTATGAGAATGGCTCTTATCAGGCACTCGCTGCTGTTGGCGTTTTGCCTGGGCGGTCCGGCCCAGGGGGCGGATTGGCCGATGTTCCGGGGCAACCCGGCGCTCACGGGACTGGCGGGCGGCACTCTGCGGCTCCCCCTCGAGCTGCGCTGGACCTTCAAGACCGAGCAGCCGGTCAAGTCCTCGGCTGCGATAGTGCAGGAACGCGTCTTCATCGGCTCGGATGACGGCAGCGTGTATGCGTTAAGCCTCCTTGACGGCCACAAGCTCTGGGCGTTCAAGACCGGCGCCGCCGTGGAATCCTCGCCGCTGGTGCTCGAGGGCCGCGTGTTCGTCGGTTCGGACGACAACTTCCTCTACGCCTTGGATGCGGCGAGCGGGAAGGCGCTGTGGAAATACGAAACGGGCGACAAGATACCGGGCGCCCCCAACTGGGTGAAATCAGGCGGCAAGACGCTGGTCCTGGCTGGGAGCTACGACTTCAAGTTGCACGCAGTGGATGCGGCGACCGGCAAGGGTGTCTGGACCTGCGAGACCGGCAACTACATCAACGGCGCCCCCGGCGTGGCCGAGGGTCAGGCGGTCTTTGGCGGATGCGACGCCGTGCTGCACGTCATCGGATTGGGCGACGGCAAACAGTTGAAAGAGGTCGAGGCCGGCGCGTACATCGCGGGTTCCGTGGCCCTGGCGGGCGGGCGCGCCTATTTCGGCCAGTTTGAAAACCAGTTCCTTTGTGTGGATGTGAAGGAGGGGAAAAAGGCCTGGGCCTTCCATCAGCGCGATTTCCCGTATTACTCTTCGCCGGCGGTGACCCCGGACCGGGTGGTGTTCGGGGGTCGTGACAAGCTGCTGCACTGCGTCAACCGGGACAACGGCTCGCCGATCTGGAGTTTTCCCACTCGCGGCAAGGTCGATAGTTCGCCGGTGGTTTGCGGCGACAAAGTGCTCGACGGCTCCGACGACGGACGCCTGTATGTGGTGTCGCTGGACAAAGGCAGCCAGGTCTGGATGTACGAAGTCGGCCAGGCCATCCAAAGCTCGCCCGCGGTGGCGGACGGGAACGTGGTCATCGGGGCCGATGACGGGAAGGTGTATTGCTTCCGGGCCAAGTAGGGGCGTAGAGCGTAGAGCGTGGAGCGCGGGAGGGCAGAGCGTGTCCCTCCGATTCCGGACCTTTGTCGGCACCTTTGTCGGCACCTTTGTCGCAACCTTTGTCGGAACCCTTTGTCGGAACCCTTTGTCGGAACCCTTTGTCCGCAACTTTGTCGCGAAACCCAGATTCGGAATCGGGACGACAAAGGTCCCGACAAAGGTCCCGACAAAGGTCCGGAATCGGAGCTTTTGGGACAGGTTCTAAATAGCCTCCCGCTGCAGGCTCGCGCCGCTGGTCAGGTAATTGAGGTACTCGATCAAGCGCCCTTTCATTTCCTTGCGTGGGACGATGGCATCGATCAAGCCGTGGTCCAGGAGGAATTCGGCGGTTTGAAAGCCGGGCGGCAACTCGGCTTGGGTGGTGTCCTTGATGACGCGGGGGCCGGCAAAGCCGATCATTGCGCCCGGTTCGGCGAGAATCAGGTCGCCCACACTGGCAAAGCTGGCCATGACACCGGCGGTAGTGGGATCGGTCAGGACACTGATGAAGGGAAGGCGGGCTTTGGCATGATAGGCCAGGGCGGCGCAGGTCTTGGCCATCTGCATGAGGCTAAACATGCCCTCATACATGCGCGCGCCGCCGCTGGTAGAGATGATGATCACCGGCAGTTCCTTTTCCGTGGCCCGCTCGATGAGCCGGGTTAGCTTCTCGCCCACCACCGAGCCCATCGAGCCGCCCAGGAACTTGAAGTCCATCACCCCAAGCCCGACCCGGTGCTCGCCGATCCGGCAAAGTCCGGTCAGCACCGCGTCTTTGAGCCCGGTCTCGCGCTGGTATTTCTCGAGCTTTGAGATATAGGAGGCGGCGCCGGTGAAACTGAGGATGTCAACGCTGCTCATTTCGGCGTCCATCTCCTCGAAGGTGCAGGTCTCGACCAGGGAATGGATGCGCTCGCGCGAGCCGATGGGGAAATGGCGTTGGCAATGGGGGCAGACCTTGAGGTTCTCGTCGAGTTCCTTGTCAAAGACCATCGTGCCGCATTTGGGACATTTACTCCAGAGTCCCTCGGGGATGTCGCGTTTCCGGGGCTTGCCTGGGGCCAGCTTCGGCTTTTTGGCGAACGAGTTATTGCCGGTGACGAGCGGCGGGGTGACCGCCGGCTCGGCGGTTTCCAGGCCCAAGGTCTTTTTGGCGAACGATGCGGTAGCCATGTTCGTGGTCTTCATTTCTAGCGTTGCAGCATCATACGGCAACCAACCGGCGCGTGTCCACGTGTAAACCAGATGTGTGGTCTTCATGGGCGCAGGACAGAGTTCTTCGCTGCCGCCTGAAGGCGGCGTTCCGCAGCCAACCGGAACGCCGCCTTCAGGCGGCAGTATGGGCGCCCGGTCTTCATCCAGCGTCGCAGGATAATATTCAAACTCCGCGGGCAACTGTCCAGACACAAACTTCGGCGGCGCCGGCAGCGCGGAGCGTGGCGGCACAGGCGCCGGTGGTGGCGCCGGTGGTCATGACGTCGTCGATCAGGACCAGGCGCTGCCCTTCCAAACGGGCGCCGGGGCGCAACGCGAAGGCGGCCCGCACGTTGGCCAGGCGCTCGCGGCGGGTCAGCAGGGTTTGGGTGGCCGTGGGCGCCACCCGCCGGAGCCAGCGGCGGTTCACCGGGATGCGCGTTGCCTCGCTGAGCCGCTGGGCCAACCGCTCGGCCTGGTTGAATTCCCGCTGGCGCTGGCGGGTGGCATGCAAGGGCACCGGCACCAGCGCGTCCCAGGGTTCGGTGGCCAGGACCGGCGCCGCCCGGCGGATGAGCAATCCGGCCAGAAACGGCTCCAGCCAAAGGGCCCGCGCGTACTTATAACGGTGGATCGCCTCGAGGACACTGCCCCGCGCCACCACGGCCGAGCGGGCGCTTCGAAAGGCCCAGCCGGCCTCGAGGCAATCGGCGCATTCGAAAGGGCCAGTCACGCTGGCCGGGTAAGGCCGGCCGCAACGCTCGCAGAACGGGGGTTCGATGAAACGAGCCTGGGCCTGGCAATCGGGGCACACAAACCCTTGGGCGGGAGAGGCGCGAGCCTGGCCGCAGAGCTGGCAGACCTCCGGATAGACCAATGCCAGCGCGGCATTAACCCAACCCCTCAGCCCCTTCACCGAGTTCGCGAGCGGACTCATTGCGGCGTTTCAAGAATCAGACCCTACCGGAAACCCGCGGCATAGCAAGCATCCGTGTAAGGAGCAGGGTCAGAGGGAGGCTCGCCCTCACCCCGGCCCTCTCCCCCGGGGAGAGGGAGAACTCCCGGGCGCTGTTTGAAAGCTCGATGGCCTCGGTTGCATCCGTCGCGTTGCTGCCCTTCCGCTCAGAAGCCGCGCCAACACCTGGGCGCGTCGGTT
>Ga0209415_10020638_pt1 | contig 10224 bp, 8 predicted proteins | sample PeaSoiSIISIP2007_FD_187696 | JGI IMG/M metagenome (GOLD analysis project Ga0209415, IMG submission 187696) | Peat soil microbial communities from Weissenstadt, Germany - SII-SIP-2007 (SPAdes) (version 2) | ecosystem: Environmental > Terrestrial > Soil > Wetlands > Peat | place: Germany...
TCCATCAAGAATGCCATCACGGCGTAGCGCTGCGGAGTGCACCGCAACCCGCTGCCTTCCAAGGACCGTTTAATCGCTTCGGCGTCCATGAAAGGTTTAGATTATATCTAATGTGGTATTTTGTCAAGACTTCAACGGAGACTCCCCAGAAACACGCGCATCTCGCGGAGCACATCCGCTTCGTTCGAAATGAAAACGTAATGGTTCGCGTGTGGTAATCGAACCACGCGGGCGCTTGGCACGCCGCCCTCAAATGCCTCGGCTTGCTTCTCCGTCAAGGCCGCTTCCTTGGCGGCAAAGGCCTTGGCTGCCGGATCGCTATTCTGTTCGAGCCACCCCAGGTCGTGCGGGACCGCAAAGATGGCGAGTACCGGCACTGGCATATTCGTGTATTTCTGCGTGCCAGCTAGTATTGCCTTCTCGATGCCCGGCAAGGTGGGAGGCTTGCCCAGGGCAGTTTGCCGAAAATCCGCTTCCGGAAGAGTAGCGCCGGAGACGCGGGCAAACCAGGCCTGCAGCCCCGAAAAACTCGCCCGATCGGCGGTACTGGGCGCGGGTTGTGCCGGCGCTCCCTTTTGCAATTCCTCCAAGGTGGTTCCCTTGCCGTTGTCGAACGCGTACTGATAGCCGGCATCGAGATAGACCAGCCCTGCTACACGATCGGGATGCCGCGAGACCACCGAGCTCAGCTCTTCCCCCGCGATTGAGTGTCCGACCAGCACCGGCTTCGTTAGTTTGAGCGAATCGAGAACGGCCAGCACATCGTCGCCGAGCCGATCGGCGCCGTATCCCGAGGCCGGAATGCTGGATGCGCCATACCCACGGCGCGTGATGCCGTACACGTGGCAATTGTCGGTCAGCTTGGGCGCGAAATCGTCAAACACATGCGCCGTGTTTCCGAGCCCGGACAGCAGAACAATGGGCCGCCCGGCACCGCCCCAATCGAGCACTTCCAACCGGACGTTGTCGTCAGCGTTAACGAATTGGACGCGGTGCGAGGATGGATCGCGCCACGGAGCAGCGTTTTGCGCAAATGCAGCCGCGCTCGCAACAACGAGAAACACAGCAGCGACGGCACTGGGGGACATTGCTACGGCGCTGGCGTGGTCTTGGGCGCGATGGCCGCCGCGCTGGCGGTTGTGGCAGCGGCCGGGCCCATCAGCTTGCGAAGCAGATCGGCCGTCGACTGGTGGACTTCCACGCCCACGGCGTCGGCAGCCACGCCGAGCGCGACCTCCATCGGCGTGCGGCCCTTATTATCCTTGGCGTCGAGCTTGGCGCCATGATCGGCCAGGAACTGCACGATATCGTCGGTTCCCTGGCCGGCAGCGGCATGCAGCGCGGTGTTGAGCGTCTTGTCGGTGGCGGCGTTGATGTCCACGCCCTTGTCCAGACAGATCTTCATGGCTTCAATCGGCTGTTCGCCGCCCCGAATGGGCTTGTGATAGCCCATGCCGGCGGCCACCATCAGGGCCGTAACCCCGGCCTTGGTGACAACTTTCGGATCAGCGCCTTTGTCGAGCAGAAGCTGCATGAGAGGAACGTCGGAGGACTTGGCGGCGCGCAGGAACGGCGTCGCGCCCTCGCCCATCATTACATCTGGAAAGTCTAGAACTGCGCGCGGCGGAATCAGCTTGGTGAGCTTGCCGTTGGGATCGGCGCCCCGGTCCAGCAGCATTTTGATGATGTCCATGGCCTCCAGCTTGCCCGGGTCGCGGGGCGCGGGACGGTTGCTGCCGTACATGTCGTGCATGTCGACGGCGGCGAACAGCGGCGCGCGTCCCATGTTGTCGGCGGCGTTGGGATCGGCTTTGCGATCCAGCAGAAACGCGGCGGTATCGAAGTGGCCGTTGATGATGGCCAGCACCAGCGCACTGGTCCCATCGGGATCGGCGGCTTTGATGTCGGCCCCATGATCGAGCAGGATATGGGCGCATTCGGTGAAGCCGCCACGCGCCGCAAACAGCAGAGCGGTGAATCCGCCGCGCGGAAAATGCATGGGGACGTCGCCTGGCTTCGGCTTCATGCCGCTGAAGTCGAAGATCGACGAAACGGCGTTCACGTCGGCGCCGTGATCCACCAGCACCTGCACGACGGACGGATGATTTTCGGCGGTGGCCCACATCAAGGCCGTCTGGCCGCGCCAGCTCTCTTTGGTGTTCACTTCCGCGCCGTGATCGAGCAGCGCTTTAACGGCATCGGCGTTGCCCGCGCGAGCCGCGGTCATCAATACGGTCTGGCCTTCCTGCTGGAACGAGTTCGCATCCGCGCCGGCTTTGAGCAGCGCCTCCACCATCTTCGCGTTCCCATTCACGCAGGCCTGCGAGAGGGCCGTGAATCCCTCGCGATTGGAAGCGTTGACGTTGGCGCCTGCCGCCAGCAGCTCTTCCACGGCCTTCTCATCGTTCCAATAGGCCGCCCACAGCAGCGCCGTCGACCCATCGGGCTGCGGCGCGTTGACGTCCGCGGGATGCTGTTTGAGAAGCGAACGCAGCTCGTCTATATCGCCCTTCATGGCGACGTCGGCGAGTTTCACCGGGCTGGGTGAAGAGGTAGTCGCGCCCCAGGCAGCGACGGCGAACAACGCTCCGGCGAGTAGAACACGCATGGCTGTCTCCTAAACGTCAGCCAGGCCGCTGGTGCTGTCGCCGACCTTGTCCGTCGGCACGCCCATCTTGTTCAACACCGACAACAGGAGGTTGGACATCGGCGTGTTCTCCGGATATTTCAAATGCCGTCCGCCCTTCAAGGTGCCCGCGCCACCGCCGGCCAGCAACGTCGGCAGAGGATTGTGGTTATGGATGTTGCTGTTGCTCAGGCAGCTTCCGTAGAGCAACGTGGTGTGATCCAGCAAATTGCCGTCGCCATCGGGCGTGGCCTTGAGCTTGTCCAGGAATTTCGCGAACAAGCTCAGGTGGTAATTCTGGATCTTGACCAGTTTCGCCAGTTTCTCGGGATTGTCCTGGTGATGCGAAGTGGCATGATGCGGGTCGGGCACGCCAACTTGCGGGTAGCTGCGCTGGCTCAACTCGCGCGCCATCATGAACGTAAACACGCGCGTGGCGTCGGATTGAAAGGCCAGGGCCATCATGTCGTACATCAGACCGACGTGCTCTTCATAAGAGTCGGGCACGCCCACCGGCGCATTCGGCATGCTTACCTGCGAACCCGCGCTCTTCTCCGCTATTTGCAGACGCCGCTCGATCTCGCGGATGTTCTCCAGGTACTCGTTCATGCGGACGCGATCGCGCGCCCCCAAACCCTGCTGCAAGCGCGGCACAGATCCGGTGATCTGATCCAGGATGCTCCTGTCTTCGTCCATGCGCGCCTGGCGCTCGGACAACGTGCCGCCTTCTCCGAACAGGCGCTCAAAGACCACACGCGGGTTGATCTCCATCGGCAGCGGCGTGGTGGGCGTGCTCCAGGAAATCGTGTTCATGTAGGCGCAACTGTAGCCGACGTCGCAGGCGCCAATCAGCCCGGTCATGTCTTCGGTGGCCAGTTCCAGCGACGGGAAACGCGCGCTCTGGCCGATTTTCCGGGCGATCATCTGATCGATGGTCGTGCCGGCGCGCACATCCTCGCCCTCGGTCTTCTTGGCGTGGGTACCGTTCAACCACGTGGCGGTGGCGCGCGAATGGTCCGCGCCCCCGTCGCCCAGTGCTTCGGCCATGTGATGGGACAGGTTGCTCACAACGATGACGTTTTCGCGATGCCGTTGCATGGCGCTGAGGATGGGACCGAACTCGAAGTCCGCACCGGTGCCGATGGGCGTCCACTTGTCCATCACCGCGCCGTGCGGAACATAGATGCAGCCCAGGCGCGGCACCACGTTGGCCGCGGTCTTGGTTTGCGCCGTCAGAGCCGGAACCATGGAGTCCAGCAGCGGCAGCGAAACGGCCACGCCGAGGCCTTGCAGCATCGTGCGGCGCGATAAGTGCTTCTTGGTGACGATCGTCATTGACGTCTCCTCATTTAGATAACATTGCGGTCTTCACCGCCGGACTGGCGGCATCCGGCGCGTTCTTGATCTTCATGCGGAATTCCGGGCTTTTCACAATGCCCGTAACCAGATCGGAAAAACGGTAATGATCCGAGGCGGCCTTGGCCACGATCTCGCGAATCTCGGGCATATCGTTATAGTCTACGCCGCGGCCGAGCGCGTAGGTCATCAGCTTCTCGGTCAAAGTGGTGACGAAAACTTCCGGCCGGCTCATCAAGGCCGCGCGCAGCGTGGTGGGTCCGTCCACTTTTGAGCCGTCCAGCAGCACACCGGAAGCGTCGATCGGCGCGCCGTCTTCGCTCTTGGAGCGCCATTGGCCCGTCGCGTCGAAGTTTTCGAGCGCGAATCCCAGAGGGTCCATGATCTTGTGGCAACTGGCGCAGGCCGGGCTCTTGCGATGTTCTTCCATCCGCTCGCGGACCGACAAAACTTTCCCGCCTTCGCTATTATCCTTGAGCGGGGGAACGTTGGGAGGCGGCGCAGGCGGCGGCGTGCCGAGGACATTCGTCAGAATCCACTTGCCGCGCAGCACCGGAGAGGTGCGCGTGGCATACGACGTTACGGTGAGGACGCTGCCCTGCCCCAGCAGTCCGCGGCGCGCATCGTCAGGGAGAGTGACCCGGCGGAAGCGCGGGCCATAAACGTTCGGGATGCCGTAGTGTTGCGCGAGGCGCTCGTTGACGAAAGTGTAGTCGCCGTTCAGCAGGTCCAGGACGTTGCGGTCCTCATTAACAACGCTGCCGAAAAACATCTCGGTTTCGGTCAGCAAGGACTGGCGCAGATTGTCGTCGAAATCGGGAAACTCGTTCGGATCGGGCGCGAAGTTTTTCAGGTTGCGCAGATACAGCCATTGCGCCGCAAAATTGGTGGCCAGCGCCTGGGAGCGCGGGTCGGAGAGCATGCGGCGTATTTCCCGATTGAGGGTGGCCGGATCGCTCAGCTTGTTGGCGGAGGCGAGATTCAACAGCTCGTCGTCGGGAATGCTGCTCCACAGGAAAAACGAAAGCCGGGACGCTAGTTCGAGGTCATCGATACGATAGGCGGAGCCGGTTGCGACGGTCGACGGATCGCGCTCGAAGCGGAATACGAATTCAGGGCTCGACAAAATCAGCCGTAGCGCGCGCTCGATGCCGGCGTTAAAGTTTCCGCCCTGATTCCGCCCGGATTGGTAGAAACTCAGCAGCGTCTCGGTATCCGTCGGCGTGATAGGGCGGCGATACGCATTGCGGGCCAGCGTTGAGAGAATTTTCTTGGCACAGCCGACCTCTTCGCTCGCATTAGCGGGCATACAGGAAAAAATCTTGCGTCGGCTGGGTGTGTCGCCGGGGCCGGTGGCGTTGTAGGGGCCGGAGACAACCACTTCATCAATGTGCGGAAGGCCCGCTTCATTCACCGGGTCGAGCGTAGTGCGCAGGAACGGCTCAAGGATGAAATCGTCTTCCGCGGCGTCCTTTTGCAGGAACGTGACCGCCACCGTGCGCGGACCGGCCTTCACCGGAATACGCGCCTGCAGGCGTGCTTCGATCATCATGCGCGCTTCGGCAGGATTCTTAACCAAGGCTTCGGTGTCGGAAGTGCCGCCGACGCTGGCGAGAAACACGCGCGCGCCATCCACCAGAATCTCGAGCTGATGCGCCTCCTCAAGGCCCCGAATCACATCGACGGTGTTGCGCGCCAGCACGACCTTGATGGTGTATTTGCCGTCCAGCGGGAAGCTGTAGTGCATCAGCAACCCGCCGCGCGTTCCGAGCGGCAGCCCTTCCACGCGCTTGTCCTGCGACAGATCGGGGCGGGTGCGAAAGGTTTGCGCCACAGCGCCTTGCGTGGGATCGCCAACCGCTAAGCGGCTCACCTTGCGCGAGGCCGACACATAGCGCTCCAGCAGCACGGGCGACACACCCAGCACGTCGGCATTATTGTCGAACCCGTAGCTCTCGTCATCCGGCGGAAGCAGTGAGGAAGCGTCCACATCCAGCGCCAGTAAATCTCGGATGGAATTGGAATACTCGGTGCGGTTCAGCCGGTGCAGCGTGGCGTGGCCGGGATTCGGATTGGCGGCGTAGGCCCGGTCGAGCGACGTTTGGAGCGATGTCAGAAACGCGGTGACTTCAGGCGCGCCTGGCTTCGGCAATCCCGCGGGCGGCATCGCGCCCACGCTCAGTTTGCGAATCACCTTTTCCCAAATCTCAGCGTTCGCGGGAACATTCGCCAAGTCCACTTTTTCGAGGACCAAGCCACCGGTTTTGGCGCGTTCGCTGTGACAAGTGACGCAATACTTGTCGAGAAAGGCTCGCTGACCGGAAGTTGGCGCTACAGACGCTGTCTGCGCTATCGCCGTCGGCAACCCCGCCAGGATGGCCCAAGCTATAGCAAAACCAATGTTCTTCCCGATGCTCGACACACTAAGCCCTTATGAATCTTATACCAAATAGTTCCTGCATGCAAGGGTACCCAGCTGAACCCAAGTACTGGCCGAAAAAGGCACAAAAGGGTCAGTATCCGAGCTTCAGCATGCCTTCTTGCATGCCGTTTACGGAGCCCTTCGTCAGCCACTCCACCGAGGCCTTGAACAAGAGCAGATGATTCTTCTCCCACATGGCGTTATGGGAGGAACAAGCCAAGTCGACGAAGACCTTGCGCGTGGCTCCCAGATCCGCGTACAATTCCCGCACTCGCTCCGGCGGCACCTGTTTGTCATGGACGCCCGTCACCATGAGAGTCGGAGTTTGCGTCTTGGCGACGGCCGCTGTGGTCCAGCCCCAGGTGGTGACCTGTGGCGCGCGCCTGACGCCGGTTCCCCAAGTGGCTCCCACCGGATCGGACCCGAGCATTTGCTCCCACACCGAGTCGCTCGCAGCCGGGTCCACTTGCTCGGAACAACCGGTTTGGCGGGCCCAATTCGCCGTGAACTCATCGTGGGACTGCGTCGTCATCGCCGCACCATCAGCCGGCACTTGGGGCGGCGGACCGGCCGAGGCCGCTCGATTGTAGCCCGGAGCAAGCAGGACCATCTCCCGCACCTTGTCGGGATGTTGCGCGGCAAAACCCCCGGCTCGCGGACCGCCCAGCGACCAGGCCAGCAGGCTCACGCGCTCCACGTGACGCAGCGCGCGCAAATAGTCCACCACGGCGCCGATATCGTTCCAATCCGAAGCAAGCGTTGTTAGCTGATGCGGATAACTGGGCGAACACGGTGCGGGAATCAAAGCCGGAATGAAGCCGGCCTGCTGTTCGCGCGAGAGATTGCACGGATCGTTCATGGGGGTGGGGCGCGTGGAACGGCCGTAGCCCGTCATGTCCATGGAAAATGCATCGAATCCTGCGTGCGCCAGATACGCCATCCAACTGTAGTCCTGGAAGGGAACGTCGAACGCAACTTCGGCCGGGGTGCCAGCGCCATGAACGAACAGCGCGACGCGATCCACGGCGGGGCCTCGGAGAGCGACTCCAGCCTGCGCAACTTCGCGTACATAGATCTCCGTATTTTGACCGGAGATGACGGGGACACTGGAATGCACGCGGACGTAATGATCCACGCGCAGCAGGCGAGCGCTATCGTCGGCAGACAAAAACGAAGCCAGCACCAGCCCGGCTGCAACGCACAGGGTCGGTCGCACGGCATTATGCATATCGAAACCCTCCATTTCGCAGGCTACTTCTTGCGGACCGCCTTGAAATCACCTTCTACGATCTGCACGTTGAGGTGTGTGACCGCGCCCTGATCATCCTTGACGAATTCGAGGTGCGCGCCCTCAAAGAAGAATTTGGTTTCCGAGACCGCAGTGAGCGCCAGCTTCGCTCCTCCGCTGATGGCCGCCATCAGTTTGTAGCCCACCAGCGTAATTTCGACCAGCACCGGGTCCTCGGGGTGCGGCGGCAGCTTCAGCTCGTAAACCCCCGCGTATTGCTTCAGAATCTCAGGAGCGACTTTGACCTCGGCCGTCTTGTCATCCGCGGCCTTGCCGATCAAATGGCTGCGATCGCGCTCGTTCTCGGCGCAAACATATTCCAGCATCTCCGTGTCGGCGTCAAACTCAAACTTCATCGGGATGACCCACGGCTGCGCCAGAGCCTTTGGATCCACCAAGGTCCGCTCGAGCTCGAGGTGTCCAAAATCAGGCCGCCGCAAGCGCTCAGTCACGCGCAGCGCTTCGGTGTGAGGATGTCCGTCGGCGTCCAGCCAGGTCCGATCGTTGAATCCCGCGCTCTCGATCACCAACGTGTCTCCATCCCAGTGCCCCACCGAATAACCCATCCAAGTTGGGTTGGGATCTTGGGGCAGCGGCCGGCCGTCCATGAAGATCATCCGGTAGGTGAGATCGCTGTAAGCCATCATCAGAAGCCCGGCCGTCTGAATGATCTTGCCCACGTCATTGTCGGCCCTGGGACCGAATGGCAGGCACAGCACGCTCATGTCCTCACGCCCTAAATCCTCCTTGCGCTTCTTGGACAGTTCTTGGGCCCAGGGCAGGGGCTTGACGCTGTGCATGGCCTTGTCCGTCTCGCCTGCAGTCGCCTGCTTGACTCGCCACAGCCCGGAGAGATCTGGCTTTCCATCAGCGGTGTGCGGCACGGGCGCAGTGAGGTTCGGCTTGCCATCGGCGGTGCGTGGAATTCCCGGCGTCGGGTAGTTCAGCCATTGCGCCGAGACGGGCGAAGACAAAATGGCGGCAACGAAGGTTACCGCACTTGTGATATTTCGAAAGAGAGTCCCGACTGGTGTGCTCATCCAGCCTCCGTTGGATGGGCGCGCTCGCGTGCGCCCGATTGGGATTTAGTATAGCTGGTTGGAAACTGCTTTGAACTGAGAAGCCATAGGGGTGCGGGTTGAGATCAATCCGCGCACTCCCATCGGATTGCAAACGGGTATGCACTGGATGTCCCCAATTCTTGGGCTTGCATATATGGAGGAAGGCTCTATAATTGCATAGATGCTGTTTCCCGCCGCCTCGGCGCCCGCCTGAATCACCTGCTTCGCCACTCCCCGGCCGTAGTCCTGCTGGGGCCGCGCCAGGCGGGAAAGACCACCCTAGCTTTGGAGATAGGCGGCCAACAAGCTTCGGTATACCTGGATCTTGAGGACGAAGATGAGCGCGCCAAGCTCTCCAACCCCACCCGGTACCTTGCGGATCACGAAGGCGAGTTGGTCATCCTGGATGAGGTTCACCGCGCGCCTGAATTGTTTCAGCGGCTGCGGGGCATCATCGACCGGGGACGGCGGCGCGGAAAAGCAAATGGGCGGTTCGGATGCTGCCAAGGAAACCAATACCACAGCAAGTTCTCCTTCATACTAGCTCGGATTATCGCCGCACTTTCTTTCGTGGTGGCAACCTATGGCTGCGGTCAACCCAAACGAGAGAGCACTGACCACCTCTTACGTGTCACCGAGATTAATCTGTGGGATCAGTGCGAATTACTCGCGACGCCCTGCGCTATAAGATGAAAAGATTCAACCTCGAATAGCGAGGCCCTGCCCCGGGATCTGGGCACGCTGCTAAGCGAAACCAGCTTTCCACCGATTGGTTGCACCCGGCCCAGGCGATTGTACTGCGCCTCGAGTTGCCGAATTCGATCCGAAAGGACAAAGGCTCGGCCAATCGAGAGAACGGCCTCCTTAACTCAAGGCCCCCTGAAATCCCGAAGCCTAAGGAAGCCGCTAGCCGCTTGCTCGCGAACGGAAAAATACGATCGCCGCCAGACCCAAGCTGCTAATCAAAAGAGAACCGGGTTCGGGCACCACGGTTTGAGCATAGTACTGGCCGATCGCACTCAATTCGTCATCGCTCAATGGCAATGAGAATGTGCGGGTGTCGACGATCTTCGGAGTTCCCGATCCGGTGTTGTCGGGCGGGGGGTTGTTAAAAGTCCAGTCCACGCCCTGCCAGTCCCAAATGTCCACGGTTGCGGTGCTGTTCCCGTTATCGTTGATGTGGATTTCCCACCGTGTAGGGGGTAAAGAGTTATCGGTCGCAAATTTGAGTGGGACATCCTCGGCCAGGATGGCTTTTTCGATCGCAGTGTCGATGTAAAGCGCGTCCGAGAATTGAGGCGCGGTGAGTCCTACGCTCCAACCGTAAGGGGCTTCGAAAATTATGGAGTCAGCGTTGCAGGGGAAAGTAATCAAGGACAGCGCAAGAAAGGCTGCCAGGCAATAAAAACGGCGGGGCATCCTACACCTTCCAGCCGGGATTTCTATTTCTTGACCTATGGGCATAAACAAG
>Ga0209415_10020639_pt1 | contig 10222 bp, 10 predicted proteins | sample PeaSoiSIISIP2007_FD_187696 | JGI IMG/M metagenome (GOLD analysis project Ga0209415, IMG submission 187696) | Peat soil microbial communities from Weissenstadt, Germany - SII-SIP-2007 (SPAdes) (version 2) | ecosystem: Environmental > Terrestrial > Soil > Wetlands > Peat | place: Germany...
GGAGATCACGCGATAGGCCCCGGCCGCCGCAGCGCGTTCTGCCACCCGAAGAGGCCACGCCGCTGATGTCGCAGGAGCTGCTCGAATCGCTACGCGACGAGAGCGAGCGACCCACGATCCGGCTTCCCGCGCGGCCGCCGTTCGCGCCGCCGGACGAGCGGGTGCGCGAAGAGGTGACCGCCCAGGCGCGCGTCGTGGTCGGTCCCGACGGCGTCGCCCGCGTCCTAGACGTCGACGTGCTCGACGAAGAGACCATCCCGCGGGTTCCGTCGAAGGCGCTGCTGGGCACGGGGAAGACGAAGAAGAAGCGCGGTTGAGGCTCTCGCCCTCGCCGGCGGGGCTCTGAACCATCCACGAGCGGTGCGCGGCGACTACTCCGCGTTTGTCTTCGCGCTGGGCTCGGCGCCAAGCAACTCCTCGTGCATCATCTTGTCGTCGTCGCCGTCCACGCCGGGGTCGTCGAGCATGTACAGCAGCTGGAAGGCGGCCGTGTAGCTCGCGTGCCGTGCCAGCAGGCACAGGTCAAGGCGGGAGGCTCCGGCAGCCATCAGGCGTTGCAGCGCGGGGCCGAGATCGGCAAACGGTTCGTCGGGCTTCCGCTCCGAGTTGGACACGACAGCATCGATCCAGCGTTCGCTCATCGGGGCGTTGATGATCCGCGTCCAGACCTGATCGAGAAACTCGGCTCGAGTCGCCATGGCCCGTTCTCCCTCGGCGCGTGAGAGTAGCCTCCCCCGCCCCCTACGCCGAGGTTCCCGCCGAGGGCGTCCCCCTTCGCCCGGCCGGGTAAAGCATCCTGGTCACGACGCTGCGCCCGCTCGGCAGCACGCCCGCCTCGCGCGGATCCGGGATGCGAAGCCTCGCGCGCACCGACGCGACGGATTCCTCGAACCACGACTCGACGGGCGAGGCCATCACGAGCTCCGCCGTCTTCCCCATCTCGAGGCCGACGCGGACGTTGTTCGCGATCGCGTGAGCCTGGGTGGGCGAGAACATCGAGTAGAGGGCGCGCACGATCCCGAGCATCGCCCGGCTCACCGGCGCGGCGCCCTGGCCGACGTTGAAGGCGAGGACGCCTGCCTCTCCCGCCAGCCCGGTGTCGAAGCCGGCAAGCAGGTGATGGAGGTCGTGCGTCGTCGTGTACCGAAGGGCGTACGGCTCGCGAGCGTAGCGCTGCCGCACGGCGGGGCTGACGACCAGCGGCGTGATGCCGTTCGCGTCGAGGAAGCGCGCGTACTCCCGGCCGAGCGTGCCTGCCGGGAGCTCCCGGAGGAGCGCGAGATCCTGCTCGGGGGCGTACCCGTGGACCGCCTCGAGCTTCTCCGCGATCCCCTCCGGCGCCGCAGAGAGCGCGTCGAGCTTGAGCACCACGACGTCACCGAGCGGCGCTCCTGCCCGGTACGCGCGGTACATACGGAGCATCTTCGCGAGGTTCATTTGCCCTGGAACCTAAGGCGTGGACGCGCCCGGGCAAGCGTCCGCCGCGACCTCTGATGTCGGCCCCATCCGATGGGGGGATTGCAGCGCGCCGAGCGTACCATCCCAGGCGATGCGTACCCACGTGACGTTCTTCGTCGCTGCGATGTCGGTTTGCGCGGTCGTCGCGGTCGGCGCGTGCTCTTCGTCGGGCTCCGGAGCGCCTGCCCCGGGCGACGATGCGTCCACCGGGAGCAGCGGCAGCGGCTCCAGCGGCGGGAGCAGCACCGGGGGAAGCGGCGGGAGCAGCAGCGGAGGCAGCAGCGGAAGCAGCGGCGGAAGCAGCGGCGGCGGCAGCTCGAGCAGCGGGGGCGGCAGCGGCTCGGGCAGCGGAAGCAGCAGCAGCGGCGGCGGCAGCGGGAGCAGCAGCGGGAGCAGCAGCGGAAGCAGCTCCGGCAGCAGCAGCGGCGCCGACGGTGGCGGCACCACCATCCCGACGTGCGCGGAGACGTGCAGCGCCCCGGCCGACTGCGCCACCGCGGGCGTGGCCCTCTACAGCGCAAGCCACTACGCCTGCCAGGGCGGTTACTGCGCCTACCTCGGCTGCCAGTCGGCCAGCGAATGCACCGCCGCGTTCCAGAAGAGCAACTACGCCTGCGGCACCGTGCAGGGGAGCTCCATCCCCACTTGCTACGAGACGTGCAACGCCCCGGCCGACTGCGCCACCGCGGGAGTCGCGCTCTACAGCGCGAGTCACTATGCCTGCAATGGCAACCAGTGCGACTACCTCGGTTGCCAGTCGAGCAGCGAGTGCACGGCAGCATTCCAGAAATCGAACTACGCCTGCGGCAGCGTGCAGGGGTCGCCCGTCCCCACTTGCTACGAGACGTGCAACGCTCCGGCCGACTGCGCTACCGCGGGAGTCACGCTCTACAGCGCGAGTCACTGGGCCTGCAATGCCGACCAGTGCGACTACCTCGGTTGCCAGTCGAGCAGCGAGTGCACGGCCGCCTTCCAGAAGTCGAACTACGCGTGCCACTGATCACACCGGGCACGGCGACACGTTCGCCTGCCAGGTGCCGCCGTCGCATGCGACACCGGCGCCGCCGCACGAGCCGCCGCAGATCTGACCGGGCGTCGTACACCGGCTTCCCGGTGCGGGCGTGGGGTAGGGGCAGCCGGGCGCCACCGGCACGCAGTACCAGCCGAGCGGCTGCGCCGGACCGCCCAGGCCGGCCGAGCACTGGCACAGACCCTGCGGGTACCAGCAGTCGGTGACCTGCAGCGACGACGCGCACGCCTGGAGCCCTCCGTCGGTGAGCGCGGCGTACGAGGGGGGGCACACGCTCGACACGCATTCGCTCTGTGGCCCGGTCACGTTCCAGCCGCTCGCGGTGCAGGCAGCGATCTGCGTGCAGCTCTCCAGGAAGTTCGCACCGTACTGGCACTCGAAGCCCACGGCCGGACACGGCGAGCCCTGCGAGGGCGCGTCCGCGGGACAGGCCGGCGCGGCGTCCGGTCCCGAGTCCAGCGAGAGACCGGAGTCGGCCGAGTCGGCTGCCGAGTCGGTCGCCGAGTCGGTCCCGGAGTCGCTCGCCGAGGTTTGCTCGGTCGTCCCGCCGCAAGCGGCGAGCAGCACGCACAGCAGCAGGCAGAGCCGGTCATGGCGCGTCATCGCGGTCACTCGGAGCAAGAACCTCTCCATCGTCGACGCCAGCGATCTCGCGAGGCCCGCCCATCCCGGCGCCTGGCTCTGTCGGGGAGGCTGTGCCAACCGCGACAGTCCTACCCGGGCCGGGGGCACGCCCGCCAGGGCGCGCGCCGGCAACCAGCCGGCGGTCGCTGTACCCTCGTCGCGATGCCCCCCGAGATGACGTACGGCGCGCTGGCGCCCGCGGTGCCCCACGTGTCGCGCATCGTCCTCGGCGCGGGCGGCCTGGGCTCCCTCGCGGACGCGGAGCTCGCCCGTCTTCTCGACGCCGCCTTCGAGCTCGGCGTGCGGGCCTTCGACACCGCGCCTTTCTACGGCGAAGGCAAGACCGAGTCGCGGATCGGTGCGTGGATCGAGGAGCGCGGCGTTCGTGCCGACATCGTGCTGATCGCCAAGGGTGCGCATCCCGGAAGGACCGGCAGCCGCGTGAGCCCCGCGGGCATCGGCGAGGACATCGAACGATCGCGCGTCAGCATGGGCGCGGAGCATCTCGACGTCTTCCTGGTTCACCGCGACGCCCCCGAGGTGCCGGTCGAGGTCGTGGTGGACTGCCTCGACGAGCACGTGCGCGCCGGTCGTGTCCGCGCCGTCGGCGTTTCCAACTGGTCCGCGAACCGGATCCGCGCGGCCAACGCCTACGCGGAGCGAGCAGGTCGCACGCGTCTCACTGTGACGAGCCCCCAGCTGTCGCTCGCCCTGCCGGTCAAGCTGCCGTGGCCCGGCTGCATCAGCTACGGCGGCTGTCAGGGGGAGGCGGATCGGACCGCCAGCCGCGAGGGGAAGCTCGCGGTGATGGCGTGGGCGCCGCTGGGATCGGGCGCGGTGGCCGGTGCTCCGCCACCCGGCCTGTCGGCCTACCGGGAACGCCTCGGGACGGCGGCCGCCACCTATGGCACGCGCGACAACTTCGAGCGGCTGGCTCGCGCCTTCGAGCTCGGCGAGAAGAAGGGGCTCTCGGCGGCGCAGATCGCGCTGGCGTGGCTCTTTCATCAGAAGCTCGACCTCTTCGCCATCGTGGGCTCGAAGCGCCCGGAGGGCTTCCGGCAGGCGGTGGACGCGCTCCGCGTCGTGCTCTCGGACGACGAGGTCGCGTGGCTCTGGGATGGCACGTCTCCCGAGGAGCGGGAGCGGCGAAGCCTGCCCGCTGCCGTGCTCCGCGCGCGCATCTGGGACGCCGTGATCGTGGGTGGCGGCCCCACCGGCACGTGGACGGCCAAGGTGCTCACCGGGGCCGGCATGAAGGTGATGCTGCTCGAGGCCGGGCCGGAGCGCGACGTGCTCGACACCGATCCGCAGGACGCGCACGCCCTCGCGAGGCGCGTCGAGCAGGGCCCGCGGCAGATGATCCAGCGGCGGCACGGACGCTGGTACGGGATGCCCTCGCAGCTCTTCGTGGACGACGTCGAGCAGCCGTACGGCGTTCCGGCGTCGCACCCGTTCACCTGGATCCGCGCCCGCCAGCTCGGGGGGCGCGGCCTGCTCTGGTTCGGGCACACGCTCCGGATGTCGGATCACGAGCTCCACGCGGCCCGGCTCGACGGGTGCGAGGAGCCGTGGCCGCTCTCCTACGCGGAGCTCGCGCCCTTCTACGACGAGGTGGAGCGCACCATGGGCGTCCGAGGGTCGACCGAGGGCGTCCCGGTTCTCCCCGACGGGCGCTACATGGGGCCGAACCCGCTCGCACCCGCCAACGAGGTCGTACGAGCGCTGATCGAGCACCGATGGCCCGAGCGCCGGGTCATGCCGCTGCGCTCGATCGGTTTCGACCACTGCGACGAGAACGGGTGGTGGTGGGGCTCGGCGCTCCCGGTCCTCGCCATGGCGAGGAGCACGGGCCTCCTGGACGTCCGGCTGGACACCGTCGTGCGCCAGGTGCTCCTCGAGCCGGGTACCGGGCGTGCGCGCGGCGTCGCGTGCGTCGATCGCACGACACGCGCCGAGATCGAGATCCGCGCCCGGGTCGTCGTCCTGGCGGCGTCGGCCCTGGAGAGCACGCGCCTGCTGCTGGCCTCGGCCACCTCCGAGCATCCCGCGGGGCTCGGCGGCTCTTCGGGCTGCCTGGGACGGTACCTGGTCGACCACCCGTCCATGTCCTTCGCCGGCCGCGTGCGTCGTTCGCCTCCGCTGCCGGCGGGTCCGGGCACCGCGCGCGCCTTCCTGATTCCGCGGTTCCGCAACGTCGACAGGGTGGAGATGGGCTTCTCGCGCGGGTACGGTGTGACGGGCAGCATGGCGCCGGGCGGCCCCGACGCCCCGTTCCACTTCAACGTGTGCGCCGAGCTCCTGCCACGACGGGACAACCGGGTGACCCTTCTGCCCGACCACGTCGACGCCTGGGGCGTGCCCATCCCCTACGTGACCTGCACGTACGGCGAGAACGAGCGCCGCATGGCGCAGGACGCGCGCCAGTTCGTCGCCGAGCTCGGCGATCTCGTCGGGCTCGAGTTCACGTCGCGGTCGACGGAGCTCGCGCCGCCGGGCACGTTCGTCCACGAGGTCGGCGGCGCGCGCATGGGGAGGGACCCGCGCACATCGGTCCTCGACCCCTTCCATCGCGTGTGGGACGTCGACAACCTGTACGTCGTGGACGGAGCCGCCTGGCCCAGTGCGGGCTGGCAGAACCCGACGCTCACGTTGATGGCGCTGGCCGTCCGGGCCGCCGAGGGCATCGCCGCTCGCACGCGTCGGGGCGAGCTGGGGAGCTAGAGCGACAGGCCACGCAGGCGATATCCTCCCGCCATGCCCCACTGGGATCACCGCCCCGAGCCGCGCTGGAAGGACTTCCGCTTCAACCAGCCCTACGCGAAGGGCCTCAAGCGCCTGAAGGAGGACGTCCTCGCGAAGACCGACTTCGATCCGGCGACGCTCTGGCAGTGGGGCACGATGCAGGCGATGGCGCTCATCCAGGTGCTCGAGGCGTGCGAGGCGCGCTTCGGCGAGGAGGGGCAGAAGCTCGTCTACGACGCGCTCCACCGCGTGGGCCACGACGTAGGGCGGCAGATCCTCGAGAACGTCGAGATCCCCGAGGGCCTCACCGAGGCCGAGTTCGTGTCGTTCTTCGCGACCGTCGTCAATCGCATCGCCTACGCGTCGCTCGAGGACCCGCGCATCGACGCGGACGACAAGGTGACGTTCGACATCGTGTGGTGCCCCCACCAGGATCACTACGGCGCCTTCGACTGCCGCGTGCAGCGCTACTTCGTCCAGGGCATGGTCGACGCGGCGCGCGAGATCACCGGCAAGATGGGCTTCGAGGTCCGCTTCGACACGACCATCCCGAGCGGCGCGCCCACGTGCCACTTCACGCTGTGGAAGGCCACCGACGAGGAGAAGCAGCAGTGGGAGGGGATGACGCGGACGATCGAGGCGAAGGCGCTCGCGCGGGCGAAGCGGAAGACGTAGGAGACGAGCATGTCGCGACAGTCCGCCGCAACCCGCCTCGCGCGGATCCTCGACGCGCTCGAAGAGCACTACGGCAAGGTGCGTCCCTCGAGACCGGCTCGCCCGTACGAACTCCTCCTGTTCGCGAACTCCGGCTACCCCGCCTCGGAGCGCGCCTGCAGCGCCGGGTTCGCAGCGCTGGAGGCCACGGTCGGGCTTTCGGCGAGGTCCATCCTGCGCGCCCCCGAGCGCCGACTGGTCGAGGCGATGCGCGCGGGCGGCATCGTCCCCGAGCTACGCGCCGACCGCATCCGCGAGATCGCTTCTCGATCGACCACCGAGGAAGGGGCCGATCCGGATCTCATCGCCGAGCTCCCGATCGCGAAGGCCCGCAAGCTTCTCAAGACCTACCCCACGATCGGGGATCCCGGCGCCGACAGGATCCTGCTCCTCACCCACACCGAGGCTGTCGCCGCCGTCCCCTCGAACGCGACGCAGGTCCCGCTGCGCCTCGGCTTCGGCAAGGAGCAGTCGAGCTACGCCGCCGGCTACCGCTCCGCCCAGGCCGTCCTCGACGCCGGGCTCCCTCGAACCATCGCTGCGCGCATTCGCGCCTACGTGCTTCTCAAGAAGCACGGCGAGGAGACGTGCAAGCGATCCCGCCCGCGATGCCCGCGATGCCCCGTCGCGTCCGCCTGCCCCTTCCCCGGCAAGACCCCGGTGTAGTGTCGGGAGCGCCCATGGTCCCCGCGAGCCGTGCCGCCCTTCTCATCCCCTGCCTCTTTGCGATGTCCGCCTGTCTCGGCGCGACCGCCCCGGTCTGTCCCGCGCCGCCGAGGGCGCCCGTCGCCGACGCCATGGTGGACGTGGGCGGCGGCCTCTCGGTCCACGTTCACTGCATGGGCAGCGGCGAGCCCACGGTGATCCTGGAGGCGGGCGCCGGTACGGACGGCTCGGCGTGGCAGCTCGTCCAGCCGGAGATCGCGCGCCTCACGCGCGCCTGCGTCTACGACCGCGCGGGCGCGGGCTACAGCGAGTCGCCCGCGAGGCCTCGCGACGTCGGGCAGATCGTCCGCGAGCTCCACACGCTCCTCGCGAACGGGAACCTCGCGGGCCCGTACGTGCTCGTCGGGCACTCGATCGGTGGCCTCTATGTACGGCTCTACGCCGTCGAGTACCCGGGCGATGTGGCAGGGATGGTGCTGGTCGACGCTTCGAGCGAGGACCAGGACCTGCGCATGTGGAGCCTCGAGCCCCCCGAGGTGCTGGCGGCGATGGACGACCCATCCGATCGCGAGGGCGTCCGGCTCGACGCAAAGCGCGCCGCGATGGCGCGCCTCCGTGGCGCGAACCGCTCGCTCGGCGACCGACCGCTCGTCGTGCTCACGGCCGGCCTGCAGAGCGACGAGCCGGGTGTCTCGCCGGAGCTGAGGGCGCGCGAATCGCAGGTCTGGAACGCGATGCAGGCCGAGCTGCCGCGGCTCTCGTCGAACAGCGCCCACGTCGTCGCCGCGAGGAGCCACCACTTCATCCAGCTCGAGGCGCCGGAGCTCGTCGTCGCCGGGGTGCGCGAGGTGGTCGACGCCGTGCGGACGCACGGGCGGGTGGACGCGGCGAAGCTCACGGCCCTCGCGGCGCCTCCGGCCCCGCCGCTGGCGACGCTCGCACCCCGGCCGACCGCGGCACCCGGGCCGATCGCCGGCGTCACGCCGGTCCAAGGAGACTTCCGGCGGAAGGACTTCGTGTTCACGAGCGGAGAGACGCTCCCCGAGCTGCGCATCCACTACATGACGCTCGGCACGGCCCGGCGCGACGCGTCCGGTCACGTCACCAACGCGGTCCTCATCATGCACGGCACGACGGGCTCGGGGCAGCAGTTCGCGCGCAAGCAGTTCGCCGACGTGCTGTTCGGGCCCGGGCAGGCGCTCGACCTCCAGCGCTACTACGTGATCCTGCCCGACGACATCGGCCACGGAGACTCGTCGAAGCCGTCGGACGGGCTGAGGGCGAGGTTCCCGCACTACGGCTACGTCGACATGGTCGAGGCCGAGCACGCCCTCGTGGTCGACGGGCTCGGAGTCGACCACCTCGCGCTCGTGATGGGTACGTCGATGGGCTGCATGCACTCGTGGCTCTGGGCCGAGACTTGGCCGTCGGCGATGGACGCCGTCATGGCGCTCGCGTGCTTGCCGGTGCCGATCGCCGGGCGGAACCGCGAGTGGCGCAGGATGTTGATCGACGGCATCGAGCAGGATCCGGAGTGGAGCGGAGGCGAGTACACGAAGGAGCCGCGCGCCGCGCTCCTGAGCGCCGGTCACCTCCTGGGCCTCGCCGGCTCGGCGCCGATGGCCGACCAGAAGAGGCTGCCAACCCGCGACGCCGCCGACAAGGACGTCGAGGAGAGCGAGCGACGCTTCGCCTCGACCCACGACGCGAACGACGTGCTCTACGCCGTCGCCGCCTCGCGCGACTACGATCCCTCCGCCGATCTCGAGAAGATCACCGCGCCGCTGCTCCTCGTGAACAGCGCCGACGATTTCATCAACCCGCCCGAGCTCCGGATCGCCGAGCGCGAGATCAAGCGCGTCAAGCACGGCCGGTTCCTGCTCATCGGGGCGTCGGAGTCGACCCGCGGCCACGGCACCCACACGTGGGGCACGTTCTGGCAGAAGGACCTCCGGGCGCTGCTCGCGGCGACGGCGAGGAAATAGGTACCATGGGTCCCGCCCATGCGCGGCCCGCCCACGCACCGCTTCACCGCGACCTTCGTCGACCCCACCCTCGAGGCGGAGTATGCGCGCGAGACCTTCGAGCTGTCGATAAGGCCCATCACGCGCTTCACCGTGACGCTGAGCGCCGCCGTCTTCCTCGCGTACGGCGCGCACGACTACTTCATCATGCCCCGGCCGCTCCTCCACGAGGCCTGGGCGATCCGCTACGGCCTGTCCCTGCCGATGTTCGGCGTGATCCTCCCCCTCCTGTGGACGCGCTTCTACGCCCGCGTTCACCGTCCGGTCCTGTTCCTCTTCGCCCTCACCATCAGCGCCGTCGTCCTCTCGCTCGGCGCGATCGCGGAAGGGGAGGCTGCGGCGCTCCAGACGTCGTGGGCGCCGCTCTTCGTCGTCCTCGGCCCGTTCATCGTGCGCTTCGGCGTCGTGGTGCAGCTCGCGTACGCCCTCGTCACCGTGCTGCTCTACAACGCGCTCACACTCGCGCTCGGGCACGCCAGCTTCGTCGTGCTCGTCTCCATCAACATGGCCATCGTGTCGATGGGGCTCATCGGCGTCCTCGTCGCGCGCCAGATGGAGCGGCAGGCGCGCGAGGTGTTCCTGCAGCGCCGCACCATCCGGACGCAGATGGAAGCCCTCGACGCGGAGAAGCAGAAGTCGGAGGCGCTGCTCCTGAACGTGCTCCCCGCCGCCATCGCGGAGCGGCTGAAGCTCGAGAACCGCCCCATCGCCGACGGCTTTCAGGACGTCTCGGTGCTCTTCGCGGACATCGTCGGGTTCACCAAGCTCTCCGAGCGCCTGACGCCCGAGGCGCTGGTCGGCCGCCTGAACCACCTCTTCTCGGCGTTCGACGATCTCCTCGACAGGTTTCGCCTGGAGAAGATCAAGACCATCGGCGACGCGTACATGGTGGTCGGCGGGCTGAACGGCGGGAAGGATCACGCGCTCGCCCTGGCCGAGCTCGCGCTCGACATGCTCGCGCGCA
>Ga0209415_10020641_pt1 | contig 10221 bp, 8 predicted proteins | sample PeaSoiSIISIP2007_FD_187696 | JGI IMG/M metagenome (GOLD analysis project Ga0209415, IMG submission 187696) | Peat soil microbial communities from Weissenstadt, Germany - SII-SIP-2007 (SPAdes) (version 2) | ecosystem: Environmental > Terrestrial > Soil > Wetlands > Peat | place: Germany...
AAAGCATGGGTCCGGCGGTCGTCAACATCTCGACGACGCAGGTCATCGAAAAGCCCAAAGGGGGCGGCAAGACTCCTCGCGGCCAGAACGATCCCTTTCAAGGTTTTTACGACCGCTTTTTTGATTCGCCCGACAATGCGCCGGATGCCGAACGAAGCTTGGGTTCAGGGGTCATCGTGGACAAGAAGGGTTTCATCCTCACGAATGACCACGTGATTGACCAGGCCACCAAGATTCAAGTCGCTCTCGATGGAGATTCCAATCACTACAGCGCCCGCGTGGTGGGAGTTGATAAGGACACAGATCTCGCGGTCATCAAGATCGAAGCCGATCACGATTTGCCGGTCGCCAAGCTTGGGAATTCCGATGGAGTGCAGGTGGGAGATTGGGTGCTGGCCTTCGGCAGCCCGTTCGGATTGAACTCAACCGTTACCGCGGGAATCATTAGCGCCAAGGATCGTTCGAACGTCGGCCATCAGTTCCAGCGTTTCATTCAGACGGATGCCGCTATCAATCCGGGCAATTCCGGCGGCCCGCTCGTGAGCCTCACCGGAGAAGTGATCGGCATCAATACCGCGATCTACACCGGAAGCCGCGGATTTGAGGGAGTAGGTTTCGCGCTACCGTCTAACACGGCGATCACCGTTTACAACCAGCTCGTTACGGCTGGAAAAGTGGTGCGCGGTTCCATCGGCGTCACGTTTCAGGAAGAGAACAGCAACAATCCGGTCTTGATGCGGGAACTGGGCGCGCCATACGGAATCGTGGTCGAAGCGGTTGAACCGGGCAGCCCGGCCGATAAAGTTGGCCTGCAGGCCGGAGACGTGATCACGAATGTGAACGACCAGCCAGTGCATACCGGCGCCGATCTTGTGAACCCGATCGCACAGACTCCGATTGGCAATTCCGTCCAGGTTCGCTACGTGCGCAACAAACAGCCGAAGGACGTTACGATCACAGTCGCCGACCGTACGAAGATTTTTCCGCAATCGGCTCAGGATGATGAGGAGCAGCCCGATCAAGCTGAGGAGCCGGGACAATTTGGCCTGCATGTGGAGGAGTTGACCCCGGATCTGGCGCACAAATTGGGCATGGGCACGATCGAGGGAGCAGTCGTGACGGAAGTCGAACCCGCGACCTTTGCCGAAGACGTTGGATTCACGCGCGGCGACGTGGTCATCGAAATCAACCACTTGCCGATCAAATCGCTCGCGGACTACCGCGCGCAGATGGCGAAGCTCCAGCCGGGCGCGGACGTGCTATTCAGGATCGCGCGCCGGTCCGACGCCGACCGCGTGCTGACTTTGTTCCTGGCCGGCTCGATCCCGGCGCACTAACAACTCCCGATCGGGCGGAGCCATTTCCCGAGTTCAATTTCCAATGTAGTTCCGAAGCTCGCTCGATATGGGGCGCGCGTCGGAGCCGCCGGATTGTTAACCGCGTCAAACCAGCATCAAATGATCATGGATGAAGCGAGTATTTACGGAATCATTGGCGAGGAGGGCTTCACGCGCCTCGTGACGGCATTTTATCGCCAGGTCCCGGCGGACGACATTCTAGGGCGCATGTATCCAGCGAAGGATCTTGCAGGCGCCGAGCAGCGCCTTCGAGATTTCCTGATCTATCGGTTCGGCGGTCCGCAGCGATATATCGAAGAGCGCGGGCATCCGCGCTTGCGTGGGCGGCATCTTCCGTTTCGGATTGACCAAGCCGCCCGCGATCGCTGGATACAGCTGATGAACAAGGCGTTCACAGATGCCGCTCTGCCGATTGAGGTCGAGCAATTCCTCCGGGCGTTCTTTGAGCAGATGTCCACGTTTATGATCAACAGTGGCTAGGATTGAAACCGCGCAACTTGTTGAGCTGAAAATGGCACGGCGGCTAGAAAATTGAATGAGTATAGGGCCGAGACTCCGCCACGCACCCGAGGCCAAGAACCTCAGTCAGGGCGGCATCGAACAACGCGCTGGTTTGCTCTGAGGCCTTGCACGCGAGAGGATGCGAGACTGCTCGAGAAAAATGGGAGCAGCGGTTGCGTGGTTTCCCCACAACCTCTCACGGGTTTTGAAGAGACTGCGCCGGAGTTCTCCGGTGAAAGCCAAGAGACAACCGAGTGGCAAAGTCCTTCAAAGGCGAATTACGGGACACGCGAAGACGACTTGTCCGGCATCAGATCCTCAGTTTGTAGAGGTGGCTTTCTTCGGATCCGGCTGGGTGTCCTTCTGCATCTCGGCGATTTGATCTTGGATTTCCTGCATCGTTTGGTCCATGTATTTTCGGAGCACGCCTGAAGAAGCTTGCATCACTTCCTGAGTAATAGCAGGCATCTCCGCAAGCATCTTCTTCCCCGCGGGGGTGGAATAAAATGCGAGCATCGCGTCCACATCGCCCCTGGTGAAATGCTTCGCGTAAACCGGCTCCATCGCCTGCAACAGATCCTCGATCGGCATTTTCTGCAGCATGTTGTCGTACATCTTATTCATTTTCTCTTCGGCGTCGGGCGGGAGATTGGGCGTCTTTTGAATCTGGTCATGCATCATCTGGCGCATCTGTTTTGATACGGCATCCATGGTGTTCTTCATGAGATCGCGAACGTGCATGGCGTCATAGTATCGCTGGATGTCTGCGGCGGTTGCTGGCTGATCCGCGGCGGCGGTCGCGGGCGAGGGGGTTGGAGCTGCCGGAGCCTGCTGCGCCGCGCAGGTCGCAGCCCATATCATACAAACCGCCAGAACGGAAGGTAATCGCTTCATGGAAGGTCCTCCAGCGTAAATGTCTCGCCCTGCTGAGGCGGATTGTACCGCCGATTCCCGTTTCCCATAGTTCCTTTTCCGCGAGGAAAGTGCTCTTCGAGCACTCCGTCAAGCTTCAGGCTTTTGATACCGCGCTCGGCCAGGAAACGGTACGCCCAGACTAACTTGCCGGTAACTGGCTGCCCGTGGCATACTGCGATTCCCCCGCGGATAGGCGTGTAATAGGGAGGTTCAGCCATGCGAATTCCTATGCGTTTCTCGTTCTTGCTAGCCGCTGCGCTGCCGTTCTGCCTCGGTCTCGCTATTCCAGCGGCGACCTTCGCGGGGGGCGGTCCTGCCAAGCCGGCAGCGTCGCCGAAGCCGGATAGCCAGAAAAAAGTCTGGACGAACGACGATGTCGAGCGGCTCAATCCGGCGTTCGTAGTCAATCGCGCGCCTCAGACCACCACCGGCTCGGCCACGGCTACACGAGTTGTCGGCGAGCTGCCCGCGCGGCCTGCCTCGGCGTCTGCTGCGCCAAGCGCGCCCCTCGATCCGGAGGAAGATCCTCAGTGGTACGCGCAGCAGGTGACGGAGCTGAACGCCGAGCTTTCAGCCATTGATAGCCGCGAAGAACAATTGCGCCAGTTCCGCGCCACGACCGCGGGATTGCCGACTGGGCTAGTGCTGAACGCTCCCTGCGAAGGCATCAGCACCGACAACCTGATCGCGCAGCTGGACGCTCGCCGGCAAGAAATCGTGCAGCAGATGGACGCGCTCGGCGATATGGCCCGGCAGAACGATCTGCCGCCAGGAATTCTGGTGGAAGGCCGCGGCCTCGCGCAGATCGCGAGCCAACCGACAGCCGAGGAGCAAAGGGCGGCCGTGGCCCAGGATGCCCGCGACGCCTCGGACGAGCTGACGCAACTGCAGGAAGTCGTCGCCGGGATGCAGGACCAGCTCGCAGTACGGGGAATCACATTTGTTCAGCCTACGCCAGGACAAGTTGGCAACATGACCACCGATCTTGTCGAACGCCTCGATAGCCGCGAGAACGCCCTCCAGAACGAAATCGGCGATGCCGAAGATGCGGCGCGAAGCATCGGCGTTCCTCCCGGCGATCTGCGCTGACTCGCGGCCCCGAACCTTCTTGCCGTTACCTGATACGTCGCTCGCTGAACCCTGCAGCTTGAGTCGCTCGACCAAGTTGCCATAATTGAGACAGGGAAGTCGGATGGGGTGCAGCAAAATCCGGCTCGCAGGCTTCAGATAAGAGGGACAAATCAGGTGAGACGGTTTCCGATCATCGCGTCCGTAGCGCTCGCGTGCGCGCTTTCCATGGCTGCAGCCACGCCGAGGCCGTCGCCACAGACGACTCAGACGACTACTACCGCGACCCCCTCCAAGCCGGTAAGCCACAAGAAAAAGCATCACGCCTCCAAGCGTGAGCCATCGCAGAAAGCGCCCACGGCCGACCGCATTTCCGAAATCCAGTCCGCGCTCGTGCGGGGTGGCTACTATCAGGGGAATCCGAACGGCAAGTGGGATGCGAACACAGTCGCCGCCGTGCAGAAGTTTCAGTCCGCGAATGGCATAGAGGCAAACGGCAAGCTAGACGCCCCGACCCTGCAGAAACTCGGACTCGGCTCCGGTATCGCCGGAGTTTCGGCGCCCAAGCCCGCCCCTCCGCCTTCCGGCCAAACTTCAACGCCGCCGACTGCGGGGCCGATCGCGTCAGCGAATCCGTCCTCGGATGGTTCGACTTCCGTCTCCAAGCCCTCGGAACACTAAGCTCGGGGATCGGCTTCCTGGTGTGTTAGGCCCTTCTCCCCGCTCTCTCTGCGTTCTCTGCGTCTCTGCGGTGAATCTCGGATTTTCCTCTGTGCCCTCCGTGTCTTCTCTGTGTCCTCTGTGGTGAGTCTTGAGATTTTCTCCTGATCCTCTCTGGCGCTTCGTTTAGCCGGGGTTCAACGCTCATCCACACGGCCAAATGTCACCAACACCGAATAACACCGCGATTTGACGCCACCGCCTCGCGATTGTTACTCTGAATGTTCGCTGTTTCTGCATCGTCGAATCGCACTGTCCACACACGAGATCGCTGGGAGGACCTACGATGGCCACTGCATCTGCCCCGAAAATCTTCAAGAACTTTATCAACGGTGAGTGGGTCGAGGCCCGTGGCGGCACGGTGATCGAGGACCGCAATCCAGCGAACACTGAGGAACTCGTCGGGATGTTCCCGGCGTCCGGACCCGAGGACGTTGATCAGGCTGTAGAGGCGGCAAAGGCTGCGTACAAGAAGTGGCGGCTGACGCCCGCGCCGAAGCGCGCCGAAATTCTTTTTCACGCTGCCGAAATTCTGGTCGCCCGCAAAGAAGACTACGCCCGCGAAATGACTCGCGAGATGGGCAAGGTCCTCGCTGAAACGCGCGGAGATGTGCAGGAAGCGATTGATATGACCTATCTGATGGCAGGGGAGGGCCGCCGCCAGTTCGGTCATACCACTCCGTCCGAACTGCCTGACAAATTCGCAATGGCGGTCCGATCACCCATCGGAGTGGCGGGAATGATTACGCCGTGGAACTTTCCGATGGCGATCCCATCGTGGAAAGCGATGCCGGCGCTCATCTGCGGGAATACGATCGTGCTCAAGCCCGCTGAAGACACTCCGCTCTCCACATACAATCTCACGCAGGTTCTCGCGGAAGCGGGTCTTCCGCCGGGTGTGCTGAACGTCGTGTTCGGCTACGGACCGGATGCGGGCGGGCCAATCCTCAATCACCCCGATGTCGGGCTCGTCAGCTTTACCGGTTCCACGGAAGTGGGCCGCATCGTGAGCCGGGCGTGCGCGCCGACGTTCAAGAAGTGCCATCTCGAAATGGGTGGCAAGAACATCATCATCGTGATGGACGATGCCAACCTCGATCTCGCCATTGAAGGGGCGGTCTGGGGCGGCTTTGGCACCAGCGGGCAGCGCTGCACGGCTGCAAGCCGCGTCGCGGTGCAGAAGGGCGTGTACCGCGAATTCGTCGAGAAATTCGTCGCGCGTGTTAAGGCGCTGAAAGTTGGCGACGGCCTCGACCCGGCAACTCACATGGGGCCGTGCATCAACGAGCAGCAGCTGCAGACGGTGATGAAATATGTGGGCATCGGCAGCGGCGAGCGCGCGAAGCTCTCGGCGGGAGGCCATCGCCTCGAAACCGGCGCCCATGCCCGCGGGTGGTTCCACGAGCCGACGGTCTTCACCGATTGCGACCCGAAGATGCGCATCTGCCAGGAAGAAATCTTCGGTCCAGTCGTCGCCGTGATTCCGTTCGACTCTTTTGATGATGCGATTTCGATCGCCAACGACGTGAAATATGGGCTTTCAGCCGCGATCTATACGCGCAACGTCAATCAGGCGTTCCGTGCGCAACGCGACCTGGAAACCGGCATCGTCTATGTGAACGCGCCCACCATCGGCGCGGAGACGCATCTCCCGTTCGGCGGCACGAAGAATACGGGCAACGGCCACCGCGAGGCCGGGCTCGCCGCGCTTGATTTCTACTCCGAGTGGAAGACGGTGTACGTGGACTATTCCGACCGCCTACAGCGCGCCCAGATCGACAACTAGCGGGGTGCCGCGAGAATCACACGTTCAAGCCTGCCAGACGCATGAGTTCCAGGGCATTGCTTTTCGTGACCACGCCGTCCCGGAGCTTGTAATCAAATCGCATTTTGCCGTCCTCGACGTAGTCCTGGAAGTGAGCGTTTCGCACGATGCCGCCGAGCGATGCCGCCATTTCGGTAAGCGCCAGATCGTGCGTGGTCACGATGCCGATCGAGCCCCGCTCCAGCAGCACCCGCACCAAATTCTCGGCGCCAATCCGCCGGTCGTGCGAATTCGTTCCGTCGAGCAGTTCGTCGAAAAGGAATAGCACGGGAATGCTTCCATTCGCCATTTCGAAGACTTGGCGGATGCGGAGCAGCTCGGTATAGAAGGTCGAACGCCCCTCCTGCAGTGAGTCGATGCTTCTGAGGCGAGTGCCCAGGGCGAGGGGCGCGAGCCGGAGATGTTTTCCGCGGATGGGCGCACCGGCCATGGCCAGTATCGTGTTGATCCCCACGGTTCGAAGCAGAGTGCTTTTCCCCGACATATTCGAGCCGCTCACCACAAGCACCCTAGTCGTCGCGTCGAGCCGGACGTTGTTCCGGACGCACTTGGAAGCCTCGATCAGCGGATGGCCAAGTTCCTCCGCGTCAAAAACGGCGCGCGAGCCGACCGCATCGGCGAATTCGGGGAAGGAATCGCCAGGGTGCTCAAACGAATAGGTCGCGAGCGAAAGCAGCGCCTCGGCCTCGCCGGCTATGTCGATCCAGGCGCGCATATGGACGCCGCATCTTTTGCGCCACGCTTCCGCGGCCAGTCCAGTCTGGATCGAGTAAAGCAACGGCACGTCGATGAGTCGGACGATGAGACTGTCCAGGGCGTCGATCCAGTTGACGATGCGTGCGAACCGCCGGATGCTGCGCGAGGCAGGCTCCGCGCCGCGTTTCAGCTCCGCCACGAACTTCTGCAGGCGGGGCGTCGCGAATGGCTCGCGTTCCAGCCGCTCGAGAATCTGGGAAAACAGTACCACGCCTTCGGAATTACAATTCACCCCCGAGCAGACTTTCAGCGCGCGCTGCCGCATTCCGCGGAACAGAACCGCCTCCACGACCACGAAGGCGAGGAATGGCCATAAATTCCCGGTGTGGACGAAATAGACGAAGCACGTCGCGGCGGCGACCGCAAAAGCGGCTGCGATCGCGCGGACGACCGGGCCGCCGAGAACCGGCGCATTTTCGCACCATCTCGTGAGCGATTCCGGATTCAGCCGCGCCCGCAAATCTTCTCCGGTCACCGCCAAATCCTCGCGCAGTTCCAGTTTAGGGCGAAGCTCCGCGATCAAACCCTGGCGCTCAATCGCGGCGCGTACGGGAGATGGGGTACGCAACCACTCGGCCAAACGGTTTTCGCCCATGGGCATGCGGGCGGTCGAAAGCAGCTCGAACAAGCAGCCGTGGCCGAACACGTCCAGATCGTCCGCATAAACGTGCTTAGGGTCGCGGAACCGGTCGCCGCTCGCGCCCGTGCCGCTCCAGCGGTCCTCCGTCCGCGCGAGCCCTCTGCGGTAAAGGTTTGCCGCAGTCTCCGCATAAGTGCGAGCGCGGAGAACTTGCTCGTGCAGAACTGCCAGCACAACGTAGCCACTGACCGGCGCGAGCAACCAGTAACCGCTGAACACGTGGCGTGCGAAGTGTACCCAGAGGAAAACGGCGAAGGCGGCGATCGCCGCTAATTTCAAATATCCCAGGAGAATGTGCTGGCGTTCCCTCGCGGCAATAGTTCCAAGTCGCGCGTCCAGACGCTTTCGATACTCTTCGCTTGGCTCCAGCACAACCAGCCTCCCGACTGTCCGCCGTAGTCTACTCCCCGAGGTATGGGCTCGCACCAACTTGCTGGCGATTGACACGCCAGCGCTCCGCACGCAGAATATCGGTGCGGTGGTTGGCGGGCGCAGATCTCTCGCCCAGGGGCAGCTTTCCAATCGCAATTTTATTCGGGTGGAATACGTGTGTGCATACTGATTCCATTCGGGCGAGGAAATCTCCGATGATTCGACATTTGAATTTTGCGTTTGCGGCCCTCCTGTTGATGGCATTCCCAACGCTGCTCGTCGCGCAGTCTCCGACCGCGCAACGTGCCACGGTTGGCGAAACACTGGCCGCCGGCGGCTGCGCCAGTTTCATCGCTGGCGAAGGCGGTATCGGCGGGTCCGGCTCGGCCGCGCTGGGCGGTACGGCTAAACCGGATCACGGGTTCGACCTTGCGAACCTCGATCGATCGGTCAAGCCTTGCGATGATTTCTATCAATTTTCCTCGGGTGGCTGGATGAAGAACAATCCGATACCGCCCGACCGCTCGACCTGGGCCGTTTTCAGCGTACTCAACGCCTCGAACGAGGACGCCCTGCGCCAAATCCTGGAGGATTCCGCGAAGGACAAATCCGCCCAACCCGGCTCCAACCGCCAGAAGATCGGCGACTTCTACGCCAGCTGCATGAACGAACCTCAGATTGAGGCGACGGGCACGAAACCCCTTGACCCGGAATTCGCGCGCATCGCGGCGATCAAGGACATACCCAGCCTGCAAGCGGAAATTGCCAACCTACAGCGCTCGGGCGTGAACGTCGTATTCGGCTTCGGCTCGCTCCAGGATTTTAAGGACAGTAAGCAGGTAATTTTTGCGGCCGGGCAGGGCGGTCTCGGGATGCCCGACCGGCAGTATTACCTCGATGACGACGACCGCTCCAAGCAGCTGCGCGCTGGTTATGTGCAGCACGTTACCAACATGTTCAAGCTGCTGGGTGATGACGCCGCCACGTCCGCTGCGGAAGCCAAAGCCGTCTTGGATTTCGAGACGACGTTCGCCAAGGCTGCCACGAAACGCGAGGATTTGCGCAACCCGCAGATGAATTACCACATGATGACGCTTGTGGAAGTTGCCGACCTGACTCCGCATTTTTCGTGGCCCGAATATTTCAAGCAAATCGGCGCGCCCGGCGTATCGGCGGTTGACGTCGCTCAGCCCGATGCCATGAAGGCCGTGGACGCAGCGCTTGCTTCCGTCTCAATCGCGGATTGGAAGACGTACCTCCGCTGGCACTTGATACACGACGCCGCGCCGACGCTGTCTGCGAAGTTCGTGGACGAGAATTTTGATTTTTACGGCAAGCAGCTCACGGGCGCCAAGGAAAATCTCCCCCGCTGGCGCCGCTGCGTCCAGGCAACTGACGGGGAACTCGGCGAGGCGCTCGGCCAATTGTACGTGGAACACTATTTTCCACCAGAAGCCAAGGCCCGCGCGATCGAGCTGGTCCACAACCTGATGGCCGCGCTGCGCGAGGATCTCTCGACACTTGACTGGATGAGCCCCGCGACGCGCGAGCAGGCCATCCATAAACTCGATACCATGAACCTCAAGATTGGCTATCCCGACAAATGGCGGGACTATTCCGCATTCCGCGTGGACCGCGGCCCGTATGTGGACAACGTCACTCGCGGCGACACGTTCGAGCAAGCCCGCGACCTGGCGAAGATTGGCAAGCCCGTGGACCGGACGGAATGGGGGATGACGCCGCCGACCGTCAACGCTTACTACACGCCGCTGCACAACGAAATTGTGTTCCCCGCGGGGATTCTGCAGCCGCCGTTCTTCGATGCCAAGGCCGATGACGCCTTCAACTACGGCAGCATCGGCTCCGTGATCGGCCATGAAATGACGCACGGCTTCGACGATCAGGGCGCGCAGTTCGATGCCGACGGCAATCTGAAAAGTTGGTGGACGCCGGAAGACTTGAAGAATTTCCACGAGCGCGGCGATTGCATTGCAAAGCAATTCGATGCCTTTGAGGTTGAGCCAGGTTTGCACGGCAACGGAAAGCTGGAGGAAGGCGAAAGCATT
>Ga0209415_10020642_pt1 | contig 10221 bp, 9 predicted proteins | sample PeaSoiSIISIP2007_FD_187696 | JGI IMG/M metagenome (GOLD analysis project Ga0209415, IMG submission 187696) | Peat soil microbial communities from Weissenstadt, Germany - SII-SIP-2007 (SPAdes) (version 2) | ecosystem: Environmental > Terrestrial > Soil > Wetlands > Peat | place: Germany...
CCACAGCGGCTTGGAGCGATCCAGGCGCTGGGAGAACAGCCGTCCGGACAGCCGTTTCAGCGCCGCCTCGTCCTCGGGCTTGGGCAGAGCGGTGTGGCGTATGTGGTAGTAGGGATTGAAGTGGGGGTCGTCGGCCCACACCGGGCGCCCCTGGCCGAGCGGCACGTGCGCGAGGCGCTGGCGGTAGCGCGGAACGAGGTGCAGGCGGCCGAGCACGTGCTGCACGAGTTCGGCCTGCGTGGGCGCCTTCCCCTGGAAAATCATCACGGAGGCGACGTGCATGTGCGCGGTGGAGTCGTCCTCGAGGTGCAGGAAGGCGGTGTCCAGCGCGGTCAGGCGGTCGGGGTTGGCCATCCCCGGATTCTCGCAGGTCGCCTGCGTGGTCGGGGCCATCCGGGTCGGAAACACGGCCCGGAGGGCACTTCCGCAAGAACACACACCTTTTGGCCTGTGTGTTGTCCATCACACTGAAATTCGCCTCGAACCACTTAGGGTCTGGACGATTGTTTGAATCTGCCGAGTCGTCTCCGTGAATGGGGGCGAGCGGGGGACCCACTGCCGGACCGCTCGGACGGGCGGACCGGATGGGGCGAATCGGCCGCTGCTGCGGCCGTAACGCCCGGCTGGCGCGTGGCTGGATGCTCGCGCCGGGCGGCCGTGAGCCCGACAGCTAACCCCGTAGGCGGTTACCCAAGGAGTTGACCGTTATATGCTGGTAGCAGTTCCGCCTGCGCAGCCTGCTGCGCCGCTAGAGCAGGTCGCGATCGTGCGCAAACAGCCGGGAAGTATCTACAAAGGGGGCAGGAGGCATCATCGCTCCAGGCGCCCGCGAGCCGTCTTCCACCTGGCCGGAGCCTCGTGGTACGGAGGCGGCGGAACCCTCGCGTGCGGGGGCACGCTGACGAGTTCGACGCTGGGCGTGGCGAACAAGACGCTGCCCTGCGGCACCTGGGTCACGCTGCGCTACCGCGGGCGCAGGGTGCGTGTGCGCGTGATCGACCGCGGGCCCTACGTGACCGGGCGCGAGTTCGACCTCACCGAAGCCACCAAGCGCGCGCTCGGCTTCGGCGACATCGGCGAGGTGTGGTGGAGCGTGCGCAGGGCGTAGGGCGCCGGAGGAGAGGCGTCAGCGGGGCCGGACCGGGCGTGCACTGGCGCCCGGTCCGCGGATAGAGTCCCGGCTCAGCGATGAGCGACGCGGTCCCCTACGCCAACTACCAGTACGAGATCTACCTACGCGGCATGGCCGGCGCGCGCCCTGCGCGCACGCTGGACTGGCGCGAGCTCGAGCGCGACGCGCTCAATCTGCTGCGGCGCGGGCCGCGCGGGTACATCGCGGGCGGGGCCGGGCTGGGGGAGACGATGCGCGCCAACCGCGAGGCGTTCGACCACTGGCGCATCCGGCCGCGGATGCTGCGCGACGTGTCTGAGCGCAGCCTGCGGCGCACGGTGCTCGGCACGGAGCTGCCGGCGCCGGTGCTGCTGGCGCCGATCGGCGTGCAGACGCTCGCCCACCCCGAGGGCGAGCTGGCGATGGCGCGGGGTGCTGCACAGACGGGCGTGCCGCTGGTGGCCAGCTCGGCGGCGGCGCACACGATCGAGCAGATCGCGCAGGCCGCGGGCGAGCTGCCGTGCTGGTATCAGCTCTACTGGCCGCGCGAGCGCGAGCTGGCGCGCAGCTTCGTGCAGCGCGCCGAGCGCGCGGGCTATGGCGCGATCGTGGTGACGCTCGACACGTGGCTGCTGGGCTGGCGCCCGGCGGACCTGAGCGAGGCGTTCCTGCCGTTCCTGTGGGGCGAGGGCAACTGCAACTACCTCAAGGACCCGGTCTTCCGGGGGCTGCTGGCGGCGCCGCCGGAGGAGGACATGCAGGCGGCGATCGGCCAGTGGGCTTGGCAGTTCGCCAACCCGTCGGTCACGTGGCAGGCTCTGGCGTTCCTGCGCGAGTGCACGGAGCTGCCGATCGTGCTGAAGGGCATCCTGCACCCCGACGACGCGCGCCTGGCGGTCGAGCACGGCGTGCAGGGCGTGCTGGTCTCAAACCACGGCGGGCGCCAGGTGGACGGGGCGATCGGCGCGCTCGATGCGCTACCGGAGGTGGTGGCGGCGGTGGATGGGCGCTGCGAGGTGCTGTTCGACAGCGGCATCCGCAGCGGCGCGGACGCGCTGAAGGCGCTGGCGCTCGGCGCCCGCGCGGTGCTGCTCGGGCGCCCCTACATCTGGGGGCTGGCGCTGGGGGGCGCGGAGGGCGTGGCGGAGGTGCTGCGCAGCTTCCTCGCGGACCTCGATCTGGCGATGGCGCTGAGCGGCTACGCGGACATCGACGAGGTGGATGGCGACGCGCTCGTCGCGACTCAGCGCGTGTAGACGGCGAAGAAGTCGCGGTCGTCGGGGCTCAGATAGCGTTCGGGCGAGCGGTTCATTTCGCCCAGCAGGTTGGATGGGTCCAGCGCGCCGGCGTGGGCGTAGGAGATGAAACTGACCCAGTAGGAGTTGATGTCGAGCTCCATCGCGCGCACGGCGCCGGCGTGGATGAGGATGCGCGCGAGGCTGCCGACCGTCTGGTCGTTGGCGGCGGCGTAGATGAGGTTGCCGCGGCGGTCCACGCCGATGCCCGAACGCCACACCTCGATCGCGTTGCCGAGCGTGGCGCCCCATTCGACGCCGTTGTTGAGGTTGGGATTGGGATGGCCTTCCTCCACGATCAGGGGCAGGTTCTGGCGCGCGAAGACGACGTCGCCCGGTGCCTGCGAACCGCTGTGCCAGGCGCGGATGTCGACGCGTCCGTCGGCGTAGCGCACGAACGTGGCCTGGCCGTCGTGCAGGGGCGCGTAGGTGTGTCCGGCCAGCGCGAAGCCGCCGCCCGCGTCGGCCAGCTTGAAGCCGCTGTTGAACGTCGCCAGCAGCCGCGGGCGGTAGCGCGCGGGCACGTCCATGGTCCCGCGCGGGATCGTCACGGAGGGCTCCAGGCGCCCGGGATACAGCGAGACGACCGTGCGCGAGGTGTCGATCCAGGCCACGCCCGCCACCAGGCGCGGGTATTCGGAGGGGTCGCTGCGGAAGGTGCTGACGAGCAGCGGCGGATGGGGGCCGGCGCCGGGCTGCGTGGCGTGCCACACGCCCTCGCCGGGCAGCGCGGGGGTGGCGAGCGGGCGGATGCGCGGCGGACGGTAGGCGTGCAGCGCGGGTCCGGCGAACGTGCCGGAGCCGGGCGCGGAGTTCGAGCCGGGCGGGATGGCGGCGGCGACGCCGACGCGGGGCAGGGCGCGCAGCGGCGGCCCGCCCTTGGCGGGGGCGGTCAGCTGGTAGTAGATCGACTCGACCTTCGAGACCCACGCGGCGGCGCCGTTGTCGCGCAGCCACTCGACCGAGCGGATGCCGAGGCTTGAGTTGGAGGGCGCCACGATCGCGTTCGCGTAGGAAACGGCCGCGGCCGCGAGCACGAGCGCGCAGCCGGCGAGGGCGGCGCGGCGCAGGCGGCGCGCGGGGGAGGTCGGAGCGGGCCGCGCAGGGCGGGGGCGCGCCGGCGAGCGGGCGATCCCGTGCGGGCGGACGTCGGCGTGAAGCTCCATGTCGGGGAAAGCGTAGGGGCGGCTGGGCTGCCCGCGGGCACAAAATGCCTGGATGAGAGGATTATCACCCGATGCTCATCTGGCGCTCAGCCGGCTATGATGCCATATGTCGGAACTTTCCCCTGCAGGGAGGACGACATTCGCCGAATCAAAGCAGTGCGCAGCGTCGAGGAGTCCACCGAGGGTGCCGAGCTGCCAGCTCCGCGCGCCCCGGTGGCGGTACTCGCCCGCGGGGCAATCCCCGCCAGGATGGTCCTGCCGGCGGGCGCGCTGCTGCGCGCGTGCCGCCCGCGGCAGTGGGTCAAGAACGTGCTCGTCGCCGCGGCGCCGGCGGCGGCAGGCGTGCTCGCCCAGCCACGGGTCGCGGGCGAGGTGGCGGCGGCGTTCGTGTGCTTCTGCCTGCTCTCCAGCTGCACGTACCTGCTCAACGACGTGCACGACCTCGTCGAGGACCGCGCGCACCCGCGCCGGCGCTCGCGTCCGCTGGCCGCGGGCGAACTGCCGGTGCGCACGGCGGTCTGGGCTGCGCTCGCGCTCGGCGCGAGCGGCCTGGCGCTGGCGGGCGCCGTGCGTCCGGCACTGGCCGTCGTGGGCGTCGCCTACCTGGTGCTGCAGGCGTGCTATTCGCTGTGGTGGCGGCGCGTAGCCGTGGCCGACATCGCCGCGGTGGCCGCGGGTTTCGTGCTGCGCGCGCTGGCCGGGGGCGCCGCCACCGGCGTCGGCGTCTCGCGCTGGTTTCTGATCGTCACATCCTTCGGCGCGCTGTTCGTGGTCGCGGGCAAGCGCTACGCGGAGCTGTGCAGCGAGGGCGCGCCGGCGGCGTCGGGGCGCGCGGCGCTGCGCGCCTACTCGGAGTCCTACCTGCGCGGCGTGCTCACGGTGACCGCGGCGGTGACGATCGCCGCCTACTGCCTGTGGGCCTTCCAGCGCGCTCCGCACCGGGGGCTGTCGTGGGACGAGCTGACGATCGTGCCGTTCGTGCTGTGGCTGTTGCGCTACGCGCTGCTGCTCGACCAGGGCGCGGGCGAGGCGCCCGAGCGGCTCGTCCTGAGCGACGGCTTTCTGCTGTGCATGTCGGGCGCGTGGCTGGCTGCGTTCATGGGCGGCGTGTATGGCGGCGGCTGAGCAGCTGCTGTCGGGCTGGGGGCGCACGTCGCCGAGCCGCGCGCGCGTGCTGCGTCCGCAGACCGTCGCGCAGCTGACCGACGCGCTGGCGTGCGCGACGCCCAGGGCGGGCGGGACGATCGCGCGCGGCGCGGGGCGCAGCTACGGCGACGCGGCGCAGAACGCGGGCGGCAGCGTGATCGACACGACCGCGCTGCGCGGCGTGCTCGCGCTGGACGCGCCGCGCGGGCTGGTGCGCGTGCACGCCGGCACGACGCTGGGCGAGCTGCTGCGCTACCTGATCGCGCACGACCTCACGCTGGCGGTCGTGCCGGGGACGAGGCACGTCACCGTCGGCGGCGCGATCGCGGCGGACGTCCACGGCAAGAACCATCCGGGCGAGGGCGGCTTTGCGGCGCACGTCGAGTCGTTCGCGCTGTGCACGCCAGCGGGGGAGTGGATCGAGGTCGCCGCGGAGCACGAGCTGTTTCGGGCAACCGCCGGGGGCATGGGCCTGACGGGGGTGATCGTGGAGGCGACGCTGCGCACGCGCCGGCTGCGCTCGCCGTGGGCGCTGGCCGACATCGACCGCGTGCCGGAGCTCGAGCAGGCGCTGGCGCTGATGGGCGACGACGGTGGCAGTGACGACGACGGTGGCAGTGACGGCGCTGGCGGCGACGCGGATGGCACCGGCGACACCCCGGACGGCAACGGCGGCCTCGCGCGGGAGCGGCGCTCCTCGGCGATCGCGTGGGTCGACCTGCTCTCGCCGGGACGCGCGTTCGGACGGGCGGTCCTGACGCGCTGCGCGGAGGCGGCTCGGGCCGATCGGCCGGCGCGGCGGCACCTGAGCGACCGACCCCCCCTATCCATCCCCACGGGCCTGCCGGTCGGCGCGCTGCTGCGTCCCTCGGCCGTGCGCGCCTTCAACGAGCTGCACTGGCGCCTGACCCCGCAGCGGGCGCGCGGGCGCGCGATCGACATCCAGGCCAACCTGTTCCCGCTCGACGTCGTCGGCGCGTGGAACCGGCTGTATGGGCGCGACGGGCTTGTGCAGTACCAGTTTGCGGTGCCGCGCGGGCAGGAGCCGCTGCTGCGGCGCGCGGTCGAGCACCTGCGCGTGCGGGGGCTGCCGATGTATCTGGCGACGATCAAGCGCCTGGGGCCGGCCTCGGGCGGGTGGCTGTCGTTTCCGCTGGAGGGCTGGACGCTTGCGATCGACCTGCCGGCGGGCGCGCCGGGACTGCGGCGGGCGCTGGACGAACTCGACGAGCTGGTGGCGCAGGCGGGCGGGCGCGTGTATCTGGCGAAGGACTCGCGGATGCGCGCGGAGGTCTTCGCGGCGATGTATCCGGAGCTCGGGCGCCTGCGCGAGCTGCGCGCGCGCCTGGATCCGCGCGGCGTGCTGCGCTCGGACCTGGCCGTGCGCCTGGGGGTGTGATGGAGCGCCGCGAATCGCTGGCCGAGGAACGCGCGGCGCTCGGCCCGTCGGCGTCGATCCTGCGCCGCCGCCAGGCCGCTGCGCAGGCGCGCCGCCGGCGGCTGCTCCTGATCGACGTGGCGCTGGGGGCGACTGTCGCGCTGCTCGTGCTGCTGCTCGGCCCGGGTCTCGCGCCGCTTATGATCGGCGCGCTGCTGGTGCTGGCGGCGTGCGCCGCCTCGTGGGCGTACGAGCGCCGGCGGCGGCGCCGCCGAGGTGCGGCGACGGGCGCGGCCGGGACCCGCGACGGTGCTGCGTGACCGTGCCGCGGATGGCGCGGCACGGCGGGGACTCGCTACGGTGTCGGAAGCATGGATCTGACCTTCGACGAGCGCGAGTTGGCGTTCCGCGACGAGCTGCGCGCTTGGCTCCAGGCCAACCGGCCGGCGCCGGAGCCGGCGCAGGGCGGGGAAGACGCGCACTACGCCTGGCGGCGGGACTGGCAGCGGCGGCTGTATGACGGCGGCTGGGCGGCGCCGAGCTGGCCGGCGGAGTTCGGCGGGCGCGGCGCGACGCTGACGCAGTCGGCGATCTACTTCGAGGAGATCGGCCGCGCGCGCGTGCCGATGGCTGCCAACGTACTGGGTCTGCTGCTGGGCGGGCCGACGCTGATGGTGTGGGGCACGGACGCGCAGAAGGAGCGCTATCTGCCGCCGATCCTCTCGGGCGAGGAGATCTGGTGCCAGGGCTTCTCCGAGCCGGACGCGGGCTCGGATCTGGCGTCGCTGAAGACGCGCGCGGTGCGCCACGGCGAGGAGTGGCGCGTGACGGGGCAGAAGGTGTGGACGAGCGGCGCGCAGTACTCGAAGTGGTGCATGTTGGTGGCGCGCACGGACGCGGACGCGCCCAAGCACAAGGGCCTGACGTACTTCCTGATGGACATGGAGCAGGACGCCGTGCAGGTCCGCCCTCTACGCCAGATCACGGGCGAGGCGGAGTTCAACGAGCTGTTCATCGAGGACGCGCGGATCCCGGTTGAGAACGTGGTGGGCGGCGAGGGCAACGGCTGGAAGGTGGCGCTGACGACGCTCATGAACGAGCGCGCGGGGCTGGGCTTCGCGCTGCAGGTGCGGATGCGTCAGCTGCTCGACGATCTGATCGCGCACGCGCGCGAGCGCGGGCTGCTGAAGGACGCGCTGTACGGGGATGCGCTGGCGGAGCTGCACGTGCGCTGCGAGTCGTTGCGCCTGCTCGCGTGGAAGGGGCTGAGCGACATCGAACGCTACGGCCAGCCCGGACCGGAGGGTTCGCTGGTGAAGTGGCTGTGGTCGGACACGAACCAGCGCCTCACGCAGCTCGCCGCGGACATCGTCGGGCCGCAGGCGCTGACGGCCGGCACGGCATGGAGCTATGAGCTGCTGCGCGCGCGGGGCAACACGATCGAGGGCGGCACGACGGAGGTGCTGAAGAACATCGTCGCCGAGCGCGTGCTGGGGCTGCCGCGCATGAGGGCAGTGGCGTAAGGGGATGGGGAGGGGAGGGTCCTCGCGCAGCTCATGGACTTTGGGTTGACAGCAGATCAGGGCGAGATCCTGCGTACGGCTCGCGACCTCCTGGGTGAGCGCGCGGATGCGCAGCGCGAGCGCTGGCTGCCGGGCCTGGCGGCGGGCGATCTGCTGGGCGCGGTCGGCGAGGCCAGCGCGGGGGTCGCGGAGCTGGTGGTGGGCGGCGCGCAGGCGCAGGTCGTGGTGCTGATCGAGGACGGCGCGCAGGGCGCCGGCGAGGGCGTGGGCGCGCGCGTGGTGGCGCGCGAGGAGGCCGACATCGCGCCGCTGGAGGCGATCGACCCGACGCGCTCGGCCGCGCGCGTGAGCGTCGCCGAGGGCGCGGGGGAGTCCCTGCCGGGAGACGTTGCCGGCGGCGTGGACCGGGCGCTCGTGGCGGTGTCCTCGGAGCTCGTCGGGGTGTGCGAGCGGGCCTTGCAGATGACCGTCGAGTACGTCAAGGAGCGCCGCCAGTTCGGCGTGCCGGTCGGCTCCTACCAGGCCGTGTCGCACCGCTGCGCGCAGATGCTGCTCGACACCGAGAAGGCGCGTGCGACGGCGGCGTTCGCGGCGTGGAGCGCCGACGCCGACCCGGCGGGCCTGGCCGAGGCCGCGGCGATGGCCAAGGCGGCCGCCTCGGACGCGGGCCGCGAGGTGACGGCGAGCGCGATCCAGGCGCACGGCGGCATCGGCTTCACGTGGGAGGCCGACGTGCACTGGCTGTACAAGCGCGCGCAGCTCGACGCCGCGCTGCTAGGCGGCGCCGGGCGCCATCGCGCGCGGCTGGCGGGGATGCTGGGCGAGCTCAGCGCCGCAGTCCCCACATGACGCCGTTGGTCGGGCTCTGCTCGTCCTGCTCGAAGATCACCCCGTAGCCGGCCCGCGTCAGCAACTCGCGCGCGAGGGCGCGGGGATCGGCCGTGGGACACGCGCGGCGGTGCCACTCGAGCACGATCGCCCGCGCGGGATGGGCGGCGAGGCGCGGATCGGCGAGGATCGGCCACTCGGCGCCCTCGATGTCGATCTTGAGCAGATCGACGGCGGGCTGTGCGAAGAGGTCGAGGACGGGCACTTCGATCGTCGGCGCCTCGGCGAACCGGTCGGCGGCGATGCCGGTCGTCTGTGCATCGATGTCCCCGTCGGCGGCGATGCGGCTCTCGGACAGCAGGCCCACTTCGAACGTGGCCGTCGTGTCGCGGTTGGAGACAGCCGCCTGCACCGCCTCCCAGCGCCCGGCGGCGAGGGCGTTGGCGGCGATGGTTGCTCGCAGCAGGGCGGCGTTGGCGGGGTCGGGCTCGTAGGAGCGCATCGTGCGCACGCGCCAGCGCGTGAGCGCGTACAGCCCGAACAGCCCGATGTTGCCGCCGAGATCGCCGACGCGCAGCGGTCCGAGCGCGGCGAGCGCGGCGGCGACGGCGGGCGGCGGCGCGTAGCAGGCGCGGGCGGCGGCGAAGATCTCGTTGAATATCTCCACGTCGCGCGAGCCGTGGCGCAGGTGCACCCTCGCGCCGGGCGCGCCGCGGATCGCATAGCGCCCGACGCCGCGCCCGCTCGCCTCGCCTGCCAGAAAGCGGCCGGCCGGCCGCAGCGCGGGCGCCGCGCGCGCTGCGGCGAGCGCGCGTCGCAGCGGTGGCGATCGCAGCAGCGAGCCGAGCGCGGGCGCGGAGCGCACGGCGCGGCGCGCGCGGGTGGTGGCGGTGGGGGCGACGCTCACGGGCGGACATCGGACGAACGGCGCGGGGGAGCGCGAAATTACGCCGCGAGGACGCCGATCGAGGGCGTCGAGAGCACGGCGCGAAATCAAGGGCCGGTAGCCGGCCTATACTAACTGCGCGTTCTTCCACCAAACCATAGCCTTAAACATCACTTTTTCCACATCGACCCGGTGATGGCGACCGCTAAGTCACAGAACCTGCCTCGCCAGGACCTGCCCGAGATCTTCATCCCGCAGGACTCCCGCTGGGCGAGCCGCGCGGCGGCGCGGGGCGAGATCCGCCGCCTGGCACGCGGGTTGTACACGACCAACCTCGAGGAGGCCCCCGAGCAGCTGGTGCGCCGCAAATGGTACGACGTCGCCGCCCTGTACTTCCCGGGCGCGGTGATCGTCGATCGCAGCGCGGCCCTGTCCGGGCCGGCCTCCGATGGGTCGCTGTTTCTCGACAGCGGCCCCGCGCCCGCCAATCCGCGACCCGTGAAGCTGCCGGGCCTGACGCTGCGTCCCCGCCGGGGCCCGGGCCCGGTCGAGGGAGATGTGCAGTTCGTCGCGCTGTGGATGGCCGGTCCGGCGCGGATCGCGCTTGAGAACCTCCGCCCCTCGCGCGCTCGCACGGGCGTACCCCGCACGCTGCGGCGCGAGGAGTTGGAGGAGCGACTGGAGCGCGTGGCGCGTGTGCGCGGCGCGCAGGCGCTGAGCGAGTTGCGCGACGACGCCCGCGCGATCGCCCGCGAGCTGGACGCCGAGCGGCAGCTCGCGGAGCTCGAGCGGCTGATCGGCGCGCTGCTGGGCTCGCGCGAGGGGACGCTGCGAACGCCGGCGGGCAGGGCGCGCGGCGCCGGCCTCGGCTACGACCCCGAGCGCCTG
>Ga0209415_10020643_pt1 | contig 10220 bp, 8 predicted proteins | sample PeaSoiSIISIP2007_FD_187696 | JGI IMG/M metagenome (GOLD analysis project Ga0209415, IMG submission 187696) | Peat soil microbial communities from Weissenstadt, Germany - SII-SIP-2007 (SPAdes) (version 2) | ecosystem: Environmental > Terrestrial > Soil > Wetlands > Peat | place: Germany...
CGGTCCGCCAGCGCCGCCTCCAGCTCCTTCGCGAAGAAGCCGAGCCCCTCGAGCCGCTCGAGCGGAACGTCGGGCGCGCGGTCGCCCATCGTCTTGACGATCATGGTCTCGATCGTCGCCCGCGGCGCGAGACGCCGGATCTCCTCGACGACGAGCTGGGTCTGTCTCAGGCTCAACGGGCTGCCGCGGGTACCGACGCGCAACAGGCGCACGGTCATGCCTCGTCCCCTCCGTCGCCGGTCGCCTCCGCCTCCAGGCGGCCCGACTCCGCGGCGGCGGCGAGGGTCGTGATCGGTCGGTGCAAGAGCTTCTTCGCGACGCGGTGGAGCACGCCGCGCACGGCCTCCGCCTCCGCCTGCGTCAGGGACGCGAGGTGGCCACGGACCCGGCCCCACTCGTCCTCCACGATCGCGTCGGCGTCCGCGCGGGCGGCGGCGATCACCGACGCGGCTCCCCGGCCCGCACGCGCGCGCAAGAACGCCATCACCTCGGACTCGACGAGGGCCTCGGCGTGCCGAAGGCCGGGGACGCCGGCCCCGCTTCCGTGGACATCCCCGATCAGGGCGTCGACGTCACAAAGGGAGACCCCTGGCAGACGGCCGGCCGCCGGGTCGACGTTCCTCGGCACGGCGATGTCCACGATCACCAGCGGCGCGGTACGACCGCGAGATGCGGCGGCGACCACGCGCGCGTCGAGAATCACGTCGTGGGCACCGGTGCTGACGATCGCCACATCGGCCTGGGCCAACGCATCGGGGAGGGTCTCAAACGGCGCGACGGCGCCGCCGAACAGCGCGGCAAGGGCGCGGGCGGTCTCGGGCGTCCGGTTCGCGACGACCACCGTGCGGGCTCCAGCCTCGACCATCGCATGGACCGTCGCCTCGCCCATCTTCCCGGCGCCGATCACGAGCACCCGGCGACCGGCGAGTGACCCGAGGAGGCGCGTCGCGTGGGCCACCGCCGCGGCCGGCACCGACGCCGTCACCCGGCCGATCTCCGTCTCCCGCCGCACGCGCCGGCCGACGGTCAGCGCCGCGCGGAACAGCGCGTCCAGGCACGGCCCGACCGAGCCGGCCGAGCGCCCCGCGGCGAACGCCGCCCGCACTTGGCCGAGGATCTGCGACTCCCCGACGACCATCGAGTCCAGCCCGCTCGCCACGCGAAACACGTGGCGGACCGCGTCCTTTCCCAAGGAGGCCCGCACGGGTGACTCGCTGCTGTCCCACGCCGTGCCGCCCGCATCGAAGAACGCGGCGACGGCGTCGGCCGCGGCCCGCGGGTCGCCCCCCGCGACGTACCACTCGACGCGGTTGCAGGTGCAGAGCAGCACGGCCTCTTCCACGGCCGGACAGGCCAGCACGGCATTGAGCGAACCCCGCAGGCTGGACGCGTCCACGGCGAAGCGTTCCCGCATCGCCACGGGGGCCGTGTGGTGACTCATGCCAACGATCGCGTATTCGGACACGCGGTTTCTCACGCGACTCTCGAGCCGATCCTTTCGGTGCCGCCACCGGGTGAGGCGCCGCGCGCCCGACCGGGTGACGATCGCGAATTTGGCGCGCGACGACGCGCTGGGCTGCGGCGCTTACGCCGAACGCTCTTCCTCGTACGCTTCCATCATGGCCTGCAGCGCGTCGCCGAGAAACGCGTCCGCGTCGCGCATCGAGCGAACCTGCCCGGCCCCGCCCGAGTGCACCCCCGCGAGCATGTCGGTCACCCCGCGCTTGAAGTGCAGGAACACCTCCGTCGACTGGGCGGGGGTGAGCCCCCACCGCGCGACCTCGCGCCCGAGGTCCGCGCCGATCCGGCGCCCGTCGGCGAGGCGCGTGGCGCGGGCCCCGACATCGCCCTCCAGGTACGCGGTGAGCGACTCCATCAGACTCCCGCACTCCGTCCTGACGCGCGTTCGTGACGCCTCGTCAACACGCGCGAACCATGGGCGAGAGGCGATCCAGTCCCGCGGCGACTCGCCCCCTTCCGGCCCGCCAGCGCCGCCCCGCATCGCGTCGAGGGCGGCGGCCGCCGACCCCGGAGCCGCAATCAGCGCCTCAAGATCGGAGGCGCTGAACCTCCGGTGACCACCCGGGGTCCGGTACACCCGCACCTTTCCGGCATCCGCCCATCCCCTGAGGGTCGTCTCGTCGACTCCCAGAAGCCTGGCGGCCTCCCCGAGGGTCAGCCACCCGCTTTCGGTTTTTCCGTGGGCACCGCTGCCGCTCATGATTCTCAGGAATTCTATGGGAATATGGGAAATCCTCCCAGATTCTACCACGGAGCTCACCGGACTGCGCGCCCGGCCGCCGGTCTGCCCATACCCCTCCTTCGCCCGGCCGGTGCCGGATGGATGGGTCGCCTGGGCCCCAGGTCCACTCTGCAGGGTGCGCGTGCGTTCGGAGGGAACGTCGATGCCGAGACGAAAGAACCGCGAAGCCCGCGCCCGCCGTCGTGATTCGTCCGGACGTTCGAGTCGCTCGGACCGAACCAGGGGAGACCGCCGAATCCCGGACGGTCCTCCGCTCCCCTCGACCGCAGGCGCGGCAGGAGGACACGAGATGGGGCCGCGGATGACGCTGTTCGTCAGGAACTATGACTTCCTTGCACCGCTCGTCTGTGGCGACGTCACGGCGGAGGGCATGGACCTGACGCTCGATCGCAATACCGCCGGCGGACTCGACAGAACGATCGACGATCCCTCGGTCCACGCCGGGGAGACGTCGTTCGGGAAATACATTCAGCGAACGGCCACGGCGGATCGCCGCGTCGTCGGGATCCCGTTCTTCGTCAACCGGGCGTTCCGCCACCGCTGCTTCTACGTGCGGCGGGACAGCGGACTGCAAGACTTCGGCGCGCTCGCGCGCAGGCGCGTCGGCACCGACGATTGGCGTACCTCCGGCAACACCTGGTCCCGCGCGCTGCTGCGCGACGCCGGCGTCGACATCACGAAGATGGAGTGGTGGATCGGGGGCGTGGACGCACCACCGGCAACGCGTCCGACGGGCCCGCGGCCCCCGTACGTCCACCTCGCCGCGCCCGATCGGACCCTCTCCCAGATGCTGGTCGACGGGGAGTTGGACGCGGTGATGTCCCATGAACCCCCGCGGGCCTTCTCCGAGCCGCACGGCCCGATCGTGCGGCTGGTGCCCGACTACAGGCAGGCGGAGCGAGAGTATTTCCGGCGCACCGGGCTCTATCCTGTCCAGCACATCATCGTGATGAAGCGGGACGTGTTCGACCGGGATCCGCAGATCGCGGCACACTTGTACGCGGCGTTGGAACGGTCGAAGACGACGTGGCAACGCGGGCGGCGGGAGCTCGCGACGATGCCCTGGGCGTTCGCGGACGTCGAAGACACCGTCGGGGCGATGGGCGAGGACTGGCACCCGAACGGGGTTGAGCCAAACCGAAAGGTGATCCAAGCCTTCCTTGACGAGCAACTGGCCCAAGGCCTGATTCCCGGGCCGCTGTCGGTCGAGGCGCTGTTCTCCGACTTCCAGCGCGTCGCGCAGGCGTAGCCGGGCGCGATCGGCGCCGCGGCGACGCCGACGTTCACGCGGCGACCGGAGACCCGTGCGGGCGGGACGTCCCCCGCACGGGACGTGTCAGTGCCGCGGGGCCGACCTCTGGTGACCTCGTGCGCACGCCGGCGACGCCCCGCTCACACCTGCCGCCCGCCCTTGATGCCGAAGGTCTCGTAGAGGGCGTCGCCCAGAAAACTGAACACGATCACCGTCACAAACATCGCCAAACCGGGAAACGTCACGGTCCACCAATACGAAAAGAAGTACGGTCGGGAGGTGGCGATCATGCTCCCCCACTCCGCCGCCGGAGGTTGGCTGCCCAACCCGAGGAAACTCAGGCTGGCGGTCAGGAGGATCGCGTAGCCGACGTCCACGGTCGCCCGCGACACCACGATGCCCCAGCACTGCGGGAGCACGTGCTTGAAGAGGATCTTTGAATCAGAGAGTCCGAGCGCGTGCGCCGCTTCGATGTAGAGGGTTTCCTTCACCGTCAGCACCCGACTGCGGACGAGCCGGGCATAGGTCGGCCACCAGACGACCGAGATCGCGATCACCGCGTTGCGGAGGCTGGGGCCGAGGGCGGCCGTAATGGCGATCGCCAGCACCAACCCGGGAAAGGCCAGGAAAAGATCGGCGACGCGCATCAGCAGCTCATCGACAAGCCCGCCGCGATACCCGGCGATGGCCCCGACGACAATGCCAACCGTCATGGAAATCAGCAGCACCATGCCCGCCGCGGCGAGGGAGACCCGTGTACCCCAGATCGTCCGGCTGAGAATGTCTCGGCCGGTCTCGTCGGTGCCAAACCACGCGCCGGCGGACGGCGGCTTGAGCGCCTGCGCGAGACTGAGGGCGTTCGGGTCGCTCGGGGCAAGCAGTGGCGCGAAGATCCCCACCGCCACGATGCACGCCGCCGCGACGCCGAACGCCGCGACGGCCATGTGTCGCGTCGCGAATCGCCGCGGCACGATGCCATCACGGGCCCCCGCGTTCCTACGCGCCGCGACCGCCACCGCGCACCCTCATGCGTACTTGATCCGTGGATCCAACCAGAGGTACAGCATGTCCACGATCATGCTCATGACGAGAAATGCCACGGCGAGCACGACGGTGACGCTCATGATGGCGGGGAAGTCGAGCGTCCTGATCGACCCCACGGCGTAGCGGCCGATCCCCGGCCACGCGAAGACCACCTCCACGATCACCGTGCCGCCGAGCAGGGCGCTGAACTGCATCGCCAGCGTGGTGATGATGGGAATGAGGGCGTTCTTGAGCCCGTGCCGGTAGATCACGATCGTCCCCGACAGCCCCTTGCTCCGTGCGGTGCGGATGTAATCCTCCCCCAGCACCTCCAGCATGATCGTCCGCGTCAGTTTGACCCCGACGCCAAGCCGCGCCAGGACAGACGCGACGACCGGGAGGGCGAGGTGTTCCGCGGCAGACCAGAACGCCGGCCAGTTCGCGGTGAGCGCGCCGTCCACCAGATACAAACTCGTGATCCGGGTGGGGGGAGGCACGAACGGATCGAGCCGCCCCGTCGCGGGGAGCCAGCCGAGATGCCGGTAAAAGGCCAGTTGCAGCAACATCCCGAGCCAAAAGGACGGGAGCCCGACGCCCACCAGGGCGAACACCCGAATGACGTAGTCCACCGGGCGCCCCGGGTTGATCGCGGCGAACACGCCGAGGGAGATCGAGCAGACCGTGTAGACGAGGATGACGACCAGCGCCAGTTCGAGGGTCGCCGGAAAGTACGCGTCCAGATCCTCGCTCACGGCCCGCTGGGTCTGAATGGAGCGGCCAAAGTTGAACGACGCGAGCTCGCGCAGGTACGAGACATACTGCGCGGCGAGGGGGCGATCCAGCCCCATCGATTTCCTCAGCGTCTCGACCGCTTCGGCGCTGGCCTCGGGGCCGGCCGCGGCACGAGCGGGATCGCCGGGAATCAGCCGCGTCAGGCAAAACGTCATCGCGGTGATGCCGAGCAGCACGACCACCGCCCACGCGCACCGGGCCACCACAAACCGCCACGACATGCTCAGCCTCGCGCGGGGGCGGGACCGCCGGCGCTAGCCGGCCCGCGCCGCGCCTGCCACGAGCCTAACTCAACCACACATAGTAGAACTGAAACACGCCGCTGTAGTCGAACGGATGGTAGAGGTAGTTCATGACGCGTTCCCGCACCGGCTCCACGATCGGCGTGGCGAACGCCGCAAAGACCACCGGCTGATCGTCGATGATCAGACTCTCGGCCTGGCGCCACAACGCGATCCGTTTGTTCGGATCCGGCTCCTTGTCCGCGGCGTCGAGACGGCGATCCACCTCTGGATTCTGGTACCACGCGAAGTTGTACGGCTGGCCGGCGTAGGCACCTCCGAAGATCTGGCGAATGTAGGTGCCGGCGTCAGCGCTGAGCGGGGACTGCGTCAGGTGCGGCCCGGAGACCGGCGCCGTCTCAAGTTTCGCGATCTGCGCGTAGAAGACGCCCGGCGGCGGCGAGTAGAGAATGCTCGCGTTGACCCCGACCTGCTTCAGGGATGCCTGAAAGAGGAGCCCGAGCTTCCTCCCCTGCTCCTCCTCCTGGTTCACGTCCAGCGGCGTCTCAAAGCCCTGCGGATAGCCCGCGTCGGCCAACAGTTTTCGCGCCGCGGGGAGGTCTTGCTTGAACTTCGGCCGGCTTCGATCGTACCCCACAAACCCGGGCGGTAGGAAGCCGTTCGGGACCTGCTCGTAGCCGTAATAGACGTCCCGTAGCGCGTCGTAGTCGAACGCGAGCGCGAAGGCCTTGCGGACCCGCTTGTCGCGGAGCGGAGAGTTCGCCTTCTGGACGTTCATCGGGTAGAAGAACGTCCGGTACGTCGGGCTCTTCACCAGCTTGACCCCGGGGAGCTTGGCGAGGTTCTCGGGCGGTTCGTCGGGGCCGATGGAGTAGAGATTCATCATGTCGACTTCGCCGCGGGCGAGCATCAGCTTCTGCGTGCCGGAATCGGGAATGATCCGAATCAGCACCCCGTCCACGTGCTTGTCCGGCCACCCCTTCCAATACGGGGCGTGCCGCCGGAGCAAGATCCACTGGTTCTTCTCGGTCTGTCCCAGACCGAAGGGTCCCGTCCCGTTGATGTTCAGGGCGAACCACGCCCGTCCATCGTCGGGGTCGGTCGCGTGCGCCTTGCCGTGGACAAAGACTTTGGAGAGCCCCAACACGAACGTCGACGAGGGCTGCGTCAGCGTGATGCGTACGGTCAAGGGATCGACGACCTCAATCTCCTTCGTCTGGCGGAGGAAGATCACGGGGCCCTGGCCGAGCTTCTTCACCCGGTCGAACGAGAGCTTCACCGCCTCGGCGTCGAGCGTCGATCCGTCATGGAACTTGACGTTCGGCCGAAGCTTGAACGTGAAGACGGTGAGATCCTGGGACACCGTCCACGAGGCGGCGAGGGCCGGCCGGAGGTTCGCCGTCCCCCGCTGATACTCCACCAGCCCCTCGTAGGTGTTGACGAAGATCCGATAGTGCGGTCCGGCCACGCCGATGGCGGGGTCAAAGGTCTCGGCGTAGAACTGCAACGCAACGGTCAGGATGTTCCCATGGTTCTGGGGCGTTTGGGCCGCGGCCCGCTGGATCGGCGCCGCACCCAGAGCCAGGCCTGCGGCCCCGGCGACGCCCGTCGCCAGCAGCTCTCGCCGCGTCAACCGTGATCGCTGCGCATTCGCACCGGGCTTCTTTGTGGCGGCCTTTCGCTCGGTTGTCTTCACGACGTCTCCCCGCTCGTTGTGACTTCCGTCGAGAGCCAGATTACTGGTGGCTATTCGGGTTGCCGGCGGGAACCCCCTCTCCCGGATCAGCGTCCCCCGCCGAGTCGCGACCGTCTGCCACGACCAGCCGGGGGCCGCGAGGTCTCGGCGCCGCCGACGGACGCCTCACCGTCGGCGCGTGGGTCACCCGACCGGCACAGCACCCACCGTCCGCAGCGCGACCAGCGCAAAGACCCGCGCCGCGTCCACGACCTGTGCGGTGTCGACCCACTCGTCGACCACGTGGCACTGGTCGATCTCCCCGGGACCGAAGTACACGCCCGGAATGTGCCCCTTCGTCCACAGATGATACAGATCGCTATCGTCGTTGGTCAGATCCTCGTCGGCACCCCAGAAGGTCGCCGGACGGCCGGACGCGTCGGGAACCGCCCGCAGGAGCACCTGGACGATCTCCTCGTCCTCCGGCACGGCAAACTGGCGCACCGGCGCCCGATGCGCCAGGGTGACGCGAAGGTGTGGATCAGCCGCGGCGCACCGATCCACGACGCGTCGCATCTCGATGAGCACGTCCTCGGGGGTCAACTCGACGCCGGGAGGGATGCGCACGTCGATCTGGGCCACGCACTCGTCCGGGACCTGATTGACCTTGACCCCGGCGCTGAACACGTTCACCGTGAAGATGCCGCGCTTGTGATACGTCCCGCGCTGCGCGCGGACGTGCAGTTTCAGGGGCTCGAGCGCCGCGAGGACGGTCAGCATCTGTTCAATCGCGTTGATCCCTCGATGGTACATGATCGAGTGCACCATCTGGCCTCGCGCGCGCAGCGTCACCCAGACCATCCCGCCTTCCGCGATCGAGAGGCGCAAGCCGGAGGGCTCACACACCAAACACATGTCGCCCGTGAGGAGTCCGTGTTCGACAAGGTACCCTGCCCCGAGGGCGCCGCCCGCCTCTTCGTCGCAGACCAGGGCCAAGACCAACTCGCCTTCAGGCTGCACACCGGCGTCCCGAAACGCGTCGACGACCTCGACCGCCGCCGCCACGCCACATTTCATGTCGGCGGCGCCGCGCCCCAGGAGTCGGCCCCCGCGACGAAGCCCCTCGTACGGCGGGAACGACCACCCCTCGCCGGCGGGCACCACGTCGAGATGCCCGTTAAGGATCAGGGTCTTCCCGTGGCCACGGCCGAACCGCGCGATCAAATTGGGACGGGAGGGCGTGGCCGCGTAAGTGTCACAGCGCAGGCCGCGCACCGTCAGATGGTCCCTGAGCAGTTCGATGGCCGCCGCTTCCTCCCCGGGCGGGTTTTCCGACGGCAACCGGATCAGTCGCTGTGCCAACCCCAACATTCGCTCGGGATCGATCCGGTTCAAGACCGCGGCCTCGCGCTCGGTCAGCATCTCCTGGGCCTCCGTTGGCACCGGTCTCTGAGCTGCCCCCAAGAGCCGGCCCCCGCTATCCGCAGACGGCCTGGAACACTCGGAGGTAGTTCCCGCCGAGAATCTTCGCGACGTCCTCGTCGCAGTACCCGTGGTCCAACAGCGCCTCGGTCAGGTGTGGCAACCCCGACGGCAGTTCCAGTTCCCGAGGGTAGTGCCACGGCGGAGGAGGATAGCTGTCCGGCGTCCAGACCCCATCGGCGAGGTGCCTCTCGTAGGCGCGCCGCGCCTGGTCAGGCGTGGCGACGCTGGCCATCCCCTCGTAGTAGTCGATGCCCAGACCGACATGGTCGGGGCCGACCAAGTCGACGATGTGGTCAATATGCGCGATCACGTGCGCAACGGTGGGACGGTCCAGGTGGGCGACGAACGACGGAAACCCGTTCACGCCGATCATGCCGCCTCGTTGCGCCACGGCGCGGATCTGATCATCCGCCACGTTGCGCGGCGAATCACACACCGCCTTGCAGTTGGAGTGGCTGAAGATGGGCGGCCGCGAGGACCATTCGATCGCGTCGAGCGCCGTCCGGTAGCCGGCGTGGGACAGATCGACGATCATCCCCAGGCGATTCATCTCCTCGATGAGCCGCACGCCAAACCGGGAAAGCCCGCAGTCCGTTCGCTCCTCGCACCCGTCGCCGACACGGTTCTTCCGGTTGTACGTCAACTGCATGACGCGCACGCCGAGCTGACGGTAGACCTCGAGAAGGTCGAGGCAGTCCTCGACCGGGTCGGTGTCCTGAAAGTGGAAGATGATGCCGAGCTTGCGCTCGCGCTTGGCCCGCAGGATGTCGGCGGCCGAGGTCACGTGGAGCAGTCGGCCGGGATCCTCCCGCACGATCCGCCGCCACTGGCCGATGCTTTGGATCGCCCCGTGCACCCCGTGGGCGGCATCCAGCGAGGGCGCCAGCGCGGTCACCCCGCCCTGGATCCAGTGCTGGAGGTATTCCACGCGGTTCGCCAGTGGACACGTGCCGTCGATCACAATCACACGTTGGTGAAGGGCACGAGCACTATCAGCGCGGCTCTCCGGGTTCACGTTCGCCCCCCCCGCCGGTCCTCGTGCGTGCGCTGGCGACCCAGCAGACCCGCGCCCGCGCACCACGATCAGGATCGTGTCCGGCGAGCCGCGACGGCGCCGGAGCGGACGCACCCTGAGAGAAGCCCAACGCTGTCCGCGGCAGGACTTCCAGTCGGGGGGCCGATCACCTGCTGCCCTCCCCGCGCCGGGCGGGCGCGGCGCCGTGCCTCGCAGGGGGACACCCGCTCCGGGGCCGAAGCAACGGAGCGGCCGGGCTTGTCCTGCGACGCGGCCCAGAGGACGCGCCGGCCCTATTCGAGACGTCGGGGAAGGAGCAATCCGCATGAATCGTCCTGGGGTCTTCCTGGAACAACTCACGTGGGATGAAGCCGAACCGCTGCTGCGCGGCGACCCGCTCATGGTGCTTCCGGTCGGGGCCGCCGCCAAGGAGCACGGTCGGCACCTGCCGCTCGGCACAGACCGGCTGGGGG
>Ga0209415_10020644_pt1 | contig 10220 bp, 9 predicted proteins | sample PeaSoiSIISIP2007_FD_187696 | JGI IMG/M metagenome (GOLD analysis project Ga0209415, IMG submission 187696) | Peat soil microbial communities from Weissenstadt, Germany - SII-SIP-2007 (SPAdes) (version 2) | ecosystem: Environmental > Terrestrial > Soil > Wetlands > Peat | place: Germany...
GCGTCGATGGTCTGCACGATCGCGTTGAAGAACACCACCGGCGTCAGCAGCGGCAGCGTGATGTTCCAGAACCGGCGTCCCCATCCCGCGCCGTCGATCGCGGCGGCTTCGTAGACGTCCTTCGGAATCTGCCGAAGCCCTGCGAGGAAAATGATCATGGGCGAGCCGAACTGCCAGACGCTGAGGATAACGAGCGTGTAGAGCGAGTAGTCGGGGTTCGAGATCCAGCTCGGTCCCTGAATGCCGAGCGGTGCCAGCATCTGGTTGACGAGCCCGTTGCCCGCGAAGAGCTGGCGCCAGAGCACGGCGATGGCGACGCTCGCGCCGAGCAGCGAGGGCAGATAGAAGAGCGCGCGATAAATCGGCAGGCCGCGGATCCCCTTGTTGAGGATCAGCGCGATCCCCAGCGCGAAGGCGAGCTTCAGCGGCACCGCCACCGCCACGTAAAAGAAGGTCACGTGCATCGAGGCCACGAACTTCGGGTCGTCGGTGGCGATCCGCACGTAGTTGGCGGCGCCGATCCAGCGGGGATTCCGCACCAGGTCGAAATCGGTGAAGGAGAGATAGAGCGAGGCGAGGGCGGGGCCCAGCGTCAGGCCGAGAAACCCAACGAGCCAGGGCAGCAGGAAGGCATAGCCAGCGAGCTCGGCCTTGAAGCGCGAGCGCCTGCGCCCGGTGAGCGCGGCCGCGCGCGGCTCACGGCCGGTGAGCGCGACCGCCATCGAGCCTACCCGCGTGCCAGGATGGCCTTCGCCTCCGTGACGAACTGCTTGGCGCCGTCCGCGACCGAGAGCTTGCCGAAGCCCACCTGCTCGTTGACCCGGCGCAGCAGGGATTGCACCTCGCCCGCGCCCGCCGGCGGAGGCGCGGGGAGTGCGCCCACTTTGTCGCCGATGAAGGACACGTATTGCGTTTGCGCCTTGCCGAGCTCGTCGAGCGTCGGCTCGACCGCCTGCCGCATCGCGGCGGAAGCCGGCACGCCGCGCTCGACGCCCAGCACGAGGTCGGCGTCCTTGTCGTTCATGTAGAAGTTGACGACCTCGATGGCGGCCTTCGGCTGTTTGGTGCTCGCCGGCACGCTCCAGAGCATGGCGGGCTTGAGGTACTGGCCGGGCTTTGCTCCCGCGCCGCCGCTCGGATACATGGTCATGCCGAGCTTGCTCTTGACGGCCGCCTGGAAGCCCACGAGCTGGTTCGAGTTGGCGAACACCATCGCGGCGCGGCCTTGGGTCAAGAGGCTGGTATCGATCTCGCCCATGTCGAGCGCCTGCACGTCGGGTGCCGCGGCGCCGCCGCGCTTGCGCAGACCGTCCCAGAAGCCGAACCAGTCCGCGATGTCCGCCTCGTCGAAGCCGACTTTGCCGTCGGGCGTATAGAGCGGCTTGCCGCGCTGGCGCAGCCAGATCTCGAGCGCCGGCTCGTAGCGCGCGCCGTCCTGCATACCGAAAAAGCCGTCGCGCTTCGCCGCCTTGGTGATCTCGACGGCGAGATCGCCAAACTCCGCCCAGGTCATGCTCCAGGCGGGCTCCTTCAAGCCAAGCGACTGGATGAGCTGGCGGTCGTAGATGAAGGCGACCGAGTTGAGGCCGAGGCTCACGCCGTAGATCTTGCCGTCGACCTTGCCGCTGTCGACGGCGGCGGCGCTGAAGTCACCGAGGTTGAGTTCCTTCGCCACGAACTCGTCGAGCGGCAACAGCGCGCCGCGTCGCGCATACTCGAAGATGTAGCGGTAGTCCATCTGCAGGACGTCCGCGGCGTTGCGTCCGGCCACCTGGGTCGCGACCCGCGGCCAGTAGTCGCTCCAGCCCAGGGTCTCGCCGGCGATCGTGGTCCCCGGATGCTTCTGCTCGAAGAGCCGGTTTGCCTTCTCGGTCCGCTCGGCGCGATCCTTGGCGCCCCACCAGAACATGCGCAGGCGGACATCAGCCTGAGCGAAAGCGGGCGCCCGGCCGAAGGCCGAGAGCCCCGCCGCCGCGGCGGCCGATGTCATCAGCGCGCGGCGCGATATCCTTGTGTCCACCATGGCGTCCTCCTTGACCCGCTGTTTCCCGTGGGAACTGCGGAGATTATTTGTTGCGGCTTTCTCGTGACGGGATCGCGACAGGCTAGGTCCCGCAAAAACCGCATGTCAAGGAGGGTCGTCGCGGCGTCTGCGCTTCAGCGCCTCACGAAGACTTCGCCAGCGCCTTGTTGAGGATCTTGGCGAGACGCAATCCGGCCTTGTGGAGCTGGAGCGCCACCACGCCGCCGGCGTCGTCGACATAGGCGGCATCGAGGTGATAGACGCCCTTGGCGTCGGGCGGCGGCAGCTTGCCGTAGGCGTGTTCGCGGGCGAGCTCGTAGCCCTGCTGCGTCCAGTTCTCCGGCGTGCCCGCCTGCCAGGCGCGGGCGTCCGCGTCGGTGATCGCGGGGATCCACTGGTCCGCTACGGCCTGCGCGTCGGTGCCGATGCGCGCGACCAGATCGACCTCCCAGAAGTGCATGAGCGTGGCGGGTTTGAATCCGTCCGCGGTCACTTTCATTGTGGCGGCGCCCTGGTTGTCGGAATCGCTCAGGGGGTCGTTGACGTCGGCCACCAGGTTCAGGAGGAACTTGAGCGCGAGGAGCCGCTCCTTGGGCGTGGTGCTGGGCTCTGCGAGCTCCGCCGCGAACTGGTTGATCTTGGTGACGACGCAGTCCTTGGCGGGTCCGGTCGAGGCGTTCATGCCGTGAGGCGCGTCGGAGCGGCCGGTGCAAGGCTGGCCGGTGTAGACGAGGTGCCACCAGTAGGTCTGGTTGTAACGCTTCTTGGTGGTCTTGAAATCGCTGTCCCGATAGTGGTCGGCCCAGGTCGCCTCGCTTGCGATGTCGTGCTTGGTGAGCTTGTCGGTATCGGCGGCCAGCATCGCCCCGACCTGGTCGTGCACGGCCGGGTCGAGGTAGTGGTCGGCGAGCAAGGCGACGATCTCGTGCGCCTCATCGCCCCACGCGCGGGCCTGCTGCGGTGCGGTAAGCGCGATGCCGCAGAGCACCGCCGTGGCGACGATCGAGCGCATGAGAACCCAAGGTTGGAGGGTTTGCAGTTTAAACAGCGAAAGAACAACGAGCGACCTTCGTGAACAACTTTAAATAGAATATGCATTATATATGGAATATTATTACGTGTTGAAACTTGACTCTCAGGCGTCCGATCCCATTCAAATGGAAGGCTCCTGCGGTCCTGATGACGTCAAGGGTGCCGGTTCGGAGGACGGTGATTATGCGCAAGCCCAGAGGATCGGCACCGGCACAAAAACGACCCACAGTCGCGGATTTAAGAGCGAACGGGTCAGGGGGACCACCAGCAGAGGCGACGAGCGAGAGAAGCACAAAAAGAGTTCGCGGACGGCCTTTTCAAAAAGGGCAAAGCGGCAATCCGTCGGGTCGGCCACGAGGCTCGCGGAACGCCGCGACGTTGGCGGCTGAAGCGCTGCTCGTGGGCGAGGCCGAAGCACTGACGCGCAAGGCCATCGACCTGGCGCTCGCAGGGAACCACTTCGCGCTGCGGCTGTGCCTCGAGCGCATCTTGCCGCCGACCCGAGAGCGGACTGTCCAATTCACGCTGCCGCCGATAACAGAACTTGCCGATGCGCCCAAAGCCATCGCGGCGCTTCTGGCGGCGGTGGCAAATGGTGAGCTGACACTTACGGAAGCTAGCGAACTCTCGAAGCTCGTCGACGCTTTCGAGAGGGCAATCCAGGCGAAGAGCCTATACGAGCGAGAAGACCTGAAGGCGGTATCGGACCGGCCCTTTGCTTTGCAACTCAACGAGTTGGACTCGAAACTCTAACTGTCGGGGTGGCTGGGTTCGTTAGCGGGGAGCAAAAGATAGGAGAGGGGGCCCCAGGGGTGATCCCACCACAGGGGCCCAGGGCAATCGCGCACTACCCCGCTCGCTGCGACGCTCGCGGCCTAGCCGTTGATCCAAGAGATCGAGCCAGCATGATCCGTGTGGGGCAGCGCCCCGGTCCTAGCGGGCCTTCATACGGACGCCAGGGGAGTCGCCGTTGGTGAATTCGACCCCAACGTTCTCAAGCGCCGCTTTGATGGCCAGCATGGTCTTCACTGAAGTTGATGGCATCCCTTCGGCAGCCTCCAGTCGCTGAATTGTGGGAAGGGACAGACGCGCCCTTTCTGCTAGCTCTCGTGCTGACCAGCGTACCAACGCTCGGGCGGCCCTGATCTGGCTTGATGTGAGCATTATATAAATTATATCTTGAGAGATGCAAATTGCATTGACATGGTATCCTCTGATGCCTAAATTGCATCATACGCGATGTAGCGGCATATGCGCACTCCGAATTTTACTCAGCCGAACGGCGGATCCATGCCCCCTTTGTTGCTGCACAGCCTGACTGAATACCAATACCTTCGCGAGCGGCTTAAGGCCGATTTCCCAGAGGCCGACGAGCAAACGCTCAGTGACACTCTCGAGGGCGTGAGCACGTTGCCGGAAGCGCTCGCGGCCGTCTTGCGCTCCTACCTCGACGATCTCGCCCTGGCAGCGGCGCTGGGTCTGCGGATCGGCGACATGCAGGAGCGCCTCGGCCGGATCGAGCAGCGCGCCGACAAGAAGCGGGCGCTCATCACGGGCGTCATGGAGCGGGCGGACATCAAGAAGCTCGCCGAGCCCGATTTCACGGCATCGCTTCGTATCGTCCCGCCCTCGCTGGTCGTCGTCGATGAAGGGCAGATCCCCCAGGATTATTGGAGGCCTCAACCCCCGAAGCTCGACCGGCAGGGGCTCGCTGCTGCGCTCAAGTCCGGCGCGGCCATCTCGGGGGCGGTTCTCGGCAATTCGCAGATGACCCTGTCGGTGAGGACCAGGTGATGGCGTTCACGGATGCACAGACCCGGCTCCTCTCCGGGAAGCTCAACCGGCGGCATGTGAGAACCAGAGAGGTGCAGGGGCAAACCCTGTCATACGTCGAGGGCTGGCACGTCATCGCGGAGGCCAACCGGATCTTCGGCTTCGAGGGCTGGGACCGGGAGATCGTCTGGTGCCAATGCGTCTGGGAGGACGGCCGCCGGGATCCCAGGGCCTGTGCCTATGCCGCGCGGGTCCGCATTCGGGTGCGTGCCGGCGACGTCATCATCTCGCGCGAGGGCAGCGGCGTCGGCCACGGCATGGGGGCGACGTTAGGCGAGGCCCATGAGAGCGCGCTCAAGGAGGCCGAGACGGACGCGATGAAGCGGGCCCTCATGACCTTCGGCAACCTGTTCGGGCTCGCTCTCTACGACAAAGACCAGCGCGGCGTGCGCGGCAAGGTCGCACATGATTTGGACAAGGACCGCCTGTCGTGGACCGTGCTTTCCGCGGATGGGCGCGTCATCGCGAAATGCAGCGACCCCAGGAGCTTTTGCAGCCGTCTTCGGCAGGTGATCACCGCCTGCTCCGATGGGGTCTTGTTGCGGCGTCTCTGGAACAACAACGAGGCAATTGTGGAGGCCTTGCGAGCCTGCCAGCCGGACCTCACGACGAAAAAGGGCGTGCATTTTGCGAGTGTGCTCGAGCGGGTCTTCGAAGTGCAGCTCGACAAGTTCACAGTCGGTATCCCTGTGTCCGCAATCGAGATGCTAGCGATCGACAAGTCGGCGCTTGCGATCAGTGCGCCCCGAAGGGTTCGCGACGAAGAGCACCTCCAGATGGTCGCGACGCTGCCGTGCCTAGTCTGCGCCAGAGCGCCAAGCCAGGCGCATCATCTCCGTTTTGCCCAGTTGCGGGCGCTGGGACGCAAGGTCAGCGACGAATGGGCCGTCCCACTCTGCAATCTGCATCACCGCGCTCTGCACGATGCCGGGAACGAGGAAACCTGGTGGAGGGAACAGGGCATTGACGCGCGTGCGGAAGCGGAGCGGCTGTGGCGCGAGCGGCGCACGCCTGCCGAGACAGCACCGCGGCCCCTATCGGCTAGCGGCGGTGTAGAACCGCCTATCCTTGATTCCGGTTCTGCAGTGGAAACGCCAGCGATGGTATCCGCGAATTGTGCTGAGCGCAGAGCGTAGCAGGATCGCCGCTTCCCTCGACGCCGGAGCCGCACGAGAGATCCACGCGGAATGGTATCACCGGCGCACCAACTTCCACGCACCGTAAGGAAGCCGGGTCTTTCACGTAAGCGCCAAGCCCGAAAGGCGGCGACGCGAAGAGGCGATGGCGACGCCCACCGCCCCGTCATATGGGTCGAGGGCGGTGGACTTTCGGACCAGGCAACAGCGGGAGAGGAGGCCATCGTCTTATCCGGGGCACCCGTGTATCAAAGGGGGCCCGCGCTGGTGCGACCGGTACTCCAGGAAGTCGCCGCTGCCGGCGGCCGGCGGACCAAGGTCGCACAGCTTGCTGCTATAGCGCTCCCCTATATGCGGGATCTGCTGTGCCGGTCAGCGGAATGGCGCAAGATCGATGGACCGCGCGATGCTGCGATCGCGATCGATCCACCCCCTGCCGTGGCGCAGGTAATCTTGCATCGCTTTGGTGAGTGGCGTTTTCGTCCCGTCGCAGGTGTTATCACCACACCGACCATGCGGCCCGATGGAAGCCTTCTGATCAGGCCCGGCTACGACGAGATGACTAGGCTCGTCCTTTGCGACCCGCCCGAGATGCCGGCAATCCCTGAAAACCCGCGTCGCGAAGACGCGCTCGCGGCATTGGCCTTGCTGGACGGCCTCCTCGACGAATTTCCGTTCGTCGATGGTGGAAGCCGGTCTGTCGCGTTATCGGCCTTGATAACGCCCGTCGTTCGGGGCGCCTTTCCCGTCACCCCGATGCACGTGATAAGCGCCCCCGAAGCCGGCTCGGGCAAGAGCTACCTCCTCGATGTTGCAGCGGCAATCGCGATTGGACAGCCTTGCCCCGTTATGGCCGTGGGTCGCACAGAGGAGGAGACGGAAAAGAGACTGGGAGCGGCGTTGCTCTCAGGGCAAACGATCATCGCCATCGACAATGTGAACGGTGATCTCGGCGGCGATGCGCTCTGCCAAATCATCGAACGGCCCGTCGTGGAGATACGTATCCTCGGAAAGTCCGAACGCATTCGTGTTGAGACACGGTCCACGATGTTTGCTACCGGCAACAATATCAGGCTCGTCGCGGATATGACACGGCGGGTGCTGCATTGTCGCCTCGACCCCAAAGTAGAGCGACCGGAGTTGCGGCAATTTGGGCGCAGGCCGACTGAAGCAGTGCTGGCGGATCGCGGTCGATACGTTGCGGCAGCCCTGACAGTGGTGAGGAGTTTCATTGCAGCGGGCATGCCGTGGCGAGCACTACGTCTCGCGTCGTTCGAGGGCTGGTCCGATCTCGTGAGATCGGCATTGATCTGGCTTGGCCGAGTGGATCCTGTCGAGACCATGAAAATGGCCCGGATGGATGACCCGAGCCAGCAAATCATGGCGGCAACCTTTGAAGCTCTTCATGACGCGGTTGGAACAAACAAACCAACAACCGCTTCACAGCTCATCGAACTCGCAAACGCGAAAGCAGTGACCACTGGGGATGCGGCTTACGGTGGGACGCTGGAGGGGTGGCTATGCCCCGATCTGCGCTCCGCCCTGCTGAGTGTCGCAGGAAAGGACGGCGGGATCGACGCACGCGAGCTCGGCAAGTGGCTCAGTCGTCATCGCGACCGCATTGCAGCCAAGCTGCGTCTTGAAGGAAAGTCCGATCGAAACGGGCATGCCACACACTGGTGGCTGGTGCGGAGCGATGGATCGGGATCGCGGATGGGCATCTTTTCCCAACACGCATCTGTAGTCCCGAGGGAACAGGCCGCTCCCTGATCCGCACTGAACCGCTCAGACCCGCCGAGCGGGGTCGAAGTTCAGTTTATATGGCCCTCTCCCACAGCGAGGAGACGCGCATTGCGTCCGATGCGTACGCGCCCTCTGTTGCCTCTTCGTGACATCGGTTACTGCATCGCCGCCCGTCCTACCGCAGAGTAACCGCAGCCGGCGGACATGTGCAGGTTGCTCAGCCTTTCGATCGATAGGATTGGGGTGTTGCAGAATTGCATCGGGCCCGACCAAAAAGGTTCCAGGGCGTGGGCAGAAAGACAGATGCGGCGTTGAATCTCGGTCCCCTCTAAGGTATTGGTGAAATTAGCCAACCTCGAATCGACGCCGGCGTGCCTTGAGGGCTGGGAACGCAGCGGGCGAAGGTGCGTCGAAAGGGGCCCACTGGGGGTGAGGCGGGTCCATGCGGCAAAGAACGGGCGGCGCGTTCGGCGCGCCCGATACAAGACGCAGGAGAAGGGCGTTACTCCGCGCCCTCGTGGCGTTGTGCGCGGTGCTGGCGGCGGGCTCAGGATGGGCGCAGGTGCAGCCGCCGCTGCCCTCGCCGTCGCCTTTTCCGCCGGGTTTCGTCCCGCCAAGCCAAGAACGCCCACAGCCTGCGCCGCCCACCGGCACCTTCGACTTCAGCATCGAGACGCCGCGCCGCTCGCCCGTGCCCCGCGCGGTCGACGAGCTGCGTTTCCAGCTCAAGGACGTCAACATCGTCGGCGCCACCGTCTTCACGCCCGACGAGCTCAAGCCGCTCTACGCCGACCTGATCGGCAAGGAGGTCGGGCTCTCCGACATCCTCGGCATCGCCGAGGCCATCGAGGGGAAATACCGCGAGCGCGGCTTCATCATCAGCCGCGCCTATGTGCCGCCGCAGCGGGTGGGGAACGGCGTCTTCACCATCAACGTGGTCGAGGGTTATGTCAGCGGAATCGCGCTCGAGGGCGGCGATCCCGGCGTGCGCTCGCTGATCCAGGCCTACATCGGCCCGGTCACGCAATCGAAGCCCCTGGTGCTGGAGCCGATGGAGCGCGGGCTCCTGCTCGCGAACGATCTGCCGGGCGTGACGGCGGCGGGGCTGCTGCGGCCGTCGCCCGATACGCCCGGCGCCTCGGACCTGGTGGTGAACGTGTCGCAGTCGCCGTGGACCGGCGGCCTCAACGCCGACAACCGCGGCTCCAAATTCACGAACCGCTGGACCATCGGCGGCGACGTCGAGTGGAACTCGCCGCTCGGCGACGGCGACCAGGTCTCCGCCAACATCCAGAGCGCGCCCGATCCCAACGTGCGCATCCAGGGCACCGCGCGCTACCAGCACCCGATCGGCACCAGCGGCCTGACCGGCAGCGCCTATTTGACGGTATCGAACGGCGCGCCGGCGGCGGGACTCGGCCAGTTCAACATCACCACCAACAGCATCGCCGCGGGCCCGCGGCTCAGCTATCCGCTGCTCCGCAGCCGCGCGGAGAGCCTCACGCTCGAGGGCGGCTTCACCTGGCAGGACGCGTCGGTGCAGAGCGGAACTCCGGCCGCGCAGATCAGCCACGATCACTGGCACCCCGTGGATTTCGCCCTGACCTACACCCAGACCGGCTTCTGGAACGGCAATACGTCGGCGACCTTCGACGTGGCGCAGGGCATTCCCGGCCTCGGCGCCACCCACGACAACTCGCCCTCGCTGTCGCGGCCCGGCGCGCACACCGACTTCACCAAGATCACCAGCACGGTGAAGCGCGTCCAGGTGATCTGGGGCCCGGTCAACGTGGCGCTGACGGCGCAGGGCCAATACGCCTTCGCGCCGCTGGTCGCGGGCGAGCAGATCAGCTTCGGCGGCTATCAGATCGGCCGCGGCTACGACCCCAGCGCCTTGAGCGGCGACCATGGGGTCGGCGGCTCGCTGGAGCTGCGCTACGACACGCGCATCGACCAGTACTTCATCCAGACCGTGGAGCCGTACTTGTTCTTCGACACCGCCAAGATCTGGAACCGGCTCGGCGGCAACGGCTCGGGCTTCGCGATGCATTCGACCGGCGCGGGGATTCGCGTCGGCTTCGACCACAACCTCACCGCGGGCCTCGAATACGCGCGCACGCTGACGCCGGTGCCGGGCAGCGACAACGGGCTCGTGAAATCGAAAGTGCTGCTCAACGCGGCGATCCGGTTTTGAGCGTGGTGGCCCTCGCCCCCTCACCCCAACCCTCTCCCCTCGGGGAGAGGGTTGGGGTGAGGGGGGGCGGGGAGTGGCTGGGCGATTAGGGAATAGGGCGTCATCATGCGACATCAGACAGTGCGCGGCTTCCGCAACCTTCTGCTGACGACGACGGCGCTGGTAGCGGCGCTGGCGGGCGCGGGCGAGGGCGCGGCGGCGGCGGGCTCGGCGAATAGCGGGCTCTCGGGCTTCCAGGTGCAGGCGGGCGGGGCGACGC
>Ga0209415_10020645_pt1 | contig 10220 bp, 6 predicted proteins | sample PeaSoiSIISIP2007_FD_187696 | JGI IMG/M metagenome (GOLD analysis project Ga0209415, IMG submission 187696) | Peat soil microbial communities from Weissenstadt, Germany - SII-SIP-2007 (SPAdes) (version 2) | ecosystem: Environmental > Terrestrial > Soil > Wetlands > Peat | place: Germany...
CTTTTTTACAAACAGATCATTAAGCGCCGGGCAATCCCGTTTCTCCCCTGGTTTTGTTTTTGCGGTGGTAAACGCCCCAAGGGCGTTGAATCAAACCGAACTGTTGCTTCATCACTTTATCCATGGTTGCGAGTGTGAAGCGGTCAATCTGCCGCAATAGGCGAGCAGCGGGCGAGCGGTGACCGCGCACGGCCTGCGGAAAGAATTGCGAATCAGTGACAACGCGCTGCTGAGCCGTTAGTCTTCCGCTCGTGAGTTTGATCGTCGTGGATGTCGAAGCCGATGGGCCGATTCCGGCCGAATACTCCATGGTATGCTTCGGCGCCGTGCTCCTCGATGAGGCCCTGGACAGAACGTTCTATGGCCAAACGCGTCCGATTTCAGACCGGTTCATCCTCGAGGCATTGGCGGTAAGCGGCTTTTCCCGCGAGCAGCACCTGGCTTTCGATGAGCCGAAACCCGTCATGGAGAAGTTTGCCGGCTGGCTGGAACAGCATTCGAAGGGTCGGCCCGTCTTTGTTGCCGACAACTTGGCGTTCGATTGGCAGTTCATCAACTACTACTTCCATCGGTTTCTCGAGCGGAATCCCTTCGGATTTTCCGGACGGCGCATCGGCGACATTTACGCGGGCCTGGTGAAGGACGCCTACAAGGCGACCGAATGGAAGAAGTATCGGGTGACGCAACATACTCACAACCCGGTGGACGATGCAAGAGGCAATGCCGAGGCATTGAAGAAGTTCAAAGAATTGGGCCTTAAGTTATGAGCGGTAGTCTGGAGGGAATGAGCGCCGCGGTTGCCATTCGCCGTGTTCGGGAGGGCGAACCGGTGGCTGTGGAGACAGCTCACCAAATTCAGTTCCTCGAACAATTTGAGCAGTGGTCCAGGTCTCGAAACCCGTGACACTCCATGCGTACCTTGGCTATAGGCGACATTCACGGATGCCACAGCGCACTGTCCCGACTGCTGCGGCACATCGTCATCGCGATCATGGACCAACCGCGGAGAATTGTGCGTCACAAAGATATCGACACTACCAGAGGCCTCCGCTCAAGGAGGCGGTTTGTTGGCCGCCCCGGTTGCCGCTGCTGGCGCGCCTTGCAGGCGGCTTATCAGGTCCTGAAATGCTTGGCTGCTCGGATCCGCTTTTGCCGCGGACTGGGCTACCGCCAGCGCGTCCTCAGCCCGGTTCTGGCCTGTGAGCAGATCAACGTATCCGAACACCGCGTCAGTGGCATATGGGCAAACCTGAAGGGACAGCCGGTATGCCTCTTCGGCTTGCGCGTTCAGGCCACGCGCGGCAAAGAGATTAGCCTGAGCATCAGTCAATTTTGAGTAGGCCCTCAGCCAATCGGGCGAATCGGCGGCAGCGGGATCCGCGAGCACTTGCTGCACTCGGTCTTGCCAGTAGGCCAGAGTCTCCGCTGCGGTGTCGGCGCTCAATGCGTTCTGGCCATTCGGCGCGTGCAGTTCCATGATTGGGCCAAGCGGAGCGGCGTCAGCGTAGGTGGACTTCAGCGGAAAAGATTCCTCAAGTCCGAAAGGCGAGTCGGGGTTAGCCTGCAGGATCATTTGCAAAATCCGCTCGTTAATCATCACGCAGGAGACCTGCCCGGAAACCTGGATTAATTGGTCGCCCTGGTTGATAACAGCCGTCCAGCCCTCGCCACCGTCGCTGCCGACGCGCTCTCCCGGAAGCACCTGCTTGGGTTCGTCCGGGAATTGCTGGTCATGGGCCAGCCGCGTTTGGTAATCGGCGACATAGCCCTCATAAGCGCTCTGGACCTGTTCCGGCGTGGGCAAGTTCAAACGGTCGCCGTAAATAAAACGCAGGTAATCCATGTAGGTGTTGTCGGCCAAGCCGTTCTGTGTGATCACCACGTGGTTCTCACTCTCACGGGTCTCGTTGAGCAATTCCGGGATTCCGCGACCAGGGTCGGTACCTCCGACATATACCATGCCGGGCTTCAGCGAATCGAGAATGGCATTCCCATAATCAAGATATTCCTTCGCGGGCCACAAATGGGCCTCTTCGAGGGCGTTAAAAGTCGCCAGCACGGGCGCCCAGAGCTGGTCAAGCTCGGGCGGGTGCGGTTGGACGCTGCGTTCGGCCATCATCTTCCTGAAAAGCGCCCGCAATTGTTCCCAGTCTCCCGCCTCCGCCGCCGCAAAGAACTGTTCAACCTCAGCAGGCACCCCGATATTCAGTTTGCCCGCAATCCGGCGAAGCACGTCGCGCCGGGAGCGAGCGAATTGGGCCGCCCTGCGGGCTACAATCTGTTCGGCCGATTCAGCCGGAAGCGCTTCGGCACGGCCAAAATGGGGTCGTGATAGGTCTCCCGGTCCCGGCCGCGCCTCGCCGCCGAGATGGCCGCCGGATAAGTCTGGTCTCGTGGGCTGGCTGTGTTCCGGCAGCGGCTTTGGCCGCGGCAGCAGGAGCGCGAGTAACAGGACAACCAGCGAGCCCGCAACGAAGATCGGCACCCACGACCGCCGATGGTCGCTGCGCATTTCAGGCCCCTGGGAGCGAACCGGTTTCATAGCTTTGCTTCTACCCAAAAGACACCGAGCGGGAGCAATTTGTATTACGGGTCTGTGCAAAAATAAGTTCCGGTTTCCAGGCGCAATTCTCACAAAATGTCTGCGCGTTGGCGGCTAAAGATGAGCAGCTTGCTGCCGCTTTTGGACCCCAAGCATGCCCGGAAGCGTCGGCCAGCCGACGTACTCCAACCGTTCGCGTGTGAAAATCCAGATTTGTTTTTGCACGGGCGCTAAGAGCGTGTTTTGAAAATAGATCGAAAAGGTATTGCGAGCGAAGCGGGATGGATGGCGAGGCGCGACGAGGGCGCATATTCGATAGAAATCTGTAACCGAGGAGCAACGAAGCCAGCCGCCCGCCCCGCTCGCAAGACCGCCCGAGATATTTTCAAGACACGCTCTGAGGTCACTTCTTCAAGTCATCCGGGATAAGCTGCAGACCGCTAATGATCGCGTCGGAAATCGTGCGGCCACCGGGTGCCTGCGAGGGGCCGCTGGGCCGGATGAGGACTTCCATGTCCTCCCCTGAACCCACCTTAACGCCACGAAAGCGCACGTACTGGCTGCCTTCGGCCCATTTCGTATTCTGACCCGCATTCGAGGCTTGAAAAGTGGACTTGCGGCCGTAATTCCGATTCCCAATCGTCAGCGTATAATCCCCGTAATACAACGGGTCCGCGCCATGTCCGTAGATGAAGACCTGGTACTTTCCGGGCGGCACGCCTTCCAGAACCACCTTGGCATCACCACCCTTGTTCCCGGCGGGATAATTAAAAGTGTCGAGCATCGGAGACTTGACCCCCAGTTGGCCGCTGTTGCTCCAACTCCCGCCCAGGTTGATCATCCGCACCCGGATCGGACTCGGTTCCCCAGTGGCAAACCTGAGCCCGGACTCGGTATGATCGTCGTTCCAAGACACCGCCACTGTATTCCAAAAGTCCCCGGCCTCCCCAGCAGCCGCCCGCCCGACCTGGGCGGACTCGCTTGGCCGACCCGGGCCGAAGTCAAGGTCGAACCGGTGTGGTGACGTGGTGACCGGTTCGCCTTCCGCTTTGAATTGCCACTGATAGGACAAAGGCGGCGTGACCGGACCCGAAGGATCCAGAATCGCTTCGGGGACGGGGTTCATGTGGGCCCGCGTGCCCACTCCAGGGACCGCCTGCGCGCCAGCCGTCGCCGGCGGCTCCCCGGGGCTGACCATCACAGGTTGGCCATCGAGCATGAGCGGCTTGGGTGAAAACACCACTGCGTAGTCCTCAACCGTATAAGCGATCGGATGGTCGGCAACCTTCCCGACCGCATCCAGCACATCTTTCAAGGACACGTTCCGCAGTGGAAGATTAAACTTGACCATCACCGTGGACATGTCGAACGCTTCGGTGGCAACCGCCAGCGGCAGGCCGGTCGCCGGATCGACGTGCCCCACCATGGCCACGGGCGGAAAGTTCGGATTGATGAGGAAGTTCACACCGGCCTTCTCTGGATCCAGTCTAGTGGATTCGTCTCTCAAGATTTTCAGCACTTCGCCCAACGGTAGGCCGTCGAAAGCCGCCTCTGACAGCCGCAGCCGCTTCAGCTTGGCCTCGATCAACGCGCTGCCTTTCTCCGATTCCCCGTCGCGCTTCGCCGTCGGTGCTTTTTCTTCTGCAGCCGGAAGGCCCTCTGGCAACGGCTTGGCCGCGTCCTGCGCCCCCGCGTCTTGAGCCGTTGCCGACCTTAAGCCGTAACGCTGCAGGAACGCATCTGGCGGGCGGGGCGAGTCTGCTTTGGGGATGGGGTGAGTCGTCAGGGCCGCGTTGCTGGTCGCCGGCTCTAACCCATCAGCCGGCGGGCCGGACGGTTGAGCCAGGCCGGCGGCCTCGGGTCCGTTGAAAGTGACCAGCATGGCGACCGTGGCCAACGAACGTTTCCAATTCAACTTCATGGTATTCATAGTCTGTCCTCTGGTGGATGCCTGGGGTGTCGCCCAGGCGGTGCATACGATCGCGATGGCCGCCATGGCCAGCGCCCCAAATATTCCCGTCACCGCGGCCCGGAACCGCGTCGGCGGCGACCAGGCGCAACGCTCCATCTCCATGAGACGCTGCACGCGTCGGCCCAACTGAGACCGAAAGCTCGCGACCCCCAAAGGGCCGGCGAACGGCTGACGGCTCAAGCGCGCGCCAAATTCCACAAGGCATTCTGCGAGCGCCGCAGGACCATCGGCCAACAGCAGGCTCGCTTCGTCGGCCACCAATTCACCGTCCGCCTGCAATTGTCGTCTTAGCCACCACACCGCCGGGTGCCACCAAAGCAACGCCAAGGCTAGATCGGCCACGGCGCACCAAAATGGATCATGCGCCGCAAGGTGCGCCACTTCGTGCGCCAGGATCGCCTCCTGTCGCCGCGCGTCGAAGTTCGTCGAGAAACTCACCGGCAAGCCTACCGTTGGATGAAAGAGCCCAAACGCAATGGGGCTGGTCAAACGCGCCGATTGAACGACTCGCACTCGTCGGCGCATCCCCATCGCCTTTGCCAGGGCCTGCACTCGGGCCACCAACACCTCGTCCGCCAGCGAGCGACGGCGCCACCGAAACAGGGAGGCGAGCACCCGCCCAACGCCTGCATGACCCAGGCCCACCAGCATTCCTAGCAACCAAACCAGCCACAGCCACAGCGCCACATGGGAGTCGGAGATGTCCCCAGTCTCCGTAGCCGTTGCAGGCCGCGTCGTTGCCGCGGAGCCTGCCCTCATCGCGCCAAGGCGAGGCTCGGGCCTGGTCTCCCGCAGGTTCGGATCAGTGATCGCTGGGGCAAGCGAATCCGCAGCCGCATGGCGAACCGGTTGGCCATGGTGCCCACGCTGGCCGAGGCTTTCCACAGCCCAGCCGGCCATGCCCCTTCCCAGGCCGGACAGTTCAGTCGCCGTGATTGCCAAAACCGCCATCAGCCCGGCCTGACAGCAGCGCCGGCCCCAAGCTGCAGCGTGTTTAAGCCGCCGCATCACGACGACCACTAGCGCAACCAGCGCAGCCTCCAGCCCCAGCGTCAACAAAAGCTGTAGCCAGGCTTGGGAGAGTTCCGGCGAGTTCATCGCACCTTCCTCCGTTCCGCAATCAGTCGTTCCAATTCCGAAAGTTCCTCCCGGCTGACCTCCCGTGTGCTCAACAGGTGCCGCACCATGCCCGCCAAGCTGCCTTCAAACAGCCGGTCCAGCAAATGATCCGCCATGCTGCGCGAAACAGCCGCCTCCGCTATGGCCGCCTGGTAAACGAAACTCCGCGCCTCTAACCGGTGCTGGACTAATCCGCGCGCCTCCATTTTTCGCAGCATGGTCGCTACCGTCGTGTAGGCCAGGTCGCTCTCGGGCCCCAGCTCCTTGTGGACCTGCGCGACCGTCGCCTCGCCCTGTGCCCACAGCACCTTCATGATCCGGAGCTGGAGATCGCCGAGCCGATATGTTCTTGCCTTCCTCATCATACGAATCAATTACTCCGGTAATACTACCATAGTCGTAGATGCTCGTCAATTGCCGATCCCGCACCTTTTTGGTAACGGACCGGTGAATTCTTATTGCGGGGAGCCATCAACAGGAACTTCCGTTTGACTTTCTGCCCCGTCGAAGCATAATTATTACTGTGTATTCCCAAGAAAACAACTCAACCTGCTAAAATTGCCAACTTATGAAATCCAAACTGATCCCACTCGCCCTCGGCTTGGCCTTCGCAGTCGCTGCGCGCGCCGATTTCAACCCCATCCCGCTGACTCCTGGGAGTTTCACCCAGGACATGGTCGTCGAAAAAAATGCGCCCCACCCCCCAAATGGCGCCAACACGACTGCCTCGATGGACGCCGGCACCGCCAATACCGGCAATAGCTGGTACGAGCAAGGCTACAATACCAATGTGCCCTCGACCGGCCTCCCCACTGCCGGCTCCACCTTCGCCGGGGCTGCCTTCCCTTCCCACCACTACACCATGCCTCCGAGCTATACCGTTAATAATGCTGCCTTCATTGATTCGACTCACAGCGCCACCCTCACCCTGGTCACGCCGGGGCCTTTTGCGGCCCTGTCGTTCCTCACTTCGGCCGGCAATGGCCCCGTCACCATCGATTACACCGTTCATCACGCCGATAGCAGTACCGAGACCGGTAGTCTCAATGCCCAGGATTGGTTTAACAACAATCCGATCGCGTTCAACGCCAACGGACGCGTGGACGTGGTCACGGGGGTCTTCGACAGCGTCACCAACAATAATCCCAGGCTCTATTCCGCCGACATCTCGCTCGGGAACAAGACCAGCCCGGTTACCAGTATCGACCTTAGTTGGGATGTCCTCAACACCGGCACCGGTGTGGCCGCCGTGTTTGCCCTCAGCGGCCAAGCCGCCGTGCCGGCTACGCTCGGCCAAACGATCCAGTGGGGACTCACCTTGGCCAACATCAACAATCCCATCCTGCCCGATGTCGTTACCAACTCCGATGGCTCGATTACGATTACAGCCGGCGGCGGCGACACGTATGGCAATCCGGACTCATTCACCTACGCCTACCAGCAGGTGACGGGTGATTTCGACATTCGCGTTCAGATTGTAAATGTGGCCGCCACCGACCCGCTCGGACAGGACTCGCCAAAAGGCTCATTGATGGTCCGTTCCAGCCTCGACCCGGACAGTTACGACTTTCAGATTAACGCTCTGCCGCCCTTGCCTTCCGGCAGGAACGGTCAGATTGAAACCATCGGCCGCATCGTTCTGGCCAACGATACCGACGACCTCCCGGGTCGCGGATTGAACTACGGACCCGGCAATGGGGTGACCGAGGCATTCCAAGGCGATACTACCGACCACGGTTACTGCACTTACCCCGACGTTTGGCTGCGCGTCCAGCGCCAAGGTGAACGTCTGATGAGCTACTTCTCAACCGACAACGCCACGGACGCCCCCTCTGGCTGGGCTTCTAATCCGGGTAGCACCAACGGTTGGCAGTTGTTGGGTATCGTTCATGCCGGCCCAAATTTCCCCAGCACTCTTTACGTCGGCCTCAGCACAGTCGCCCACAATAGTGACACTAACGACTCTACTCACACCGTCAGTTCTACCTACGCCCATTATGGCTCAACGCCCACACCCCCCAGCACGCCCTCGGTCAATGGCGCGCCCGCTCTCCCTGGCACCGGGCCGGGTCCCTTCCCAAATAAAAAAGTGCTCGCCGCCAATTTCGACGCCAGTGTTTCGGCTGACGGCATGGGCTATCCGCCGGACATCGTCCAATCCAACCAGGGTGCGCCCCAACAAATCATTTGGAATACCGGCGATGGGTACGGCGGCGTCACCCGCGACATCATTGCCAACATCAGCGGTGAAACACCCGGTGGCTTTTGTTTCGCACGCTACCAGGCGGGTGCATTCGATTTCATGCTCAGCCCGCGCGACCCAGTGGCTGCGCTCCAAAACCTCGGGCCTTACACCAATGCTCAGCGAGAGCGCTACACCTCGGGTGCCACGAATGTGCCCGCCTCCCAGGCCTGGGCTCCCTCGCCCAACTATGGCTTCGTGTACACCACCGTCCACAAAACTGGCGCGCAGTGGAATGACACCTCGCCGTCCTTCTTCGCTGCCACTTACGTCCAGCTCGATGGGGTCGCCACCGGCCAGGGCTATGATATGATTGGCGGACACTTCCGCGGTGGACAGTTTTATACCCGGACCACCAAGCTGGTGACCGGCTCTCCCCTCAATCCGAGCAGCCAAACCGGCAACCTCCAACGCTGCGCCATTCCGGTATCGCTCGCTTGGTTCCCCTATGATCAAGGTTGGAAGGCGGGCTACTTCGACTCGCCCCAGTTCAACACCACGACTCCTGGGATTCAGTATTGGAAGCGGGGCAACGGTTGGGGCCTCAATAGCGGCACCGCTTTGACCGGTTGGCCCGTTCTAGGCGGCCAGGCGCTCTACAATTCGCCTACCAACCTCCTGGATTGGCTGGACACGCCCGCTGGCAGCGGCGTTTTCAGCGGCCTTGGCGTCGTGAGCTTGGAGGGTGTCAACTCCGTGAACGACGGCATCCTGCTCACTATCGGCAACGATGAAAATAACAGCATACGCGGCCCCTCCGCCAGCAACGCCGCCCTGCCCGACGGCTCCGGTTGGTATGTCGCCGTCCGTGACATGGAAACCAGCAAGCCCGACCCGACGATTTACGCAACCGGTGGCGGAAGCGATGCGGGCGCCAGTTTCTCGTTCCTGTATGTCCCTTACAACGCGGACAATCTGATTGCCGGCCATATCGCGACAAACGGCACGACCATTAAAGGCGCAGGCGGTTTCTCGGTCTCGCACTTGTCCACCGGCCGCTATGCGCTGACGATCCCCGGCAAGACCGGCACCAACGGTGTTCTGCTACTTCAAAATACCGGCTATTTGGTCACTCAACCTGCTGGCCTGTCCAACGTCGTGGACAACAGTTATTTCTCCTACGAGTACGGCGGCACGAATATCCCGGCCACCGCGTTTATTATCCAGGCTCTTTACGTGGATGACAGCGGCGGTGGGGAGGGCGTCGTCAAGCCACGCGATGCCGAGTTTAGCTTCGTTTGGGTTGATTTCCAAAATCCACTCGGCCCTCCCGGCACCGTCCCGCCGGTGCTCACCATTACGCGCGCCGATGCGACCCATGTCACGGTCTCCTGGAGCAACGGCGCGGGCTTCACGCTGGAACGGACCGCTTCCCTCGGCCCTGGCCACACTTGGACGAGCCTCGGCACGCAAAATCCTCAAACCATCGCCATCGGCCCAGGCTCCCAATTCTTCCGCGTCGTCGGCCCTTAGCTCAGACGCCGCAGGACAAAGGTAGGGCGGGCAGTCCCCTGCCCGCCGCCCAACGCCGCCAGCCGTGGGTCTGTTCGCAGGCGCACCAACGGCCTCCAAAGGTAGGGCGGTCAGTCCCTTGCCCGCCGCCCAACGCCGCCCGCCGTGGGTCTGTTCGCAGGCGCATCAACGGCCTCCAAAGGTAGGGCGGGCAGTCCCTTGCCCGCCGCCCAACGACGCCAGCCGTGGGTATGCTCGCAGGCCCACAAACGGCCCCCCCAAGGTAGGGCGGGCAGTCCTCTGCCTGCCGCCCAACGCCGCCAGCCGTGGGTATGCTCGCAGGCGCACCAACGGCCCCCCCAAGGTAGGGCGGGCAGTCCTCTGCCCGCCGCCCAACGACGCCGGCGGCGGGTAGATTCGGAGCCGCACGAACCGCCCCCAAGGGCGCACGGATGGTACCGCGCTGTGAATCCGGCCTGCCGTTCAGGCGTCCTCGAACAAACGCACTCCTGACCAGTTCGGCCGGGGCGCTTGACCGGCCAAACCGCTAAACACAATTGGTTGATTCGCCAAAGCTTGTGATTACCATCGGCTCATGGACCGGCCTGTCCGCAAAAAGCTTCCTCACACCATCCCGCAATGGGTCGCTGAGGAGAGTTGGTTTTTCATCACCATCAAATGTGTGCCGCAGGGAAGGAACCAGCTTTGCCGTGCGGACAGCGGGGAGGCCGTCCTGGCCGCGATGAGGCACAATCATAATCAACTCGTCTGGCACTGCCGCCTGTGCTTGCTCATGCCCGACCACTTGCACGCCATCCTAGCCCGACTTCGCGGATTCGACCGCTGAAAAATTATTTTTGATCCGGCCAACCCTCGATTTGTTGGGGAATCTG
>Ga0209415_10020646_pt1 | contig 10220 bp, 15 predicted proteins | sample PeaSoiSIISIP2007_FD_187696 | JGI IMG/M metagenome (GOLD analysis project Ga0209415, IMG submission 187696) | Peat soil microbial communities from Weissenstadt, Germany - SII-SIP-2007 (SPAdes) (version 2) | ecosystem: Environmental > Terrestrial > Soil > Wetlands > Peat | place: Germany...
GCGCGCCAGGCAAGCCCTGCCACTGACGCTAGGTCGTCATCGCGATCAGCCGCCTCCGGCCCCCGGCTCTCGCCACAAGCTCCACATCACGGTTCGCGGCCGTTCGAAAGGCCGAAGCGTACCCGCCTGATTCTATGGCGCTTTCGCTTGGGCGGTTCGCAATCGTTCGCTAGAGTCCGCATCGATTCCCGCGCAATGTTGGGGTGGATGTTGACCGACGAAGCACTGGCCACGAAGCCGATCCGGAAGCGCCGCGAGAGCAAACGCCTCGCGCCCCGGGCGGCCGACACCATCACGAAGGCCGGCCGCCATGCCGATGGCAACGGCCTCTACCTAGTGGTTGACGTCAACGGCGCGCGGCGCTGGGTTTTCATCTTCCGCTGGCGTCGGTCGGGCGAGAAAGGCCCCGGTCGCCTGCGGGAGATGGGACTAGGTCCCGCCGGCTCTGACAAGGTCACGTTGGCTGATGCGCGCGACGCGGTCGCGGAGGCGCGACGCCAAGTGATCGCTCGGGTGGACCCGATCGCTGAACGGAAGAAGGCTCGGGAGGTCCCGACGTTTGGCTCCCTGGCCGACGAGGTAGTCAAGGCTCGAACCTCGGCGCTGCGCCACCAGAAGTCCGTGGACCGCTGGAAGCGGTCTCTTAGCGTGTACGCAGAGCCGCTTCGCGAGCTGGCCGTTGACGCAGTCGAGGCGAACGACGTCTACACGCTGCTAGAGCCGATCTGGACCACAAAGCCGGAGACCGCGAAGTTCGTGCGGGCGGCAATCGAAGCAGTGCTTGACGCCGCCAAGTCCCGAGGATTTCGCACTGGCGACAACCCCGCGCGGTGGCGCGGCCATCTCCAGCATTCGCTGACCAGGCCTGCGAAGCTCTCGCGTGGCCATCACGCAGCCATGCCCTACGCGGCGGTACCTGTGTTCGTTGCCGAGCTGCGCGAGCGGGACGCCGTCGCGGCCAGGGCGCTTGAGTTCGTCATTCTGACCGCAGCCCGCGCGGGAGAGGCGCGGGAGGCGCGCTGGAGCGAAGTCGACCTGGCAGCGAAGCTTTGGACAATCCCCGCTGAGCGCATGAAAGCCGGTCGCGAGCATCGCGTGCCGCTCTCGGCGCGCGCGGTCCAGATCCTCGAAGAAATGGCGAAGGCCAAGACCAACGACTTCGTCTTTCCCGGCCAGCGGCGCGGCAAGGTGGTTAGGGCCGACGCGGCTCTCTCGACCTCCGCCTTCGACGGCGTCTTGGTCCGCATGAAGCGAGACGTCACGACGCACGGGTTCAGATCGAGCTTCAGGGACTGGGTTGCAGAGGTGTCGACGTTCCCGGGCGATCTGGCTGAGGCGGCCCTGGCGCACACTGTGGGGGATGCCACGGAGCGCGCCTATCGCCGGGGCGACGCGTTGGAGAAACGCCGCAAGCTCATGGAGGCTTGGGCATCGTACTGCGAGCCGCGGAGTGGTTCCAACGTGCGGCAGTTCGGTCGCCGGGTGTCGGCATGACGGACGAAGAGGCGAGGAAGCGGCGTGACGCCGCGGCGCACGTCGCCGCCGCGCGCGATGCCTCAGGCTCGATTATCGGGTCTGGGCCGGGCGCGATCCGCGAGACTGTGACGCTGCTTCCGAGCGCCTGGGAGATAGATCGCGAGGCGTGGCCCCTCCCTGCGCGCGACGCGGTGTTTCTCGGACAGGCGTTGCTGGAGCTCGGGCAGCATCTGCGCCGCTCTCCAGACTGGAACGCGCCCGCAGGCGAGCGCGGGGCCATCGCCCGCCTGATCGCTGAGGCTTGCTCCGCCGGCCGGTTGCATTCGTACACACTCACTAAACAGCCAGGCGGCAAGATGGCCCGCCTCAGCGCCGAGACGTGGACGACGGGCGACTGGCGCGCGATCGTCGAGGCCTGCGCCATCGACCAGCCAAGCCCCAACCATTGGACGGACGGCGGTCCGGCATGGGTCTATCTCGACAGCGAGCAGTTCGTGCAGCTGCGTGACCATTTGGCGCTCAACCAGCCCTGGCGATCGGTCACTCAGGGCGGCGAAGCGGAGGCGGAAGCCGAGCTTGAAGCGCTCGCGGCGGCTTGGAAGAACGGAACTGGAGCAATCCCGGTTAAGGTGCGCTGGCTGGAAACGGTGAAGTCTAGAATTGGGGCGAGGCCCGCCAATCGTGTGTGGGACAAGGTGGCGGACCGTCACCCAGGGATCAGAGCTGTGCGCGGGAAGTCGAAGCAGCGCCGCTCGCGCTGAAACCGGCACGCAAACGACCACGCAAACGACCACGCCCGGCTAATCGAGTACGCTCGTTTCGACCCGAACGCGGACGGATAGTCGCGAACATCATCAATCAACGCGGTGTTCCGACGATGAGCGAAGCAATTGCCACACCCCCGGAGCGGCTGGCCTACCCGGTCGCTGAGGCCTGCATTCTGGGCGGCTTTGGGCGGACCAAGCTCTATGAGCTGATCAAGTCCAACGAGCTGCGAACCGTGCGCCGGGCTGGGCGCAGGCTCGTCCTGAAGGCCGACCTTGAGGCCTTCCTGACCGGCGTGGCCGCGTGATCGGCCATGCCTCACAAACAGAAAGACCCGGCAGCCGCTGAGCTGTCCGGGCCTTCCCAATCTGCATTCCTGGCGGGGTGCGGACGGGAAGCTACTGATCCGACCGACGCGGCGCAAGTGCTGCCGATGCGGACCCAACTGCTGGCAGCGGCCAACCGCAACGACGTCGCCGCCGACACGCTTGGCGGTTCGTCCGGGCTGGCCCTGAGGCGGCTCGCCGCCGTGTTCCGTGAAAGGGCGAGGGCCGCATGAGGTACCCAGAAGCGCCCGGCTACAAGGGCGACAGCGGCGTCAGCCGTGAAGCCGCCGAGCACTACGCGCCTCAAGTCGTCGGCCGCCGCGCGCAGGTCTTGGAGGGCCTGAAGGCCGGACCGGCGACCGCAGAGCAGCTCGGCGAGCGCGTCGGGCTGCACTGGTACCTGACGCGCCCGCGTCTATCGGAGCTGAAGGCGCTCGGTTTGGTGGTCGAAACCGGCGCTCGCGGGCGTGGCGCTCTCGGCGGCAGCGTGTCGACCTGGCGGCTCACGACGGCGGAAGAGCGGGCGATCAACAACGTAGCGAAGAGTAGCCGTCACGAGGGGTCGGCCTGATGGCGCTCGCTCCCGCCCTCGACCTTCGGCCATCGCCGGCCGCGCCACCTTTCAGCCTTGAGGCTGAGCAGGCGTTGCTCGGCGCGGCGCTGTTCGATCCCGAGGCCTTTCACGCCGCGCCATCCCTTGAGCAAGAAGCCTTCTACGAGCCGCTGCACGGTCGGCTCTGGCGCGCCATCGGTGAGCTGATCGCCGCAGGCCGCTGCGCTGATCCGACCACCGCCTTCGACCGCCTGCGAAGCGATCTGGCGCTCGCCGAACTCGGTGGCCTGCGCTACCTCGCCGAGCTGGTCGACAAGGCTCCGCCGGCTTCGCGGGCCTCAACCTACGCCGAGATGATCGCCGACCTCTCAGCGCGCCGGGCGGTGATCCGTCTAGTCGGCGAGACTGCAGAGCGTGCTGGCGACACCGGAACCGGATCGGCGCACCAGGTGATCGCCGACACAGAGGCGGCTCTAGCGCAGGTCGCAGCCGCCGGCGTCACACGTTCAGAATGGCGCAGCGCCGGCGACGTCGCCCGCATGGCGATCGACCGCGCCATGGCCAGATCCTCAAAGCCAGACTTCCCGAGCGGCCTTGCGGAGCTTGACGAGCTGACGGGCGGCTTCGCGCGCGGCGAGCTGGCGGTGATCGCCGGACGTCCCGGCATGGGCAAGAGCGTCGCCGGGCTGACGATCGCCAAGGCGAACGCGGTCGCTGGGCGCGGCGTGCTGCTGTTCAGCCTGGAGATGGCCGCCGACGCGGTGGGGCTCAGGCTGGCTTCTGACGTGGCCTATGACCCGCACGCGGTCAGCTTCGCCGGCAGCGCCGGCAATCCGACCTTCGATCGAGCGCGCCGCAACGGCCTGGGCCGCGACGAATGGGCATTGCTCCACGAAGCCGCCGAGACCATCGCCCGCTGGCCGTTGCGCATCGATGATCGCGCCAGCCTCACCGTCGCTCAGATGGAAGCGTGCGCGCGCCGACAGTTTCGCGCCTGGCAACGCGAGGGCACCGAGCCCGGTCCGGTGATTATCGACCATCTCGGCATCGTGCGCTCGGACAGGGATCGCCGCGGCAACAAGGTCCAGGAAACCGGAGACGTCTCGCGCGGCCTCGCCGAGATGGCCAAGCGTCTCGACGTGCCGGTGGTCGCGCTCTGCCAGATCAACCGCGCCAGTGAGGGCCGGGAGGACAAGCGCCCATCGCTCGCCGAGCTGCGGTGGTCGGGTGCGATCGAGGAAGACGCACGCCTGGTCATGTTCCTGCACCGACCTGCCTACTACTTCCGGGCGCCGGAAGACGGCTCGTCGGAGACGGCGGGCCAGCGGATCGAGCGCGAAGGCAAAGAGCACGACGCCCGCAACAAGCTCTTCTGGATCATCGCCAAGCAAAACAGCGGTCCGGTCGGCCAGGTCGAAACCTTTGTGGAAATCGGTTGCGCCTCGATCCGCGATCGGCGGGAGCTGTGGCGATGACCGAGGGCAACGGCAAAGTGCCGTTTAGTGCCGATCGCCCGCAGCCCCTAACACCGGCCGACTGTGACTGCCGTGGCCTGCCCTTCATGCCCCTGGACGTGGGGAGGCTGCGCGACAGCGACCTCGCCGCGCTCGCCACCGGCGACGAGTTCAAGGCGGCGGTGTTGCTATGGTGCGCATCCTGGCATCAGACGCCGGCCGGGTCCTTGCCGACGGAAGACCGTGTGCTGGCTCGGTTGTCCGGCCTCGACGCAAAGACGTGGGCGCGAGCCCGTGCGATGGCGCTCCGCGGTTGGATCGAGTGCAGCGACGGTCGCCTCTACCACCCGGTGGTCGCCGAGAAGGCGATCGAGGCCTGGCACGAGCGTTTGCGGTATCGCCAGCGTAGGGAGAACGACCGCGACCGACTGCGCGATTGGCGCGACCGTAAGCAGGTCAAGACTGAGGGCCGGAACGCGTCGCACGCCGCGGATGGAAACGCAGATGAAACGCGTTTCGAAGCGCGTTTCGAAACGTCTAAGACAGGGACAGGGACAGGGACAGGGACAGGGACGGAAGAAAACGCCGCCTCTGACGAGGCGTCGTCGGGCTCCCCGATGTTGAGGCCTGTCGAGGTTCCGGCGGCTCCCTCGCCCCGCCCAGCCAATGAGATCGAGAAAGCGTTCGCGCTTTGGAACGAGCTTGCGAGACGGCTCAGCCTGCCGGTCGCGAAAGACCTCACCCCTGGCCGCCGGACCGCGCTCAAGGCGCGTCTCAGCGAGCACGGCCCGGAAGGCTGGCGGGACGCGCTGGCCGGCGTTGAGGCGAGCCGGTTCTGCCGCGGCATGGGCGACAAGCCCTTCAAGGCCGACCTCGACTTCATCTGCCAACCCAAATCGTTCCAGCGGCTGCGTGAGCGCTTCTATGGCGAGGATGCCGCGCCGGCGGCGCCCAGTGTCGACGTGGCCGGTTGGGGCGACGCGCAGTGGGCTCGGGCCATGCAGCTCTGGCGTTCAGAGCGTGCCTGGTCGCCGGACATGGGGCCGTCACCTGGTCAACCGGGTTGCCGCGTTCCGGCATCGATCCTTGCGCAGCATGGCCACGTCGAAGGCGTCACGCCGCTGAGGGTGGCCAACGAAAGGCCGGTCTGGTGAGCGGCGTTCCCTCGCCTTTTCGAGCCTCCGATCTCGCACGCGCCCGCACGCGAGGCCGCCAACCACCGCCCTTCCCATCGATCGAGCTTCGAGCATGACCACTTCGCGAAACAACGGCCCGAAAACGCCTCGCGGCAAGCCGTTCGCGCCTGGCAATCCCGGCCGCCCGAAGGGTTCGCGCCACAAGACGACGCTGGCGATCGAGGCCCTGCTGGAGGGCCAGGCCGAAGCGCTCACCCAGCGCGCGATCGACGCGGCGCTGGGCGGTGACGGCGCTGCGCTCAGGCTGTGCCTGGAGCGGATCGCGCCGGTGCGCCGCGGCCGGCCGGTGACGTTCAAACTGCCGGCGGTCAAGAACACGGCCGACGTGCTCACGGCCCTTGGCGCGGTCATTGCCGCCGTAGCAGGCGGCCACCTTACCCCTGACGAGGCCGAGTCCATCGCGGGCCTGCTGGACACGAAGCGGCGGACGATCGAGCAAGTCGAGATCGAGGACCGCCTGGCCAAGCTGGAAGCCAGGGCGGAGACCAAGCCATGACTGCTCGCCAGCGCATCACGAAGCTCGAAGGCCGCGCCGCGTCTCGCGAAGTTGTCCCACTGCGGGTGATCCCGATGCTCTTCGGCGAGACCGATGAGGCGGCGATCGCGCGGTTCGAAAACCCGGGCGCAGCGCCCGCCGCCCTGATCGTGCTGATCAAGCGTTTCAGCCCTGAGGCGCGCCCATGAATGCTGTTCACCGCCGCGTTGCTGCCCTTGAGGCCAACCGCCGAGACAACCTTCAGCTCCGCGTCGTTTTCTGCTGGCCGGGAGAGGATTTCGACGAAGCCCGGCGACGCACCTATCCGGACGCCGATCCGGGCGACCCGGTGGTTCAATGGCTGGCCGTCAGCTGGCGAGCATCGGAATGACGCGCTCACTTCGCAGACGCCTCGAAAAGCTGGACGGCGCGGAGGCTGGGCAGCAGCCGATGGCGGCCTTCGTTGACGCGCCCGGCCATCTGAACCGCGAACAGTGGCTGAAGTGGAGGCGCACCGGCGTTTACCCGACGCTCAACGCCCGCGGCGAGACCTATGCCGAGTGGGCTGCGCGCTGCTGGCCGGCCGGCAGGTTCGAGGCCATCACCGCTGCTGCTGACGGAGACGGGCCGTGGAGTTGACGGCTGCCGCTTTGCGCCAGGCCATCGCGCAGCATCTCGGCCAGGAGTGCGTCGACCGGCTCGACCTGCCGCCGGGCTCGATCGAGGACACCGACGCCGCCAGGGTCTTTGCGCCGCTCTTCCCGGCGGGGGCGCTTGCCCTGGAATTGGCCAGCGTGACGATCGTCGGCGCGGAGGTCATCACCCTGTCCCCCGCCGCCAACCGTCCGCTCGCGCCAGCTGACGACCATCCGCGCGCTCGCCGCGTCCGCCTACGTCGCCGAGCAGCGCCGGGCCGAAGCGCTTGCGCGGGCGATCCTCGCCGGGGCCTCCCCGCAATGACGCCAGCTGCGCGCGAGTCCGCCGTCCTGGCAGTCAGAAGCTGGTTTGGCCTACGCCCCGCAGAGGCGCGCGTGCTGATCGCGCTTTTCGAGGCGGGCGACACGCACCTGGCTTGCCCGGCCCTAGCGTCGAGGGCCGACGTGCGCGTCGGCTCGATCGGCTTCCTGGTGTTCCAGCTGCGCGAGGCGCTGGAGGCTGAGGCGATCGATCGGGAACGCGGGGCCGGATATCGCTTGACGGACATTGGCCGGGCCGAGATCGAGGAAGCCGTCGCCCAAATGCGAAACGCGCTCGCCGAGGTGGCCTGAAGAAAAAGCCCCGATCGCGAACCGGGACCGCGATCGGGGCTCACCCGGCGGCCGACGACGTTTGGGGGAGAGGTGGCCGCCGCGATCTCCAACATGCCAAGATTGCGACGGGGCCGCAACGAAATCTGAGCCCGCGTCATGACCGCCTGGCCTGCCCTGGCAGCCCAAGCGGCGTCGGCGGGCGGTAGGTAGCGCAAAGGGCGGCCGGCGGCAGCTGGCGCGGCTCTGGGCGATCTAGCCGCAGTACTTGGCGCGCACGGTCCACGCTTGCTAGGCCGCGCCGCACACCTTGTCGGAGTTGGGCTCGCGCCACGCTGAGCCAGAACCTACGGCCGCGCCGGCATAGATCGTCCCGCGAGAATCATTCGGTGCGCATCCCTCGGGTAGGGTGACTAGGCACACGATCACCGACTCGCCAGGCTGCAGGCTGTTGAGACTTGATGCACCATTGGTCGCTACCTGCTGGCCGCCGCTCGTGTAGCTGACGATCGAGCCGTAGGCCGGATATCCCGCGTACCGAAGGGTGTTCGCTGCGACCGAAGTGTTGAGGCAATAGCCCGGATTCGTTGGCATGGCGGTTGCCGTCGCCCACGGGGCAGGGCCACCCCTGTCGGCGAGAGCATCTTTGCGCGCGGTCGTGAAAGCTTTGAGACAGTCCTTATCGGCTTGGCATCCGATATCGCGTGCGCCGATCCAGGCCTTCTGTCGCGCCTGGGTAGTCGGGTCCAGCACGAGCCGGGCCCGGTAAGCTTCGGCCATTTCCCGATCGAGGGAGGCCAGCTCGGGATCAGCGCAGATGGCCTTGGCCGTGTCGCTCTGCGCCTTCGTGCAGTCGAAAGACGGCGCCGCCACGGGTGCGGCGTTAGTGGAGGTGTTGTCCGCTGGCGCGGCCGGCGCGCTGTTGCCCCACAATTGAGCGTCGGTGAGAGTGTTCCCGCCGCTGGCGATTGCAACCGCGCCCTGGTTCTCAGAAACCTCCGAACGTTTGACGAGTGTGTATAGGCCGAGTGCGCCAAGGATCGCGATACCGGCCATGACGGCTAGGACCCGCCGCCCTGAGGGCGACAGCAGGGCCGCCGAGAAGGCGACCAGCAGTCCGAGGGCGATCAGGTAGCCCATAGCTTCACCGTGCGCCTAGGGTTGTGGCGGCGTCAACCGGAGCCGCGCGCCCGTCCCGTCGCCATTGGTAATCTCGACGCCGTGGGCATCGAACGTCGCGACGATCTTCGCCGCGGTGTCACCACTCACCGAGCCGTCGTTTTCCAGCTTTAGGATCGTGGGCAGCGAGACCCGCGAGCGCTCGGCTAGGTCTCGCATTGACCACTTCAGCAGCCCGCGCCCAGCGCGCGTCGCCGCACCTGTCAGCTTCGCCATGACCGTCCGCCCTGTTGCACAGCCGTGCAATAGCACCTTGCACGTTTGTGCAAAAGTGGGTTATACATCCGTACAAGTTCGGAGGGCGCAGGATGTCTTCAATCACGATCCAGATTGGCGCGGTCTCCATCACGATCGCCGACGCCCTCGCTCTCTACCGCGAGCGCATGGCGGTCTATGCGGCAACGCTCAGCGAGGACGCCCATGTCGAGGCCGTTGCGCTCTGGAATGCGATCCAGTTCGCAGACAAGCGCGCCAAAGGCATCCCTTGCCGCCTAGTGACGAGCGCGCGCCAAGCCGCCGCGGCTGATCGGATCGCGTTCGTGCTCGGCGCTCCAGGCCGTCGTGAGGCCGCTTGACGATGGCGACCTTCGCACCCGTCCGCGATCCGCAGCGCATGCGCGACCTGGCCATCTATCGGCTTTGGGGCGCGGTGCAGTGGATCGCCTCGGTTGAAGGCCCTGGCGTGGCCGCGGAGGATCTGCTCGCGAACCTGCGGCGCGCGGTGATCGAATGCCATGCGGAGATCGAGGCGGTTGACGCCGGTTTTGGGCCCGACGATGGCCTATAGAGCTGCACGTCTGACGGCCGCGCCGCTCGCGCTAACGACGGCGACGATCCTCCAGGCGGCCGCGGCTGCGTTTCCGCCGGCGCGCCAGCGTCGCCGCTTCATCGCTCACATCACCCAAGCGGCCAGTCGGCTCGCTGACATGGCGAATGTCGTGGAGTTCGCGGCCTGGGAGGGCGATGACGAGGCATTGGCCCGCGGTGAGGCCGCCGCCGCTCTGCGGGAGGCTCTGGGCGACCTGCCGGCTCAGCTGGATCGCTCGCCGATCGCCAAGCTCGCCGCCGCAGGCGTGCGGCCCATGCGGCCGCCACGCAGCGGTGCAGAGGCGGTCCTTCTGGCCAACGATCCAGCCGCGGCCCGCGCGCGCCTGGTGGCCACACTGAACGCACTGAGCAGCCTGCATGAGCAGCTGCTGAACCTCGCGCAGGAAGTCACAGACCAGCTCGATCGCATCGACGGCGACACGGACCTGGAGCCGACCCTTGGCGCATCCGAGGGGTGCGGCGGCGACGGTACGGATTGGCAGCGCCGGCCCTCTCAGATTAGGGCGCTGCAGGACGCGGCGCAGCAGGCCGGCGCGAGCTGGGCGGCGCAGGACGAATGTGAGCATGACGCGGACTTCGAGCCGGAAGAGGACGAAGAGGAGCACGACGGCCGCGAGCCGTCGCTCGGCTGGCGTCCGACCGTCGATCAGAGCCCCGCGGAGCTGGCGCTGGGCGCGTTCGATGGCGACCGCGAGGAAGCCAGCGAGGATGAGGGCGTGCC
>Ga0209415_10020647_pt1 | contig 10220 bp, 2 predicted proteins | sample PeaSoiSIISIP2007_FD_187696 | JGI IMG/M metagenome (GOLD analysis project Ga0209415, IMG submission 187696) | Peat soil microbial communities from Weissenstadt, Germany - SII-SIP-2007 (SPAdes) (version 2) | ecosystem: Environmental > Terrestrial > Soil > Wetlands > Peat | place: Germany...
CTGCGCTCGCTGATCCAGGAAAAGAAGAAGTTTCCTCCGGAAGAGGCGGTCGAGCTCATGCAACAGGTCTGCCGCGCCCTGGAGGCCGCGCATACTTTGGGCATCATCCACCGCGACCTGAAGCCGCAAAACATCATGCGCGATCAAACCGGCCGAATCCTGGTCATGGACTTTGGTCTGGCGCGCACAGTCGAAGGCGATGGCATGACCCAAACCGGAGCCCTGGTCGGGACCATGGAATATATGTCGCCGGAACAGGCGCTGGGGAAGAGTCTTGACCAACGCTCCGACCTTTTCAGCATGGGCTTGATCCTGTACGAACTGCTGACCGGGATAATGCCGTTTAAAGCGGAAAGTGCCGTGGCCAGCTTGATCAAGCGCAACCAGGAGCGAGCCACGCCGGTCTCTGATCATGACGGAACGATTCCAGGCGCGCTCAGCAACATTGTCAGCAAGTGCCTGGAGCGCGATCCCGCCTTGCGCTACCAGACTGCAACAGAGTTCCTGCTGGATCTGGATGTCTGGCAGGGCAAGGGTGCGGCGGCCACGTTGCGCTTCCCCACCAGCGAAAAGCCCTGGGGACAAACCATTCCATGGCACTGGATCGGTGGCACAGCGGCAGTCTTGGTGCTTGCGATCACTGGTTTCCTGCTGCGAGGGAAGTTGTCTGCCCCGAGCACGAAGACGCCGACTGGGCCAGCGATTTCGCTGGCGATTCTGCCATTTCGCAACGCTTCGGGCGACCCTAGCCTAGACTGGCTAGGCCCAAGTCTCGCTGAAATGCTGAGCACTGACGTGGGTCAGTCGTCCAGCGTGCGCACGGTCAGCCCCAACCGTCTGCACCAAATCTTCACCGACTTACGCATTTCCTCCGACACCGCGCTCGATCCACAGACGATCCGCCGCGTGGCGGATTTCAGCACTGCCGACCGGGTGGTTTGGGGCCAGTACGCCAAGTTCGGCGACCAGATCCGCATCGATGCCACACTCCAGGACATCAAGAACGACCGCAGCATTCCGCTGAAAATCGACGTCCCCAGCGAAAAAGAAATTCCCGGCGGGGTTGATCGCCTGGCTGAATCCGTCCGCCAGAAACTTGCTCTGCCCGCGGATGTACTCAAGGAGTTGAAGGCCAGCTCGTTTCAGCCGAACTCAACCTCGGTGGACGCCCTGCGTGACTACAACCAGGGCCTCGGCTTTCAGCGAGACGGGAAAAATCTGGAAGCGCAGAAGCAATTTGAGGCGGCGACCAAGGCAGACCCCAACTTCGCGCTCGCCTTCTCCAAGCTGGCGCAGAGCTACAGCAGTTTGGGTTATGACAGCGAAGCAGAGCAGGCCGCCCAAAATGCTGTAACGCTACGCCAGGACTTGCCTGAGGCGGAGAAGTATTTGATCTCTGCCATCCATTCACAGGTCACCAAGAACTATCCCGAGGCCATCAAGGCCTACGAAACCCTTGCCAAGGCTTCGCCCGGTAACTCCGACGTGCAATCGGCGCTAGCCGGCCTCTATGAGCAGACTGGAGACTATGCCAAGGCCACCGAGTACAACCAAAAGATTCTGGCCGGCAATCCCAACGACATCACCGCAACCCTGGCGTTGGGGCGTCTTGCCATCAATAGCGGCAAGGCGCAAGCCAGCCTTGATCCACTGAACCGCGCGCTGACTCTCTCGGTTCAACTGGATAATCAGGAACAGAAGGCTGCCACGTTGCAGCAAATGGCTGGGGCTTATCGGATTTTGAACAAGCCCGAAGAAGCCTTGCGGAACTTCCAGGAAGCGCTCGCCATCCGGCGCCAGTTGGGCCAGAAAGCCGGCATTGCTTCCAGCCTGAATGGAATCGCAAGGATCCAGGCCGGGCTCGGCAAGAACAAAGATGCCATGGCCAATTTCCAGGAAGCACTGAAGATTCGACGTGACATCGGCGACAAGGTCGGCTTGGGCGATACTTTGATCGATATGGGTAACCTTCTGGATGACGGTGGGGACCATGACCAGGCGCTGAGAATGTACAAGGAAGCGCTACAAATGGAACGCGGTGTCGGCAATGAAGCCTTGCAGGCCAACTGCCTGAACAACATTGGAGTGGTCTATTTCGAAAAATCGCAATACGAAGACGCCGTCACCTATTACCAACAGGCACTGCAACTGCGTGAAAAATCAAAAGTGCCAGGCGTCATCGTGGAAACCATCCAAAACTTGGCCTATGTTTCCGTCCGAATGGGCGAGTACGACCAGGCCGTTGCGCAGTACATGCGCGCTCTGGAATTGCACCGCAACATGGATGACGCAAATGACGCAGCCGTTGATTCCTATTCCCTCGGCATGCTGTTCGATAACCAGGGGCGGTTCGGCGCTGCCATAGACTCAAAGCGAAACGCGCGCAAGACCCTGCAGGACCTGAAAGACAAAACTACCACGATGACCCAGGTCGAGGGCGGCTATGGAGAGTCGCTCGTGCTCGCTGGCCGCAGCGAAGAGGCCAAGACGGACTTGGATGATGCGCTGAAACTGGCACACGAGCAAAAAAACGATGGCCTGGTGTCGCAGACCCTCGGGTTCCAGGGAGACGCGGCCTATTACCGCGGCGACTCAAAATCAGCGCGCGTCCTGTATGAACAGTCCTTGCAGGCAGCTATACGCAGTAAAGAACCTGACAAAACCCTTATCGCAAAAGTCAACCTCGCGAAGGTTAGCCTCCAGGAAGGACAAGCCCGGCAGTCCATCGCTAGCCTCCGTCAGTTGATGCAGCAGGCCGATGAGCAGGGCGTGCAGAACATATCCGTGGAGTGCTCAATTTACATGGCCGAGGCCATGCTCCAGAACCACGACAACGCCGGGGCGCAGCAGGAGCTGGGGCGTGCCCTGGTGCGGGCCGACAAGATTGGCCTGAAACCGCTGAGCGCCAAAGCGAATTTCCTGCTGGGCGCCGCACTCCGCGCCTCTGGCAACCAGGCCGAAGCCCAGCAACACGATCGCACCACTGTTCAGCTGCTGGACGATATGCGCAAGGAGCCCGGCGCCGATAAAATCCTCCAGCGCTCGGACTTAAAGACGATGTATGACGAAGCCACCCGAGGTTCGCAGGCGGCCAAGAGCTGACCCGGCCACGGCAGTCTGAAAGCAGCATCGTGAAACCAATCTCACGATACGAATCGCGGGCGCCCGAGCGGAAGTAAAAAGCTCGGAGGCAAGACTACACCTTCACAAGCATGCCAAAAAGAAAGGGTGCAGGCCCGCAGCCTGCACCCCGTTCCCTTCGAAAGCAGCGTTCAGAAGGAGTATACGAACACTGCCGGGGACGCATACGTGATCGTCCCGTTGTTGTTGAATTGCAGTAGCGGGGCGACCTGACAACCTGCAGGGTTGCTCACCGGCTCCCAGAGGAAAGTGTACTGCCCCGGGAAGAGCGGATTCAGATTGAGGAAAGCCCCCGACAACGGGTCTTGCCCAGCGAAGCCGCCACAACCAGAAACTGGAACTAAGGACAAGTGTACCCAGTTCGTCGTTGCTGGGAGAGCCGGTGTCGTGCAGGCTCCGCCCACGCCAACAGTTTGGCACAACTTGACATTAGTGACCGGAGTGTTCGACGAGGTAGTTGTGTCGTCCCAGACAAGCAGCCACGGCACTGGGACTTCGACCCCCTTATGGTTTTTAACTGCAAAAAGACAATTCACCGGTGCTATGGCGCCGACGGACAACTGTTTTCCGCTTGGGAACAGGAGATACTGCGCCGACTCTTTCGAGCAGCTTGGAGAGCTGGTGTTGGAGGTGGGGACCTCAAACCCAGGGAAGCCCACGGTAACCCCGTTCGGGACCTGGTTAGCTGGAGTGGTTGACGCGTAGGGAGAGAAGGCTGCCACGAAGACGGATTTCCCATCACCGCCGCTGGATTTAGTAGGGGGCTTATCCTGAGGAAGAGTACCCTCGGGGGTTGGTGTGGCTCCGGTATACGAATTAATAGGGTTCGCGGTGAAATCTGTCGTCCCGGCTGTGAATGGGAGTGCCGCACCCGGCGAAACTGGACCGGGAACGTCTGGCACAAACAACGCAGCGGGGCCACCGACCAGGAATGGAATGCTGTTCGAGTCCTGATCGTAGTCAAATTGCGCCTGCCAAAGCAGGCTCGGGTTCCCGCAATCAACCCCGCTGCAATCCCGTTCGATCTCGACACAGGTTGGCTCCTGCCCGTCTGGCTGACCGGCTGCTTGCGCAGCTGCCAAGCTGTAATCGGTGTACGGCGAGCAGGCCAGAGAGTTCTGGCTCAGGCTCTGGTTTGGGAGGTTCGGAAGCTGGAAACCAGTAAAGAAAGGCCCCGGCCCATATCCCGGCGCCGCCGGTGTTACATCCCCAAATTGGCCGTTTCCAAAAAACGGCTCCACAGGCGGCACATTGATGTTAAAAGGCCCAAAGGAGGGGGATCCTAGCGGTCCTGCGGGCACAGGTATGGGAAGGACCGTCCAATAGTCGGCGCCAGTGACCCCACTGAGGGGCGTGAGCACGAAGTCGTCAACGGCAGGCGTAGGCGGTGCCGGGGTCTGCTCCACCCACGTACCTGAACCCGGAACACACGGATCGTCCACCATGCACGTGAACGGGCCAAATGGAAATGCATTTGGCACGCCTGTTGCCAGCTGTTGGGTCTCGCCTATTGAAACGACGGCGGCAGGAGAGCTCTCCAGGGCGAACCAGGTGCTTCCCCCGGGCGGAATTCCGCCTGGCAGAGCGGAGGTAGCGAAGCGGACCGTGCCGGTTGTGAAGTCCGAGCTGATGCCGGTAAAAATACTGCTCGGACCCTCGTAGTCGTAAGGGTAGTAGCCGTTTTGGGGGGCGTTCACCGCTGCAGCGTGGAAGCAATCGTTGGCATTGTCGGTGCATGGCCCATCGCCATCGAAGGCAAACAGGTTGCTAAGCGGCGTGCTGTTGGCGGGTGCGGTGATGTTGCCCGAAACTGTTAACGTGCCCCCCCAAGAAGCTAGAGTACCCGTATTACAGCCGGCGACCTCCCCAGTAGCTTGTAGCGCGACCGTGTGCATACCTGCACTGAGCGGTGACGTTACGATTGGCCCCGAACTCTGGCCCTTGTTCAGAAACGCAGAGGTGGAAAACACTGTGCCGTCGACAGAGAATTGAATTTGGACAGGAGAGCAGTGGCTTTGGGGAGCCGTGTACGTGACAGTGATCGGCCCCGGCGACGTGACAGCAACGTTGGTCGAGAACGAAGGACTGCACACCTGGCCCTCTGAAGTACACGTTACCGAGATCGGCACGGCAAATGAAGGTGGTGCGCTCAATCTGATGGCGCCTATGCTCACAGCCCCAGTCAAAACGTTGTTCACCATCACGCCGGTATTGTTTTGGATTCCAATCAATTCGTCCTCGTCACCGTCATAGGGGTTTCCATTCGCCGTTCCTCCCCCTGAGAGTGTGGCCGTGAGATTGCCCGTCGTACCGGTTACGGTGATCAGCACTCCGCAGGCCGGGCCGGAGCCTTTGGGGTTGCCCGCGTTGAGGACGGGTAGCGCCGGTGTGCACGGATCGCTTTGCGCCCAAGCCGGCGCAGTGAAGAGCATGAGCAGGGTGCAGCAGAAAATCGCAAACAACACTTTCTTCGCACTCGCCGAAGTAACAATTGGCATAAAATCTTTTTTCATAGGGTGAGCTCTCTCTCTGTTTCTTTCTTCTCCTACGAGCTGAAGATGTGCAGCCTCTGCCACATTTCCTCGGGGAGATTTCTGAACAAAGGTTCGAAACGAAAATTTTGCGATCAGTAGGGGTCCGGGATTCGTCCCTAGGGGGCCAGACCACCGGGGATCGTATGCGTTCAACCTGCAATAGTCAAGGATTTATTGGACGGGAAGCCGCGATGTGCAAGGATTTGCGACCTATGCAAAAGTCGTCCATGGAACTCTATCAAGCCCTGAAAAATCGGTCACCAACCCCATTTCAAGCGCGCCGTAAAGCCAAAGGTCGGGGTGACGGCTAAAGCGCTGAATCTCTAGAAGCTTAGCTTCAAAGCCACCTGCACTTGCCGGGCGGAGGTGGTGCCATCCGGCTCAGTGTAGGTACTCGTAATGATTCCAAACAGGCTGCTTCCAACCAGGTTGCCGACATCCGCACTGTCCGTGCCCGGATTCAGGAAGTGCGGGTGGTTGAAGATGTTATAGCCTTCAAAGCGCATCTCCAGTTGAAGGCGCTCGCTCAACTTCATCCTCTTGGCGAAGGCCAGGTCGAAATCCACGAAGCCGGGTCCATAGATCGAATTCCGGGCACTGCCCGGGGATCCGTAGGACGGTGCCACGAAGGCGCAAGTGTTGGTCACGTAGATCTTGCCCAGGCCGGCACTCGCAGCACACGAGGCGCCAGCGGGCGCAGCGAACGGATCGCCGACCTGTAAACCCCAGGCTCCGATGCCGGTTCTTTGAGAGTCCACCAATGTGCGTACTTGCCAGGGATGCCCGGTCTGCAACGTGGTGATGCCGGAAAATTGCATCCCCTCAAAGATCTTTCCCAACACGCCACGGTTCGCATATGCCTTGCCGCGGCCCAGCGGCAGCTCCCAAACGTAGTCGATGACCGCGACATGCCGGGTGTCGTTATCGGAATTGCCCCGGTTCTCCGCCAAATTTAGTGAATTGCGGGGAAAGGTTTCGCCGCCAACCGCCGGCGTTAAGGCGTCGACGCTGTTGTCAATCGCATGCGACCAGGTGTAGGCGCCCTCTATCTGCAGGCCGTGGCTGAGTCTATGCGTAAACTTTGTCTGCAACCCGTGATAAATCGAGTTGTACACAGTCTGGTAATAGGAGGGCTGAATCAGCGCGTTGTTGTACACCGCGTTGAACGGCAGGTCACCGAAATTGTTGAAACCTTCGTAGAGACTCAGGCCGCTGACATTTCCTGATGTGCAGCCAATGGTGTTGAGCGGGTTGGTCGGGGTGCAATAAGCCAGTAATTCCTGAACCAGCGCTGGAACTGGGGGGTTTCCATCTCGGTTACCCCAGACGTGGACTCCCATCGCTCCAACGTAGGACACGTTGATTGTGTTACTTCCTGGTAATTCGCGCTGAATTCCGAGATTCCAGTTGTTGCTGGTTGGATTGCGAAGGTGGACATCGATCGGGAATGCCGTCATCAGTCCCGTGCCATCCGGAACAGACGCTGAGAATGTGAAACTACTGCTCGGTAACACGGACGGGACAGCTCCCGCAAGACATCCGGTACACACGGTGGGAGAGTAGGGGCTGCCGATGGGCAACGCCTGGTTGATCGAGTCGAGGGGGTTCGTGGTGTAATCGTATTCGAACGGCGGGTTGCCACGGGCATTTCCGAAAATGTTGCCGAATATGCGATCGTGAAATATGCCAAAAGCCGCCCGGATTGCCGTTTTCCCGTTGCTCCACGGATCCCACGACAACCCTAGACGGGGTTCGATATCGGAATAATCGGGTTTATACATGGACTTGCCGGTGCCCGGGCCTACGATGGTGAATCCCACCGGCACTCCGGTTGCAAACGAACTCGGATCCCGCAGCAAATTGGAAAAATTGGCGTTCTCTTCGTACGGGACGCCATTCAATTGGTAGCGCAGTCCAAGGCTCAATGTCAGGTTGGGCCGCACTTTCCAGGTGTCCTGCCCGTACCAGTCAAACTCGTGCTGCCGGAAGAGTTTGTTGTTCGTCGGCTGCAGGACTCCGGATTTGTTGAAGAATCCCGCGTTCAGATCTTCTGCCACCACGCCATAAAACGCGGAGGCCGCGTCATCCAGTTCCTGCGTAGAGTTGGTCACCATGATCGGGCTGGCGACGGGGGAACCGAAAACCTTGTCTGGGTCGAGCATCAATTGCCGCCGGGAATTGAAGTTGAGAGCTCCGCTCTCCCCCACGTCGCGAAAATCAAAACCAAATTTGAAGGTGTGACTGCCACGAACCCAACTCAGGCTCTCGGTGTAACTGACGGTGCCGGTTTTTCGAAATTGATCGTCCGCGAGCAGGCCGTTGGAGGCACAGCCGAAGCTGGTGAAGGGATCCATCACGTAGTCACGGCCGTACCCGAACTGGTTCACTCCGCCCGGGCTATCCAGCACGTTCAATCCGGCACAGCCGAAGTTGGCGTAAATGTGGTTCCAGCCGAATTGGAAGTTGTTGATAAGGGTATTTTTGAGCGCGGAGGTCAACTGCGCGCTCAAGCCTTGGGTGATTGCCTTTTCAGATATACCCCCTATGCCTCCCGGCAGGATGGCGACAGTCGGTGTCGAGTTAGGGTCGTACTGGTCATCATAGCCGTACCGCAGGCTGAGGCTTTCGCGATCCGTGAAGTGGTGGTCAATCTTGACCGTCGAGTTGGAAACGTCATAGCGCGATCCGCTCGGAAAGAAGTAAAGTCCGGTGAATCCGTCACCGGTCGCCACCGTCGGATTGGGATACAGCGCGAACACCTTCTGCATGGTCGGATCCATGGGCAGGTTATTGAGGTTCGACGCCTGGCCGGGCAACAGGTTTACCGGTTGCGTCCCGTTGTAGGTGAACACTCCCGTCTTGAACGCTGAGGTCGGTACCGTGTCCTCGGCCGTGAGTGTCGTGCGGAACCGGTCGATCTCCTCGTTGAAAAAAAAGAATGTCTTGTTCTTGATGATCGGGCCGCCGATCGAGCCGCCGAACTGGTTCCGCACGTAAGGGTTCATCTTCCCCTCGCTGGCAGGGTTGAACCAGTCGCGGGCGCCGCCAAAACCGTTCCAGCGGCCAAATTCATAGAGGATCCCGTGCAATGAATTAGTTCCGCTCTTCGTCACCACGTCAATGATCGCGCCGTTATTACGACCAAACTCGGCATTAAAGTTGTCGGTAATCACACGAAACTCTTCAGTCGAATCCGGATTCGCGTTGAGCACGCCACCGGTGGCGGCGCCGGGTACGGAGGTATCGTTGTTGTCCACGCCGTCCAGCAGAAAATTGTTGTTCCGGTCCCGCGCCCCATTGACGGAGAAACCGGCGTTACTGCTGTCGGTCTGGAAGGTGCCCGGTGACAGCAACACGAGGCTGTAGGGATCACGCGTAATCAGGGGCAGATCCTTGATTTTCCTCTGGTCCACAAGATTACTCAGTTGTGCGGTTTCCAGATCAATATCCGCCGCCTGATCAGCCCGGACGTCGATCCGTTCGCTGACGATCCCGGGTTGCAACTGGACATCTAGGTTCAACATTTGGGCGACTGTGACTTCCACTTCCGGTACGTGGAAGGTCTTAAAGCTCTCCTTTGTCACGGTGACTTCGTAGGTCCCCACTGGGAGGTTGGGAAGGCTATAAGATCCAGTTGTGCCGGTAGTCACGCTTCGCAACGCATTGGATTGGAGATTCCGCGTTGTGACTCCCGCTCCTTGCACTACCGCGCCGGTGATGTCGGTGACTGTCCCTGCTAACGAGCCCATCTGGGCCGAGCATGTGAGCGAGCAAAACCCTACAAACAACAGGCCGTCAAACAATACTTTGAGCGTGCGCATAAGCACCCTATCGAAGGTTGATGTAGGTTTTCCCCGAAGGAAATTCTAGGCCGGTAGCATACTCTCATCTCGCATCCGATCAAAGCCTGTAATGGCTGCGCGCCTGTCACAACGACAGCCAGTCTCACCGAACAGCGGAGCGAGCGAGGTTCGCACATTCTTGCGACGATTGCGCGATACTTCGTTGCAATTCCCCTGCTGTTTTTAAGCTTCGAGCAGGGCCCCTCTTTTCTCATAGAATCAATTTCGGATTTCCGGCGCCCTAACCAGTGTGCTCCAAACTGAGCGGGCAAGCCTCTTCACCGTACACGCACATGCTCGCCTCTTGCCAGCCCTATCGAGCTTGAACGCGTTCCGCTTGTCCTGCAGGAACGAGAGCCGACTGCATGGCTTCCACATGATGGAATTGGCAAATTCTGAGGTGCCGGCCTTGCCCACATCGCGAGTCAGCTTGTCGCGCGTGCGATAAACGTTCTCCAGGGCGTTGCGGATTCTCGGAGCGGCAGCACCTTTTGCGGGCCATCGGGGGATGACATTTGTTGAAAACAGGACACTTCTTGGCTTCGTTTCGTAATTTCACTCTCCTGGGAACCGGGCGCTCATGGCTGTCGAGGATCGATTGCGGTAACGGTGAAGGTGGGGCGAATGGGCGATTGAAGTCATAACTGGCCGGTTCGATGCTCAGTCCTTCAACGGGCTGCTCGAATTCTGTCGCCGGCACCCA
>Ga0209415_10020648_pt1 | contig 10220 bp, 9 predicted proteins | sample PeaSoiSIISIP2007_FD_187696 | JGI IMG/M metagenome (GOLD analysis project Ga0209415, IMG submission 187696) | Peat soil microbial communities from Weissenstadt, Germany - SII-SIP-2007 (SPAdes) (version 2) | ecosystem: Environmental > Terrestrial > Soil > Wetlands > Peat | place: Germany...
GTGTCCTACATCTCGACCATCGTCACCCTGCTGCCCGGTGACCTCATCGCCACCGGGACGCCGGGCGGGGTGGGCTCGGCCCGGACCCCGCCGCGATTCTTGGCCGTGGGCGACTCGGTCGTCACCCGCATCGAGGGGTTGGGGGAACTGCGCAACACCTGCACCGGATCGTGAGCACCGACGGTGACGACCGGCTGGCGACGCGCCTGCGCTGGTTGGACTCCGGCGAGTCGTTCTTCGCCGGACAGCTGTCCGCCCTGAGCGACACCCAACTGATGGGGGCCTCCCAGCTCTCCGGCTGGACGCGCCGGCACGTCCTCAGCCACATCGCCAACAACGCCCGGGCGCTCATGAACTTGCTGCACTGGGCGCGGACCGGCATCGAGACGCCGATGTACGCCAGCCCCGAGCACCGAAACGCCGACATCGAGGCGGGGGCGGCGCTCCCCGCCGCCGCGCTTCGGGCCGACGCACTGGCCAGTGCCCAGGAACTCTCGGGCGCCGTGGCGGCGATGTCCGAAGCGGCCTGGGACGGGGCGATCCGCACCGCGCTCGGCCGCGCGGTGACCGGCGCGGAGGTCCCGTGGATGCGGGTACGCGAGGTCTGGGTCCATGGCGTCGATCTCGGTGCCGGCGCGACCTTCGCCGACGTCGACGGTGACGTGGCCGCCGCCCTGTTGGCCGAGGCCGCCCGCGGTTTGGCCGGCCGCGCCGACTGCCCGGCGGTTCGACTGGAGCCCGACGCCGGAGAGGTCCTGGTGATCGGACCGGCGACCTCGGTGCCCGACCAGGTGCGGGGCACCATCGGCGCGCTCGCTGCTTGGGTGCTCGGGCGCTCGGCGGGCGATGGTCTGGCCAGTCGGGGCCCGTTGCCCGCCTTGCCGCGCTGGCTCTAGTCGCATCGACGGGCGGGCCGCCAAGGACGGCCAGAGGCACGAATCCCCGCTCCAAGTACCACTCTTTGTGATGATCCACTACTCAGTGCGTCGGTCCGCGTAGCGTCAGAGCCGGACGAACGTGGCTTCTACCAGGGAGATGACCGATGGCGGGATTCGTGAGGCGGCTCGTGCTCGTGGTGGCGATCTGCGGCGGAATGACCTTTGCTCTCCCGGCGAACGGGGCCATCGCCGGGGCGACGCCCGGCCCGGAGTTTTCGGCCTTCGCCGTCAGTGACGGCGCCGTGGCGGCGGGCCCGAACGTCGAGTACTGGGGAGCCCAGTGGGCCCAGGACAATGTGCTGTTGAATGGCAGCGATGCGCCCCACAGCTTCAAGGGGTTCGCGGACACCGTGGTGCCCGCCGTCGGTTGCACCGGATCTTTCACGACCCGACCCGGCAACAGCTCCGTACCGCCGAGCCCGGCCGTGCTTCCCGCGAACGATGTCTTCGTCCTCGTGGTCAACAGCGTGACCAAGTCCGGACCGGTCATCTCGGGGACCTACGTCGATATCCTCGAGGTGGTCACTGATCCCGGATACGGCCCGGATCCCGGGCACCCCGGCACCGGGGTTGTGCTCGGGTCGGTCTGCGGGACCGGTGGCGGGGGCGGCGGCAGCCCGTCGTAATCGCTCGGCGGTTGCTGGCCGGCGCTCTGGTTGCGCTGTTCGGCGAGGTCGCCCACCCGCGCCCGCCGCCTGATCGGCCCGGCCAGCCAGGGCGGCGAACGCTCGCGCCGAAGTTCCACCGCTACAGTGGGTGTGGACAAGGAGAGGAGTCGCCATGTGGGTTGTCGTTGGCGTCCTGCTCGGTGTCGTCCTCCTGAGCTCCCTGCTCGGCTTCCACGTCGGTCCGCACGCGCACGTGTTCGCGGCCGGCCTCGGGGTCGGCGTCGCCGTGTTCCTGTTCGTCCTGGCGGCCACCGGCCACTCGAGCGCCACCCTCTGGTCCCTCTTCGGCGCCGACCTGGCGATCTCGGCCGGCGTGGGCACGATCGCCTGGAAGGGCTTGACCACGTTGAGGACGCGGCCCTGGGGTCATGGGTCGGCGGGTCTGGTGGGCGTCGACGGGGTGGCCGTGACCGACCTGGCCCCCGACGGCATCGTGCGGATCCGGGGTGAGAACTGGTCGTCGACGTCGCTCAACGGGACCGTGCGCGCCGGCCAGGCGGTGCAGGTGGTCCAGGCGTCGGGCGTGCGCCTGAGCGTCTGGAGTGACGAGGCGGTGGCCGACGACACGTCGCCCCGCCCGGCGCTCGAATCCTTGCCGGACGTCTCCGGCGTGGTCGAAGAAGAACGAAGGGCGGGTTCGCTGTGATCATCGGGATCGTCGTTGGCGTGGTGTTGCTGGCTGCGCTCATCTCGGCCGGGCTGTCGGTCAAGATCATCCGGGAGTACCAGCGCATCGTGCTGTTCCGGCTCGGTCGGGCCATCGGGACCAAGGGCCCGGGGATCGTGCTCATCAACCCGGTGACCGACCGCACGAGCTGGGTCGACCTTCGGGAACGGTTCCTCGAGATCCCGTCGCAAACGGCCATCACGGGCGACAACGCCCCGATCTCGATCGACTTCATCATCTTCTATAAGGTGGTCGACCCGCAGATGTCGGTGCTGACCGTGCAGAACTTCGCCGGTGCCGCGCTCAACGTCGCGGCGACCACGCTGCGCAGCGTGGTGGGCGACATGCCCCTCGACGACGTGCTCTCCAAGCGCGAGGACATGAACGCCCTGCTGCGCGTGCGCCTCGACGAGGTCACCGAGCGCTGGGGCGTGAAGGTGACGAGCGTCGAGGTCCGAGAGATCAACCCGCCGCCCGGCGTGCTCGAGGCGATGACCCGCCAGATGTCGGCCGAGCGGACCCGGCGGGCCCAGGTGACCGAGGCCGAGGGCCAGAAGGCGGCCGCCATCTTGAGCGCCGAGGGCCAGCGCCAGGCGGCCATCACGCTCGCCGAGGGCACCCAGAAGGCGGCCATCTTGAGCGCCGAGGGCGAGCGCCAGTCCGCGGTCCTGCGCGCCCAGGGCTACTCGGTCGGCCTGGAGACGATCCTCGGCGTGGCGCGCACGCTCGACGAGAACACGCTGCTCCTGCAGTACCTCGACACGCTGAAGCAGATCGGCTCCTCGCCGTCGACCAAGTTCGTGGTGCCGATGGAGTTGGGCGGGCTGCTGCGCGGTCTGCGCTCGCTCCTGCCAGAAGAGGCGCGGGCCGTCACCGCGCCGGCATCCACCGACGGCATCCATTAGGAGGCTTCTGCGGCATTGATGTCATCGCATTTTCGGAGCTAATCGCCGGACTTCAAGAGCAGACCATCGAATCGCGAGACACTTCCCTGCATGGGAAGAGATCCTTTGTGCGCATCCCTACGGCCATCGGGTTTGGATACAGACCACAGAGTTCAGACCCGAAACCATCCAAGGCAAGCGGAAGCTAAGAGCTGAGCAAGTTTCCCTGCAGCGTTCTGCCCGATGAACACCCTCTACTACGGAGACAACCTGGACGTTTCGGCGCCAGCACGTGGCCCACTGAACTTGCCAAGACCTAGACATACGTCTGCCCACGAGGAAGGAAAAGGGATAGTTGACGACGAATAATGTTGGTAGCGAGCTTTATCCATTGTGGCCATCTGAACCTTCTCCGGGATATCTAGGACAGCTAGAAGATTCCTGCCAGGCTGACTACGCATCAAGACGGGCAAACTTAGTGCAGGAGGATTGCAGCTTTTATCACACTTCTGTTCTGAAGGCTGGCACTATCCTTCAGGGAGCATGGGACCTCCGAGGTGGGGAAGATAGCTACTTAGGAGGAGGATCATTCGACCGCGTACGAGTGCTTGAAGTCGGTCCCGCCAGCGGTTTTTTTACCTTTCACCTAGAGGATAGGGGTGCCGAGGTCGTTAGTTTTGAAGCTGGGTATGACCGGCATATAGACGTCTTGCCACCTATCACTCATGAGGACCCTCGACCCGCTATGCCGCTCGTAATGTCCGAACTAGCGCGTATCAATAACTCGTGGTGGTATTTGCATCGAGATCGAAACTCGACTGCGAAGATCGCTTATGGGAACATATATAATCTGCCATCCGATTTGCAAATGTTCGATACTTCTCTCTTTGGAAGTGTCTTGCTCCACTTGCGGGATCCATTTCTCGCAATGGAAGAGGCAGGGAAACTTACGACTCGGAGAATGATCGTCACAGAGGCACTCTATGGTGACCTCGACGACCCCACTCTTCTCACCCGGATCGCGACTGGAATCCGGTGGAGAATGCGAGCGCGTCCCGGGCGCATTGGGGGTGGAAACCCTGCCAATGTTCAACGGTTTGCGCCCGAGATCTCGCATCGAGGCGCCAGCACAATTTGGTGGAACTTTAGCCCGGGGAGTGTCGTCAATATGATGGCTAGGCTCGGCTTCCCACAAACAGCGGTTACCTTTCACTCTCAGCGATACCGAATCGGTTCTGACCTCTCCGTGGAACCGGTTGATGTGGCGATGTTTACGGTGGTCGGTGAGCGAACCTGACCTGCGACGGTGGTTTGCGGGCCGGCTTAGCGCCACCACGCGGCGTGGTCGACTCATCCACTTTCGGGCGACGTGACGAGGGATCGACGGCGGTGGCGCTCTTCTGACTGTTGGGGTAAGGGAGGCCGAATTGTGGGGTACGCCGCTATGACCCGATCACAGAACCGACCCTTGACCTGGGGGTCCTGAGTTTCGCAGAAGTCGCCTAGAGGTCCAGCCGGCAGGCTCCCGCCGGGTCGTCCTCACGGGCGCCCGCCCGTCTCCGACGTTGGGTCGAGGGGCAAGCGCACGCTGAAAGTGACCCCGCCGCTGGGCCGCGCGTCGGCCGCGACCGAGCCGCCGTGGGCGCGGACGATGGAGTCGACGATCGAGAGCCCGAGGCCGGCGCCGCCGTGCTGGCGCGACCGCGACGGGTCGGCGCGGAAGAAGCGCTCGAACACCCGATGGGCCGATTCGGTGTCGAGCCCGGGCCCGTTGTCGCGGCACGAGATGAGAGCGACGTCGCCCCTCCGGGCGATCTCGAGCTCTGTCGTCGTGCCCTCCGGCGTGTGAGCGCGCGCGTTGGACAAGAGGTTGTCGAGCACCTGGCGCAAACGCGGCCCGTCGCCCGCCACCTCCACCGGTTGGCGCGCAGTGAGGATGATCGGCCACTCCGGGGCCACCGTGCGCGCCGTCTGCACCGCTTCACCGGCCAGTGCCACCAGCTCGACCGGCTGGCGGGCGAGCGGGCGGCCCTCGTCGAGCCGGGCCAGCAGCAGGAGGTCCTCGACGAGGTGGCCCATTCGGCCGGCCTCGCTGGCGATGCCCGTCATGACCCGCTCGAGGTCGTCGGCCCGGCTCGAAGCGCCGCGTTCGAACAGCTCCGCATAGGCGGAGATGGCGGCCAGTGGGGTGCGCAGCTCGTGAGAGGCGTCCGCCACGAACTGGCGCATCCGGCCCTCAGAGTCGCGCAGCTCGGCCTCGGTGGCGTCGCGTTCGCCGAAGGCCGTTTCGATCCGCCCGAGCATCACGTTGAGCGCGCCGGCCAGCCGGCCGACCTCGGTGTTGCCCGCTTCTCCCGGGACGCGCTGATCCAGTTCACCGGCCGCGATGGCCGCCGCCGTGGTCTCGACGGCTCGGAGCGGCCGCAGGCCGATGCGGACCAGCCACCACCCGCACAGCAGCGCCGCCAACAGGGCCGCACCAGTCACCGCCAGCTCGACATCGAGCAGGCGGCCGAGGGTGCTCATGGTGTCGCCGAGCGGTAGCGCCACCAAGAGCTCCGGGCTCCCGGTGCCCTCGCGGGCCGCGCGCACCTCGAAGGAGGGGCCACCGCCCCGGGCCGGCGCGCTGAAGTAGCTGACCGAGGTGCCGGGGTGGGTCGGGTCCGGGGTCAGCCCCGAGAGGTGGGCCGGGAGGACCGGCAGGCCCGCGTGCGAGGAGCCGATCGACGGAACCGAGCAGCGCTCGAGGACGGCGTTGCCCGAGGCGCTGCGGACTTCGATGGCGGCGCCGGGGGTGAGCTGGTGGAGAAGTCCCGCGGGGAGGTCGCAGCCGGTCGCGGAGACGGCGGTCGGTGGGCGGCCGCCGAAGGGGAGGCCACCGGGCCCGGGCGGCCCCCCGCCGAAGACCGCCAGGGCCACCGGCGCGCTCGTCGCTTCGAGACTCTGGTCGACCTGGGTGAAGAGGAACGAGCGCAGCTGCTGGTAGGTGACGACGTCGGCGATCACCAGGGCCACCAGCGCCACCGCGCCCGCCGCCAGCAGCAGGCGGGTCCGCAGCGACACCTAGGCGTTCCCGGGCTCGCGCAGCGCGTAGCCGACCAGCCGGATGGTGTGGATCAGCGGCGGCCCGTACTGGTCGAGCTTCTTGCGCAGGTAGCTGACGTAGGTCTCGACCACGTTGGCGTCCCCGTCGAAGTCATAGTGCCAGACGTTGTCGAGGATCTGGGCCTTCGAGAGCACCTGGCGGGGATTGTGTAGGAAGAAGCGGAGGAGGTTGAACTCGGTCGCCGTGAGATGGATGGTGGCGCCGCCCCGGCGGACGACATGCGCGCGCTCGTCCATCTCGAGGTCGGCGATCCCGAGCACCTCGGACCGGCCGTCGCCCAGCCGCCGGACGATGGCGCGCACCCGGGCGACGATCTCGGCCAAGGCAAAGGGCTTGGTCACGTAGTCGTCGCCGCCGGCGCCGAGGCCGGCCACCTTGTCCTCCAGGGCGTCGCGCGCCGTCAGGAAGAGGATGGGCACGCCGATGCCGTCCTGGCGCAGTCGCCGGGTGACCTCCAGGCCGTCGAGGTCCGGCAGCATCACGTCCAAGATGATGAGGTCGGGCGGCCGCTCCTGGGCGGCCACCAGGGCGGACCGCGCGGTCGTCGCCTCCTCCACCTCGAACCCCTCGTAGCGCAGGGCGGTCGCCACGGCGTCGACGATGGACGGCTCGTCGTCCACCACCAGCACCCGACGCGTTCCCTGCCTGTTCATGGTTCGCCATTCTCCTGGTCGCCACTCTCGGGCGTTGGGATGCACCGCCGCTGTGCCCGAGCTGGCAGCGGACTGTGAACTCTCGGCGGCGAACCCCGCCCGGGCGCCGCCCGCCCGGCCGCTCGAGCAGCCAAGATTCTTAGGGCGTTCACAGCCGAGCGACAGCTCGACCCCAGCGCGTGACCCGACCATAGGACGATGCCAACCACCCACAGCGCCGGCATTCCTGTCCCGATCGACGGATCACCCCTGGTCGAGGTCGTGGTGCCGGTCTACAACGAGGCCCGCGGGCTCGACCGCAGCATCCGCACGCTGCGGTCGTTCCTGGACCGGTCGTTCCCGTTCCCGGCCCTGGTGACCATCGTCGACAACGCCAGCACCGACGAGACCGGGGCGCTGGCCGCCCGCCTGGCCGGCGAGCTCGACGGGGTCCGGGCCCTCCACCTGGCGCAGAAGGGCCGCGGCCGGGCACTGCGCGCGGTATGGCCCGCCAGCGCTGCCCGCGTGGTCGCCTACATGGACGCCGACCTCTCGACCTCGCTCGGGGCGCTGTTGCCGCTCGTCGCGCCGCTGCTGTCGGGCGAGAGCGACGTCGCGCTCGGCACCCGGCTGGCCCCGGGCGCGCACGTGGTGCGGGGCGCGAAGCGCGAGATCATCTCGCGCTCCTACAACCGCTTGCTCAAGGCCTGCCTGCACAACGCGTTCTCCGACGCCCAGTGCGGGTTCAAGGCCGCCCGCACCGAGGTCGCCCGTCGGCTGGTGCCGCTCGTGGCGGACAACGACTGGTTCTTCGACACCGAGTTCCTCGTCCAGGCCGAGCGGCACGGCTACCGCATCCACGAGGTCGCGGTCGAGTGGGTCGACGATCCCGACAGCCGGGTCGACGTGCTGCGCACGGCGTGCGACGACCTGCGGGGCATCCTGCGGCTGCTCCGCCACCCAACCGTCGTCCCGAGCGGCGGGCCACCGGGAGCGGGCGTCCCCGCGCCCGAGGTCGTGCGGACCGAGCGGCTGTCCGAGGTCGCGTCGTCATGACCGTCGTCCTCGAGCGGCCGTCGGCCGAGCCGTCCCTCGCAGACCCGCCGCCGCGGCGGATCGGACGTCTCGGACGCCTCGTGCGGGGCCGACCCGCGGACCCGGCCTGGGTCCGACCGGCGCTCCTCGTGCTGCTCTCGGGCACCGCCGTCGCCTACCTGTGGGCGCTCGGCGACTCGGGCTGGGCCAACTCCTTCTACTCGGCGGCCGTCCAGGCGGGGACCAAGAGCTGGAAGGCGTTCTTCTTCGGTTCGTCGGACGCGTCGAACTTCATCACGGTCGACAAGCCCCCGGCGTCGCTCTGGCTGATGGAGATCTCGGCCCGCCTGTTCGGCGTCAACTCCTGGAGCATCCTCGTGCCCCAGGCGTTGGAGGGCGTGGCCTCGGTGGGACTCCTCTACGCCACGGTCCGGCGGTGGTTCCGCCCGGGCGCCGCGCTGATGGCCGGCGCCGTCCTGGCCACCACGCCGGTCGCCGCGCTCATGTTCCGGTACAACAACCCCGACGCCCTGCTGACCTTGCTCCTGGTCCTCGCCGCCTACGCCACGGTGCGCGCGCTTGAGCGCGGGAGCACGGCCTGGCTGGTGCTCGCCGCCTCGGCCGTCGGCACCGGGTTCATCACGAAGATGCTGCAGGCGTTCCTGGTGGTGCCGGCCCTCGCCCTCGTGTTCCTGGTGGCGGCGCCGCCGCCGTTCCTCCAGCGGATCCGCAGGCTCCTCGTCGCCGGCGTGGCCCTCGTCGTTTCGGCCGGGTGGTGGGTGGCCGTCGTCCAGCTGACACCCGCGGCCGACCGTCCCTATATCGGGGGGTCGGCCAACAACAGCCTGCTGAACCTCATCTTCGGCTACAACGGGTTCGGCCGGCTCTCGGGGAACGAAGCGGGCAGCATCGGCGGGGCCGGGCCCGCCGGCTCGCGCTGGGGCCCGGTCGGGTGGGACCGGCTCTTCCTCGCGAGCATGGGCGGCCAGATCTCCTGGCTGCTACCCGCCGCCCTCGTCTTCCTGGCGGCCACGCTGTGGCTCAGCCGCCGTCACGCGCGCACCGACCGCACGCGGGCCGCCATAGTGCTGTTCGGCGGCTGGCTGCTCGTCACCGGCGCGGTGTTCAGCTTCGCCCAGGGGATCATCCACCCCTACTACACGGTGGTCCTGGCGCCGGCCATCGGCGCGCTGGTCGGCATCGGCTGCTCGCTGCTCTGGCACCGCCGACACGAGCGGACGTCGCGCCTCGCCCTCGCCCTCGCCCTCGCGTTGACGGCCGTGTGGGCCTTCGTCCTCCTCGACCGCACCCCCGCCTGGCTGCCGCCGCTGCGTTGGCTGGTGCTGGTGGTGGGCCTCCTGAGCGCGGCCGCGCTCGCGCTCGCCCCGCGCCTGCGGGGCCGGGTGGCGCTCGCCCTCGGCGTGGCGGGCATGGTCGCCGCGCTCGGCGGCCCGGCGGCCTACGCCATCGACACCGTCGGCACCTCCTACAACGGCGCCATCCCCGGCGCCGGACCGACCGTGCCCGGGTTGGGCCCCGGCGGGGGGTTCCCCGGCGGGTTCGCGCCGCCGGGGCTCGGAGCCTTCCGCCCGGGTGCCGGTTTCGGGCGCGGCGTTCGCCCTCCGGGCATCGTCGGGCGCCCATTCCCCCCCGGTGCACCAGGCACCGCCATCGGCGGCTTTGCGCCCGGCGGGCGGTTCCCGGGCGGCGGGGGAGCGACCACCGGCCGTGGCCCATTTGCCGGCGGGGCCGGCCGCGTGGGTGGGGGCGGGTTCCTCTCGGCCAGCCGGCCGGGCACCCAGGTGACCGCGCTGCTGGAGGCCGGCGCGTCGCACTTCAAGTGGGTGGCCGCGACCGTGAACTCCAACAACGCGGCCGGGTACCAGCTGGCCACCGACGACCCGGTGATGGCCATCGGCGGCTTCAACGGGACCGATCCCGCGCCGACATTGGCCGCGTTCAAGGCCGACGTCGCCGCCGGTCAGATCCACTATTTCATCGCGGGCGGCGGGTTCGCCGGCTTCGCGCCCACCACGCTCGGGGGTGGCGGGACGACGTCAGCGTCGTCCGCGGTCACGAGCTGGGTCGAATCGCACTTCTCGTCGAAGACGGTCGACGGCGTGCTCCTCTACGACCTGACCGCCACGCCCCGAAACGCTTAGCTGACGAGCGTCGCGCCGTTGATGCTGACGGTCCAGATACCGCCGCTGGTGGAGGCAGCCGACCAACCGCCCAGGCCCGAGGTGGCCCCGACGCTCGATGGCCCCGTGCCGTAGCCGGCCGTGGCGGT
>Ga0209415_10020649_pt1 | contig 10219 bp, 9 predicted proteins | sample PeaSoiSIISIP2007_FD_187696 | JGI IMG/M metagenome (GOLD analysis project Ga0209415, IMG submission 187696) | Peat soil microbial communities from Weissenstadt, Germany - SII-SIP-2007 (SPAdes) (version 2) | ecosystem: Environmental > Terrestrial > Soil > Wetlands > Peat | place: Germany...
ATCTTGCCTTTGCCGGCGGAGATGACTTCTCCCTCCTGCGGCTTGTCTTTGGCGGAGTCGGGAATAATGATGCCGCCGCGGGTGGTGTCGGCTTCTTCTACCCGACGGACCAGGATGCGGTCATGCAGCGGGGTAAATTTAGTTGCCATAGTTGCGTACTCCTTTCAAGAGTTGGTTAAGTAGGGTTGAATCGAAATTCGGAATTGCCCCAGAAACAAACAAGGACTGTTAGCACTTGAGGCTCACGAGTGCTAATTATAGGAATGTGAGCGGTCAGTTGTCAAGCGGAGACGGAAGAGGGGAACAAACCGTGTAGAATCTACACAATAGGTGACTTCCACTCCTTGCGACTTTTAGACCTCCTGCCGGCACGGTCCGATCCGGCTGGGAGCTGCCAGCGTCGCCCAACCGTCGGCAGGCTTGCCAGCGCCCCGGCTTAGGGCTTGGCGCTACGGACGGGATCAGCGCTGCAAGCATTGAGTTTCAGACCCAAAATGGGACTGGCCGCCGTGGCAGTCGGAGTGCAATCGCTCCATTACCACCTTCCGCAAGCGCGCAATCTGGCCAGCCACGAGATTCAACTAGTAACTGCTTTCCATCGTTGCTCGCCAACCCGGGGCACCTGTCTGCGAGGAGATGGAGGAGCGCCTATGACCATGTCCGGTTTGAGCTGCGTGGAAAGCTGTGTTACTTGCCATCTGCGTTCGCGCAGTTTTTTCTGCGATCTCTCGCCGGACTCGATCGCGGCTTTCGACAAAATAAAACATGCCGCGGTATTTCCCGAACACGCCGTGGTGCTGGTCGAGGGACAAAGTCCGTGCGGAATTTTCATTCTCTGCCAGGGACGCGCCAAGCTCTCTACTACCTCGCGCGACGGCAAGACGCTTATTGTGCGTATCGCCGAAGCCGGCGAAGTTCTCGGGTTGCACGCAGTGGTTACGGGCAAGCGGTACGAGCTGACGGTTGAAACCATGCAGCCCTGCCAGCTGGACTTCGTGGGACGAGAAGATATGCTGCGCTTCCTCCAGGAGCATGCGGACGCATCGCTCCACGCCACCCAGCACCTTGCCCGCGACTGCTCCGATTCCTATGGCGTGGTGCGCACCATCGGATTGTCACATTCGGTGTCGGAAAGGTTTGCCAGATTCTTGCTGGAAAGCTCCGCCGATGGGGAGGTCAGGCACGGAAAAGTGCGCGTCCGGCTGGCCATGACCCATGAAGAAATCTCCCAACTGATCGGCACCAGCCGCGAGACCATCACCCGCCTGCTCTCCGAGTTCCGGAGAAACGCGATGGCGGAACTGAAGGGCACGTCTCTGATCATCCATAACCGGCCAGCGCTGAAGCATTTGGTGGGAGCTTAAGACCGACGGTCCGACCCACTCCCCTCTCGAAAAAACCAGACCTTGCGCCGTAACGACTCCGCATCAAGTCCGATATAATCCACAGCTCAGATGGCGCTCGCTTCCGGCACAAAACTCGGTCCCTACGACATCCAGTCGTTGATCGGTTCTGGAGGAATGGGCGAGGTGTATCGGGCGCGCGATGCGCGGCTGGATCGCGTCGTGGCCATCAAGGTTCTGCCCACCTCGTACTCGGCGGATGCGGAGCGGTTGCAACGGTTCGTGCAGGAAGCGCGCTCGGCGGCGGCGCTGAATCATCCAAACATTCTTTCGATTTTCGATATTGGAGAAGATCGCGGCGCTCCTTATATTGTTTCCGAACTGCTCGAAGGACAAACGCTGAGGGAGCGAATCCGGAGCGGTCCGCTTTCCAGCCGCAAGGCGATTGACTATGCGTTGCAGGTGGCGCGCGGATTGGCGGCGGCGCACGAGAAGGGAATCGTGCATCGCGACCTGAAGCCGGAAAATCTATTTCTGACCAATGACGACCGCGTGAAGATTCTCGACTTCGGTCTGGCGAAACTAACGCGTCCCGAAACGAACGCGAGTCCGGAAGAGCCAACGGTACAGGTAAACACCGAACCAGGCCAGGTGATGGGAACGGTCGGCTACATGTCGCCGGAGCAGGTACGGGGAAAGGCGGCGGACCACCGCTCCGACATTTTTGCTTTTGGTTCGATTCTGTACGAGATGCTTTCGGGGCAGCGCGCGTTTCGTGGAGAAACTGCGGCCGATACCATGAGCGCGATTTTGAAGGAGGAGCCCGCCGAGCTTTCGGAAACGGTGCGCAATGTTCCTCCGGCATTGGAACGGATGGTGCGGCATTGTCTGGAGAAGAATCCGGCGCAGCGGTTCCAGTCGGCGGGAGATCTGGCGTTCAATCTGGAAGCGCTCACGGATAGCTCGGTGGTGGGAAGGACGGGAGCGCAGTCGGCGATTGCACAGTCAGAGATTGCACAGACGGCGATTACGGAGAAAGCGACCGCGGAGAAAAAAGAAGCTGCTCCGCGCAGCACGTGGCGGGAGTTGGCCGGCGCGCTGGTGCTGGCGGCTTTGATGTTGGTCGTGGGCTGGTGGCTGGGCCGACGCGGCGGGAGCCCGCCTTTAGCGGAGTATCAGGCGATTACATTTCGCAGCGGCTCCGTCGGGAATGCGCGATTTACGCCGGACGGTGGCATCGTCTACAGCGCTTCGTGGGACGGCGGCGAGAACCAGTTGTACGTGGGGCGCACGGACGATCCCGGGGCACGCGAACTCGGGGTGAAAGATGCGGAGCTGCTGTCGATTTCGAAGAGCGGAGAACTGGCGGTACGGCTCAATACGGCGCGTATCAATGGTTATGCGCAGGCCGGTACGCTGGCGCGCGTTCCAATGAGCGGGGGATCTCCGCGAGAAGTGCTCGATAACGTGCAGGACGCGGACTGGGCGGCAGACGGTGAGAATATGGCGGTCGTCCGTTTTGTGCCGGAAAGCGGTCACTGGCGTTTGGAGTATCCGATAGGGAAGGTGGTGTTAGACGGCATTGACTGGATCAGCCATCCCAAGATATCGCCGGACGGGAAGTGGATAGCATTTGCGGATCATCAAAACTCGACCGGCGACGACGAGGGTTCGATCGCGGTGATTGCGTCCGACGGTAAGGACAAAGAGAAGATTCTTTCTCCAGTCTGGAAAACGCTACAGGGAGTCGTCTGGTCGCCGGCGGGAGATGAAATCTGGTTTACGTCGTCCAACAGCGGGAGCGCCGGGAACCCGCGGGCGGTAACGCTTGCGGGCAGGTTGCGGACGATCACCAACGTTCCGGGAGGAATGTGGCTGGAAGATATGCGCAACGGCGTGGCGCTGATGGTGACTCATCAGTCTCGGATCGGGATTCGTGGCATGCCGCCGGATGGAACAAAGGAGCTGGAACTGGGGTGGTTCGGATGGTCGGGTCTGACCGACATGACGCCGGACGGCCGGAAGATCCTATTCGTGGAGGCAGGCGATGGCGGCGGGCCGAATTACACGGTGTTTGTCCGAGGCACGGACGGGTCGCCTCCGGTGCGTATTGGCGAAGGAGATTGCTTCGCGATCTCGCCGGATGGCAAGTGGGTAATCACGAAGCCGCCGAAGGGTGGTCCGCTCAGCGTGGTGCCGACGGGAGCAGGCGAGGCGCGGCAGCTGACCCACGACAAGGTGAGCTACGAGACTGTGCGCTGGTTGGCCGGGGGCAAGGAGTTGCTGGCGAGCGGCATCGAAACCGGACATGGGGTGCGCGACTACGTGATTGAGGCCAGCAGTGGCGATTCCAGGACAGTCACGCCGGAAGGTACGGTTGGTGTGCATCCGTCGCCGGACGGTCGGAACACGGTGGTGCTGGGAGCGGACGGAAAATGGGGAATTTGGCGGCTCGAGTCTTCCAATCCTGCCGGAAACGATCTGCGTTTTATCCCGGGGCTGGATTCGAACTACCGCGTGATTGGTTGGTCGCCGGATGGGGGATCGGTGTACGTGGTGTCGAAACGCCAGCGGGAGAAGACCGGCACGGTTTATCGGACGGACGCAGTGACGGGGAAAATGGAGCCGTGGAAAACTTTCGGGGAAAGCCTGCCGGCGGGAGCGGTGAGCTTTAGCGGCTCGTATTTTTCGGGCGACGGGGGTGCTTACGCCTATGTCTACAACCAGACTCTGTCGCAGGTGTATGTGGTTAAGGGGATGAAGTAGTCTCCTGTCTCGCGCTCACCACGCTATTCTCCACGCGTCTATAAACCTGTGACCCGCGTCGACCAAGCGCGAATAGTGGGGAAATCGACGCTTCGTGCCGGCTTTCTTCTGCTTGTGGTCCCCTTAATGCTCGCTTCCTTGTTCGCCCAGAACCGCGAAGCAACGCTGCAGCTTCCTCCACCGGATGGCTGTCACGCGGTCGGGACGAGAACGGTGGTGCTTAGCGACGCGTCCCGCAACCGCGATCTGCTGGTCACGTTCTGGTATCCGGCGCCTCGCGGGGCGGTGGTGGCTCCGTACATGGACGGGAAGACTGCGGCTGCGTTCGCGGCCGAGTGGAAATTGCAGCCCAACTTTGCGAGCCGTGTCCGGACCAATGCCAAGCTGGGAGCGACGATGGAACCTGGCGGGCGTTTTCCGCTGGTTCTTCTGGAACACGGCTCGGGGGTCGTGCCGGCGATTTACACCATTCTTGCTGAGGGCTTGGCGAGCCACGGCTTTGTGGTGGCGGCCACCAATCATCCTCCGGATTCTCTGATTGCGGTGTACCCGGATGGACGGGAAGCCAGGTCGAAACCATATTGGCCGGTAAATGCGGATCGCAGAACGCAGGGTGTCGCGATCGGAAAGTTCGCAGAGGATGTTCTGGTGGCCGATGTGCGATTCGTTCTCGACAAGATTCAGGAAATGAATTCGCGCGACACGTTCTGGCGCGGTCACATTGACTTGGCGAAGATTGGCATCGTCGGACATTCGATGGGGGGCACGACAGCGGCGCTGGCGACCAAGGAGGAGCGGCGTATCCTGGCGGGCGTAAATCTGGACGGATCCACTTTCCCGGGCATGAACAACGATCTTCGTCCGGTTGAACTGCATAAGCCTCTGCTGTTTATTGCTACCGAGGAACACGCTGCGGAACCGGAAACCCACGGCCGGGAATACTCCGGGAGCGAATCGAATACGTATTATGTGGTGGTCCCGGGCAGTGACCATATGAGTTTCACCGACGCGCGCCTGATTCAGAGTCAGTTCTCCAGCGAAGGTCAAGCGAATAGCGGGTCATTGGAATTGGAACTGGATCTGGAGCGGGTGCTGCTTACCGTCGAAACCACCCGATCCCTGGTCGAGGAATTCCTTGGCAAGTATTTGAAGGGCGACGCTGCATCTGGTCTCGATGTGGTGGTCCACGTGGATAAGAAATAGCCCCGTTCTCTTCTCTGTCAACCGCAAAAGACATGCGCGTTATACTTACCGGCTGGAGATGGGGGCTACTCCAGCGCTCATCTTGAGTTTGACCGCGAGTACGCCCGTGATCCTCCGTGGCTTGTTTATTACACCGGTTCTAGAATGGACGACATGAAGAAGAGTTTTTCGATGGCAAGTGCGCTGATCATTATGGTTGGGGTTGGCATGATTGGGTCGGCGCGGGCTCAGAAGGATCAGGACGATGAGGGTCCGATGTCGGATTTGCGGTTTGTTGTGTTGAAAGACTACAACGGCAAGCCGGTCAGGAATGCGGCGGTGGTGCTGCATCCGGTGAATCGGAAGGGAAAACAGGCGATGGGAGGGTTGGAGTTGAAGACGGACAACGAGGGGCGGACGAATATCGACGGGATTCCGTATGGTCCGCTGCGGGTGCAGGTGCTGGCGCCCGGGTTCCAGACATTTGGGGAGGACTATCAGATCGACAAGCCGGAGATGCAGATTACGGTGAAGCTGAAGCGTCCGGCTGGGCAGTACTCGTCGTTGGGGAGCAACGGAGACGCGAAGAAGGCAGATGACAAGAAACCGCCGGCGGCGCCGCCGCAGTAACGCGGATGAGAGGCGCGAGGGCAGAGCTTCGAGTGAGGGTGCACATGAAAAGAAATGTTCCGATAGTGATGGCGTTGGTGATCATGCTTGGCGTCATTGGGATGGTTTGGGCTCAGGATGATGAAGGGCCGATGTCGAATTTGCGGTTTGTGGTGGTGCGCGACTCTGACGGGAAGCCGGTGAGGAATGCGGAGGTGGTGCTGCATCCGGTGAAACGCAAGGGCAAGCAGGCGCAGGGAGAGATGGAGTTGAAGACGGATCCAGAGGGGAAGGCGAACGTTGACGGGATTCCGTATGGTCCGTTGCGGGTGCAGGTGCTGGCGCCGCATTTCCAGACTTTTGGGGAGGACTACGAGGTCAACAAGCCGGAGATGGAGATCACGGTGAAGCTGAAGCATCCGGGTGGGCAGTATTCGATCTATGAGAATCACGGGGACGACAAGAAACCGCAATAGGCCGCTGGGGGCGGGAAGTGGGGCAGACATAACATTTTATTGGTGCGTGACAGAGAGGGCTGGGTGTCCTACAATCGGCAGCCATGGGATTGCAGGAACTCACGGTCGAGCGCTATGAAGGAGTGGCGGACGATCAGCGGATTCTGCTGCTGCGCGGGCCGATCACGATGGAAACCGCTCCGCAATTCGAGCGGGCGGTGTGCCATGAGAGCGCGGAGACGATGATTCTGGATTTGTCGGATGTTCCCTACATTGATTCGGTGGGATTGGGGTCGCTGGTTCGAGCGTACGTATCGCATCAGAAAACCGGACGGTGTCTGGTGCTGACGGGGATGAAGCCGCGAGTGCGGAAGATCATGGAAATTACCAAGGTCAAGGATTTCTTTGTGACTTTCAGCACGACGTGGGAAGCGGTGGAAGCGCTGGCTAACACCGGGACGGCCTAGTCCCGCCGAGGACCGGCCGCCCTCGGAGAAGCCGGCAGGATGCCGGCGCTACAAATTTGCGCATCGTGAATCGAAAGCGTCGGCGCACCATCTAAGCTGCATTGCTCGCGTGCGCGCGCTGACGCCTATGGATCTTCTTTACCAATATTCCAAGCAGTACTGGAAACTGTTTGTGGTCGCTCTTTTGCTGGCCGCGACCAACCAAGTGTTTTCGCTTCTCGACCCGCTGATTTTTCGTCATGTAATCGACAGCTATGCCACCAAGTATCACCAATACACGCTGCGGCAATTTGTGCACGGGGCGGGGCTTTTGGTGCTGGCGGCGGTGGGAGTGGCGTTTGTGTCGCGGGTGGCCAAGAATTTCCAGGACTATTTCGTGAACGTGATCGTGCAGCGATTGGGGGCGCGAATGTACTCGGACGGGGTCCGGCATTCGCTGGATTTGCCCTACCAGGTTTTTGAAGATCAGCGCAGCGGCGAAACCCTGGGCAAATTGCAGAAAGTTCGCAGCGACGTGGAGCGGTTCATCACCGCCGGCGTCAATGTGCTTTTCATTTCGCTGGTGGGCATCGTTTTTGTGATGATCTACGCCTTCCGCGTGCACTGGAGTATCGCTCCGGCGTTCCTGCTCACGGTGCCGCTGCTGGGAATCATCAGTTCGGTGCTGAGCAAGCGGATCAAGAAGATGCAGAAGACGATTGTGGCCGAAACCACCGCGCTGGCGGGTTCGACTACGGAATCGCTCCGCAATATTGAGTTGGTGAAGAGCCTGGGATTGGCGCAACAGGAAGTCGGGCGGCTGAATGGGATCACGGATAGGATCCTCAAACTCGAACTGAAGAAGGTGAAGTACCTGCGCAGCCTCAGCTTTATTCAGGGGACAGCGGTCAACGCGCTGCGGAGCAGCATCTTGTTCTTGATGCTCTATCTGATTTTTCGGCAGGAGATAACGATCGGCCAATTTTTCTCTTTGTGGATTTATTCGTTCTTTATTTTCGGGCCATTGCAGGAGTTGGGCAACGTCATCAATATTTATCGCGAGACGGAAGTCTCGCTGCAGAACTTTCAGCAGATCCTCGATACTCCTCGCGACCCGAAGCCGGCCGATCCCGAAGCGGTTGACGAGTTGATGACGCTGCAGTTTGAGGGTGTCAGTTTTCAGCATCAGAGTTCTACGTGTCTGGCGCTGGACGAGATCGGGTTCAGCGCGGCTCGGGGAGACACGATCGCTTTTGTGGGGCCCTCGGGAGCAGGGAAGTCAACGCTGGTGAAGCTTCTGGTGGGTTTGTACGCTCCGAAGGCAGGCGCGATTCTTTACAACGGGATTCCGTCAAATCGCGTGGATCTGGATCTGCTGCGAGAAAAAATCGGATTTGTGACGCAGGACACGCAGCTGTTCTCGGGCTCGATTCGCGAGAATTTACTGTTCGTGAATCCTGAGGCTACCGACAAGGAATGCATGGCGGTTTTGCAGCAGGCGGCAGCGGACAGCTTGCTTTCGCGCGCGGATCGGGGTTTGGACACGTTGATTGGGGAAGGCGGCGTGAAGGTTTCAGGAGGCGAGAAACAGCGGCTTTCGATTGCTCGCGCGCTGTTGCGGCATCCACAGTTGCTGGTGTTCGATGAGGCCACGTCGTCGCTGGATTCGCTGACCGAGGAAGAAATCAGCCGCACCATTCGCGAAGTCGCCACCAATCAGGAGGCGATCACGATTCTGATTGCGCATCGGCTGTCGACGGTGATGCATGCCGACCGAATTTACGTCCTGGAACGCGGACGCATCGTTGAATTCGGACGGCACTCTGAACTGCTTGACCAGAAAGGTTTGTACTACGCCATGTGGCGGCAGCAGGTTGGCGAACGCGAGGCGGTCGCGCAGGGGAAGTAGATGGAGCGAGTCGAAAATCGCCGCGGCTGCGGCAGTTGCCGAGCTTCGCTCGGCTTGGACGGGCGAGGGCGCCCCCGTCCCCACACAACCACAACCTTATGTCCTCACAGGCTGGTTAGCCGGTTAGAGACTCGATGGCTTGGACTGCTTCTGACGGGATTGTTAAGTTGCGGCTGGCTAGATCCTGCTTCATGTGCTCGGCGCTGGCGGTGCCGGTGAGAGGTAGAATCCCGATGCTGCGCGCGAAGCTGAAAACGATCTGCGCCGGCGCAACATTGGCGGTCGCGGCCAGTCGGGCGATCAGAGGATGATTAAGCACCTCCTGATTTGCGGTGAGCAGCGAAAATCCCTGATAGATAATTTTGCGCTCGCGGCAAAACTGTCGCACAGCTCGGTCCCAGCCCAGGCGGGCGTAGCAACGGTTCTGCACGAATGTGGGAACCTCAGCGCGGGCGGCTGCCATCTGCTGCAGGTGGCGCTGCGAAACGTTGCTTACGCCGAGAAGGCGGGTGCGGCCGGCATCGCGTTCTTTGCGCATCGCAGCCCAGACCTCGGCGTCATCTTCAGTCCAGTCGTAGTTGGAGGCGGGCCCGTGCAGCACATAGCTGTCGACATGGTCGGTCGCGAGATGTTCGAGCGAACTAGCCATCGACTGCGCAACCTGAACGGAAAGCGATGCGGCCGGATCTAGGGCAGGCGGTGGTCCTGGCCGCGCTGATAAGTAAATTTCGTTTGTAGAAAAAGATCGTCGCGCGTGACGACTCCTGCGCGATAGGCGGCGGCTAATCCTTGACCTACTCCTTCTTCGAAATAATGGCGGCGCTGGTTCGCTGTGTCGATGGCGCGAAAGCCCATGCGCAGCGCTAGTTCGGTGAGGGCTGGAGTGCGATCTTCTTTCCAGGCGGTGCCGTAGAGGAAATCGGGAACAGGTGACGGCGGGTGGCGTGGCATCGAGTTATTCTGGCATGATTATAGCGGCTGCGCTCAGCGGCTAAAGCCGCATTCGAAAGACAGCCGTTACCGCAGCGCTGAAAGCGCTGCGCCACCCAAAATCACACACGATCTCAAATTGTCCGGTAGCCCTTTGCGTAAGGGGGACCATTAGACCTCACGTGATCACGGGGATGTTGGTGAGGCCTTTGGTGCCGAACACGCGGCGGTAGCGTTCGATTTCCTCCGGCGTGCCGAGAGCTTTGGCGTAGTTGTCGGAAAGTTTGACTGCGGGTTTGCCTTCGACGGTGGACACTTTGCAGATCAGGCTGATGGGGTCAAAGTCACTGCTGCCGGCGGGATCACATCCGCGGAAATCGTTGGTCAGCAAAGTTCCCCAACCGGCGCTGAAGCGAATGCGGCGGCCAGGAGTCCACTTTTTTGGATCGTCGAAATCGGCAGCGCTGCGGAAGTCGATGGCCGCAGTGGCCCCGTTCGTAGTCGTCTTGGCAAAATAGCCACCAAAATAGGCGTGCAGGCCGAGGATGTCGTCGACGTCGAGTGCGTCGGACGCGATGA
>Ga0209415_10020650_pt1 | contig 10219 bp, 7 predicted proteins | sample PeaSoiSIISIP2007_FD_187696 | JGI IMG/M metagenome (GOLD analysis project Ga0209415, IMG submission 187696) | Peat soil microbial communities from Weissenstadt, Germany - SII-SIP-2007 (SPAdes) (version 2) | ecosystem: Environmental > Terrestrial > Soil > Wetlands > Peat | place: Germany...
GGCTACTTTTCCGGCAAACGCTCCTGGCTCGAACCCACGGCTTACGCAATGCTCGCGCTCGACCAACGCGCCGATGCTGCGGTGCTTGATCGCGCCTGGCATCTCGTCGAAAGCTGGCAACTCCCCGACGGAAGCTGGCGTCCCGGTGCCGATGTCGCCGGACCGGGAACCTGGGTGACCGCGCTCGGAGTGCACCTCTGCTGCGCCCGCGGTTGCTTCGACGGCGGCTTCACTCGCGGTGTTGCCTGGCTGATGAGCACACAGGGGCGCGAGTGCAACTGGTTCGCGCGGTTTATGGGTTTGCTCCAGGGAATGTCACAAGCGGGCGGTCCTGATAACGATGTCAGCCACCGCGGCTGGCCCTGGTTGCGCGGAACAACATCCTGGATCGAGCCGACCGCGCAGACGGTGGTGGCCCTGAGAATGGCCGCGCCGAACTGTCCCGGAACGCCCGGCGTGGCTGATCGCGTCGCCGATGCGGAAGAGCAACTCCTGTCGCGCCGGTGCCGCGATGGCGGGTGGAACTACGGCAGCCGGAGAGCGCTCGGAATCGATCTGCCCTCGTATCCGGAGACCACCGCGCTGGCTCTGCTGGGATTGCAGGCACGCAGCGACGCGGTTCGCGAAGAGATCGCGCATGCGCGGAAGTTACTCGCCGAAACCCACTCGCACCTCGCTCGCGCCTGGCTTGCCGTGGCTCTGCAGGCGCACGGGGAACAGCCACCCGCGCCGGAGGACGAACCCAGCGGCGACATTCTGCTCGCCGCCCTGGAAGCCCTCGCGCATCCCGACGGCAATCGGTCGGCATTCCGGGTCCCCGGAGGACGCGCGTGAACCGGAGGAAGTTCATAGGACTGGTGGGTGTAGCCGGCGGAGCGGGGTATCTCAGTATGCGTGCATCGAAGACCGAAGACAAAGGGCCGGATCCCGGACCGCCCGGCAAATCGCCGGTGGCCGTGCTCAAGGCCGCCTCGTACGACGAAGATCTCGTCGCGAGAATTCGCCAAGGCGCCGCGTTGTGCGGTCTCGATGTGCGCGGCAAACGCGTGCTCCTGAAGCCGAACCTTGTCGAATTCGATTCCGCCACTGCCATCAACACCGATGTCGCCGTCATGGCCGCCGCGCTCGCCGCGTTCCGCTCTTTGGGCGCGGCCGACGTTCGCATTGGCGAAGGCCCGGGCCACCGCCGCGACACCCTTGGCCTCGCCGAAGAAGCGCGCTATCTGCATGGCATCCCCGATTTCGAGCGCGTGTTCACGGATCTGAATCGCGACGACGTGCGTCCGGTGGATAACTTCGCGGGCGAGCGCTTCTATTTCCCCGAGACCGTCCTCGGCGCCGATGTCATCGTCTCGCTGGCCAAGATGAAAACGCACCACTGGGCGGGCGCGACTTTATCAATGAAGAACCTCTTCGGCGTCGTCCCCGGCGCGGTCTACGGCTGGCCCAAGAACAAACTGCACTACATCGGCATCCCGCGCTCCATCGCCGAGCTGAATCGCACTTTCCGCAACACTTTCGCGCTCGTCGATGGCATTGTCGGGATGGAAGGCAACGGCCCCATTCAGGGCCGCCCAAAACACGCCGGCGTACTGGTGATGGGCCAGGACCTGGCTGCCGTCGATTCCACCTGCTGCCGCATCATGGGCATCGATCCCGCCAAAGTCGAATACCTGCGCCTCGCCTCGCGCATCGGCCACGTCCGCGAGGCCGACATCGAACAACGCGGCGAAACGCCTGCGGCCGTGCGCATAGACTTCGAGCTGATTCACCAGTTTCGCAATCTCAGACTCGTGTAGCTATTTGCCACACGCCGCATCGGGCGTCGGCGACGGAGCACAATCGTCGGCAACGATGCTATGAATCCCGACACCCATCTTCCGCGTGTCCTCGTTGTAACCCTGCTCGGCCGGCGAGCGAAGCTGATCCGTCACCACAGTAACTTCGTGCACCGCCCGACCAATGCCCAACGGCACCCGGAGGCTGAACTGTCGGATCCCCGGCGGCGAAGTCGCGGGGATTACAGAGTCCGTGCGCCCGCCCTCATAAATCACGCTGAAGTGTACGGCATATTTCCCTGCAAGCGCCATGAGCGTCAGTCGAAGAGACCGCGCCGGCGTCTCCGGCAAGCGATACGCAATCACCGCCTCCGTGCTCGAAGCCCACGCTCCGAATCCGGTCGAGAGATCGGTCCAACCCGAGGGAAGAAAACCGGAGTCCTGTTCCGTCAGCGGCCGTGGCGTCAAAGGCGCGGACGGAATGCCGGGATCGCCTGCCGCGGGGTCCCACTGCTGCACACCGTGCAACTCCTCCCTCGTGCAGAGCACAAACCCGTCCACGCCGTAGCAGTGGCCGCTTCCGAGCGCTCCCTTCGCCAGCGCCGTGGCGATTTCCGGGCTCAGCACGTATGCGGTATGTGCCGCCAGACCGTCCCTGAGAAGCTGGTCGATAGCTGTGTGGCAGTGATAGGTGAGGCTGTTCTGAAGATACCGCCCCGCGTAGTAGCTGTTGATGGTGAGCCCGTCTTCGGCTGCCAGCAATCCGAAAATGCGGTAACCGTCCATGCGCCCGGGCGTATCGCCGCGACACTGCCAGGGAGGCTCAATCGCCAGGTGCCGGTGATCTCGGCCAAGGTCGCTCCACACGGGCGACGCCAGCCGGCCGGGCACGGACAAGGCACCCGGACGAATTCTGACTTTGCCCATCAGCGACCGGGTATCGAACACCTGCAGCGCCAAAGCGGCGATCAGGACCAACGTGCCATAGCGGGGCCGCAGATGGCGAATTGTCCATACAATCGCCAGAAGGGTGAGCGCGTACCAGGGAACCCAGAACAGCCGACCCGACGACCGCAGGACGGATAGCCACGGAGTCAGCCGCTGACTCGGGTCGAGGTCGATCAGAACAGTTCTCCCCGCCGTCACCAGCGTTGTCAAGGCAAGCAGGGTGAGGCACGCCCCGCAGATTGCCAGCGGTCCCCATGTGACCAGATCCCTCCGGCCGATTCGTGCACGGCGGACGATCAGCGCGATTCCGATCGCCGCCAGCAATGCGAGGATCCCGGCGCCCAGGTAGTTGTAGCCCTCGTATTGGCCGGCGAACCTCGGCAGAGGGGGCAGAATCGGTGAATGATTCTCGTCCGGGTTTATCGGCGCCAGCAGATTCATGGAAAGGTAGCGGTATCCCTGGGCAGTGAGGTCCTGCTGGCCGCCGCCGCTGAGCCCAAACGCGAACGAGAACGCCGCGAACGCCAGCAGAACCGACGCGAGCATTCCAATCGTCACCGCGGGAGCAACGCGATGTGTCAATGCCGCGGCCACGCACGATGCCGCCAGAATACCCAGAACCATGAACGCCAGATAAGGGTTCAAGCCAAGGGCAACGCCCATCAACAGGACGCACTGCAACGTGAAACGGCGGAGAGAAAACTCGTCCGAGATGCCCCTGCAATAAAGCAGCAATGCGGCCAGAATGAGCCACTGGCTGGTGAGTGTGAAGTGCCCGCCGAATCGGTAAGTAAAGGGCGGGGCAAACAGAAAGAACAATCCGCCGACCCAGGCCAGGACCGGACTCTGCGGCGCCAGAAAGCGAACCAGCCGCACGCCGAACCAGAGCTGCAGAATCAGTGCGAGCACTGCGAACAGTCCGAGATACTGAAACGAATTCGGGAGCAGGGAGGAAAACGGGCGCAGGATCAGGGCGACCAGAGGGATCGCATCCGCCCTCGCGATGGAATCGCCAATCGGATAACCCAGCGCCGCGGTGTACGTGATCGGCCAGTGTATCCCGGAGCTCAGCCGGAACATCGCGGACGCGATGTAGTACATCGCGGGGTCCCCCTGAATCCAGCCAGTGTGCGTGGGCAGAATTACATCAAGCCCCAGCAACCAGATCCCATAAGGGATCGCAATGACACAGGCGAGAGCCGCGTCCGCAAGCCACCCTCCGCGCAAAGCCCTTCGCATGGCCGACCGTCGCTGTCCTTCGTTACCCCGCCGCCGGATTTCGAAACAGCGCCTCCGTCTGTTGGTTCAGCAGCACCCACAGTCCGTAGATGCCGAGCGCTGTGCCAAGGGGCACGTGCACGAGGTCGAGCGCCGAGAGCACGATGGTCAACATTCGCGCCCACGGCTTGTATTTCAGAAGCCCGATTCCCGCCAGCAGACTGGGGACCGACAAGACCAGGATGATGACGAACACGACCAACCCGATGCCGCCCAGCACGGCCATCCCGGTTGCACGGTCTGCGTCCGCCGTATCGGCCGACGCGCCCACGAATCCGGCGATCCCGCCGAAAATGGCCAGGACAACCACCGCCCCGACGACTCCCAGGGACCCGAAAACGATATGCAGAATGCCAAGGATCTTTATGTGATCGCGCATAGAGCTGTCCGATTCGTCCTTTATCGTATCCGAATCGCGGCGTGAAAGGCCGAGCCGTGACCAAAGGGAGCAGTTACCTTCCCGGCGCCGCCAGACACTCCCTCCACGGTACCCGCCCCGATCTCCGCGGCGGTGGATCCGTCAGCGCCAGGCGCAGCGGCCCCGCGCAGAGGTTCGCAATACGCATGCGCTCCACCAGCTCATACTTCGGTCGATCCGTCACGTCGGCCGCGCCGAACGCGTAGTGCTCTCCGCAGACGAAGGTGTCCGGCTGCCCCGTTGGACACGGTCCTCGCCCCGCCACCGGTTCGTCCCGATACTGGAACCACATCACGCCCACCGTGGTTCGCTCGCTCGCCGCGTCCAGCACCCAGCGCTGGTACGCCTCGCCGGCCTTCGCGTCATCCTCTGCGTTCGCCGTTGGGTAGACTCCGAACCCCCGCGCCAGATCGTACGTTGGCGGAAAACTGAACTCGCCGATCAGCGTCGGCTTGTCCACCTGCGCCAGCAATCCCTTCGTGAAGTCGGTCAGCATTTCGAACGAATACCAGTCGTAACCCAGCACGTCGCAATTGGCCGCCGCGATCAGCCAGTCCGATGGATCCGCCCACCAGCCGGCCGAGATCCAGAATCCGAAATAGAGATGGTTGGGGTCGATCGTCTTGAACGCCGTGTACACGAAATGATGCACCGCGTTCTCGTAGTATTCGCGCATCGCCTCCAGATCGGCGGCCGGCGGCGTCGGCGAAGTCCCGTAAAGTTGCGCCAGCGTCGTCGCCTGCACGCCCCACGCGGCTGCGGCGGCCGTGACACTCCCGCCGTACAGAGTGGTCACCGCGTAATTGATCATCGCCTGCTTGGCGGGCACGCTCGCTGCGAGCTGCAGAATCCCCTGCGCCTCGCTCGCCTGCACAATCCCCTGGATCTCGTTCGTCCACGACCACCCGAGGATCGTCGCATTCGTGCTCAGGTTGCTCTGCATCTGCGCCGCCAGCGCCGTCTGGAACGCCGTCGTCTGGTTGGCGTCGAACGGATCGATGTGTCCGGTGGGCAGAATGGGCGAGTTCACGTAGAGCACCGGCAGGTTTGGCAGTACGCCGGTCGCGCCCGACCATTTCCCCAGTCCCGTGAATCCCCAGCTCGGCAGCCGCGCCGCCGAGCGCGCCGTCGAAAGCTGCTGCCAGCTCGCGCCGAACTTCGCGATCAGATTCGCCGTGATGAAGGAGAAGTACCAGGTGTTGTCGCCGACGCCCCACGGATCGTAGTTCCACCCCGCCGCTGTTTCGCCGCTGTTGGGCGGAACGCTGGCGAACTCCCATTCGCGTCCGGTAACGGGCGTCACATCCCAGTTCAGGCCGGGCGGTCCGCACAAACCCGTGTAAAACACCGGGTGCCCGTCCGGGCTGATCAGCCACCAATAGCCGTTCCGCTTTGCCACCGTGTAATGACCGGTGCCCGGCTGCGACCAGGTGTTGAGAATCCCGCCACCCGCGTCCAGGTTTCGAGGCGGTGGATGCCCGGCAAGCCACGCCTGTTCGTGCGCGTCGTCCGCGGCCAGGTCGTCGGCGCCGGCCACCTTGCCTGCCCACGTCGATTGCACGCTCTGTCCATACGGATCCACCAGCGGTTGCGACTGGTTGGGAACAGGCGCGGCCTGCAGAGTGAACGAGGTGGTGATAACCTGCGTGTCGGCTGCGCTGGAAGTGAACTGCAGCGTCTCGGTCAGTGGCCCGGAAAGCGCCAGCACCGCGGCCGGTACGTTCGCAGCCGGATTAGTGAATTGCGCCGAGCCGCTCGAATTCGCAATCGTCAGCCCCGCCTCGATAGCGCTGAACACCGCGTTGGAAGCCGCCCAGCTCGGGATTTCATTCACCGCGATCGGTCCGTTGTGCGGCTGAAATGCGCCCGGTGAATTAGCCACCGTCGTCCCGTTCACCTGAACCGTCGTGGCGGTGGGAGCGATGGTCACCACCACGTTGTACGGCGTCCCGGATTGCCAGCCGCCGCTCGGCACGTAACTCGGGTATCGCCATATGAAGCCGTCGGCCACGCCGGCATACATCGTTAGAGTGTCTAGGTGGCAGAGGCCGTCGGATGCCGATATCGCTTCCAGATCCACATAGAAGCCGAGGTGGTTTGAGTAGTCCGACTGGTCCGCCAGAATCGTGCGGCAATCCGCCCGCGCCAGTCCCGCAAACGCCACTGCGATCGACGCCACGACGAGGAATCGCTTCATCCTGTAACGAGACATATCACGTCTGGAGAGCCGCCGGCGTGGCTCGCTCGTATACGCGACAGTGTACGATTAACAATACGATGCGTTTTCGGGCCTGTCTGCTCGCGATCGGCTGCTGTGCAGCCCTGGCCCGGAACCACAAACCCGCGCCCACACTGACGGTCGCCGCCGCAGCCAATCTCACCGATGTCTTCGCCGAGGTCTCCGCGAAGTTCAGAGCGCAAACCGGCATCGGCGTCGTGTACAGCTTCGGCGCCACCGCCAACCTCACCATGCAGGCCGAGCATGCCGCGCCCTTCGACCTCTTCGCCGCCGCCGACGTGGTGCACATCAATCAGCTCGAAAAAGAAGGTCTCCTCGCCGCCGGCTCCCGCGCCATCTACGCCCGCGGCCGGCTGGCGCTGTGGATTCCACCCGGCAGCCGCGCGCACGTCACGCGCGTAGAGGACCTGAAGAGCGACGAAGTCAAGATCGTTGCCGTGGCCAACCCGAAGCTCGCCCCCTACGGACAGGCCACTGTCGAAACGCTCCAGAAGCTGGGTCTCTGGCACGCCATCCAGCCGAAAATTGTTTACGCCGAAACCATCAGCGCCGCGAAACAGTTCGCCGCCACCGGCAACGCCGACGCCGCGTTCACGGCGTACTCGCTGGTGATCCACGCCGGTGGCCAGTCCATTCTCATTCCCGACGACCTGCACGCCCCCATCGACCAGGCCGTCGGCATCCTGCGATCATCAGGTCAGCAGGCCGACGCTCGCCGCTTCGAGCAGTTCCTGCTCGGCCCGGACGGCCGCGAGATTCTCACGCGCTATGGATACGAGTTCCCACACTAACGTCGAGGTGAGCAACAACGTTGCCGAAGTGCGACAGAAACGCGGCATCGCCGCCGCCGATCTTGCGCGCCGCACCGGCATTAGCCGGCCCACCATCTACGCAATCGAATCCGGCAAGTATGTCCCGAACACCGCTGTCGCCCTGCGCCTCGCGCACGTGCTCGAAACCACCGTGGAGGAGCTTTTCTCGGTGGCCGGCGAGACCGCCACAAAGCCCGCCACGGCGACTCCCGAGTTGATCCCCTCGCCCGACTTCGCGCCCGGCGCCGCGGTGCGGCTATGCCGCGTGGACGATCGCCTTCTCGCGGTTGCCTCGCCTGTGGAATCCTGGCAACTGCCGCCCGGCGACGCTGTGCTGCGCTCAGCCGGGAGCCGCTCGCGCCGGGCCACGGTCGCCTGCTTCGACGAACGCGACGTCGGCGAAGGCATTCTCATCGCCGGCTGCGATCCCGCGGTCTCCATCCTCGCCCGGCATCTGGAGCGCGGCGGAATCGAGCTGGTGCCCGCGCGATCCAACAGCTCCGACGCTCTCCAGCTCCTTCGCCAGCACAAGGTGCACATCGCCGGCACGCACCTGCCCGATCGGTCGCGCGTGAAACGGCTCTTTCCGCCCGGTTCAATTGCCGTCATTGTCTTTGCCACATGGGAGGAAGGACTCCTGGTGGCCGCCGGGAATCCGCTGGGAATCCGAAGTGCGGCCGACCTCGCCCATTCCGGCGTGCGCCTGGCCAATCGCGAACCGGGTTCCGGCTGCCGATTGTTACTCGACGAAGAGCTGAAGCACACCGGAGTTCGCCCCGCCGGGATTTCCGGTTATGATCGCGATTTTCCTGGCCATTTGCCCGCCGCTCGGCAGGTTAAAGCGGGCCTTGCCGATTGCTGCGTGGCCACGCGCTCCGCCGCGCTGGCTTGCGGTCTCGATTTCGTGCCAATTGCGTCGCGCCGTTACGATCTCGTCCTGCGCACCGAGCACCTCGGCCTCACCGTCGTGGAGAGGATGCTCAATGTCCTCTCCAGCACCCGCTTCCGCCGCGAGCTGGAAACCCTCGCCGGCTACGACACCCGGGAAACCGGCCGAAGGGTGGTGTGATGAAAGGCATCCTCCTTGGCCTCGCCTTTTTTGCCAATCCAGCCGATTGGGAATTGCGTGTAGTCCGCCTTCACTCGGATCCCGACCAGATTCTCAGGAACCTGAGGGATGGAAACCCGCCGATAACAACCGCCGACTGCCATGCACTTGACTTGTGGGAATGCCGACCGGATGATCCGCGGCGAATCAGCGACCTCTCGCTCCGCTGGGTCCATCTGAATGACAAACCGGGGTTTCAGGCAATCCTGGTCGCGAAGGCCGAGGATGAAATGAGCTGGATGGCCTACGTCTTCGACAAGCAGGGTACGTGGACCCTCGTTGGTTCCTTCGAATGCCGCCGTTGTTTCTTTGGTCTTGACGATGACAGTCTGGTCCGGGTTCAGAAGCTGACAATGGATTCGCCCCCAATGCTGCTCGTCCATCGCGATCTGGGCGGAAGCGACGGTTCGGACATCACGACCGAAGCATTCCTTCTGCGTGACGGTAGGCTCCGTCCGGTGTTCCAGCTCGTGAGCTACCAGGACTCCTTGCTCGACCCTGACCTCATCGAGACTCAGCGAGTGCTTTCGACGCAGGATCGCAGGCGCCTCGTCATCCACACGCTCCGGTTCAGCCGGAGCAGGCGGCGAACCCGATACTCCTGCGAGGTGTGGCGCTGGGAGCAGACGAAGGACGCCTTTGTTTCCGTGCCCCAAGAGCGCGTGGACTACTGTGATCCGAAAACGGGCAGGCCCGTACCCGACAAGTCCTTCCCGACCGATCTGCGAGTGTACCCTACCTCGCCCTTAACGCCGCGATGATCTGCCGCTTCGCCGCATTGCGCGCCGGCAGGAAGCCGCCCACCGCGCCGATGAACAGCGCGAATATCATCCCGATCGCCATCACCTGTGCATTCACGTTGAAGTTGAACGTGAAGTGGCTCCACGTCGTGAAACTGCCCACGTCGGTGTTAATGTAATTCAGCGGCAGCGCCAGCACGCATCCCACGGCGCCGCCCATCACTGCCAGAAACACCGACTCCAGCACGAAGCTCGACAAAATTGAGCGTCGCGAGAAGCCCAGCACGCGCAGTGTCCCGATCTCGGCCGACCGCCGCGCCACTGCCGCATACATCGTGTTCATTGCCGCGAACACGCTACCCACCGCCATGATTACCGCCACCAGCATGCCCATGAACTGAATGGGTCGCGCATCCACCATCTGATCGGCATAGTAGCGCTGCTCCGGCTCGGCCAGGACGTTGAACTTCGGGTCCTTCTCCAGAGTCGTTATCAGAGCCTGCGCCTGCCCCGGCTCCGCGCGCAACAGCGTCGAGCTGAGAAAATCGGCGCGGCGGTCGTCGGCGCTGATCTGGTTGAGATCCGTCCAGATTTCCCCGTTGAACACCGATCGTCCTCCATCCATCACCCCCACAATCGTCCAGACTCCGTTAGCCTGGCCGAACCGCAGCTTCTGCCCGATCCGCGCCACCGCGAAGCGGTCGGCCAGCGATTTACCCACCACCACTTCGCGCCGCCCACTCTGAAACCAGCGGCCCTCGGCCAGACGAACCTGGTCGCGCATCTCGAACGCGATCGGCGTCACGCCGCGCACGTTGACGTTCATGTCCTCGCCGCCGGGGCTTGCCAGATTGATGATCGTCACCATTTCCAGCGACGCCAGCGGCTGCCCCGCGGC
>Ga0209415_10020651_pt1 | contig 10219 bp, 14 predicted proteins | sample PeaSoiSIISIP2007_FD_187696 | JGI IMG/M metagenome (GOLD analysis project Ga0209415, IMG submission 187696) | Peat soil microbial communities from Weissenstadt, Germany - SII-SIP-2007 (SPAdes) (version 2) | ecosystem: Environmental > Terrestrial > Soil > Wetlands > Peat | place: Germany...
CAAAGGCCCTGCCTTTGGTGGGGGTCCAGGGGGCAAAGCCCCCTGGCGGGTTTCAGGGCGGAGCCCTGACCTTGCTTTCGTCCCCCGATTGCCCTGGGCGGCGCGCTACTGGTCGTAGCTGACGAGGCTGTCGAACGGGACGTCGAGGCGGGAGCGGCCATGGAGAAACTTCAGCTCGATCAACGCCGCCGCCGCGGGAACCACCGCGCCGACCTTGCGCAGCAGCGCGATGCTGGCCGCCATGGTGCCCCCGGTGGCCAGCAGGTCGTCCACCACCACCACGCGCTGGCCCGGCGTCACCGCGTCGGTCTGGATCTCGATGTGGTCCGCGCCGTATTCCAGCCCGTATTCCAGCCCGACCGTATAGCCCGGCAGCTTGCCGCGCTTGCGCAGCATGACGAAGCCGCAGCCGAGTTTCAGGGCTAGCGGCGCGGCGATCAGGAAGCCGCGGCTCTCGACGCCGGCCAGCAGCTCCGGGTGATGCGCGCGCACCGCCTTGGCCATGCGGCCCATCGCCACCTGCCAGGCATCGGCGTCGCGCAGCAGCGTGGAGATGTCGTAGAAGTAGATGCCGGGCTTGGGAAAGTCGGGAATGCCCCGGATGTGGTCCTTCAGGTCCATGAGTGTTCGACTTTCCTGGCCGTCGCGTGGTTCGTCCCGCCGATGTATCGCGTCGGCCCCGCTCTGGGTAGTCGTTCCCGGGTGTCGTTCACCCGATGGCCCCGGGGACTGCCCTGGGGGAGTTGCTCCATCGCACCGGTCGTGGGCAGACTGTTGCGCCACCCGCGTGGAGGACAACATGGGCGAGACGGAGCTGCGCAACGCCGATATCGACACGGCGCTGGCCGAGACCAAGGAGGCTTATGTCGCGCGCAACGCCCGGAGCCTCGCCCGCTATGTCGAGGCGACCGCGGTCATGCCCGGCGGCAACACCCGCACCGTGCTGTTCTACGCGCCGTTCCCGCTCGGCATGGCGCGCGGCGAGGGCTGCCGGTTGTGGGACCTGGACGGCGCCGAATACGTCGACTTTCTGGGCGAATATACCGCGGGCATCTACGGCCACTCGCATCCGGTGATCCGCGCCGCGGTCGACCGGGCGCTGGACGGCGGCATCAACCTCGGCGCGCACAACCTGCTGGAGGCGCGCTTCGCCCGTGCCGTGTGCGAGCGTTTCGGGTTGGAAAGGGTGCGCTTCACCAACTCCGGCACCGAGGCGAACCTGATGGCGATCAGCCTGGCCCGGGTGTTCGCGCGCCGGCCCAAGGTGATGGTGATGGAGGGCGGCTACCACGGCGCGGTGTTCACCTTCGCCGCCGGCGGCAGCCCGATCAACGCGCCGTTCGATTTCGTGCTGGCGCCATACAACGACATCGAGGCGACGGTGGCGTTGATCGACCGGCACGCGGCGGACCTGGCGGCGGTGATCCTGGAGCCGATGATGGGCGGCGGCGGCTGCATCCAGGCCGAGCCGGCGTTCCTGCACGCGTTGCGCGCGGCGACCGAGCGGGTGGGGGCGCTGCTGATCCTGGACGAGGTGATGACCTCGCGCCTGGCGCCGGGCGGGCTGCAGTCGGTGCACGGGGTGAAGCCGGACCTGACCACGTTCGGCAAATATATCGGCGGCGGCATGTCGTTCGGCGCGTTCGGCGGGCGGGCCGACATCATCGACATGTTCGATCCGCGGCGGCCCAACGCGCTGCCGCACGCCGGGACGTTCAACAACAACGTGCTGACCATGTCGGCCGGGCTGGCCGGGCTGACCGAGGTCTACACGCCAACCGCCGCGCAGGCGCTGAACGCGCGGGGGGATGCGCTGCGCGAGCGGCTGAACGCGCTGTGCCGCGCGGCGGATGCGCCGATGCAGTTCACCGGGCGTGGGTCGATGATGGCGGTGCACATGATGCGGGGGCCGGTCCGCTCGCCGGCGGATGCCGCCAAGGGGGATGCGAAGCTGAAGGAGCTGTTCTTCTTCGACATGCTGGCGACGGGGATCTGGCTGGCGAAGCGCGGGATGATGACGCTGTCGCTGCCGATCGGGGACGCCGAGTGCGACAAGCTGGCGGGGGCGGTGGAGGAGTTCTTGGCGTCGCGGCGGTCGTTGCTGGCGGCGGCGGGGTGAGGCGTATCCGGCGGCGCGAGCCCGGCGCTGCCGCTTCGGCAAGCAAGGCAGTTTTTTAACACGAAGAAGCAGGGAGGACGTGGGAGAGCACGGAGATCCGTGCGGCATCAGCCGCCGTGCGTCGCGACGAACACCGCCCCGTTATTCAGGCGCGCCGCTGAACAGTTGCGGTTGGAATCCGATGAACGTGCTGCGAATGACCTCCACGTCGCCGAGTTCGGCCGCGGCGTCCATGACTGCACGGGTTCATCGTCCATTTACCAGGCACCTCCAGAATGGCTGATCGTTGGCCGCCCCGCATCAGGGGACTTGATCATGAGTAGCACTTATGTTACCCGCGGAGCCGCTGATATTGGAGTACTACGTCAGCGAGGATGGCGACAGCCCTTTCGAGCGCTGGTACGAAGATCTCGACCGAGCTGCCGCGGCCAAAGTGAGGCAGGCGCTTTCGCGGCTATCGAGGGGCAACCTCTCCAACGTCAAGGCAGTTGGCGAAGGCATTCTGGAGTATCGGATCAACTGGGGACCAGGCTATCGGATGTATTTCGGGCTGATTGGGGCGAGGCTGGTGGTCCTGCTGGTAGGGGGCACAAAGCAGCGGCAGCAGCGTGATATCGCGGCGGCCAAGGAATTTTGGGCCGGCCACAAGCGGGGCCGGGAAGAAGGCGGGGTACGGCGGCTATGGCATTGACGCGAAGCTTTGAGGAGCTGGTGCAGCGGCGAGTCGCCAAAGATCCGGAATTTGGCAGGGAGCTGCTGTGCGCCGGTATCGAGTCGATGCTGAACGGCGAACTCGATGTCGGGAAAGACCTTTTGCGCGACTGCATCAAGGGTACGGTTGGGTTCGAGAGACTTGGGACGGAAATCGGGACACAGCCGAAGAGCCTGATCCGCATGTTCGGCCCCCGCGGCAATCCGCAGGCGCGCAATTTGTTCACCGTCATTGAGTATCTCTTGAAGCATTCCGGGGTCGAGCTGGAGGTGGTGAGCCGGGCGAGACGCTCCGGCTCGGGAAAGCGGCGCCGGCCTATGTCCGGCCGGCGGGAGAAGCCGTCACCAGCCAAGCTGCCGTTGCGCCAGGCGGTATGACGGCGGGCCCGCCCTGGATGCCGCGTCCCGCGACCTCGGTCTGATCCAGCATTTCGCCTGCGGCGCGGTGCGCGCTATAATCCGGTCTTAACCGCAACACGCATCGGCACGGCAAGGCGGAGATGGAATGGCTCAGGGTCTTTTTGCTGATCGCGCCGCATTGGCCGCGCTCTGCCGCAAGCACCATATAACCAGGCTGTCGCTGTTCGGCTCGGTGCTGAAAGGGACGGCCGGGCAGGACAGCGATATCGACCTGCTGGTGGAGTTCGAGGCCGGGTGGAAACCGGGGCTGCTGGGGTTGGCGGGGATCGAGATCGAGCTCTCGTCGCTGCTTGGCGGGCGGCGCATCGATCTGCGCACGGCGCAAGACCTTAGCCCGCACTTCCGCGGCGAGGTGGTCCGTAGCGCCGAAATCCAATATGCGGCCTGACGATCGGAGTCCGCGTGCTGCACATGATCGAGGCCGCGGAGACTGTCGGGGCGTTTGTCGCGGCCCGCCACCGCGCCGACCTGGACACCGGCCGGATGCTGCTGTTCGCCCTGGTCCGTGCGGTCGAAATCATCGGCGAGGCGGCGTCCAGGCTGTCGGCGGAGGCCCGCGCCGCTGCCCCTGCCGTGCCATGGGTCCAGATCACCGGCATGCGCAATCGGTTGATCCATGCTTACTTTGACATCGACCATGATGTGGCAATTCTATACTTAACAAGCCTAAAGCTTGTTGACCCCAAGATTTAGTTTGCCACATCTGCGGCATGGATGCGTTTGTCACCGAGGCTCCCCCTTTGTGCTCGTCAGGACGCGGCGTTGCCGCGCTGACGCCAAGCCAGTTCGCAAAGTTCAAAGAACTCTTTTTTGTCGAGGCCCCCGAAGTTTTTGAAATAATCAGCATGGATGCTGTCGTACGAGCCATCCTCCGTTATCCAGTCGGGTCGGTGCAGCGCAAGCCAATGCCCAAACGCAAACTCCTCGGCGCCGCCCGCAACGCCCATGCGACGTAAGCCCATGACCGAAAACATGATCAGCGGTTCGTTGATCCCGGGCCAAAAGGTCAGTTCCGCATCAGCGTCTCGCTGTGCGTGCTTAAAAAAGGTGGCGGCCACCTCTTATGTCGCGCTCAAGGGCCGCCTCGCGTTGCTGCTGTCTTTCCGCCGTTTCCGCAGCTATCTCGCGCGTATGCTCATCAAAGGACATAACCTGCTTCGCTCCTTGGTCTGATTGGCATCAACCAGGATAGCGAATCGGCCGGGGTGGATGCGAGTTCGCCCCGGCCGCGCTACAATGCCCGCATGGCACCCAAACCAGCCCAACCTCTCCCCAAGCTACCCGACCCGGACCCCGAGACATGGGCGCGGTTCGAGGCTGCCGTGCGGCAGGTAGCCATGGCAGGTCCCCAGCACCGGCAACCCCAATCCGATCGCCCAGGCGGGTTTTGCCCGCGCTGCCGAGACCACTCCATATGCGTTCATTTGCGTTCATCTGCGGCTGAAATACTTGCTTCCTTTCGGAAGCTGACAGCCCGCCGAGGGTGACCTCCCTGTCCCGTTGGCATGGGTCGCCAACGCGGCCCACCGGCGATTTACCTGGCGTCGGTGGGCAATCTCCTGTAATGCTTCTAACTATCTCATAGCCGGTCAGGATTGCCGATGCAAGCCATTTCAGTCGCCGCCCCCTTCACCCCCCCCCCCCGACGCCGTTGCGGCGCGGCCGAAGCTGCCGGCAGGCGTCGCGGCTGCAAAAATGGGACGGACTCCCGCGCAACAGAAAGCGGCGGGGGTTTGACGGCGCGGATGGCGGGTTGGGGCCTGACCACGGGCGGCGGGCGCGGAACGCGAAAATTCGGACAAGACCCATGCAACGTAATTTGGCGGGGTCTGATGGCGCGGATGCAGGGCCGGGGCCTGGCCATGGGCGGGAGGCGCGAATCGCGACCTCCCGACACAAACCTATGAACCGTGGCGCGGTGAGGTTCGGCGGTGCCGACGCCGGGCTGCGGCCTGACCACGAGCGGAGGGCGCGGAACGGGAAAATTCGGACAGGACCCATGCAACGTAATTTGGCGGGGTCTGATGGCGCGGATGCAGGGCCGGGGCTTGGCCATGGGCGGGAGGCGCGAATCGCGACCTCCCGACACAAACCTATGAACCGTAGCACGGCGGGGTTCGGCGGCGTGGGTGCCGGGCTGGGGCCTGACCGCGGGCGGAGGGCGCGGAACGCGAAAATTCGGACAGGACCTATGCAACATCATTTGGCGGGGTCTGATGGCGCGGACGCCGGGCCGGGGCCTGACCACGGGCGGGAGGCGCGAATCGCGACCTCCCGACACAAACCTATGAACCGTGGCACGGTGGGGTTCGGCGGCGTGGGTGCCGGGCTGGGGCCTGACCGCGGGCGGAGAGCGCGGAACGCGAAAATTCGGACAAGACCCATGCAACATCATTTGGCGGGGTCTGATGGCGCGGATGCCGGGCCGAGGCCTGGCCATGGGCGGGAGGCGTGGAACGCGACCTCCCGACACAAACCTATGAACCGTGGCGCGGTGAGGTTCGGCGGCGCGGATGCTCGGCTGGGGCCTGACCACGGGCGGAGGGCGCGGAACGCGAAAATTCGGACAGGACCCATGCAACGTAATCTGGCGGGGTCTGATGGCGCGGATGCCGGGCCGGGGCTGGGCGGCGGGCGAAAGGTCCGAATCGCGAAATCCGGCAACGACCCTATGCAAGGGCGGGTGGCGGGTTTGGCAGCGTGGTGCGGTGGGCAGCACCCTCACCCTCGGCGCTTCGCGCCTCGACCTCTCCCGCGAAGCGCGGGAGAGGTGAAGGTGGGCCGTCCCGCAGCGCCTGCCGCCCGCTACACCGGCAGCCGGATCCGCGCCCGCAATCCCCCCAGCGGACTCTCCTCCAGCACGATGTCCCCGCCATGCGCGCGGACGATGTCGCGCGCGATCGTCAGCCCCAGCCCGGTGCCGCCGCTGGCGCCGCTCTCGAACGGACGGAACACGCTCTCGCGCTGCTCGGGCGGGATGCCGGGGCCGTCGTCGTCGACGGTGACCTGCACGCCGCGCTGCCCCTGCGGCCCCGCCGCCAGCACCACGTGCCGCGCGTGCCGCCGCGCATTGTCCACCAGGTTGGTGATCGCGCGCCGCGCGGCATCGACGCGCAACGGCAGCATCAGTTCCGCCGGCACGTCCAGCGCGATGTCGGCCCCGCCGCGGCGCGCCCGCGCGGCCACGTCCTCCAGCAGCGCGGACAGGTCGACCGGCTCGGCCTGCTCGGTGCCCTCGCCGCGGGCGAAGGCGAGGTAGGCGCCGATCATGCGCTCCATCTCGGCAACGTCGGCGGTCATCTCGGCGATGTCCTCGCGCAGGTCGTCACGCGCCGGCAGCATCGCCAGCGCCAGGCGCAGCCGCGTCAGCGGCGTGCGCAGGTCGTGCGACACGCCGGCCAGCATCTCCGTGCGCTGCACCAGGAAGCGGCGAATTCGTTCCTGCATGCGATTGAACGCGGCGGCCGCGCGGCGGACCTCCAGCGCGCCCTCGGGCTTGATCATGTCGGCATCGCGGCCCATGCCGAAGGCCTCGGCCGCCGCGGCCAGGCGGCGGATGGCGCGCACCTGGTTGCGCATGAACAGCGCGGCGATCGCGAACACCAGCGCCGCGATGCCGACCACCCACAGCATGAACAGGTAGAAGGTCATCGTGTACAGCCGCTTGCGCGGCGCGCGCACCTCCAGCACCCCGTCCTGCGTCTGGATCTGCACCAGCACGGAGGTGGCGTCCGAGGTCCAGTCCATGACGAACGGCAGATGCAGGGTCTGGTCGAGCGCGGCCCGCAGGTCGTCGTCCATCGGGCCGAACACGTTGGCCGACTTCCTGGGGACCAGCCTGGCGGCCGGAGCGAGCCTGATGTCGAGACTGAACCGGGTGCGCGCCAGATCGAGGATCCACGCGGTGTTCTCCGCCCCGGGAAAGCGGCGCATCAGATCGATGGTGAAACCAAGCTCGTCGGCGACCGAGCCCGCCAGGCGGCGCGAGACGACGTCGATATGATCGCCGTAGAATACCTGCAGCGCGACCCCTTCCAGGATCAGCAGCGGCAGCAGGATCATCAGCAGGCTGCGCCCCAGCAGCGAGCGCGGCAGCAGCCGTTTGACAATGCCGCGCAAGCCGCGCGATGCGCCGAGGGAGGGCAGCCGCGCGGCCGCCCTGGTCGGCGCGGCCGATGGGCGCTGTCCGTCGATGCCGCCGTCGGCGTTCACGCGCTAGACCCCCGGTTTCAGCACGTAGCCGCGGCCGCGCACGGTGTGCAGGAACCGGGGCTCGCGCGGGTCCGCCTCGATCTTGCGGCGCAACCGTGTCACCTGCACATCGATCGCGCGTTCGCCGGCATCGTCCATGTCGAGCGCGGCGGCGATGTCGTCGCGCGACAGCACCTCGTTCGGCTTGCCGGCGAGCGCGGTCAGCAGCGCCGCCTCGCCGCCGGTCAGGCGCAGCACCCCGGCCGGCCCGCTCAGCTCGCCGCGCGCCACGTCGAAGCTCAGCGCGCCCAGCGGCACCGGCCCAGCCGACACCGCCAGGGCGACCGGCGGCGGCGCGGCACGGCGCAGCAGCGCGCGAATGCGCAGCACCAGCTCGAGCGGCTCGAACGGCTTGCCGAGGTAGTCGTCGGCGCCCGCCTCGAACCCGGCGATGCGGTCTTCCGGCGCACCGCGGGCGGTCAGCAACAGGACCGGCACGGTGTTGCCCAGCTCGGTGCGCAGCGACGCGGTGAAGGCCAGGCCGCCCTCGCCGGGCATCATCACGTCCAACACCATCAGGTCCGGATGCACGAAACGCAGCTTGTCGCGGGCGTCGGCGGCGTCGGCGGCGGTGGTGACGCGAAACCCCTGATCCGCCAGATAACGCGACAACAGGCTACGCAACCGCGCGTCGTCGTCCACCACCAGGATGTGCGCTTCGTCGGACATTTGCGGAGTCTAGCCGATTTTCCGGGTCGCGGCACCGGTCGCATCAGGCACTGTCGTATCAGCCACTGGTGCATCAACCACCGGTCGCATCGGGCGCCGGCCGCGTCAGGCGGAGCGGGCCCGTGGCGCACGGTCCGCGCGATCGGGGCCGTCGAGATAGGCGCGCGCCGTCTCGTCCATGATCCCACGCATCACCTTGCGGAAGCCGTCCACCGCGGCGGCGCCCGCCGCGCGATAGGCAACGGCGAGGCGCTCGCGCTGGCGCTCATACAGCTTGCGTTCCAGCGCCAGGCCGGCCGGCGTGAGCGTCAGCAGCCGCTGGCGCCGGTCGGCGCGGCCTGGCGCCTGGGCGACGTAGCCCTGCTCCAGCAGCACCGACAGCACCCGCGACAGGCTCTGCTTGGTGATGCGCAGGATGCCGAGCAGGTCCGACACGGTGATGCCCGGGCTGCGGCCGACGAAATGCAGCACGCGGTGGTGCGCGCGGCCGAAGCCCAGCTCCTCCAGCACCACGTCGGCGGCGTTGGTGAAGTCGCGATAGGCGAAGAACAGCAGGTCCTGGGCTTGCCGCATCTCCTGCTCGCGCAAGAACAGCAGGGTGCTGCCGGCGCCGGGCTCATGGGGTCCAAGCTGTTCGGACATGGCTGGCATTCCCTCTCAACTTAGGACAGTATTATTGACGTATTTCGTCGCTCATTATACGGTCCGCGCATCCACGGCAACAATCTTGCGGGGGAACGCGAAGATGGCACTGGTTCCTTTCGGCGCCCAGCCTTTCGACGACCGCGATGGCTGGATCTGGTGGGACGGCGCGCTGGTGGCGTGGCGCGACGCCAAGCTTCACGTATTGTCGCACGGGCTGCACTACGCCAGCGCGGTGTTCGAGGGCGAGCGTTGCTACGGCGGCAACATTTTTCGCCTGCGCGATCACACCGACCGGCTGATCAACTCCGGGCGCATCCTGGGGTTCGAGATCCCCTACACCGCGGACCAGATCGACGCCGCCTGCACTGCGGTGCTGGCCGCCAACAACCCGACCGCCGGCTATGTGCGCCCGATCGCCTGGCGCGGCAGCGAGATGCTGGCGGTGGCGGCGCAGCAGACCAGCATCCACCTGGCGATCGCCGCCTGGCCGTGGCCGAGTTATTTCGGTGCCGAGCGGATGGCCGGCATTCGGCTGGGAATGGGCGCCTGGAAGCGGCCCTCGCCGGAGACCGCGCCGACCATGGCGAAGGCGACCGGCCTCTACATGATTGGCACGATGTCGAAACACAAGGCGGAGGCCGAGGGCTACAACGACGCGCTGCTGCTGGACTGGCGCGGCCGCGTGTCGGAGGCGACCGGGGCCAACATCTTCCTGGTGATCGACGGCGACCTGCACACGCCGACGCCGGATTGTTTCCTGGATGGCATCACCCGGCGCTCCGTCATGGCGCTGGCGCGGCGCAGCCAGATGAAGGTCATCGAGCGGCCGATCGAGGCCGACGAGCTGGGAAGCGCGACCGAGGTGTTCCTCGCCGGCACGGCGGCCGAGGTGTGCGCCGTGCGCGAGATCGCCGGGCACAGCTACACGCCGGGGCGGATCACCGAGACGCTGTGCGCGGCTACGATGCGCTGGTGCAGCGCGCGCCGGACGAGGTGGCGCGCATCGTCGCGTAGGGTGTCGCACGGCGCGGCGGTTGGCCGTAACCAAGCCACAGCGACGCACGGTGTCGCCATGCCACTGCGGTGTCGGGCAACCGCTGCGCGAAGCGCCATTGTCCTGCCTTCTCGGAGCCTGCCCCCGGGCGCTTGACCCGGGGGATCTCTGCGTCCTCTGCGATCTCTGCGTTAATACTTCCTTATACGGAACGATAACATATCCGGCCGCCTGAACCCACGCCCCGCTGGCCAAGGCGGAACGCTCGTGCGGTTGGCTCTACCGCGTTAACGCAGAGATCGCAGAGGGCGCAGAGATCGCAGAGAAGGCGGGTCTGGGCTCTCCATTTAACCGGAGTTGAGCGTAGACTCCTGTCATGGCCCGTCCCTATCCCCGTGCAGGCGCCCAGT
>Ga0209415_10020652_pt1 | contig 10219 bp, 4 predicted proteins | sample PeaSoiSIISIP2007_FD_187696 | JGI IMG/M metagenome (GOLD analysis project Ga0209415, IMG submission 187696) | Peat soil microbial communities from Weissenstadt, Germany - SII-SIP-2007 (SPAdes) (version 2) | ecosystem: Environmental > Terrestrial > Soil > Wetlands > Peat | place: Germany...
CGAACGACTCGCCGGGATATGGAATTCCCCACTCGCCAGTCTTCTTGCTGATAATCAGTGTCCAGCTCTCCGGGTTTGGCACCACGAACAGAGTGTAATTGCCCGCCGGGACATCTTTTCCTCCCACAATAGTGTCCGTGTCGGTGACGAAGGTGGTTGCTTCATTCGCCCCTGCGCGCCACACTTTTCCGTCGGGATTGAGACCGTCGGGGCCATGAATCTTGCGGCCCTTCACGCGCGGGCTGGAATAATCCACGTTTATGGATTTGCGGTCAGGAAATGCGAATTGCGCCGAAGCGGGCGGACTAGGACGCTTGCTCTTGTCCTGCTGGCTGTGGACAGCAGTCGCCCAAACGGCCACGCTCAAAGCTAAACCCAACACGGCAATCAGCCGTTTCCATTTCCGCCCACGCGGCGTGGATTCAGCCGAAGCAAAATTGTTACGTATGCTGCCGGAAATGCAACCGGCCACTTGCTCGTCCAACTGTGTTCTGGACATCTTTCTGATTTCCTTCATGTTCATGAATGGATTTCCTCATCCACTGACAGCAGAAACGATTGGCATCGGTCCGCATTCTTATCGAACGCTAATGGAGCCAATAGAATGCGGGGAGTCAATCGTTCACATCAGCGTCCTTACGCATTAGGCGCGTCCTGCGGTGTTTTTGTAAAGGCCACCCCCCAATGATTTTGAACTCGGTGGTTGGCAGTTCCTTACCGAGGGACCGCGCCTTGGAGAATTGGACGCGTTGCCTTTTGGTCCAGAATCCAAATCCAGGCTCGGACGAGCGGTTAAGTCGCGAGGAAGACTTTCAGGATTGACGAGATGATTGAGCGTCACACAACATGGATCGTGCCAATCGATTCCGCTTCATCGGCTAGATAGCCCGCGCCGAACGACAATACGCGACGAGTACAATTGAAATGCGCCGTTCCGGACATCTTCCCAGACTGCGTGAAAACTGCCGTAGGGACCCGCGCTGGACACTTTGGGCTTGTACTTACTGTACTACTGGCGATAGTTTAGCGGCGAATCCCATCGAATCGGGGGGCAAAGATGAGCCGCGATAAGTGGTCACAGAAAAATCCAAGCAGCGGAATAATCCTTTCCATATTGATCGCGATGTTTGGCCTGCTTTGGCCTGCGCCCGGCGTCGCCCAAGGACGCCGCGGTGGCCGCGGGGAAGACGATACGGAAGGTGGCGCAAACGGGCTTGGCGCGCTGCATTTCCGTGCGCTGGGGCCGGAGGGAAATCGCGTCGCGTCCATTATCGGTGAGCCGGGAAATCCCCATGTGGTCTATATCGGCGCCGCGGACGGCGGCATTTGGAAAACCTCAGACGCCGGCACGACCTGGACGCCGCTCTTCGACCGCGAAAACGTATCCGCGGTGGGAGCGTTGGCGATGGCGCCCTCGGCCCACGATGTGATCTGGGCAGGCACGGGCGAGCCGTGGCTGATCCGTCCTTATTACACGATGGGTGATGGAGTTTACAAATCGACCGACGCGGGTCGGAGCTGGCAGCACATGGGGCTCGACCAAAGCGGGCACATCGCGCGCATCCTGGTGGACCCGCACGATGAAAATATTGTTTTCGTTTGCGCGATTGGCGAGGCGTTTCGACCGCAGCACGACCGCGGAATCTTTCGCACGAGCGATGGAGGGAAGACCTGGCAGCAGGTTCTCTACGTCAACGACGACACGGGTTGTTCTGAAATGGCGATGGATCCGGGCGATTCGAACACGATTTACGCCGGGATGTGGCAAGTGGAAATTCATCGCTGGAATTTGAATAGCGGCGGAACTGGCGGCGGGGTCTACGTGAGCCGCGACGGGGGAAACATTTGGAATAAAGTCAGTGGCCGCGGGCTGCCCGCCGCCAACCATCCACTCGGTAAGGTAGCGGTGGCCGTTGCGGCCAGTAATCCGAGTCGCGTTTACGCTCTGCTGCAGGACACCACCCCGGGACTGTATCGATCCGATGATCGCGGGCGCACGTGGACGCTCGTAAACCAGACCCACGTGACTACGGAGCGCTCGTCCTACTACACGCGGTTTGCGGTTTCGCCCGACGATGAGAACCTGCTCTATTTTCTTTCGGTGGCATTCAGCATGTCGCGCGACGGCGGCAACACCGTGTTTCAACCCGGTGGGGTTGGAGGTGGTGGTGGCGGTCGCGGGGAGACCGCGAGCGGTCCGCCCCCGGCAACAGGCCTTGAGTCGGCGGGCGGCGACAATCACGATATCTGGATCGATCCCACGAATGCGAACCGCGTGCTGGTGGCGAATGACGCGGGAGTGAGCATCAGCAACAACCGCGGCGCGACATATCAGCGGTTCCTGCTGCCGATTTCACAGACCTATCACGTAACCGCGGACAACGAGATTCCCTACAATGTGATGGGCAACATCCAGGACAAGTCATCGTTTCGCGGTCCGAGCCGCACTCTTTCCGGAGGCGGAGGAGGTGGCGGGGGGCGCGGCGGGATTTCCCTGGGTTATTGGACCGGCACTGGGGGATGCGAGGACGGATTTGCGACGCCCGATCCCGTGGATTCGAACATAGTATGGTCCGGTTGCGACAATGGCCGCATTTCGCGCATCGATTTTCGAAACGGCATGGCGCGCGATGTATCGGCATGGCCAATCACCAGCTACGGCTGGGCGCCTGCAAACATGAAATATCGCTGGGATTGGGTGACGCCCATCGCGATCTCGCCCCAAGACCACAACCGCGTATACGTCGGCGCTCAGGTGTTGTTCATGACCACCGACGGCGGCCAGTCTTGGAAGGTGATCAGCCCCGACCTCACGGCAGACAATAAGGACCACGAGCAGAACTCGGGCGGCATCACTTCGGACAACCTCGTGACGTTTGACGGCGCCACAATTTATTCCATCGCCGAATCGCCCGTGAAAGCGGGCGTAATCTGGACGGGCAGCGACGACGGCCAGGTGAACGTGACGCAGGATGGCGGCGGGCGTTGGACAAACGTCACCAAAAACATTCCGGATCTCCCCGCCTGGGGTACGGTGTGGAACGTCGAGCCTTCCCATTTCGATGCGGGGACGGCCTACGTGACCGTGAATTTGCAGCACGTGGGAAATTACGAAGCGCGGGCGTACAAGACGACAGACTACGGCGCAAGTTGGAAGCTGATTACCGCGAGCGTGCCGAAAGGAATGAACAGCAGCGCGCATATCATTATCGAAGATCCCGTGCGCAAACGCATGTTGTTCCTTGGTACGGACAATGCACTCTACGTGACGTGGGACGACGGCGATCATTGGACCCGCTTGCGGAACAACTTGCCGCCCGCCCCGGTGTACTGGCTGCAAGTGCAGCCGAAATTTAACGACCTGGTGATTGCGACGCACGGCCGCGGCGTGTGGATCCTCGACGACGTCTCTCCGCTCCGCGAATGGGAAAGCGCACAGGCGAAGGACTTCGAGTTGTTCAAGCCGCAGCCGGCGTACCGCTTCAGGCACACCGACGACGGACGCGAGTCCGATGTCGGTGGACACGTGAGCGGAGAAAATCCACCCTATGGCGCGGACATCAACTTCTGGCTGAAGGCTCCTGCGCGCGGAGTGGAGGTCACCTTTACGGGCGCGAACAACGAAACGATCCGCACGTTGAAGATGGAAGGTCAAGCGGGACTGAATCGCGTGTGGTGGGATTTGCGGTACGAGCCGGGCTCACCCGTGCGGATGCAGACCACGCCGTTCGATGCGCCGTGGGCGGAACCGCACCACAATTACGCCGCGTACGGCACAAGGATTCCGCCGGCGGGGCCGATTGTGCCGCCGGGGGACTACACCGTGCACGTGAAGGCGGGCGAGCACGAGGAGACCGCGCAACTTACAGTGCTGCCCGATCCTCACTCGGCGGGCACCGAGCGATCAATCCGCGCGCAAGTGCAATTTGCCCGCGAAGTGCTGGCTGAGGAGAACCAGGCTGCAGACATGATCAATCACCTGGAATGGACGCGGCGGCAAATCGAGGACCTCGAAACCGTGCTCAATGCGGATGCGCAGAAACATGCAACCGCGATACAGGCTGCCAAGGATTTCGAGGTCACGGTCGTAGCGCTTGAAGGTAGACTGATCGACATCCACAACACCGGCCGCAGCGAGGATGCATTCCGCAATCCCGTGCAGCTCTACGAGCGGATCAGTTGGATGGTGGGGCCGATGGTCGGCACGCCGGGAAGTGGAAGCGGCGGCGGCGATCTTGCGCCCACGGCGCAACAAATCGCAGTGAACGATGAGTTCAAGCAACAACTTGTGCAAATTCAGGCGGAGTTCAAACAACTCGTCGAGAACGGGACGCCTGCGTTCAACACGATGTTGAGGCAGAATCATGTGACCGCCTCGATTGAACCGTGAGAAGGACAGTGCAACGCTTCTTGAATCCCGGGGGATTGGAACAAACGGTGGTGGGGTTGGGAAGAGTCGAACTCCCGACCAGCGGTTTATGAGTTCGAATCTTAGCACTATTCGTAAGTGCTCGATTGCGTGCCAGTTGAAGGTCAGCCGTTCAGGCCTACGATGAGTTGGCACGGAACAAGTGGGCGCGGAGATTCATGTCGAGCACTTCTCAAAGGAGACTCCGACCAGGTGTGTTTTAGTCCAACGGCCGATCCAACTGGAAGCCTTGGAATCGCAAGACACCAAGTCCTTGGTGAAGGATCGGTGATTTACTGCAGCCTTTGTTTACCGCGACTCCACCATTTCCGGAACATCCAGACGGATTTCAGAAAGCTCAGAGATCAGATCCGCGGCCCAGCGATAGACATTGTGTTCTTTCACTGTTTGCCGCATTCGCCTCATCCGCGCCCGCTGTTCTTCTGGAGGCATTTCCAAAGCGCGGCGGATTGCCTCCGCCAATTGTTCGGTGTCGTAAGGATTGACGGACAAAGCGTCCCGCAGCTCCAGGGATGCGCCAGTAAATTGGCTTAGGATCAAAACGCCGCCTTCGTCTTCGCGCTCGGCGACAAATTCCTTCGCCACAAGGTTCATGCCGTCGTGCAATGAAGTGACCAGGCACAAGTCCGCCACCTTGTAATAGGGCGCGATTTCCTTGTGACTGTGGTGCCGATTCAGGAGCACAATCGGTTTCCAATCATTGTCTTGGAATCGATCATTCACCCGCTGGGCCTCCCGTTCGACTTCAGCATTGAAGTCCTGATACCGCTTGATCGTTGTTCGGCTTGGTGCGCCCAATTGAACAAAGGTGAACCGCTTGCAATATTGAGGAAACAGATCAAGGAACCGCTCGATGCCCCGAAAACGTTCGAGAATGCCCTTCGTGTAATCCAGACGGTCCACACCGACGCCTAGAAATGCCGTTTCCGGGCCCAGCCCCTTCAAGATGTCCTGCCGGTCCCGGGCTGGCGGGAAGAGATTAATTGATTCACCTGATGATTCCGGAAAAGCGACACTAATTGGGTGCGGGCGGACTGCCGTGAAGTGGTTGTTCCGATTCACCCCTAATTGGTCCCATTCAATGCGAGACTCGATCGCATTGTCCACTGTATTCAGGAAATTGTTGCAATGCGCTTGGATGTGAAAGCTGACCAAATCGGCGCCGAGCAATCCATCAAGCAATTCCTTTTGCCATGGACATATCCCGAAGGCTTCAGGGTTCGGCCAAGGGACGTGCCAGATAATTGCAACTCGAGCGCCAGGACACGCATTCTTGATTAGTTGTGGCAAAAGCGCAAAGTGATAATCCTGAATCAGGACAAAAGGTTCCTCCGCTTCGCCTATCTCTTGCAACACTGCCTGTGCAAATTTCATGTTGACGGTGCGGTAGTGTTCCCAATCGCCTGCTCGAAAAAGCGGCCTGGTGTGGGCTATGTGGCAGAGCGGCCATAGACCTTCGTTGGCGAATCCGTAGTAATAACCGTTTTCTTCCTCTGGGGAAAGCCAAACGCGGCGCATTTTATAGAGTGGGTGTCCTGGCGGGACAGGCAGCCGATCATGTGAGTCGACCGTTTCGCGGTCCGCGTTGGCCGACCCATGCGCGACCCAAGTGCCATTGCATGCGCAGAGTATCGGTTCGAGGGCCGTCACCAAACCGCTGGCGGGAACTTGAACTTCAATCTCTTTGCCCCGGCGGACGTGCTGATACGGCTCTCGGTTTGAAACCACGAACAATGGATTGTTCTGAAGCCGCCGTCGGATGCCGGCGCGCAGACGGTCCGGCGTCCACAACGAATCGGCGGCGTCACGCAAACGAGCCTCTTCTTTGGCGGCACCGCGCGCCTGCGCCAAACTCTGGGCAAGCGACACGGCTTCGGTGGCAAGTGGCAGCAACAATTCTCCCGCGGGTTCGCCCGGCAACTGACCGATCTGCCCCGCGCGCAGGTTTCTCATCCAGACTGAGATTTGCTTGATCGGTTGGACTATGGTCCAACGGATAATGAGCAAAGCGAGCAGGACGACGAGAATGACTTGCACAACTACGTGCCAGAATGCGTTGCGCCAGATTAACCAGCTTTGGGAGTCGATAAAGCTCGCATCATGGAAAGTAGCCAACACGCCAGAAATTGAATGGCCACTGTGCAGTGGAACTAGGTAAAGGTAGGCCGCGACCCCCTTAAATCTTGTAACGCTTCCGATGCCGTGATCCTCATTTTCACATTGCAGGATCAGATCAGGGGAGACTTTCCCGTCGTTGCGTAAATTGGCGCTGACGACCACCGGATGATTTTCTTTTTCATATATGGCAATCCCCAATAGGTGCTCTCGATTGCTGAAGCGGTCAACGATTTGCTGGAGACGAGAATGCGAGGCATGTTGGAGAACCGGCTCGACTGCTTCCTGGAGACTGTCTGCGAGCGTTTCTGCCCGATGTACCAAATCCGAACTTAAGCGGTCTTTTTCAGCCCGCACCAGCGAGCGTGACACTGCAATTGTCGCGGCGCTGATGGTTACGACGAGGGATAGAATCAACCGCAAACTCAGTTTCATTTTTTCCTCGCCAATTTATCCCTGTCTTGCACACGCAACTCGACTCAGCATGTTGAGGAAGTATCGGAAAAGTCTGACGGCAAGAGTCGGTACGGCGAGTTTCTATTTTGAGTACAATCCTCAGCATCAATTCGATCCGGTTGCTTTGGCGTTGCACACAATATTGACTGAGTCAGTGGGACCGCGCGGCGGAGCAAATCCTGAGACTCGGTCTGCACATCGTCAATGTGAGGACTTTGCATTTCGAGCACGAACATTTCAGTGTCAAGAGCGGCCGAGAGGAAGAAACGAGATGCCAAGGACCACCTATGAGCGTCGGCTCTTAATCCCCTCTCTTCGACCAGCATCATCCACGGTAGCGAATCCGCTCACTATCCCATTGGAACCGTATTTGAACGCGGAAGTTCCTGTAGCGAAAAGAGGTTTAGATGCGCATCCCGGATTCAGCTTAGTCCTGACAATGAGGAGACATGATAAAGGCTGGAATTCGCCGATAACATCAATACCGGAAACTGAGCGTGAGCCCAATTCTATTTGGTTTCGAGGACAGCCCTCAATTCCGGCGGCAATCCATGGGACAGCTCTAAAAAAACAGCGTTTGTCCATCCGAAGCCAATCACGTTTTGGGAGTATCCGGCCTTGATGTTCGTTTCCGATGACCTTGTGGCTACATTATATTTCTCCTTGATAGTTTGATCGCGATCGAAATTTTCCATCACCATTGTTAAAAAGCTCAAGGCGATTCTGTCGGCCTCAGAATTGTATCCATAATTACGTAGGCCCTCGATGGCAAGCAGTTGCACCGGAGCCCAGCCATAGGGGAAATCCCACTGTGCACCCGTTTCATGCCGACTCATTACCACGCCGCCGGGCTGTTCAAACATTGCAAGATTCTGAACCACTGCGCGAGCCTGATTTTTCGATGCCAAACCCGCCCAAAGGGGATAGAAGGTGGTTGCGTATTCATAGGACGAGCGCTCGTGGGACTTAAAGTTGTAATCGAAAAAGAGACCTCGTCCCGCATCCCAGAAGTACTTTTCCATTCTTTTCCGTCGTTCGAGTGCCTTCGTATTCCATTGTCGAGCCTCTTCTTTGCGCCCAAGAAGAATGCTCATCTTTTCCAGGTCCTTTTCTGTCTTGTAGAGCAAGCTGTTTAGGCAAACTGGTGCGTAAAAGTGGGTGTCAGCGCCAAAAGCGCCGAAACGAAATGAAACATCGAAGCCGGATTCGCGCATGCTCCGGTCCCCTTTATAAAACCCATTTGTCAAGGCGACTCGATCTGCGGGTGCGCAGTTTGGGTCTTGGGGCTTCGTCGCTTGCGAATCACAAACGAAAACCTCGAAATTCTGTTCGGAAGGCTGATTAACAGAGCGTCCGCCGTCAATTCGGAGCAGATGCGATTCGCTAACACCGCCTTGTTCCAAGAAAAATTGGGCGGCACCGCGATAATATTCATCCGGATCGCCTTCTATTTCCGGAACAGGACCACTGCCATGATCAAAGTAACGCGAAAGCCCGGTGTCCCCCGCTAAGTGAGGTTCCTTGTTCCATTGCTCGTAGTCCCGCAACGCGAAACCATAGGCTTTCTCGATCCATTTCAGATCTCCCTGACCGGCACCTTCGTCGGCATCATACTGCGCCAGGATCATGGAAGTTAGAAATGGAGGCTGAGATCGAGTCAGATAATAGGTCCGGTTGGCGTTCAGGACCCCGCCGTAATGTTCAATCTCGAAGAAGAAGTTCTCAATCATCCCCCGTGCGAGCGTCCGGCGATTTTCGCGAAGCAAACCACGGATGATGAAATAGCTGTCCCATCCGTACATCTCATTGAATTTTCCTCCCGGCACAACATAGGGGTTTTCCAGATAGAGGAGGCCCTCGTTTGGGATCTCCTTTAGATTAACTTCCCCAGGGTTCAAGATTTGTTTGGGGAGGTGCTCCACTCTGACGCCGCAGCGATCTTGCAACTCCTTTAGGAAGGGTGGCTCAGGGACTTCTGTGGGTAGATAGAGAATCCCCGGGCCGTCCGTCTTGGTGTCTTCATAGCTTGCACAATTGGACGTGGATCTCGTCAAATTGTCCCAGCCAGAAGAAATGTACGTGCGAATCCTATCGATAGATTCGGAGGCGATGGCTCTATTCTCCTTGCGGCCTTCAGTATGACCCGGACTTTCGCTTCCCGAAGAATTGGCCATGTTTAGAGTTCCGAATAATAATGCAGCTGAAAAGAAGAAAAGCTCCTTCGTACTTGACATTGCCAATTCCTCACCGCCGTTCTATTTGTAACAGGAGGCCTGATCCAATTCCAGACAAAGCATGGATCGGACCATCATTAGATGTAAACTCTGTAAAGGCAAATCCTGGTGTTTATGCAGGTTTCACCCTATGGAGCAGACTGTCATGATCCGATAGCCTCCGAGGCAATGTTTAGTCAGATCGTATTCTCTGATTTCCCACTTGCTCATACCACTGGGTGGGGACCGGTCGTGCGTACCGGTTCCCGCCCCTCCGCATTTTGAAAGAAAGACCGCTTACTGGTTGCGCGAGACAAGTTTGCCTTCCAATCAACGAGTATACTCATTTGGATCGTGCAGCTAGAAACGGGGCAGGACGCGGGGCGAACTTCGCTGTGCCAACCGCGTGTGGCCACTTCCGCAAAAATCGGATTCAAACCGGGCTGAAGATATTACTGACGGAAGCGGTTTGGTTCTGCCCGGAATCTTTAGCCGATATTGATTGCGTCGTAGGGTTAAAAAATGTGCCGCCAGCCAAGAGTGTATCCAGGGCCTGAACCAAGTCCCGGGCTCTCTGTGACTTCACGACAAAGCCATGGGCGCCAACCGTTCGAACCTGCTCCATGAGCCCAACCGATTCATAGATCGTGAAAATGAGGATCCGGCAGCCCGATTTCATTTTGGAGATGCGCCGCGCTGCTTCAAGCCCGCTCATCACGGGCATGCTGATGTCCAAGATTATTAAATCGGGGTTCAATTCCTTTGCGGCTTCGATTGCCTCATGGCCGTTCTTCGATTCGCGGCAAATAATCCACTCTGGGCGCAAATTGGCAAGAATCGTACGAATTGCCTGGCGCACGATCTCGTGATCATCAACAATCAGAATCGTTTTGGTCATGGCTCGTTTTTCAGTTGGCGCCAACAACTTGTTCGAAACCTTGCCAAGCTGAGTCCAGTTGAATTCTCAGTCCGTGGTGATCGGCCATGGCGCACTAAATGGCACTAG
>Ga0209415_10020654_pt1 | contig 10218 bp, 8 predicted proteins | sample PeaSoiSIISIP2007_FD_187696 | JGI IMG/M metagenome (GOLD analysis project Ga0209415, IMG submission 187696) | Peat soil microbial communities from Weissenstadt, Germany - SII-SIP-2007 (SPAdes) (version 2) | ecosystem: Environmental > Terrestrial > Soil > Wetlands > Peat | place: Germany...
CGAGTAGTACCTGCCGCCGCCATACCTCACCCAGTGGTTATGCCAATCGAAGCCCCAGTGGCCCCAGCCCCATCCAAATCCACCGAAGAAACCGATGCCGAAGCCGACGCCGAACGAGAGGTACGGGCCTTCATACCAGATGCCGGGATAGGGATACCAACCCGGCCAAGCCACGATGGGATATCCGTAAACCAGCCAGGGATCATACGCGGGAACGTAGACGACCTCGGGGTCGGCAGGCTGAATGACGACGTTCGAGCCCTCCGTGGATACGTTTTGCTGGGGCGTGGTCTTGAGGTTTCCAGCTTGCTGCGCCTTTTGGCGCATCACCTGTACGGCATCCATCACGTCCTGTTCCTGGTTGTAGTAGGCGTCGCCCAAAGATGAGGTCCAGGAAAGGTTCTTGTCCATATTTCCGAGGACGGATGGAAATGCAGTGAGCGCTTTGACGCTGGGGTCCCATGGTTGTTGGTCCACAGCTTGACCGAGAGCGTCGCCCTTCAAATCGGGATGCGCTTGCACCCACCGGTCGGCCTCGACGACTTGCTCGGGAAACGTGGAGGCCGCCAGAATTTGCGCGACCAGGGAATCCGGATAGAGCGCGATCGGCGCCACCATCTGCTGCAACTGCTCGGGAGTGTGTTGCATGTAGGGCGGAGCTTGCGAGGGCTGTCCCGGGGCCCCCGGCGGGGCTTGCGCGTCCTGGTAGGCCCAGAGGCTTTGAGGCCCAGCCACGAACAAGAGAAGAAACGACAACAGGAGAACCAGAATCTGCTTGCTCCAGGGAGGACTGGAGAAACCTGCGGAGCGTCCGTAAGTGTTCATCTGCTCGAACCCCCTCTGCACCAACCTTGCGTGAGGCCTGAAAATATAAGATGCACGAGACATGTCCAAAGATGCGGTGCTCGGGTTCAGATCACCGCTCGCCGGGAAGCCTAGCATGCAAGTGGGCGTGGAAAGGAGTGCAGCTCCTTCGCCTTCGATCAGCGTAGGCAAGAGTGGCTGCGCCACTTGAGGCGTCTGGCCTGGGTGGTGCAATTGAGGTAGATTCTCTGACCATGAAGCGACGCACGCGGAAGCGGCGGCAGGGGACGGAGGACAAAAACATCGCCGCGATCATTCTGGCCGCGGGCCCTCGGCGGACGCTGCCCTTCCCGAAGGCGCTCGCGCCGTTTGGAACTCTGACGGCGCTCGAACGCGCTCTGAAAACCTGTGCCGGGGCCCCGGGATTTGCTCCGATCGTAGTGGTGCTGGGCAGCGACGCGGAGGAAATTCTGGCGAAATGGAAATCTGCGCGCCGAGTCATCGTGGTGCAGAACCCAGACTGGCGCGAGGGGCAACTCTCCTCGCTGCTTGCAGGTCTGCGGCGCGTCTCGCGCCACGCAGCTTTCCTGATCTATCCGGTGGACTACCCGTTGCTCTTTCCCGGCCTGCTGGCGCGGCTCCGCTGGGCCTACATGCACCGCCAGGCCGGCGAGCAGATCGTCGTGCCCTCCCTGGGAAGCCGCGACGGCCATCCCGTGCTGGTTGCTCCGGAGATGCGCAGAGAATTCGCCCGGGCGCGGACAGCCCGCGAGGTGGTCCACCGGCCGGACAAACAGGACCGGGTGTTGCGCGTGCGAGTGCGCGAGCGGGCCATCTTTCGCGACTTCGATTCCCCAGCGACCTACCGGCTGTGCGTGCGACTCTCGCGGGGCCACCAGCGGGCGTGAATTTCCAGACCATCCGCGAACAGTTCCCGGCGCTGCGGGAGAAGACATTTCTCGATGCGGCCTGCGTGAGCATCGCACCGCGTTCGGCGGTCGCGGCAATCGAGCAATTCCTGGAGCGAGCGCTCACCTGCCCGGAAGCGTCTGCCACGCTGAATCACATCGCCATGGACGACCAGCGGTCCGCGGCGCGTCCCCTGGTGGCGCGGCTGGTGAACGCGCGGGAGGACGAGATCGCGCTGGTGGAAAGCACGTCGCAGGGACTGGCGATCGCCGCGCAGGCAGTGCCCCTCGCTCCGGGCGACGAAGTGCTGCTGGGCGCGCCCGAGTTCATGCAGGTGGCCGTGCCGTGGTGCCAGCTTCGCGAGCGTGCGGGGATCACACTGACGGAGGTGCCGCACCGCGACGGCCGGCTGCTGGTGGACGATTTCGCCGCGCGGATGGGCCCTCGGACGCGATTGGTGGTGGCCAGCTCGGTGCAATGGTCGCACGGCTATCGCATGGACATGGCGGCGCTGAGCGCACTGTGCCGCGAAAGCGGGGTGTGGCTGGTGGTGGACGCGATCCAGCAACTCGGCGCCGTGCCTTTCGACGTGCACGCCACTCCCGTGGACCTGCTGGCCTGCGGTGGCCACAAATGGCTGAATGCCCCATTCGGCTGCGGCTTTCTGTACATCCGGCGGGAGCGGCTGGCGGAACTGCGTCCGCCCATCGCCGGATACCTGGCCGTGGAGACGCCCACAGGCGGCTGGGGAAAATATTTTCAAACGCCCTCGATTACACCCATACAGGATTACCGCTTCGTGGACGCGGCGCGGAGGTACGAGGCGGGAGGGACCGCAAATTACCCAGGCGCGATCGGCATGGCCGCGTCTGTACGCATGATGCTGGAGCTGGGGCAGGAGCGCATCGCGGAACGCATCTGGACCCTGGGCGATAAATTGATCGCCGGGCTGGACCGGCTGGGCGTGCAGGTGGTGACTCCGCGGGAGCGAGCGGAGCGGGCGGGAATCGTGACGTTCAGCCTGGGCGCACCGGAGCACAATGTGGCGCTGATAGAACACCTACTGGCGCGGCGCGTGCTCGTTTCCGTGCGCTACACCGCGGGCGTCGGCGGGGTGCGCGTGGCCTGCCACTTTTTTAACAATGAAGACGACATCGCCGAACTCCTCGAAGGGGTGTGGGAGTTTCTGCGCGGCACGTCGGAGCGGCCGCCGGCCCGACCATGATTCCCACCGAACCAGTACCTCCCCCCGGTCACGCTCCCCCAATCCGAACGGCCGCGGCAGGCGATGCTCTGGCGGCGCAGGAAGCGGGACTGGTGCGCCAGCTCAGTGCGCGCCAGATGACCATGATCGGGATCGGCGGGGCGATCGGCACAGGCCTGTTTCTAGGCAGCGGGCTGGCGGTGCGCGAGGCCGGGCCGGGAGTGATTCTGACGTACGTGCTGGGAGCGTTCATCGCCCTGCTGGTGGTTGGGGCGCTCGCGGAGATGGCCGTGGCGCACCCGGAGGCAGGCTCGTTCGGGCTGTATGCGGAACTCTACCTTTCGCGCTGGGCGGGATTCACGGTCCGTTACACTTATTGGGCGGCACAGGCCATTGCCATCGGCGGGGAGGCGACGGCCGTGGCCATCTACTGCGGCTGGTGGTATCCGCAGGTGCCGCAGTGGGTGTGGATCGTGGGATTCTCCGCCGCGCTCGTCTATATCAACGCGCGCACCGTGGGGGCGTTCGGCGAATTCGAGTACTGGTTCGCGCTCATCAAAGTGGTGGCCATCGTGATGTTCATTGCCTTCGGTGCCTGGCTGCTGTCCGGTCTGGGAGGCAGCGCTCGGAGCACGGGCTCCCATTTCACGTCGGACGGCGGATTCCTGCCGATGGGGATGCCGGGCGTGTGGCGTGCGCTCTGCTTCGTGATTTTCAGCTTCATCGGGTCGGAGACCATCGCGGTGACCGCGGGGGAAGCGCGGGACCCCGCGCGCACGCTGCCGCTGGCGATGCGTAACATGCTGGGCGGGCTCACACTCTTCTATATCGGCGCGATCACGGTGCTCGTCGGCGTGGTGCCCTGGAATCGCATCCAGCCGGGCAGCAGCATAACGGCCAGTCCCTTCGTGACCGTCTTTCAGCTCATCGGCATCCCCGCGGCGACTCATGCCATGAACATTGTGGTGGTGACCGCGGCGCTCTCCAGCATGAACGCCAACCTCTATTTGGCGACGCGCATGATTTTCTCGCTCGCCCGCGGGGGATACGCACCGGCGGGACTGGGGCGGCTCACCTCGCGCGGGGCTCCCCTGCCGGCATTGCTGGTGACGGCCGCGGGCCTCGCGGTGGCGACCGTGGTGAATATTGTTTCACCGGACCGGGCCTACGTGATGCTGTTCGGCGTGGCTCTGTTCGGAGGATTGTTCGCGTGGCTGATCGTTTTTCTCACACATCTGCGATTCCGGCCGGCGTGGGAACGCAGCGGGGGCGCCCGGCTTCCCGTGCGCATGATCGGTTACCCGTACACTTCGTTGCTGGGAGCGGGGCTGCTGGTGGCGATTCTGACGACTACGTGGTGGGTGGGCGGAATGCGTCCGACGTTGATTGCGGGGTTGCCGTGGTTGGGCGCGATTACGGCGGCGTATTGGATTTGGGGGCGGAAGTAGAGCGGGGGTGACGGGCGGGGGATGGCCAGCGCAGCAACCCAGACGATGGATCGGCCGGCACAGACAGGATTGTCTGTGCTACCTGGCGCCCGGGGCGCGGTAGCCGCGCAGATATGTGGGAACGCTCTTCGCCAGGGCCGCGGGCAGCGCCGGATCGGGCTGTGGAGTCCCGGGCGCAATCGGCAGCGGTACAACGCCGGCCCAGATCGGGAGCGCATAGTCCTCTTTCTCGTCCTTCGGCGGGCCGGTGCGGATTTTTGCCGATGCCTCCGCGAGCGGCACGGCGAGCACGCTGGTGGCTTTCAGCTCCTGCTCGCTGGGCTTGCGGGCATCGTCCCAGCGGCCGGGGACGATCTGCTCCGCGATGGCGCGCAGCGCCCGCAACTTCTCCTCGCGATCCGCCACGAGCCGTGCCGTGGCGAGAATCACCACGGAGCGATAGTTCATGGAGTGGTGGAATACGGAGCGGGCCAGCACTAAGCCGTCGAGCAGCGTCACCGTAACGCACACCGGGATCCCCTCCGCCAGTGAGTGCAACATCCGGCTGGCCGCGGAGCCATGAACGAACAGCACATCGCCCGAGCGGCCGTAGCCCGTGGGAATCACGTAGGGCTGGCCCTCCGCGAGGAATCCCACGTGACAGAGGAACGTCTGATCGAGAATGGCGTAGATCGTCTCGCGGTCGTAATGCCCGCGCTCGGGCAGGCGCTCGACCTTCGTGCGGGCGGATGATGCGGGTTGTGTGCTCATGCGGAAAGCATACCGGAGGGGAGCCGCGCGGCGCAGAGCCAAATTGACTGGAGCCTACATCCTCGGGGATCGGAGAAAAATTACCACAGAGACACGGAGAACACGGAGGAGCACAGAGGAAGACAGAGATGAACGGGAGAGAGGAGTCCGGCGGAGAACGTCGCGGCACAGAGTTACGATTCGCCTTCGCGAGCGAAACCCAGGGCGACCAGGCCGAAGGCGACGATCAGCAACCCGGAAGCCGCCACAGCAATTCCCTGCCCTAGCGGGGCCGGCAAATAATTTTGCAGCAGCACGCCGAGCGGAAAGCCGAAGGCGCCCGCGATGAGCGCTCCGGCAATCCAACCACGCGCGCGCTCGCCGAACGCGAGGCGGTCCCACAGCGCCGCCAGCGCCAGCAGAACCATGGCGAGGCCGATCCAATGCGAATGTGCGTCCACTTCGCGCGTGTAGACGTACTTCGCGCGGGCATATTCCGCCAGATTCGCGCGCGAAGGATCCATTTCGCGGGTCGCGGCATGCTGGAACGCGCCGGCGAGCGAACCGCCGATGTGCTCCAGCGTCTGGTGCTCCACCCACACGGCGTAATAGAAGCCGTAGGCCATGGCCCACACGGCGAGCGCCAGACCGGCAACGGCCAGCACATGTTGTGAGCGCTTCACGGCCGACCTCCCGTAGCGGAGTCGCCCAACGCGTCCAGTCGGCCCGTGTAGCGGAACATACCTGCGAGCATGCCGGCGAGCGCAGCGATCACCAGCGCGCCGCCCGCATCGGCTACTCCCCCCGCGACGAGGCCGAATCGCAGTTCCGCAAGCACGGCAACGGGTAAGACCACGGAACCTGCCAGCAAAACCACGGCCCAGCCGCGCTTCCATTTCTCGCTCAGAAAGATGAAGGGCTGGAAGAAACCGGCCATGAGAGCGATCAGACCGAATTCGATCACGTGGGAGTGCGCGGCAATCTTTACCGCATGGTCGGCCTGGAGCATCCCGTAGGCGTTCAGCGCGGCACCGGCGCGCTCCGGAATAACGCCCGGGCCGGGGTCGAGCGCGGCTGATTCGGCCATTGTGGCGAGCAGGTCGTGGTCCTGCTTTTCCTGCGCGTAGAGGTCCACGCCGGCAAACCAGGCGCCGTGCAGAAGACCGGCGAGAATCAGCAGTGTGCCGCCCGCCATGAGCACGCGCCCTGCCCAGCTTCGCTCGCGCAGCAGCGCATCGTCGTCGTCGGTACGGGCGCCCGCCTGAACGCCCGGCTCGCCGGTGCACCACCCGCGCCACAGGCCCGCCAGAAAGCCGGCGCAGGCCACCACCACGAGCAGACCGCCAGCGTCGGCCACGATGCTGGCCCATCCGATGGATTCGAGCGGGCTATATGCCAGTCCCACGTAATGAATCGCAAAGACGCCGACCGGCAGCACGACTCCACCCGAAATCAGCAGCACGGCCAGACGCCGGCTGGCCCGTTCCGAGAGGCGAATCCACGGAAAAAGAATCGCCAGCAGCATAGCCAGGTAACCGAAACCGATCATGTGGGTGTGAGCGTCCACCTTCGTGCCGCGATTCTCGAGAAAGCCGCCGATTTCCTCGAAGGAATTCCCGGCGGCCTCGGGGCGATGCTGGCGCACCGCGGCGGTTGCGGCTGCGAGCGCCTGGCCGATGCGGTCTGCATTGGGGTGGAGGATGAAGATGGCGAAGACGTCGCCGAGCAGGGTGCCGGCGAGGAACAGAGAAAGGCCGCCTAGAACCAGGAGACGGCGGGCGCCGAGGCGGGGAAAAGAGCGGAGGATTCCGGATGCGGAAGTTGGGATTGTGGAGGAGGTGGCCATGGTGGATCTCGGTGGCTCGGGCGTGTTGGCGTTCGGCGCGGTTGCTGGTTTGTCGGAGCGCAGGCCCGCCGCGGCGGGCCCGCGCTACCTGAAATGGGGCATCACCTTTGTGGCGAACAGATGCTGGGTTTTGATGGTTTTCCAGTGATCCAAGCCGCCGAAATTGGAGACGATGGCCAGCTCGCCGATTTGCTCCTGGCGGCGCAGATTTTCAATCTGCCCGATGACCTTTTCCGGCGTTCCGATGAAGCCGATCTCCTGGTCCACGATTTCGTCGTAGGTGAGTTTGGTGAGTGATTCGAGGGCGCCACTGGCGTAGAAGCCATAGCCCTTTGCGCGCAGTTCCGCTTTCCGCTCCTCGCCGGCCAGCGACTCGCCGGGCGAGGCGTTGAAGGCCAGAAAATTGAGCAGCGCCGTCTCCACCTCTCTGCGGATCTGCTTTTCGTCGCTATCGAGGTAGACCGGCCGGATATAGACGATGTCAGGCGCGTGGCCGGCCTTCGCGCAGGCGTCCTTGTAAATCTGGAGAGGCCTCTGGAGCACGCCGTAGGGCAGCAGCGGAGGCACAAAGACGCCCCAGCCACGCTCGCCGGCCATCTGGTAGGTCACGTCGCTGGTGCCCCCCGTGAACAGGCGCGGATGCGGCTTCTGAATGCACCGCGGCACCACGGAGACATCTTTCACCCGGTAGAATTTCCCCTCGAAAGAGAACTTCTCCTGGGTCCACGCGCGCAACAGGATCTCAATGGCTTCCTCGTAACGCGGCCGACTCTCCTCAAGAGGCATCGACGACGGCCAGTAGAGCCAAGCGTGGCCGCGGCCCAGTCCGCATTCCAGCCGGCCGTTCGTCAGGATGTCGGCCTCGGCAATGGAGCCCGCGAGGCGCATTGGATTTTCCAGCGGCAGGGTGAACAGAGCCACGCGGAATCGAATCCGCGAGGTACGCTGCGCCGCCGCGGCAATCATGGCCAACGGATTGGCGGAGATGGAAAACTTCGGGAAAAAGTGGTGGTCGATCACGGAGTAGCAGTCGAATCCCAACTGGTCGGCGTGCTCGATCTGGCGCAGGATCTCCCAGGTCATTTCCGCGTGGTCTTTTCCCGGGGCGGTCTGCATTTCCGCGTAAATGCCGAATCGCATGCGCGTCTCCTCCGTGGTCCCTGACTCGGCTAACCGCCCTCTCCTGCCAGTCCGTGGTAGCGTCCGCCGTAGAACAGCAGCGGGCGGCCTTCGCGGCAGGCCATGTACTCGACCTCGCCGATGAAGATCGTATGGTCGCCGGCGCGCCGCGCGGCCACCCGGCGGCAGACCAGATGCGCGAGGCAGCCGTCAATGAAAGGCGTCCCGCCGGCATCGTGGCGGATGCGGATGCCAAGGCCCGGCATCCTGGCCGGGTCCGCGTCGGGTTGGGCGAAATACTCGGCGAGTGCCTGCTGGTGCTCGTCGAGCACGCTTACGCCGAAATGGCGCGCCGACTTCAGCAGGGAGTGTGTGCGCGCGCGAAGATCCACGCAAACCAGAACGAGCGCGGGATCGAGAGAGACCGAAGTGAACGAATTTGCGGTCATGCCCTTCGTTTCGCCGTCCTTCCGCGCGACGGTAACGACGGTGACGCCGGTCGCGAACCGCGACAGGGCGCGCCGAAACTCCGCTTTGGCCGATGGTGCCATCCGACGGAGAGACATCATAGACCGGAAGCGGCGGCATGGGGAGCGGGGCGCTCGCCCGCGTCCACACGGCGGACAGGCCCGAGGCACGGCGTCCCGGCGCGCGAAGACCCGCAGCCTGCCGCGACCTACCAGCTATACCGCAGCACGAGTTGGAGTTGCCGCGGGTTGAAGACGGCGCGCGGCGTCCCGTAACTCGGATTGGGAGAGCCCTGGAAGAAGAAAGGCCCGGCACCGCACGCGGTGGGCACGGGCACGATATTGCAGTAATCCGCCGAGCCGTAGACGGTGTTGAAATACTTGATGTTCACGTGGTTGGCGAGATTGAAAGCCTCCGCGGCAAACTGCAACGTTTGCTTCTCATGAAACTTGAAGGTGCGGGAGCCCCGCATATCCACGGTGTAGAGGTTGCGGCCTCTGAAAGTGTCGCGGCCTTCCAGGCCGACGCGCTGCTGGTTCGCGAAGATGCTGCCATTGGCGTCGAATCCCGCGAACTCGGTGAAAAACTCGGGCGATTGCAGGGTAATAATGGTGCTCAACTGGAAGTCGCGCCACCACATGCTGCCCGTGGTCGGAGAAGACACCATGCCATTGGCCACAAAGCGGTGGCGGACGTCATCGGCCGAGTTGGCTTTTTCTTCCCCAAAGTTCGAGCTGTCCTGCGGGACCAGCACGAAGCTCGGGTTCGGACCGTCGTCAATCGTGTGCGAATAGGTGTAGCTGATTTCAGCGCTGAAGTGGTTGCTGAACCGTTTGTTGACGTTGACCAGCAGCCCGTTGAACAGCGAATTCCAGCGCGAGGTTGCCTCAAAGTAGATGGCATAGTTCTCCGGGCAGGCGATCCCGTCCAGTTCGCAGGCCGTGCCGGGCACGCCGTTTTCAACTCCGGCAACCGGAATACCATATTCGGAGCCGCACGGCCCGCCAGGCGCGATGCCGTAGGGAACCACATAGTAGACATTCTTGCAGCCCGGCGTTCCGTTCGACTGATGGACGAGCACCTGGGCTTGGGGCCTAGGCTGATTCAAGTTGTAGAAGCTTCCCAGGTGCACGCCCTTGACGCGCAGGAAACTGATGCTGACCGTGGTGTCCTTCGCCGGTTCAAAGTCCAGGCTCAGGCTGCTCTGAATCCCGTAGGGATTCCGGCTGTTCTTGTCGAAGCGCACCACTGTGGCCGGGCCGAAAAAGCTATCCACGCAACCGGATAGAAACCCGTTCCTGGTCACAGGACACCCCGGACCTGCGGTTCCCGTGTTGGCCCCGACGAACGCCGGCACAGCCGCCGCGTCCGTATAGGTTCCCGTGGTGAGCAGGCTGCCCAAGGCGGCGCTCATGTCTGCGGCCGTGCCTGCGTAAGCCCAGAGCTTCGTGGTGCTATTGAGGCCATCCAGATTTGAATTGCCCGGAAACAAAGTCTGACCGCCGCAGGAAGGAATCTGGCAGCCGAGCAGGGGCGCGGGAAGGATCCCATGGAAGAGCCCCGCGCCGGCGCGAACGGTCCAATTCCAGGAACCACCCAGGCGGTAAGCGAGGCCCAGGCGCGGGTCGAAGTTGTTGTACTGGTTGTTGAGCGCGGCGGCCGGCCAGGTCTCGAATTCCCAGCGCAAGCCG
>Ga0209415_10020655_pt1 | contig 10218 bp, 7 predicted proteins | sample PeaSoiSIISIP2007_FD_187696 | JGI IMG/M metagenome (GOLD analysis project Ga0209415, IMG submission 187696) | Peat soil microbial communities from Weissenstadt, Germany - SII-SIP-2007 (SPAdes) (version 2) | ecosystem: Environmental > Terrestrial > Soil > Wetlands > Peat | place: Germany...
GTGCCTGTGGGCTGACGGCCGGCCTCCCAGGACGATGGCCCGGCCGGTGCCTGTGGGCTGACGGCCGGCCTCCCAGGCGAAGGCGGGCGGCCGAACCGCCTGGGTGATGCGACAGAATGAGGCCTCGTGAGTCAGCCGCGCACGCGCATCGTCATTGTCGGCGGAGGACCGGGCGGATATGAGGCCGCTCTGGTCGCCGCCCAGCTCGGTGTCGAGGTGACGGTGATCGAACGGAGCGGGCTCGGCGGCTCGTGCGTGCTCACCGACTGCGTGCCGTCGAAGACGCTGATCGCCACCTCCGGCCTGATGGCGGCGCTCGAAGGTGCGCATGACCTGGGCATCAGGTTCGGAGGCGAGCCCGGCGCCGCGTCCGACGTGGCGCCCGGGCCAGGTTTCCGTGCGGGCCCGGTGCCTGAGCCAGGTTCTGGGGTGGCTGCGACGCCAGGAGCGGGTTCCGTGGGAGGAGGGGTGCCGGGGCAGGGTTCCGGGCCAGGCGGGGTGCCGGGGCCGGGTACGGACAGAAGCGTGACGGCGGAGCCGGGCAGCGGGGTCGGCGTGGCGCCCGGGCCAGGCACCGGAGCGGACTCGGCGGCCGCCGCCGGGGCGCCATGGCGGCCAGCGTCGCACGCTTGCGTCGATGCCGTCAGGCTGAACTCGCGGATCATAGAGCTGGCCAGGGCCCAATCGGCGGACGTTGCAGCCAGGCTCGCTGCCGAGGGCGTTGAAGTCGTTGCTGGCGTAGGCCGGCTCGCCGGGCCAGGCCTGGTAACGGTCGGTGAGCGGGAGATCCGGGCGGACACCGTGCTGATCGCCACCGGCGCGCAGCCGAGGGTACTGCCTGGAGCAGTCCCCGACGGGGAGCGGCTGCTGACCTGCAGGCAGCTCTATGACCTGGACGAACTCCCCAGCGAGCTGGTCGTGGTCGGTTCCGGCGTGACGGGCGCCGAGTTCGCCAGCGCGTTCGTCGCGCTCGGCTCTCGGGTGACCCTGGTGTCGTCACGCGAGCACGTCCTGCCGAACGAAGACACCGATGCCGCCATGGTCGTCGAGGACGTCTCACGGCGACGCGGGATGACGGTGCTGAGCCGATCTCGCGCCGTCGCTGCCCGGCGAACGGCGGGCGGGGTCGAGATCGAGCTGGATGACGGCAGGATCGTCGCCGGCTCGCACTGCCTGCTGACGGTCGGCATGGTGCCGTCGACCGGCGGTATCGGCCTTGAGCAGGCCGGCGTCGACGTCGATGAGCGAGGGTTCATCACGGTCGACCGCGTGTCCCGGACGTCGGTTCCCGGCGTGTACGCGGCTGGCGACTGCACCGGGGTGTGGATGCTGGCATCGGTCGCCGCGATGCAAGGCCGGATCGCCATGTGGCACGCGCTTGGCGAGGCGGTCCAGCCGCTGCGGCTGGGTCACGTCGCCGCGACCATTTTTACCGAACCCGAGATCGCGACAGTTGGCGTGAGCCAGCAGGACATCGACCACGGTGTGGTCGGGGCTCGGGTGGTGAAGCTGCCGCTGGCTACTAACGCCAGGGCCAAGATGGAAGGGTTCGAGGATGGCTTCGTGAAGCTGTTCGCACGGCGGAACAGCGGGATCGTACTCGGCGGCGTGGTAGTCGCGCCGCAGGCGAGCGAGCTTATTCTCGGAGTCTCGCTGGCCGTCGAGCAGCAGCTGACCGTAGACCAGATCGCCCACACATTCGCCGTCTACCCGTCCCTGTCGGGCAGCGTCACGGAGGCTGCCCGACAGCTCATGCTCCCCGCCTAGCCCCGCGACATAGCACGGATTACGTGGCCACATTTCTCATATAACGGGCGTTCACATGACTGAAATCCGTGCTAAGTGCGATTGCTGCCCTGCTGTTGCCTGCCTGCTGTGGCCTGTGTTGTCTCAGTGGCGAGCGGGTGACGACGCATGGCGTCGTTGGGTTCGGTGGCCCGAGGCAGCTGCGACGGGTGGATTGCACTGGTGTGGCTGATGGTTGGGCTGCGGCTGCAGTGCTGTAATGGGTGGTTTGGGTGGGTCGGACCGCGGCTGACAAAGCTGTGATCGGTGGTTTGGGCGGTCGGACCGCGGCTCACAGGGCTGTGATCGGTGGTTTGAGTGATCGGACTTTGGCGGACAGGGCGGTTTGAATGGTCGGGCAGGGGCGGACAGGGTCGTTTGGATGGTCGGCTTCGGGGGGCAAGGTTGCGCTGGTGTGGTTCTTGAGGCGGTCGGGTTTCGGGCGGTCGGGCTTCGGGCGGTCGGGGAATCAGTGCGGCGGGTGGCCTAGGTCGGGGTCGTCGGGGACCTCCAGGCCGTGCTGGCGCAGCCGGGATGCCCGGAGGTCGTCGGCGTAGGCGGTGGTCGTGAAGATGCTGCCGGCCAGGATCAGCACGACCATCATGGTGGCCAGCCAGGCGGGAGCCGGCAGCAGGACAAGCAGGACGACCACGATGATCACGCAGAGCGGGACGATGATCGCCAGATGCCGCAGCACAGTCCGGAGCCGCCAGCCGGCGTCCATCAGCTCGTGCCTGACCCAGTCGGTGTTCTCCTCGGGAAGCCGGAAGCCTGCCGCGAAGCGCAACCAGCGGATCGGACTCGGGTCGTCAGCCAGTCGCGCCATCCGGCTCCTCAGTCCGCGATCCGGCAGATGATCTCGCCGGCCGGGACCGTCTGCCCGACCTGAACGGCCAGGCCAAAGACTGTGCCGTCCTTGTGCGCCGTCAGCGGCTGCTCCATCTTCATCGCCTCGAGCACGACCACGGTCTCGCCCGCGGTCACGTGCTGGGCCTCGGCCGCAACGATCTTGACGATGGTGCCCTGCATGGGGCTGACCAGCGCATCACCGTCGGCTGTGCCGCCCCCGGTATGGCCCGAGCCGCGGCGCGCCCGGCCGCTGCCTGCCCGGCCGCTGCCTGCCCGGCCAGCGGACCCGCCAGAACTGCCGGGCCAGCCAGCGCCGCTGGGCCCGCCTGCGCCGGTCATCCCGAGTCCGGCGGGTACCACCACTTCGAGTCGCTTGCCGCCGACCTCAACAACGATCCGCTCGCGCCCCCCCGCCGAGTTATCGCCGGAAGCCCGGTCACTGCCCGCGCCTAGATCCGCCCGGTACGGTGGCAGATCGGCGGCGAACTCGGTCTCGATCCACCGGGTGTGCACGGCGAACGGCTCGCTGATGAACGCCGGATCGTCGACCAGAGCCCGGTGGAACGGCAGCACGGTCGGCATGCCGGCCACCTCGAACTCGGCCAGCGCGCGCCGGGCTCGCTCCAGCGCCTGGCGCCGGTTCGCGCCGGTGATGATCAGCTTGGCGATCAGCGAGTCGAATGCCTGCGGCACGGTCATCCCGGTCGCGTAGCCTGCGTCCACCCGGACGCCAGGCCCGGCTGGCAGCCGCCACGAGGTAAGCGTGCCTGGCGCCGGCAGGAATCCGCGGCCGGGATCCTCGGCGTTGATGCGGAACTCGATCGAATGCCCGCGCAGGTCGGGGTCGGCGTACGACAGTTCCTGGCCGTCAGCGATCGCGAACATCTCGCGGACCAGGTCGATGCCGCTGACCTCCTCCGTCACCGGGTGCTCGACCTGAAGTCTGGTGTTGACCTCAAGGAACGACACCGTCCCGTCCTGGCCGATCAGGAACTCGCAGGTACCCGCGCCGACATAGCCGGCCGCGAGCAGGATCGCCCTGGAAGAATCGCGCAGCAGCGCCTCCTGCTCCTCGGTCAGGAACGGAGCCGGCGCCTCCTCGACCAGCTTCTGATGGCGCCGCTGTAGCGAGCAGTCCCTGGTCGAGACGACCACGACATGGCCGTGGGCGTCGGCCAGGCACTGGGTCTCTACGTGCCTGGGCCGGTCGAGGTAACGCTCGACGAAGCACTCGCCCCGGCCGAACGCCGCGATCGCCTCCCGGACGGCGGACTCGAACTGCTCGGTGATCTCATCTGCCCAGCGGGCCACCTTGAGCCCGCGCCCGCCGCCGCCGTAGGCGGCCTTGATCGCGATCGGTAGTCCGTGCTCCTCGGCGAACGCCACAGCTTCGGCAGGACCGGCGATCGGTCCTGCGGTGCCGGCGGCCAGTGGCGCGCCGACGTCTCGGGCGATCCCCCGCGCCGCGATCTTGTCGCCAAGCGATTCGATCGCGGACGGCGGCGGGCCGATCCAGGTCAGCCCGGCGGCGATCACCTCGCGGGCGAAGTCCGCGTTCTCCGCCAGGAACCCGTACCCGGGATGCACGGCGTCCGCGCCGGCATCCGCCGCCACCTTGAGGATCTTGCCGATGTCCAGGTAACTGTCGGCGGCGGACAGACCGCCCAGTGCATAGGCCTCATCGGCGATGGTGACGTGCAGGGCATCCAGATCTGGCTCGGCATAGACGGCGACACTGGTCAGCCCGGCATCACGGCAGGCGCGCGCCACCCGGACCGCGATCTCGCCACGGTTAGCTATGAGGACCTTGCGCACGATACGGCTCCTTCTCAACTGCCAGGAGTCTAGTGAGCCCCGCTCCGAGCAGCCCAGAGGACCAGGCTGCTTGCCGCTCCGGGTCGCGCTTGCCGAGCGCCTTGGCACCGAGCTGATCACCGCGAACTCCAAACTCCGCGAGCGCCTCGGCCACCTCGGCTGGGTGCTTGGGCTTGAGGAAGGCTGAGATCTGCCCCGTGGCTACTCCGGCAGGGTGCTGCGCCGCCAGCCGCCTGGGCCGACCGCGATCGGCTCGCGCAGTAGCCGCGATCTGTCTGACCAGCCGGAACGGCTCGCAGACGCCGATGCCGCTCCATCGGCCAGTGCCGCACCGGCCCGAGCGCGGGCGGCCAGTACAGCGATCACTGTCACGACGGCCGCGATCTCGGCTCCCGTCGGGTTTCCCAGCACGACCGACAGCACCGGAGCCCGGCCTTCGTCGGCCTCCGCGCCCTGACCGGACTGGCCAGGGAGAGTCGGTGGAGTGCCTGATCCCGCGAGGCCGGGCTGGCCGGGGCTGGCCGGTGTGGCTCCTGAGCTGGCTGGGTTCGGCTGGGCGGGGAGGGCTGGCGTGGCTGCGGTCGCGCTGGCCTGGGTGGCCGGGCTGGCGTTAGTGGCTGGGCTGGGCTGGGCGGTGGCTGCTGGCGAGCCGTGCGCTGGGGAGGGTCCGGCGGACGGGATGGCGGTGTGCGATTCGTTATGCATGGGAGCTGAATTTCTGGGTGGCACGAGCGGCATCAGGGCTTTGACTTGCTGACGCCGACGCCGAACTGGCGGTGCACCCGGGCCCAGAACGCGTCCCTGAGCCACTCCCGCGCCTCCTGGTAGGAGCGCAGCGAGAGCCCGAGTTCCTTCTCGGCATCGACGAGCAGCTCTTTGTCGATGACCGGAGGCAGGATCGGTCCCGGTAGCAGGTCGCGGATGTTGTCCTCGCCGCGGGTGAGGATCCACTTCTGCGCGACGTGCTCGCCGGCCTCCTCGACTCGCTCGCGGGACGGGCCTAGCCGGGCTGCCGCGAGGTGTCCCGCATTGACGTGGGCGGCGGCCGCTGCCTTGCCGTGCGTGCGGAACGGATGCCGGTCGCCGAAGAGCTGCGCGGGCGAGGGCGCCGCTGCGCTCGTGCCGGGCTGGCCAGCCGACGCCTGCGCGGGCTGGTCCGACCGGGCGGCGGCGGTTCCGTGCACGTGGCCGGCCTGGGCGGGCTCGGCCCCCAGCTGGGCAGCGAAATACGGCTCGATGAACGCCCGCTCGAGTACCTCGACCGTGTCAGACTCCCAGACCAGCCGCTCGGCCTGGTTCGTGCCGTACGGCGGCTCGATGCCCCACAGATGCACCCGGACGCCGAAGGCCTGGGCCGCCTCGACGGCCGGAACCATGTCCTCGTCGCCGGCCACCAGCATCGCGTCGGTGATCGCCCGGTGCCTGGCCAGCGCCTCCATGTCGGCCCTGATCTGGGCGTCCACCCCCTTCTGCTGGCCGCGCGCGTTCAGGTTGCCCAGGCGCAGCTTCACCAGCGGCATCTGGGCGATCACCCGCTGGTCGAACGTCGGCACCCGGTCGCGGGCGGCGTCGTACCAGTAGACCCGCAGCAGCTCGCCTCTGACCTGCTCGTCGGCATGCTTGATCAGCGCCTGGATGAGCTTGTCGGCATCGACTCGGTACTCGCGCCTTGATGACGCGCTGAACAGGAGTTCGCCGGCGGATGCGTAGATGTACCCGACATCGACCATGATCGCGTATCGGGACAGCAGCGGCAGCGGCACATCGGAGTCGGTCATTATGCTTTGACTCTAGTCGGCGCCGGGGAGGGTGTCGTGGCACGAGCGGCAATCGGCTCCGCTCGCGCTCCCTCGATTGCGTCCTTGCGCGCGGCTGAGCGGACCCAAGGAGGCTACAAGGGGATGTTCCCGTGCTTTTTCGGCGGCAGGGTCCTGCGCTTGGTCCGCAGCGTGCGCAGAGCCTTGATCACCTCGGGCCTGGTCTCGGCCGGCCGGATCACGGCGTCCACGTAGCCGCGCTCCGCGGCGATGTAGGGGTTGGCCAGCCGGTCCTCGTACTCCGTCGCTCGTGCTGCCCGGATCGCGGCCTGCTCCTCAGCGCTCGCCGCGCCGGCCAGCTCGCGCCGGTACAGGATGTTCACCGCGCCGCGAGCTCCCATCACGGCGATCTGGGCTGTCGGCCAGGCGAGGTTGACGTCGCCGCCGAGGTGCTTGGACCCCATCACGTCGTAGGCGCCGCCGTAGGCCTTGCGGGTGATCACGGTGATCTTGGGTACCGTCGCTTCCGCGTAGGCGTAGATCAGCTTGGCGCCGTGCCTGATGATCCCGCCCCATTCCTGGTCGGTGCCGGGCAGGAAGCCGGGCACGTCCACGAAGGTCAGGACCGGGATGCCGAACGCATCGCAGGTGCGGACGAACCTGGCCGCCTTGTCCGAGGCGTTGATGTCGAGGCAGCCGGCGAAGTGCATCGGCTGGTTGGCCACCACCCCGACCGATGATCCTTCGACCCGGCCGAAGCCCACGATGATGTTCTGCGCGAATCCGGCGTGCACCTCGCAGAAGTCACCGTCGTCGAGCACGCGGGTGATCACGGTGTGCATGTCGTACGGCTGGTTCGCCGAGTCGGGGATCAGCGCGTCGAGCTCGGCGTCGAGGTCGGTCAGCTCGCAGATCGTCTCCGGGTCGGCGCCCGCGGCGAAGACCGGCGGGTACTCCAGGTTGTTCGACGGCAGGTAGGAGAGCAGCTCGCGGGCGAAGTCGATGCAATCCTGCTCGTCTTTGGCCTGGTAGTGGGCTACTCCGGACTTGACGTTGTGTGCCTGCGCGCCGCCGAGATCCTCGAAGCTGACTTCCTCGCCGGTCACCGTCTTGATCACGTCGGGGCCGGTGATGAACATGTGCGAGGTGCCGTCGACCATCAAGGTGAAGTCGGTGATCGCGGGTGAGTAGACGGCGCCGCCCGCGCACGGCCCCATGATCAGCGAGATCTGCGGGATCACGCCGGAGGAGATGACGTTCCGGTAGAAGATCTCGGCGAACAGGCCGAGGGCGACGACACCCTCCTGGATCCTGGCGCCACCGCCGTCGTTGATGCCGATGATCGGGCAGCCGGTCTTGAGCGCGTGGTCCATCACCTTCACGATCTTCTCGCCGTAGACCTCGCCGAGCGATCCGCCGAAGACGGTGAAATCCTGGCTGAACACGCAGACTCCCCTGCCGTCGACGGTACCGAATCCGGTGACCACGCCGTCGCCGTAGGGCCGGTTGGCGCCGACGCCGAAGTCGGTGGCGCGGTGCCTGGCCAGCTGGTCGAACTCGGTGAACGAGCCAGGGTCGAGCAGGCCGTCGATCCGCTCGCGGGCGGTCATCTTGCCCTTGGCATGCTGGCGCTCGACCGCGCGCTGCGATCCGGCATGGATCGCCTCGTACCTGCGCCGCTCCAGATCGGCGATCTTGCCCGCGGTGGTGTGGATGTCGATCGCACCGGCCGAGCTGTCTGGCGGACTGGACCTGTCTGGCGGGCTGGCGCTGTCGGGTGGTTCGGCCTGGCGGGCATCGCCGACCAGGTGGTTAGCTTCGGTGGCCATGCCGGACAGGGTAGTGGTCGCGGTCGATTGTCAGTCACTATGACTGACGGACGACCGCAGAACCTGCGGCCCGGTAATGCCGCGACCGGCGACGACGACGGCCAGATCATTGCGGCTGCTGTATCAGCCGCTCACACGCCCTGAGTGGTATCCACGAAGGAATGCGGCTCCTTCTGGATGGACGCACTCAGCCTCGGCATAGTAGGGCGGTATGTACGCTGCCTGGTCGGCGACCAGGCCATATGCTCGCAGCGGCTCGACCTGGCGGTACTCGGCTCCGTCTTGGGTGTAGTAGATCACATGTGACGGAATCACCCACCTTCCCGGCCGCATGGCGCGGAGCACGACCCAGATTCGCGCTTCCGATCCGGGCGTCATCTGGAAACCCTTCAGCGGCACGAGTCCCTGTTTGCGGCAGCCCTTGCCCTCGAAGTTGACGGGCGGGTCGGTGGTGTACAGCGACAGGGCAACCGAAGTCGACACATAGTGATGCCAGCCGAATCGCAGCGGGGCCATCCTGACCTGAACCGGGCGGACCACGGTCCCGATGCCTGGACCGGCAATGCCCACCGAGTCGATCACGATGGTCGAAGTACTGGTGTTCTCCAGGTCGTAGTAGAGCAGGCCGATCTCGAATCCCGGACGGATCGCCTTCGCGCCGATCGACGTCCAGAGTTCCTGCGCCAGGGCCGTCCCGGCCGGAACGCCGCCCCCGCACCCACTGAGGATGAGCAGCGACGCCAGCACCAGTGCCCGCGCGGCCCACCTACGGGCCGTGCGGACGCCGTGCGCGATGGGCCGTATTCGTGCCAGAGTCATAGCTGGCTGTCCGGGATGCAGCTGGCCTGAACCCGGCCTGTGTCGGCCGGAGTGGAATCGTGGCCCCAGATCACTCGCGTGAAGCCTGTGCCACAGCTGCCGCTCGAGATCCAGTTGTACTGGACCGACGTGATGGACCCGTAGGTCGTGAGGCTGTCGATCCCTAGGTTGCTGGCGAACGGGAAGATGAAGGATCCGTTGACATCGTTGCTTTCGCGTGTGCCCGATGACCGCGACCATCCTGAGTTGCTTGGCGTCAGTCGAAACCAGTTCTGATTGCTTGACCCAGGCGTGAAGTTGGGCTGGGTGTAACCCTGGATCCCGATCACCTGGCCATTCTTGTCCTTGTTAGGGTTGTTGTCAGTGATGGCCTGGCCGGTGAACTCATACGGTTTCCAGGCGCCTGGTGGCGATCCTCCGCAGTTCTGGGCGCAGGTTCGATATTCCTTGTACTCGTAGTCGGCCCACACCCAATTGTGGTAACTGCCCGACTGGGAATCGGGGCTCGTGATCATCCGGCTCTGGTCCTCGATCTGGTAGGCGCCGACGCTGACACCGCCGCTGGCAGCCACGACGCCTTCCTGGACCTCCGTCTGCCGGGTGGTCTCTGAGCTTGTCGTGTAGTTAAGAACGACCTGTATGCCATAGCCGCTGTTGAGCGGGGTCACTGGCGTGTACCTGTAGCCGTGAGCAAGCACAACGCTCTTCCCCGAGAGGGGTGGCGCGGACGCGGCGGCGGGGCTGCCGGCCGGTGCGGGATCGTTCACGGAGGCGGTGCCCGAGTAACCCGATCCCTCGGTAATGATCACCCAGTTCGCGGTGAAGTTCCCCGACGGGTCGAGGGCTTCGATGACGGCGTTGAACGCGTCGGAGGTGCCATCGCCAATATCAGCAAGATCGGATGGCGCGATGGAGGAGGTATCGAGGGTCGCGCTGAACTGACCGCTGGCGTCCGTCGTTCCAGACGCCAGTTCCGTCATGGTGAACGTCGTGCCATCCGCCGATGCCGCTTGCGATGGTGACATATAGAATATGCCAACGTTGGCGTTTGCCATAGGTGTCGAGCCGTCGGCCTAGGTGAATATCATTGTGACGCTCGTGCCGACAGCCGCATTCGCCAGCGCCGGGACAGTTAATAACGTCAGCAAGACGGCCGATAATAAACAGATCTGCTTGCGGATCATGACATGTCCCTTCGAGAGAGCGGCGACTCCACGCCGCTACTCGGGTAGCGACAGTCAATGCGAGCTTCCCAGTTTTGTCACTTGCATGTCAATATCAGGCGTAAAATCAGATCTCCGACCCAACTGTGGATCTTTGTCGCGGTCCAAATTCTGCCCGCCTATTTGAGGCCAGATCGCCGG
>Ga0209415_10020656_pt1 | contig 10217 bp, 10 predicted proteins | sample PeaSoiSIISIP2007_FD_187696 | JGI IMG/M metagenome (GOLD analysis project Ga0209415, IMG submission 187696) | Peat soil microbial communities from Weissenstadt, Germany - SII-SIP-2007 (SPAdes) (version 2) | ecosystem: Environmental > Terrestrial > Soil > Wetlands > Peat | place: Germany...
ATCATCACCCGCCGCATCGGCTGGGTGGGACCGCTCACGGCCGCGTACACCGCCTCCGGGACGACCCCCAGCACCACCGTGCGGGTCCCGGGCACCTGGATCGCCGCCATCTCCTCGCCCGGATGGGCGAGCTCGACGGCGCGGTAGTGGTCAAACCCGTACGTCAGCAGGCGCGAGGCATCGCCCCACATGTCTCCGCTGTGGAACTCCACCACGATCAACCGCCAGCCGTTCCGGGTCGCGGATTCCACGAGCGTCTGCCCGGACATGTCGACGTACCCGGTCTTGACCCCATCGTCGCCCGGATACCACCAGAGCATCCGGTTGTGGTTGGTCAGGACCTGCGCGCGACCGCCCGGCGGCCGGAACGTCCACCGCTCCGTGCGGACGATCTCCCGGAACGTCGGGTCCCGCATCGCCGCGCGGGTGATCAGCGCGAGATCGTACACGGTGGTGTAGTGATCCGGATCGTATAATCCGTGCGGCGAGGTGAAATGAGTCTGTCGCGCGCCGAGCCGGTAGGCCTCCTCGTTCATCTGCGCGACGAACGCCGGCACGGTCCCGGCCACGCCCTCGGCGACCGCCAGCGCGACGTCGTTCCCGGACTGCAGCATCAACCCGTACAGCAGATCGTGGAGGGAGATCCGCGCCCCGGCGGGCAGGCCGACGACCGAACCGACGCGGAACCGCGCAACCTCGGGCGAGACCGTCACCACCGTGCCGAGCGGTGCCCGCTGTAGCGCGACGAGCGCGGTGAGGATCTTCGTCGTGCTGGCCGGCGGCCAGAGCAAGTGGGCGTTCCGGCTGTAGAGGACCTGACCGCTGCGGGCGTCCATCACGAGCGCGGCGGTGGCGGTGACCCGGACCGGGCGGGTCGCCGGCGGCTCGAACCGGTACGCCTTGACGAGCCACGGACGCATCACGACGGCCCCCGAGGCGCCGCCGCCGGTGAGCGGCAGCGCCAGGAGCCCGACCAGGACGGCGACGAGCCGCCTAAGACGCGGGTGCCGGCAGAATCGTTGGACGGTCATGTGCGCCCAAGGGCGGCAGCGCCCCGAGATCCCTGAGTCCGAAGTAGCGGAGGAATCCCTCCGTCGTGCCGTACAGGATCGGCCGGCCCGGCCCCGGCCGGCGACCCACCTCGCGGATCAGCCGGCGGTCCTGGAGCTTGACGAGATGGTACACGGACTGCACCCCGCGGACGGCGTCCAGCTCGGCACGGGTCATCGGCTGGCGGTACGCGACGATCGCGAGCACCTCGAGCGTGGCGCGGGTCAGCGGCTCCAGCTCGTCCATCCGCAGCAGGCGCTGCACATACCCGCCGTAGGCCGGGCGCGTGCAGAGCTGGTAACCCCCCGCCACTTCCTGGATCTGCAGCCCGCGCCCGTCGTACTCCACCTGCAGCGCCGCGAGCGTTGCCCGGATCTCTCCGTCGCCGACGTCGAGCACTTTCTTGAGTTCGGCGATCCGGATCGGGCCTCCTTTGGTGAGCAGCAGACACTCGAGGGCGTTCCGCACCTCGGTGTCGCCCTCGCGGTGCCGGTCGGACGGCGGGTTCGACGTCTGGTACGCCGCGTCGAGCGTCACCCCGCGACCGTTCCCCGCGCGGGGCGGGGTGTCATCGTGGTTCGGTGCGTCTGCGTCGCTCATGACGCCTCCGCCAGCATGACCTCGATCTCGCCGAACGCCTGCGGCTGCCGGGCACGGATCCGCCGCTGCTTGATCAACTCCAGCAGCGCGAGGAACGTCACGATGATCTCGAGGCGGCTCGCACCCTCCCGGAAGAGGCGCCCGAACGCGAGCGCCCCGCCCGCCGCCCGCAGCATCGCGACGACGACGTCCATCTTTTCGCCGACGGTGAAGCGCTCGCCGGCGATCTCGCCGGGCGCCTCCGCCGCGCGGTGGAGCACCTGCGCGAACGCGGTGAACAAATCTTGGAGCGTGACGCCTTCGAGCAGCGCGTCCCCGTCGGGCTCGCGCGCGTCCCCGGGTCTCGCGAAGACTCGGCTCTGGAGGTCTTCGAGCACGCGCAACGCCTGGGCGGCCTCTCGGAACTGGAGGTACTCGGCCATCTGGGCCCCGAGCCGCTCCCCCAGGTCGGAGGGACCGGCGTCGTCCGCCGGAGGCGGCGTGTCCGCGGGGGGCGCTTTGGGAACGAGCGTGCGGGCCTTCAGGTCGGTCAGGACCGCGAGCTGCACGAGCGTCTCCGACGCCGCGTCAAGATCGGGGGTCGCGCGGACCTGAGCGAGAAATTCCTCGGCAATCTTCCGGAGGGGAACGTCCTGGAGATCGACCTGACCGCGGTAGGCGAGGCTCACCAAGAGATCCAGCGGGCCCTCGAACGCCGCACACTGCACCTGATAGGCCACGACCATCCTCCGATCGCTGCTACGAATAAGCGTCAACAACCGCTGCTGCGTCTCTTGGCCTGTCCCCGCGTGTCCGCGCCTTATTCTCCGTCGGCCGCCGGGTTCCTGCTCGCCGGCACGCCTTCTTTCGAACCATCCCGCGTCCGCCCGCGGGACCCCGGCTCACGGCCCCGGGAGCCCACCGGTACTGAACCTGTAGAGCCAGCTGGCCACCGGGATCAAGACGCGCCCCACGATCCCCGTGTACAAGAAGAGGAACAGCACCAGCATCCCGTACGGCTGCAGGCGCGCGTACGCGTACGCCTGCTCGAGCGGCAGCACTGCCTCGACGACGCGGGATCCGTCAAGCGGCGGGACCGGGATCATGTTGAACACTGCCAGGATCACGTTGATCCATGCGACGATCGCGAGGAACGCCAGCACGGGGGGGGCGACCGTCTGCGCGACCGCCCGGACGATCACGCCGACCATCGCGGCGACGGTGATGTTGGCCAGCGGCCCCGCGAGCGCCACCTGCAACATCCCCTGCCGCGGGTTGTCGAAGTTTCGCGGGTTGACGGGCACGGGTTTGGCCCATCCGAACCCGAAGAGCACGAAGCAGATCGTCCCCAGGATGTCGAGGTGCGCGAGCGGGTTCAGGGTCAGCCGGCCCAGCTGGCGCGCGGTGGGATCGCCGAGCCGGTCCGCGACGAGCGCGTGGGCGAACTCGTGGCAGGTCGTCGCCACGAGCACGGCACCCAGCAGCAGCACGATCGACAGAGGGTCGGAGAGCCGTCCGAGCAACATCGACGCGATGCCCCTGGACGACGCCTACGCCGGCGGCACGTCGCGGGCCAGCACGTCGTCCACCGTCTCCCGCTGCACCACCAGGCGCGCGCGCCCGTCCGAGACGAACACGACCGCGGGCCGCGGGTAACGGTTGTAGTTGCTGGCCATCGAGTAGTTGTAGGCACCCGTGCTGAACACGGCGAGGAGATCGTCCGCCCGCGGCGCAGGCAGGACGGCGTCCCAGATCAGCACGTCGCCCGACTCGCAGCATCGCCCGGCGATCGTCACGGTCGCCGTGCACGGCTCGTCGAGGCGTTCCGCGAGCACGCTCTGGTACCGCGCCTGGTACAGCGCCGGACGCGGATTCTCGTACATGCCGCCGTCGACGGCGACGTAGGTCCGCACGCCGGGGATCGGTTTGATCGCCCCCACCCGGTAGAGGGTCACGCCGGCGTCGCCGACGATCGAGCGGCCGGGCTCGACCAGCACGCGCGGAAGCGGAAGCCCGAGTTCCCGAGCGCGGCGGCGCACCACCTCGATCAGCGCCGCGGCGTACGCGTCGATCTCGAGCGGCCGGTCTCCGGGCAGATAGCGCACGCCCGGCCCACCGCCCAGGTTCAGGTCGTCGATCACCACCCGGTGGTCGCGGGCCATCCACCCCGCGAACTCCATCAGCGCCTCCGCGGACTGGACGAACGGCTCGACATCGAAGATCTGCGACCCGATGTGACAGTGGATGCCCCGGAGGCGGATCCCGTGCACATCGAGCGCGCGCGCGACGGCCTCGCGTGCCGTCCCGTCGAGCATCCCAAACCCGAACTTGCTGTCCACGCCCCCGGTCTGGATCGCCCGGTGCGTGTGCGGCTCGATGCCGGGGGTGAGGCGCAGCAGGACGTCGGCGGTGCGGCCGGTCTTGCGCGTGAGCGCATCCAGCAGTTCGAGGTCGTAAAAGTTGTCGAGCACGATCCGGCCGACGCCCAGCTCGAGTGCCCCGCGCAGCTCGTCGGGGGTCTTGTTGTTGCCGTGTAGCAAGAGGTGCGAGGCCGGGACGCCGGCGCGCACGGCGGTGGCAAGCTCGCCGGGCGACGCCACATCGACGTACAGCCCCTCGTCGTGCGCCAGCCGGCACATCGCCATGCAGCAGAACGCCTTGCTCGCGAACACCACCTGGGAGTTCGCGTAGCGCTCCCGCAGCGACGCCACGTAGGTGCGGCAGCGCTCGCGCAGCCTCGCCTCGTCCATCACGTAGAGGGGGGTGCCGAACTCACGGGCGAGTGTGGGGACCGGCACCCCGCTGACGACCAGGGTGCCGCCGCGCTTGACCCCGAGAAGCACCGCCTGCCGCCCGTCCGTCGCCGGTTGACTCGCCACCCGCCACCCCCGCCCGATACGAACACGCCGGCCCGGTGGAGTCCGGCCGGCATCGACACGATAGCACGACCCATCGAGCAGTGTCAACGAAGGCCCCTCGTCCGGCGTGAGGGCGCGTCGGGCGAGCGCGCCCAAGGGAATCGCGAGAGGCTCGTCTAACATTGGGAGTGAGGGGAGGCGGCACACATGGGCGAGACGGTGATCCTCAGTGCCACGCGTACACCGATCGGGCGCTTCCAGGGCGCGCTCGCGTCGGTCCCCGCACCGCGGCTCGGCGGCGCGGCGATCGCTGACGCGCTGCGCCGAGCCGGGGTCGCGGGCGACCAGGTGGATGAGATCTACATGGGCATCATCCTCGCCGCGGGCCTGGGCCAGGCGCCCGCCCGCCAGGCGTCGATCTTCGCCGGGCTCCCCAACACGGTGCCGGCGACCACGATCAACAAGATGTGCGGGTCTGGCCTCAAAGCGGTGATGCTGGCGACGCAGGCGATCCAGACCGGCGACGCCGACGTCGTCGTGGCTGGCGGCATGGAGAACATGAGCGCCGCCCCGTACCTGCTCGACCGGGCCAGGACCGGCTACCGCTTCGGAAACGGAACGCTCGTGGACGCGATGATCCGGGACGGGTTGTCCGACGCGTTCAGCGGCCTGCTCATGGGCAACTGCGCGGAACTCCTGGCGCGCGAGTATCGGATTTCGCGCGCCGACCAGGACGCGTTCGCCGCCCGCAGCTACACCCGGGCGATTGAGGCGATGGACTCCGGCCGGTTCGCACGCGAGATCGTGCCGGTCGAGGTCGGAAACAGCCACGCGCCCGCGCAGCGCGTCGCCGAGGACGAGGAACCGCGGCGGTTCAACCCCGACAAGATGGGGACGCTGAAATCCGCCTTCGAGGACGGCGGCAGCGTCACCGCGGCCAACTCGTCCTCGATCAGCGACGGGGCGTCCGCGCTGGTCGTCGCGTCCGCGGACGCGGCCAGGCGGCTCGGCGCACGGCCGCTCGCCCGCATCGTCGGCCAGGCGGTCTCGGCCACCGCGCCCGAGTGGTTCACGATCGCACCGGCAGAGGCGATCGAGCGGGTGCTGCAGAAGGTCGGCTGGACCAAGGACGACGTGGACCTCTACGAAATCAACGAGGCGTATGCCGCGGTGGTGCTCGGCGTCGCCCGGAAAGCCGGGCTCGACCTCGACCGGATCAACGTCCACGGCGGCGCGGTCGCCCTGGGGCATCCGATCGGCGCGAGCGGCGCTCGGATCCTCACCACGCTGCTCCATACAATGCAGGAACGCGAAGCCCGGCGCGGGGTCGCCGCCGTGTGCTTAGGCGGCGGGGAGGCGGTCAGCCTCGCGGTGGAACTCGTCTAGGCCGCCGGCACGGCCACGGACCTCGGCCCTTCGTTCCGCTCCGGTGCGCGACGGTCAGATCGCGTCTGGCTCGTTGTCCTCGGGGTCCTCTTCCGCCGCCGCAACCGCGCGGTCGATCGACCCGGCGCCCCGCTGCACGCGTCTCGCCACGACGAGAAACCCGGTGTGCGCGACCATCCGGTGGGCCGGGCGAACGCTGCGGCCGTCGATGTTCCACGGCCGCAGCAGGACTTCGACCGTTTCCACCAGGGCGAACATCCCGGCGCCCCGCAGCGACTCGACCGTCTGCTGCGCCTGGGGGACCGTCGGGACGTAGGCCAGCACGATCCCGCCCGGCACCAGGGCGTCTGCGACGTGGGGGACAGTCCGCCACGGCTCGGGCACGTCGAGCACGATCCGATCGAGCGGCCGGTCCTCGGGCAGGATCGCCTCGTACACGTCCTGCCGCCGGGTCACGAGCGCGTCGGAGGGACCCAGGTACCGGAGGATGTTGCGCTCGGCGACCCGGGCGAAGTCGTCCCGCAGTTCGTACGAGACGACGCGGCCGGACGGCCCCACGGCCCGCAGCAACGCCATCGTGAGCGCGCCCGAGCCCGTGCCCGCCTCGAGCACGCGGGCGCCGGCAAAGACATCCGCCAACACCAAGATCGCCCCGAGGTCCTTCGGATAGATCACCTGGGCGCCGCGCGGCATCTCGAGCACGAACTCCGCGAGCGTTGGGCGGACGACGAGGAACCGTTCCCCGCGCGTCGACTTGATCGTCCCGCCTTCGTCGTGCCCGAGCAGTTCGTCGTGGGGGATCTTGCCGCCGCGCAGGTCGCTCGTGCCGCCGGCCTTGAGCGCCACCAAATACCGCCGGCCGCGGCGGTCGATCAGGAGGACGGGTTCTCCGTCGCGAAGGACGCCGGAGGTCACGGCAGCCGGATGGCGGTTATCCGCCAGCCGTGGGCGCCGCTGCGGGAGTAGTCTCGGGGGCGCCGGCGGCCCGGGGCGCCGCGCCGGCCTGGCGCACGCGCATCCGCTCCGCCGCCCGCTCGGTCATCCGGCAGAACGCGCATACCTCCGCCGTCGTCGGCTGGCCGCAGTGGACGCAGTCGCGCAGCGTCGCGTTGTCCTGCGCCGCCACGAGCGGCCGGCCGCGCTCGAGGAACCCCCAGTACAGGCTCTGCTTCGTGCCCGGCGCGGCCTGCTCCAGGAGGTTCAGCGCGTCCTTGTACAGGAGGCTCTTCGCGCCGACGCTGTTTGGGCACTCGTCCACGATGTAGTCGATCCCGCGGACGATCGCGTACGCGGCCGCCTCGCGCTCGGCGATGCGGTACAGCGGCTTCACCTTGCGGGCCAGACGCGGGTGCGTGCTCGGCAGCACCGGCGCCTGGCGGGCCAGATACTCGATCTGCCAGTGAAGGAGGTTGCCGAAGAGCACCGCGGCCTCGTCGTCGAGGTTGTGCCCGGTCGCGACGACCTGGAACCCGTGATCGACCGCGACGCGGTTGAACAGGTACCGCTTGCTGAGCCCGCACGCCGAGCAACTCACCCGACGGGTCGCCCGCGCAAACTCCTCGACGTTCATCCCGTACTCGTGCGGGATGTCGGCGACCAGGAGCTCGAGCCCCTGCCCTTCCGCAAACGCCACCGACTTTCGGTGCGACTCCTCAGAGTATTCCCCGATGCCGAGGTTGATGTAGAGCCCGGTCGCGTCGTAGCCGAGCCGGCGCAGGACGTCCCACAGCGCGAGGCTGTCCTTCCCGCCGGACACGGCGACGAGGACCCGGTCGCCGCGCGTGAACATGTGCTCCCCGTCGATCGCGCGCTCCACCTGGCGGTCGAAGAACTCGATGAAGTGCTCGTTGCAGAACGCGGTGTGGTGCCGCCGCACCTCGACCGTGGCGTCGCCCTTGCATCGCTGGCAGCGCATCAGGCGGCGCCCCCGGAGACGACGGGCCTGAGCTCCACGGTATCCTCGTCGGCCACCTGGGCGTCGTGGGTCAGGAGCTGCGCGCCGCGGATCACCAGCACCGACTCGGGATTCACGCCGAGCTCAACGAGCAGCTCCCGCACGCGCCGACGGCCCTGCACCTCGACCTCGCGCTTCTGGTGGCGGATCAGGACCTTCACGCGGTCACGCCGCGCGGCTTGACGTTGTCGCGGACCCAGGTGACGATCTGCTCGAGGGAGGTACCGGGTGTGAACACCGCCGCGATCCCGGCGGCCCGCAGCCCCGGGATGTCGGCGTCGGGAATGATCCCGCCGGCGAACACCTTGATGTCGGTCACCCCTTGGGCGGCCAGCAGGGTCATGAGCTTGGGCAGCAGGACGTTGTGCGCGCCCGAGAGGATGCTGAGCCCGACCGCGTCCACATCCTCCTGGACCGCGGCCGCCGCGATCATCTCCGGCGTCTGGTGCAGCCCGGTGTAGATGACCTCGTACCCGGCGTCCCGGAGCGCTCGGGCCACGACCTTGGCCCCGCGGTCGTGGCCGTCGAGGCCTGGCTTCGCCACCAAAATCCGAACCTTCGGCTCCATCACGTCGATATTATCCCACAGCGACCGCGCCCGGGACAAGCGCGGGGTGCCTGGCTGGCCGGCCGGCTACAGCACCGCCTGCTCGCGGTACTCCCCGTACACCCGGCGGAAGACGTCGCAGATCTCCCCCAGCGTGACGCGGGCGCGGACCGCCTCCACGATCGCGGGCATCGTGCTGCCGCCGGACTCCGCCGTGCGGGCGAGCGTGTCCAGGGCCCGCCGGGCGCCCGACGGATCGCGCTCGGCCCGCGTCCGCACGAGGCGCTCGACCTGGCGGCGCTCCACCTCCGGATCCAGGGTGAGGGTCGGAATCGGCGCCGGTTCGTCCTGGGCGAACGCGTTCACGCCGACGACCACCTTTTCCCCGGCCTCGAGCTGCTGCTGATACCGGTAGCTCGCGTCGGCGATCTCCCGCATCGGATAGCCGCGCTCGATCGCCGCCAACATCCCGCCCATTTCGTCGATCTTCGAGATGTACGCCTGCGCCCCGGCCTCGAGCCGATCGGTCAGCGCCTCGACGAAATACGCCCCGCCGAGCGGATCGACCGTGTTCGCGACCCCGGTCTCGTGGGCGATGATCTGCTGGGTGCGGAGCGCGACGGTCGCCGCCTCCTCGGTCGGGAGCGCATAGGTCTCGTCCATCGAGTTCGTGTGGAGCGACTGACACCCGCCGAGCACGGCGGCCAGCGCCTGCAGCGCCGTGCGCGCGACGTTGTTGAGGGGCTGCTGGGCCGTCAGGCTCACCCCCGCCGTCTGCGCGTGGGTGCGGAGCATCCACGACCGCGGATTGCGGGCACCGAACCGTTCCCGCATGATCCGGGCCCACATCCGCCGCGCCGCCCGGAACTTCGCGATCTCTTCGAAGAAATCGTTGTGGACGTCGAAGAAGAACGACAGCCGCGGCGCAAACGCGTCGACGTCGAGCCCCGCCTCGCGTCCCGCCTCTACGTACGCGATGCCGTCCGCGAGTGTGAACGCGAGCTCCTGGACCGCGGTGGCGCCCGCCTCGCGGATGTGGTACCCGCTGATGCTGATCGTGTTCCAGCGCGGCACCTCGCGCGTGCAGTAGACGAGGATGTCCTGGATCAGCTTCATGCTCGGCCGCGGCGGCACGATCCACTCTTTCTGCGCGATGAACTCCTTCAGCATGTCCGTCTGAATCGTGCCGCCGATCGCGTCCAGCGGCACGCCCCGCGACTGCGCCACCGCCACGTACATCGCCAGCAGCACGTTCGCCGGGGCGTTGATCGTCATCGACGTGGTGATCCGGTCGAGCGGGAGGTCGCGGAGGAGGAGGTCCATATCCACGACCGTGTCCACGGCGACCCCCTCGCGTCCGACCTCGCCGAGCGAGCGCGGGCTGTCCGAGTCGTAGCCCATCAGCGTCGGCATGTCGAACGCCGTGGACAGCCCGGTCTGGCCCTGTGCCAGCAGGTAGCGGAAGCGGGCGTTCGTGTCCTCGGCCGTCCCGTACCCGGCGAACATCCGCATCGTCCAGAGCCGGCCGCGGTACATCGTCGGGTGAATGCCGCGCGTGTAGGGGTATTCGCCGGGCCGCCCAAGGTCGCGCTCGGGGTCCCACGACGCCAGGTCCTCGGGCCCGCACACGCGCTCGATCTCGACGTCCGAGACCGTGGTGAATCGCGCGGATCGTTCGGGCTGCCGCGACAGTGCGTCGCCGAGCGTCCCCTCCTCCCAGCGCCGCCGCAAGTCGCGCAGCCGCTCGAGTTCTGCTCGATCCATCCTCACCCTCCCGGCGGACCGCCGGCCCCGCCGGTTCTGCGCCCGCACGGTCATAGGGTACCACGAACCGGGGCCGTTC
>Ga0209415_10020657_pt1 | contig 10217 bp, 8 predicted proteins | sample PeaSoiSIISIP2007_FD_187696 | JGI IMG/M metagenome (GOLD analysis project Ga0209415, IMG submission 187696) | Peat soil microbial communities from Weissenstadt, Germany - SII-SIP-2007 (SPAdes) (version 2) | ecosystem: Environmental > Terrestrial > Soil > Wetlands > Peat | place: Germany...
GAGCTGTTCCTGGACCTCGACGCCGACGAGCACCAGATCGAGTTCCCGATCGTCTACTGCAACGCCAAGGCCGGCGTGGCTTCGCTGCACTACGAGGCGGGCAAGCCGCTGCCCGAGGGCAACCTCGCGCCGCTGCTGGACCTCCTGCTGGAGCACATCCCGGCGCCCTCCTACGATCCAGAGCACCCGCTGCAGGCGCTCGTGACGAACCTCGACGCCTCCCCCTACGTCGGGCGCCTGGCGATCTGCAGGGTGCGCCACGGCAGCATCCGCAAGGGCCAGCAGATCGCCTGGTGCCGCGCCGACGGTTCGATCAGGCGCGTGCAGGTCGCCGAGCTCTACGTGACCGACGCGCTCGACCGCGTGGACGCGCCCGAGGCGGGCCCCGGCGAGATCATCGCCGTGGCGGGCATCGCCGAGGTGACGATCGGCGAGACGCTCGCCGATCCCGACGATCCGCGCCCGCTTCCCGTGATCACGGTCGACGAGCCGGCGATGTCGATCACCGTCGGCGTCAACACCTCGCCGCTGTCTGGCAAAGACGGCGACAAGATAACCGCCCGCCAGATCAAGGCGCGCCTGGACCAGGAGCTCGTGGGCAACGTCTCGCTGCGCGTGCGCGAGACCGAGCGCCCGGACACCTACGAGGTGCAGGGCCGCGGCGAGCTGCAGCTCGCCGTGCTCGTCGAGATCATGCGCAGGGAGGGCTTCGAGCTGACGGTCGGCCAGCCCCACGTGGTCGAGCGCGAGATCGACGGCAAGCGCCACGAGCCCGTGGAGCGCCTGTCCGTGGACGTCCCCGAGGAGCACGTCGGCACGGTCACCCAGCTGCTGGCTGCGCGCAAGGGTCGCATGGAGCACATGACAAACCACGGCACCGGCTGGGTGCGCATGGACTACCTCGTGCCCGCGCGCGGGCTGATCGGCTTCCGCACCGAGTTCCTCACCGAGACCCGCGGCACCGGCATCCTGCATCACGTGTTCGACCGCTGGGAGCCGTGGGCGGGGGAGCTCTCCAGGCGCGCGAGCGGCGCGCTGGTGGCCGACCGCCTGGGGCAGACGGTGAGCTACTCGCTGATGACCCTGCAGGAGCGCGGCTCGCTGTTCGTCGGCCCCGGCGAGGAGGTCTACGAGGGGATGATCATCGGCGAGAACGCGCGCTCTGAGGACCTCGACGTCAACCCCGTCAAGGAGAAGCACCTCACCAACATGCGCTCCTCGACGGCGGACGTGCTCGTGCGCCTGGACATGCACCGCAGGCTCACGCTCGACGAGGCGCTGGAGTTCGTGCGCGAGGACGAGGCCGTCGAGGTCACGCCGGTCTCGGTGCGCATGCGCAAGCTGGTGTTGCCCAAGGTCGAGCGGCTGAAGGCGGTGAGACAGGCTCGGAAATGAGCACGACCGCGCCCACAGGCGTCGGCGTGAGCGCCCGATCGGGGATCGGGATGCACGGCCTGTTCAAGTCCTTCCGCGGGCCCAGCGGGCCGATTGAGGCGGTGCGGGGGGTGGACATCGAGATTGCCGCCGGGGAGACGGTCGCGCTGCTCGGTCCAAACGGCGCTGGCAAGTCCACGACGATCGACATGCTGCTCGGCCTGCTCGCGCCCGACATGGGCAGCGTGTCGATCTTCGGCCGCGCTCCGGCCGAGGCGATCGCGCAGGGGGCGGTGGGCGCGATGCTGCAGACCGGGTCGCTGATCCGCGATCTGAGCGTGCGCGAGCTGATCGCGATGATGGCGGCGCTCTACCCCGCTCCGCTGGGCGTCGAGGAGGTACTCGAGCTGGCCGGCGCGAGCGCCTTCGCGGACCAGCGCACGCAGAAGCTCTCGGGCGGGCAGACCCAGCGGGTGCGCTCGGCGGTCGCGCTCGTCAGCGATCCCGAGCTGCTGGTCCTGGACGAGCCGACGGTCGCGATGGACGTCGAGGGTCGGCGCGCGTTCTGGACGACCATGCGCGAGTTCGCGGCCCGGGGCAAGACGGTCCTGTTCGCCACCCACTATCTCGAGGAGGCCGACACCTACGCCGATCGCGCGGTGCTGATGGCCCACGGCAGGGTGGTCGCCGACGGGCCCACGACCGAGATCAAGGCGATGGTCGGCACGCGCACGATCCGCGCCACGCTCCCCGACGTCGAGGTCGAGCAGCTCACCCGCCTGCCCGGCGTCAATGGCGCGGAGCGCAGAGGCGAGGCGGTCGTGCTGAGCTGCGCGGACTCCGACGCGGCCATCCGCGGCCTCCTGGCGGCCTACCCGCAGGCACGCGACCTCGAGATCACCGCCGCCGGCCTGGAGCAGGCCTTCCTGGCTCTGACCGGCGACGGCGAAGGCGACGCGGCGGGCGCCGAGCCCACGGTGCGCTCGTGAGCGCCCTGCTCTACACCCGCTACGAGCTCCTGCGGACGTTTCGCAACCGGCGCTTCTTCCTGCTCTCGCTCGGCTTTCCGCTGGTCCTCTACTTCACGATCGCCGGGCCCAACCGCCACGTCCAGAACCTCGGCGGCAGCGGCGTCTCGGCGCCGCTGTATTTCATGGTCGGGCTGGTGTCGTTCGGGACGATGAGCGCGATGCTCTCCTCCGGCGCGCGCATCGCCACCGAGCGGTCGGTCGGCTGGAACCGGCAGCTGCGGATCACGCCGCTGGCGCCCCGCGCCTACTTCCGCGCGAAGGTCGTGACCGCCTACATGATGGCGCTGGTCAGCATCGGCGCCCTGTATCTCGCCGGCGCGTCGCTGGGGGTGAGCCTGCCGGCGGGAAGGTGGCTGCAGATGACGGGGCTGATCCTCGTTGGCCTGATCCCGCTCGCAGCGCTCGGGATCGCGATCGGGCACGTGCTCACGCCCGACTCGATCGGCCCCGCGGTGGGCGGCGGCGTGTCGTTGCTGGCGCTGCTCGGCGGCACATGGTTTCCGATCCCGCAGAGCGGCTTCCTGCACGACGTGGCCCAGTACCTGCCCTCCTACTGGATCGTGCAGGCAAGCCACGTGGCGCTCGGCGGGCATCCCTGGCCGGGCAGGGCCTGGGTCGTGATCGCGGCCTGGACGGCGCTGCTGAGCCTGTTCGCCGTCCGCGCCTACCGGCGCGACACCGGCAGGGTCTAGCGGCTAGGGTACCGACCTGTCCAACCGACAGCAGGACGCGAGCCGGCCGCCCCCGGCCGGGGCTGGCCTCCTGCTCGACCCAGGAGCGATCGATGATCGGACTGAAGCGGGCGTCCGTGCCGAGGCCCGCCGCCCTCACCCTGCTGTGCATTGCCCTTGCCGTCCTCCTGCCGGGCGCGGCCGCGAGCGCCGCCGAATCCACGGTGCACTACACCAAGGAGAGCATCCAGGTCTACGAACAGCAGCTCGCCAGCGGCCAGATCAAGGCGGCCACGTTCAACAAGAAGGTCCGCAACCTCCACCTGGAACTCAAGAGCGGGGCTCATGTGCTGGTCCACTATCCGGCCAAAGACGAGCCCACGCTCGCCGCGGCACTGGCCGCCAAGGGCGTATCCGTGACCGTGCTCAAACCGGCCGCCGCGGAAGCCGAAAGCAAGAAAGCGCCGGTCCACCACAAACTGCGCTACATCGCAGGTGGCATCCTGATCGCGGTCGTGATCATCGTCGGCGGGGTGCTGCTGTTCGATCGCCGGCGCAAACGCATGGCGGAATAGCGCGCGTGCGCGCCCGCCCCGGGGGGACGGCGGGGCGATGGACGCGTGCGAGATAGTGGTGCGCTTGCAGCCACGCGCCCGCGCCAACGAGATCGTCGGCGAGCGCGACGGCGTTGTGCTCGCGCGCGTCACCGCGCCGCCCGTCGGCGGCGCCGCCAACACGGCGCTCTGCCGCCTGATCGCCAGGCGCGCGCGCGTCGGCGTGCGCAGCGTCACGATCGTGCGCGGAGCCGGTGCGCGGGAGAAGCTGCTGCGCGTGGAGGGGCTCGACCGTGGCGCCCTGCGCCGGGCGCTCGGCCTCGATCTCCCAACCTGAGCTCGGCTCAGCCGTCCGCCGCTTCGGTCCCCATCGTCACGCCGACCGGCTGGCGCGGCGCGGCGTCGGGCGCCCCCGCTCCGGCGCGCGGGCCCGTCCCTGCGTCGCGCAGCGTCGTGCCCTCGACGTTCACGCGCGGCAGCCGTCGATCGAGCCAGCCGGGTATCAGCCAGGTCCGCCTGCCGATCAGGTGCAGCACGGCGGGCAGCAGCAGGCAGCGCACCACGACCGCGTCGAGGAACACCGCGCTGGCGAGGCTGAGGCCGAACTCCTTGATCACGCGGTCTTCACCCAGCATGAACGAGAGGAACACGCACACCATGATCGCCGCCGCGGCGGTTATCACGCGTCCGGTCAGCGCCAGTCCCTCGGCCACCGCTCGCGAGTGCTCGCGCGTCTGCGTCCAACGCTCGTGGATGCGAGAGATCAGGAACACCTCGTAGTCCATCGACAGGCCGAACACGATCGCGAACAACATCACCGGAATGAACGACTCGATCGGGCCCTGCTGCACGCCGCTGACGCCACCCACCCAGCCCCACTGGAAGACGACCACGATCACCCCAAGCGAGGCGCCGATGCTCAGCAGGTTCATCGCGGCCGCCTGCAAGGGGATCACGAGCGAGCGGAACACGACCAGCAGCAGCAGCGCGGACAGCAGCACCACGACGCCGATGAACAGCGGCAGCTTTTCGCCGAGCGTGCTCGCGAAGTCGACCGCGCCCGCGGTCACCCCGCCCACGTACACGGTCATGCCGGTGCGTGCGGCCAGCGGCGGGATCACCTGCCCGCGCAGCTGCGTAACGAGCTGGCTGGTCGCGTAGGCCTGCGGAGAGGAGCGCGGGTAGACGGTGATCGTCGCGACTTCGCCGTTCGGGCTCAACCGCGCCGGGCCGACCGCTGCGACGGCGCCGTTCGCCGCGATCGCCGCGCGCAGCTGTTCGACGTCGCGCCTGCCCTGGCCTGCGAGCGTCGTCAGCAGCACCCCGTTGCGCGCCGCTTCGGCGCTCGCGTTGGGCACCTTCGCGACAACCGTCAGCGGTCCGTTGAAGCCTTGGCCGAAGCCGTCGGCGAGCAGCACGTAGGCGCGGTGCGTGGTCTGCCCGGCGGGGTCGTTGGCGGCGTCGCTGGAGCCCAGCCGCAGCGCGATTGCCGGCGCTGCGATCAGCAGCATCAGCATCGTGGCCGCGATCGCGATCGCAGCCGGTCTGCGCTCCACGAACGCGCTCCAGCGAAGCCACCCGGGGCCGGCGCCGGCGGGCGCGGGCGCGCCGGCGTCGCCGCGTGCGCGTGCGCGGCGCGAGCGCCGGCTTGGCCTGGCCACGCGCGCCCCGGCGATCGTGAGCAGCGCCGGCAGCAGCGTGAGCGAGGCGAGCATCACCAGCAGCACGCCGATCGAGGCCGACATCGCCACGCCGTAGAGGAAGCTCACGCCGAGCAGCATCATCCCGAGCAGCGCGATCACCACCGTGCAGCCGGCGAACAGCACGGCCCGGCCCGCCGTGTCGATCGCCTGCACGACCGACGCGCGCGCGTCCTCGAACGTGGGGCCGGGCGTGTGGTAGGCCTCGCGGAAGCGCGTGAGGATGAACAGCGCGTAGTCGATCCCCACGCCGAGGCCGATCATGGCCGCGAGCTCGGAGGAGAAGTTGGGCGTCTCGACAGCGTGCGTGAACAGCGCGATCGCGCCGAGGCCAGTGCCGAGGCCGAACAGGGCGGTCACGATCGGCAGTCCCATCGCGGTCAGCGAGCCGAACGTGAGCAGCAGCACGACGATCGCGGCCATCAGCCCGACGGCCGTGGAGATCCCGAAGCCGCTCTGCTCGGTCATCTCGATCGCCTGACCCCCGAGCTCGACCTGCAGGCCCCGTGCGGCGGCCGCGCGGGCGACCTGCACGACGCGTTCGGGGGCGCTCTTGGGCAGCAGGTTGGCTTTCTCGTTGAAGACGACGGTCGCGAAGGCGATCTTGCCGTCGGCCGAGATGCTGCGGCCGGCGCTCGCGCCGGAGTAGGGGCTGATCACGCTCGCCACGTGCGGCAGCCGCGCCACTTCGGCGAAGGTCGCGCTCATGCGCGCCCTCACGGCGGGGTCGAGCACCGAGCCGGAGCTGACCTTGAAGACGATCGTGTCGCGGTCCCCCGCCTGCTGGGGGAAGCTGCGCTGGAGCAGGTCGGCGGCCTGCTGGGCTCCGGAGTGGGGCAGGGTGAAGTTGTTGGAGTAGCTGGTCCCGACCTTCTGCGCGAGCGCGTTGACGCCGAGCAGCAGGACGATCCAACCGATCACTACGTACTTGCGATGGGTCGTCGACCAGCGGGCTAGCTTCAGCATGATGGGGACTCCGTGGGTCGGCAGGGGGACGGGGGGCCGGCACCGCGCACGGCGAGAACACGGTGCGTGCTCCAGCTTAGTACGCCGCTCCCGGGGCTCCGGGAAGCCCGGATTGATAGGCTCGCCGCCCCCGGATGGGGAGACCGCTCGGACCGTCCCTCGAGGGGAGAAGCGATGAAGTCGTTGCACCGTACGCAGACCGCGGCTGCCCCCGCCCGATGATCGCCGGGCTGCGCCACAGCGCGCGCTCGCTCGTGCTGCCCTTCCGCCACCGCTTCCGCCAGTCGGTCGAGGATCCCAGCGTCCCGCTGAGCTTCGACATGGACCGCGACTCGCCCACGCTGCTGATCGCATTCGGCGGCATGGCTGGGCAGATCGGCATGCCGCCGTTCGAGTTCTTCAAGGCGACCGGCGGGATCCCGGTCAAAAGACTGTTCGTCCGCGATCTGCACCAGGCCTGGTACCACCGCGGAATCCCAGGCCACGGCGACACCCTCGAGCAGGCGGCGGCCGCGCTGTCCGAGCTGGTGGCCGGCTATGGCGTGCGGCGGCTGGTCGTAGCCGGCAACTCCGCGGGGGGGTATGCGGCGCTCAGCTTCGGCGCGCTGCTCGGAGCCCACACGGCGCTCAGCTTCGCGCCGCAGAGCACGCTCGAGCTGGACGACCTCGCCGCGATGGGCGACCATCGCTGGGACGATCAGCTGCGCGAGCTCGCGCAGGCCGGCGCACTGGATCAGCGCTGGACCGATCTACGCAACGCGCTGCCGCGTGCGCGCCGTGCCGAGACCCGCTTCGAGGTGTACTACGACGCCGCGCTCGCCGTCGACCGGCTCCACGCCGAGCGCCTGGAGGGCATCGCGGGGGTGCGTCTGAACCCGCTGCAGGGAGGCGCTCACAGCGTCGCGCTTGAGATGCGCGAAAACGGTGAACTCGCGCAGGTGTTGAACCGCGTGCTGCTGCCGGACGCGGCGTGAGGCGGGCGGCGGCCTACAGCAGCTCCGCGGGCCAGTCGTGGTCGCCCCGCTGGATTCTCTGAAACAGCATCTGCTCACACTCCGTCTGGCGCGCCCGGAGCTGGTGCTCCCAGCGGCGCTGCGTCTCCCAGTTGATACGTTTGACAACGCCACGGACCAGCGGCGTGTCGGGTACGGGGCGAAGGGCCGGTCCGGCGTCGAGGTGAACCCTGCTGAACTCGCTCGAGCGGAAGCCCGCGCCGTGGTGGTAGATCGCGTCACCGTAGATCCCGAAGAACAGGGGATCGAGGTTCCTGCGGTTGGAGCGGAGGACTTCCACCCATGGCGTTTCGGTGAGCTCGAGCTGTCGCAGCAGGTTGCCGCCGACGTCGCTGACGATCCGCCCCTTGGGGTCGACCCACGTGTAGCCGGCCGACCAGTCGCCCGGAAGGCTCCGCCAGGCGCCCACGGTCGTCACGCAAAAGCAGGGGTGCGGCTGCAGGTCGTTGGCGTTCTCGGCCCTGCGTACCGCCAGCAGCGGCGCCCGCGAGAGCCCGTCGTCGATCAGCGGCATCGGATCGGCGATCGGGAAGGCGTCGCCGTCCAGGAACATGATCAGATCGCTGTCGGCGGCCTCGTGGGATATCTCGATGGCGAGGTGGTTGAGCTTGTCCGAGTGGCGTCCGCGGTTGTCGAGCACCCGATCGAAGTGGACCGCGTAGGACGGGTCGATCGACTCGAGCGAGGCCCACACCTGGTAGGGGACGGTGATGTGCTCGCGAAGGTAAGAGGTCTGGATCTCGATCCAGCGGGGCGAGCGGTAGTGCACCGTGGCGATGAAGAGCACTGACGGACCTTCCGTGAACGTTGGCAACCGGATCTGGGACGGCTCCGACCGCCCGGCGTCGGCGGGACTATACCGGCGGGGATTGGCTGGATCGCGGCGGCGTGGAGCCGCGATCGCCGTGCGTCTGGAGCGCCTAGCGCAGACCGCGCAGATACCGGTGAAACGGGCACCGGCCCCCCCGCAACCGCCGGCCCTCGGCGATCAGTTCACGCTCGGATCGGACGGCATGCGCGCGATCAGCGCGTAGCTGCCACCCTTGCGCGTGAGCACGGTCCGCCACAGCTGCTCCGGGCCCTCGCTGAACACGTCTTCTGCCAGCGCGGCCTCCACGATCCAGTCACCCTGCTCGAGCTCGGCGTCGAGCTGTCCCTCACCCCACCCGGCGTAGCCCGCGAACACGCGCTTGCGCGCCGTTGCCTGGGCGAGCGTCTCGGCATCGGTGCCAGGGGCGGGAAAGCCGATGCGCCCCACCACGAGCAGCTCGGCCAGCGAGGGCTCGAGGAACTCGGCCAGGCACACCACCGAGGTCGGCTGCACCGGGCCGCCCACGTATACGCGCTCGACGTCGTCCACCGCCGCCTGCAGCTGGGGGACGGCCTCGCCCACGGTGATCGCCGAGGGCCGGTTGAGCACGACGCCCATCGCGCCGTCGGGATTGTGGACGCCGATCAGCACCACCGTCCTGGCGAAGTTGGGATCGAGCAGGGATGGCGAGGCGACCAGCAGCTGGCCCGCCAGCGATTCCGCGATCATCTCCTCCGAGGCTAGCGCCCGCGCGCCCGCGGCGCGGCGGGCATCCAGGCAACCGAGGTCAGCGGGTGGCAGGTGGATGCGTTGAGCGAGCACCGGGAATTCGATGTGATCGTGCTGGGGGCGGGCCCAGCCGGCGAGGTGTGCGCCGGGCGGCTCGCCGAGGAGGGGCTGTCGGTCGCGATCGTCGAGCGCGACCTCGTCGGCGGCGAATGCTCCTACTACGCCTGTATGCCCTCCAAGGCGCTGCTGCGTCCCGCCCAGGCGCTTGCCGAGGCGCGCCGCGTCCCCGGCGCGGCGCAGGCCGCCGGCGGCGAGCTCGACGTGGCCGCCGCGCTGGCGCGCAGGGACGAGATCGTCCACGGCCGCCAGGACGCCGCACAGCTTCCCTGGCTGGCCGACCGCGGGGTCGCGCTCGTGCGGGGCGAGGGGAGGCTGGACGGCGAGCTCGCCGTGCGCGTGGGCGCCGAGCTGCTGCGCGCGCGTCGCGCCGTCGTGCTCGCGACCGGCTCGACGGCCGCGATGCCGCCGATCCCCGGGCTTGCCGAGGCGGCGCCCTGGAGCAACCGCGAGGCCACCTCCGCGTCCTCGATCCCGTCCTCCCTGCTCGTCCTCGGCGGCGGCGTGGTCGGGGTCGAGCTGGCCGAGGCATATCTCAGCCTGGGTTCGCGCGTGAGCATCGTCGAGTCGCTGCCGCGGCTGATCGCCGGCGAGGAGGACTTCGCCGGCGCGCTCGTGTGCGAGGCGCTGCGCGCGCGTGGCGTCGAGGTGCGCCTCGGCGCGCGGGCCACCGCGGTCGACGGGCAGGCCGGTGGCCGGGTGACGCTGCACCTGCAGGACGGCTCCACGCTCTCCGGCGAGGAGCTGCTCGTGTGCGTCGGGCGCCGGCCGCACACCGATGCGGTCGGGCTCGAGTCGGTGGGGCTTACCGGGGGCGGCTTCCTGGAGGTGGACGACACGCTCAGGGTGCCGGGGAAGCAGTGGCTGTACGCGATCGGCGACCTGAACGGGCGCGCGCTGCTCACGCATATGGCCAAGCACCAGGCACGCCTGGCGGCCGAGCACATCCTGGGCGTGCCGATCGCGGCGGCGGCGGCGCCCGGCCGCCCTCCGCGCGTGATCTTCACCGAACCGCAGGTCGCGGCCGTCGGCCACACGCTTGCGAGCGCGCGCGAGGCGGGGCTGCAGGTACGCGCCGTCGATGCGTCGATGCAGGCCAACGCGGGCAGCAGCTTCGTCGGCCACGACGCCGGGGGCTGTGCGCGGCTCGTCGTGGAGCACGGGCGGGAGGTGCTCCTGGGGGCGACCTTCGTCGGCGTGGACGTGGCGGAGTCGCTGCACGCGGCCACGATCGCGATCGCCGGCGAGGTG
>Ga0209415_10020658_pt1 | contig 10217 bp, 9 predicted proteins | sample PeaSoiSIISIP2007_FD_187696 | JGI IMG/M metagenome (GOLD analysis project Ga0209415, IMG submission 187696) | Peat soil microbial communities from Weissenstadt, Germany - SII-SIP-2007 (SPAdes) (version 2) | ecosystem: Environmental > Terrestrial > Soil > Wetlands > Peat | place: Germany...
AACGGGTAACCGAGGTCGAGCAGCTCGTAGGCCAGGACGCCGAGCGCGAAGACGTCGACCGCGGGGCCGGCCGACTTCGATCCGGACGCGAGCTCGGGGGCCATGTACTGCGGCGTTCCGAGGATGACGCCCGTGCGAGTCATCCCGGCCGCGCGCCGGGTGCGACCCCCGAGGTCCACCGTCGACGCGAGCGCCGAGACCCGCGCGTCCATCAAGCTCGAGATGCCGAAGTCGGTGATCTTGACCACGGCGCCGTCGTCGGCGACTAGCACGTTGGCGGGCTTGAGGTCGCGGTGCACGACACCCGCCGCGTGCAGCGCCGCGAGCCCTTCGCTCACCTGGCGGAGGACGCGCAGCGCCCAGGGCGCATCGCCGTAGCGGGCGTGCTGGTCGGCGAGCGATCCCCCCTCGACGAGCTCCATGACCACGAAGAGCCCGTGCTCGGTCGTGACGTCGACGTCCATGACTCCCACGAGGTTGGGGTGAAGGATGCGCGCCGCGATCTGACCCTCCCGCGCGAGGCGCGCGAGCTGGTCGCGGGTGGCGATCCCTTGGACCACCTTCAGCGCGAGGCGCTTGCCGTCCGTCAACCGCTCCACCTCGTAGACTTCCCCCATGCCGCCCGAGCCGAGCGGCCGCACGATGCGATACCGCGTGCCGACCACGTCGCCCACGCCGAGCCCCCGTTCGATCGGCGACCCGAGCTGGGCCAGCGCCTCGGTCAGCTCGCGCGACCGCTCGGCCACCTGGCGCCGCAGCTCGAGGTTCAGGGTGTCGGCGTTCCTCAAGGAGGTCACGTGCTGGCGCGCCAGGAGCGTCCCCTGCCCGAGTCCCACCACGGTGAACGCGAGCGACATCAACCGCAGGCCACCTTCGTGGGTGGGCTGGCCGATCAGGGCGGGGACCTCGAAAGGGACCGCCAGCACGAGGGCGAACCACGTGAGCCCGATGATGAGCGCGGTCGTGCGCTCTCGTGACCGGAGGACGGCGCGCGCGCACTGCACCACGACGGCGGCGGTCGGAAGGCCGATGATCGCGGCGGTGACCATCGGCACGATCGGAGGGGGGAAGGCCGCGATCTGCGCGAGGCCGGTCACGGCCCCGGCGCCGACGACGTAGCGCCAGGCGCGGTGAACGGGCCCGAGCCCGAGCTGCGCGTGCGTGAAGTAGAGGCTCGCGAGGCCGGCGCCGAGCATCGACTCCACCAGGACGCACCGGTCGGCGCAGCCGAAGGGGATCTGCAGCAGGCCGAGCCACCAGAGAGGGTAGGACATGCCCCCCACGGCCTGGAGCGCGAACCAGAGGTGCGCGCGGCGGGATCGATCGAACAGGTACACCGCGGCGTAGAGGGTTCCCAGCAGCCCCGAGAGGAAGACGGACGCCAGATCCGCGGCGTCGTCGAAGCGCAGGATGCGCTGGAAGCTCGCGCCTCCGTCGGGCGCGGCGACCAGCTCCGGCGGCGTGTCGATGAGCGCCGTCAGCGGCGTGGTGTGCTCCACGTCCATCTCGAGCTTCACCGCGATCGCGTCCGCGGGGGGAACGAAGTGCCAGCACTGCGAGCCGTCGCTCCGGTAGCGGTCGACCCGCCCCGGCGAGCACGCGAGCGCCGGCTGGCCGTCCACGCGCAGCGAGGCGAGCGCGAAGGTGTCCGCGACGGCGAGGCTCACGGGCGTGCCGCGCATCGCGGGGGGTACGGTGACCTCGGTGCGCAGGAGGTAGTGAAGCGGGCGGTCCGGCAGGGCGAGCCTGGCGGGGAGCGTCACCTCTCGGGGCGCCTCCCCGGGCACGACCAGCTGCCAGCGCGTCAGCGTGACGGAGGGCTCCCGCGCGCAGCCCAGGCAGGCGACGCAGGCGCAGACCAGCGTCACGAGGAGGAGGAGGCACGAGCGCTGCATGCTGCAGGCGAGCTTAGCCCGCGGAAGTACCAAAGCTGGCAGGCCCGTCCGTTCTTTCTGTTCGCCCGGCGCGCGTTGGGCTACGACGCTCGGCCCGTGGGGATAGCTCGCCTGGAGATCCTCGAGAATGAGCGCGAGCACGACCGGCTCGCCACCATGGCCGCCGACGTGCGCGCCGGGCTGGGTGGCGGCATGCGCTCCATCCCCCCGAAGTACTTCTACGACGACGAGGGGTGCCGCCTCTTCGATGCGATCTGCGATCTCGACGAGTACTACCTGACGCGGGCCGAGCGCGCCCTCCTCGACCGCCACGCCTCGGCCATCATCGCGAGCATCGGACCGCCCGACGCGACCGCGCTGGTCGAGATCGGCAGCGGCCTGGCGCGCAAGACGGGAATCCTCGTCCGGGCGCTGTGCGCGCGCGGGGGTTCGCCCAGCTACGTGCCATTCGACATCGCTCCCGCGGCGATCACGATGTCGGCCACGTCCCTGCTGCCGGAGCATCCCAGCCTGTCGGTGCGCGGGGTGGTGGGCGACTTCGCGCGCGACCTCGGGCGGATCGCGCTCGTGGCGCCTCCCTCGGCCGGACCGCGCCTCTTCGCGTTCCTCGGGAGCACCATCGGCAATCTCGACGAGGTGGAGGCGCCCGCCTTGCTGCGTGACATCTCGCGCCTGATGACGGGGCGGGACCGCTTCCTCCTCGGCGTCGACCTCGTGAAGGACCCGCGCGTGCTCGTGGCGGCGTACGACGACGCGCGCGGGGTCACGGCGGAGTTCAACAAGAACGTGCTCCGCGTCCTCTCGCGCGAGCTCGACGGCGACTTCGACGTGAACGCGTTCGACCACAGCGCGTCGTACAACGAGGCGCGGCAGCGGATCGAGATGCACCTCGTGTCGCGGCGGAGGCAGTCGGTGCACCTGCGCGCGATCGACCTCGCGCTCGAGCTCGATCGGGGCGAGCGGATCCTCACCGAGATCAGCCGCAAGTTCACCCGCGCGACCGTGGAGAGGACCCTCTTCCAGGGCGCGATGCGCCTCGAGAGCTGGCTGACCGACGCGAAGGGGCAGTTCGCGCTGGTGGTGGCCGCGAGGGCGTGAGCGCCTGGCCTCAAGCGTCGCGCCGGACCCGCGCCGTCCCCGCGGCTCCCGCCTCGACGCGCCCGATCACGACGGCGCAAGGCGTGCCGGCCCGCTGTAGCGCCGCGACCAGAGGCTCGGCGCGCTCGGGCGCCACGGCCATGAGCAGCCCTCCGCTCGTCTGCGCGTCGCACAGCAGCAGCTGCGCCGCCTCGTCGACCCCTTCCGCGTAGTCCACGCTGTCCGCGAGGAAACGCCGGTTCGCGTGCGTCCCTCCCGGGACGATCCCTTCGCGCACGTAGGCTCGAGCCGCCTCGAGGACCGGCACCCGATCCACCCATATCGTCGCCGCGCACCCGCTCGCCTTCGTCACGTTGCGCAGATGCCCCAGCAGGCCGAAGCCCGTTACGTCCGTCGCCGCGTGCACGCCGACCTCCAGCATGGCGTCGCAGGCGGCGCGGTTGAGCGTGGCCATCAGCTCGATGGCCTCCGCGATCGCGCCTCGCGTGTCCACGTCCTGCTTCGCCGCAGTGGTGATGATGCCCACGCCGATCGGCTTGGTGAGCACGAGGGCGTCGCCCGGTCGCGCGCCCGCGTTGGTGACGATGCGCGCCGGGTGGACGAGGCCGGTGACCGCGAGGCCGTAGATGGGCTCGTCGGTCTTGATGGTGTGCCCGCCCACGATGTCGATCCCGGCCTCTCTCGCCTTGTCCGCCCCGCCGCGCAGGATGTCTCCGAGGACGCTCGCCTCCAGCGTCGCGTCGGGGAAGCCCACGAGGTTCAGCGCGGTGATGGGGCGTCCACCCATCGCGTACACGTCGCTCAGCGCGTTCGCGGCGGCGACCCGCCCGAAGTCGTAGGGAGCGTCGACGACGGGCGTGAAGAAGTCGGTCGTCAGCACGAGCGCGAGCTCGTCGGTCAGCCGGTAGACCGCGGCGTCGTCCGCCGTCGCGCTCCCCACGAGCACGTTGGGATCCGTCACCGGCGGCAAGGCGCCGACCAGCGGAAAGAGGTATCCCGGCGGGTGCTTGGCCGCGCAACCTGCGCGTTTGGCGAGGCTCGTGAGGCGGACGGTCATGGCGCCGGGATGTACCCCCTGTCGTCTCTTTTGGCGATGGAGGACGGGCCCGCACCTCGTATGCTCCCTCCCGCATGCACACCCTCGGCGCCGGCGCCAAAATCACCGGCGTGAAGTGAGTCATACGAAGTGAGCGAACTGTTGCGAGCCCCCCCCGGCGTGCCGCCGCTGCAGCACCGCGCGGCGATGACGAAAGAGCACGGCGCGTATGCGTTCGACTTCTTCCGCAGCGCGTGGTGGTGCCACCGGTGCCGCGCGCACGCGGCGTCCGGACCTCCGGCGGCGGTCATCTCCCTGGTGACCTACGTCGACGTCGACTCGTTCGTCGCGAACGTGCAGTCCGCCTCGACCCACGCGGTCGAGGACTCGGAGGCCGCGCCGAAGTGCGAGACCTGCGGCGACCGGGCGGCCATCGACCACCTCGACTATCACGCGTTCTGCTCGGGCAAGCGCGCGGACCTGGTGGCGCGCTTCCGCACGGCACGGCCCATCGAGCTGCTCTGGTGGAGCCCGGAGGAGGGCTACCGCCCGGCGACCATCGACGCCGAGTCGCGCCAGGCCTTCACGCGCGACGCGTTGCTTCGTGCGGCGAGAGCCGCCCGCGAGAGCGGAGACACGACGCGCGCGGACGAGGCGCTCCAGGCGGCGTCGGCGGCCATCCCGGGGGATACGGATCTGCTCGCGTTCCTGCCGTGGCTCTGCAGCCGGCAGAAGACGAGCATCGCCGGGGCGATCGCCGAGGCCCACGCGCGCGTGCGGCCGCACGATCCCGAGGGCTGGTACTGGCTCGCGCAGATCGGGGTCGAGGTCGTCGCCGGCGGCAAGTTCGGACCGGATCTGCTCCCGCAGGTCGAGGACCACCTGAAGCGCGCGCTGGCCATCGCGCCGAGCCACGCCCAGTCGCTGGTCGCGGTGGCGAACATCGCGCGGCTGAGGGGCGACGAGGCGACCGCCATCGCGACGCTAGAGCGCCTGCTGGCGATCCACCCGGGGCACCCGGAGGCGAGCTACACGCTGGGGCTCATGCTGCTCGAGCGCAATCCGACGCGCGCGCTCGCGTGCTTCGAGGCGGGCGAGCGCGTGCAGCCGCGCGATCCCGACTACCCGCGGGGATGCGCGCGGGCCCTGCTGGCGCTGGACCGCTATGCCGAGGCGCGCGTGGCCGCGGCGCGGGCCCACGAGCTCGCGCCGGAGGATCCGCGGGTCATCGAGCTGATGTCGCGGCTGGCGACCTGAGGCTGTTTACGACGGGCGTGATACCCTCCGTGTGACGTGTCCTCTGCCGCGCGCCCCAAGCGACTGGGGCTCTACGATGTGATCGTCAAGATCGCGGGGGGCGGGATGGCGACGGTATACCTGGGGCGCGCGCGTGACGCGTCCGGGACCGACCGGCTCGCCGCCGTGAAGGTCATCCGCCACGAGCTCCGTCACGACGAGAGCATCGTCCAGATGTTCCTCGACGAGGCGAAGATGCTCTCGCGCCTCTCGCACCCGAACATCGCCGCGACCTACGGGTACGGCACGGACGACGAGCAGCACTTCATCGCGATGGAGCTCCTCCTCGGGCGCACGCTGCTGGAGGTGTGGACCGCCTGCAAGGAGCGCAAGGTGGCGCTGCGCGTCGAACACGCCGCGTGGATCGCCGCCCGCGTCGCCGACGCCCTCCACCACGCGCACGAGCTGGTCGACGAGGAGGGAGCCTCGCTCCACGTCGTGCACCGCGACGTGAATCCGAGCAACGTGTTCCTGACGTTCGACGGCGAGGTGAAGCTCTTCGACTTCGGCCTCGCCAAGGCGAAGGGCCGCGCGGCGAGCCGGGCGGGCATCGTGAAGGGCAAGCTCCCGTACCTCTCGCCCGAGCAGATCGCGCAGCTCCCGCTCGACCGCCGGAGCGACGTCTACATGCTGGGGACGACGCTCTGGGAGATGACGACGATGCGCCGCCTCTTCAAGCGCAAGGATGACTCCGAGACGCTGATGGCCGTCCGCGCCGGCCTCGTGCCCGACCCGCGCGCGACGGTGCCGACGTACCCGGAGGACCTGTGGGCCATCGTCAGGCGCGCGCTCGCACGGGACCGCGACGAGCGCTACGCGACCGCCGCGGAGCTCGCGCGCGACCTCGACGCGTTCGTCGCCGGGCGGCGTGTCGACGGCGATCGGGACATGGCGCTGCTCAGCGGGGCCATCCTCGACGTGCTCTTCCCCGGGGAGCGCGAGAAGCGCGCCGTGTGGCTGAAGCGGGCGAACGCGCAGCGCCAGGAGCGGGGCACGATGCCGCCGCCCGCGACCGTCCTCGGCGCCCATACGCCGTCGGTGGCGCCGCGGCCTCCGTCGGAGCGACCGCCGAAGAAGCCGCGAAGCCTGCCGAAGATCCGCGTGCCCCGGGGGTGAGGCTGCCGGTCAGGGGCGTGGCTCAGTCGTACACGGCCCGGTGCGCCGTCTCGCCGACGAGCGGGTACTCGTAGTCGCCCTCGTTCATGGTCTTATACGCCGCGACGATGTGCCACACGAGGAACACCGGGATGGCGAGCCCGCACGTGGCGAGGCTCACGAGCGTGCCGAGCAGTGACCAGAGAAGCGACTGCAGCGCGTGGTAGCGCGCCCAGCGCGACTCGCGCGGCAGGACGAGGAACACGACCAGCGGCGCCAGGAACCAGGCCACCGCCGTGCCGAGGTGCGCGATGATCGCGGCGACGCGTTCGTTCGACTTGGGCTGCAGGGCGAGGCTCTCGGTGGCGGTCATGACCACCTGTTCGCTCGAGGGGCCTCCCTTATTTCGCTCATTGCACTGAACGACGGGTCAGCGCGTCACGAGCTCCCGGGTCACGTCTCCCACGCGGGCGCAGCCGGCCAGGGCCATCGCCTGGTCCAGCTCGTCGCGCATCGTGTCGAGCACGCCGAAGGCTCCCTCCTCGCCGGCCACCGCCAGCCCCCACAGGATGGGGCGGCCCACGAGCACGGCGCGAGCCCCCAGCGCGAGGGCGCGCAGCACGTCCGTTCCGCGTCGCACGCCTCCGTCGACGAGGATCTCCACGCGTCCCCTCACCGCGTCGGCGATCGCGCCGAGCACCGACGCGGTGGCCGGCGCGCCGTCGAGCTGGCGTCCTCCGTGGTTGCTGACCACGACGCCGCTCGCTCCGTGATCGATCGCGCGACACGCGTCGTCGGGCCGCACCAGTCCCTTCACGAGGACCGGGAGCCGCGTGATCGACCGGAGCCACGCCACGTCCTTCCACCCGAGCGACGGATCGAGCTTCGTCGCGACGTAGGCGGCGAGGCCGCTCTCGGCCTGCTGGAGCTCGACGACACCGTGGCCCTCCGCGCTCATGTTCTCGACCGAGAGCCCCGGCGGCAGGTGAAAGCGGTTGCGCACGTCGCGTTCGCGGCGTCCGAGCAGGGGCGCGTCCGCCGTGAGCACGAGGGCGCGTGCTCCGGCCGCCTCCGCGCGGGCCACCAGGGCGGCCGTCGCTCCGCGGTCGCGGTAGACGTAGAGCTGGAACCACACCGGCCCGGTCGCCGCGGCGCACACGTCCTCGACGCGCGTGTTCGACAGGGAGGACAGGATCATGACGGTGCCGGCGCGGGAGGTCGCCCGTACCGTGGCCAGCTCGCCCTCGGGGCAAGCGAGCTTGTGGAACGCCGTCGGCGCGACGAGGACCGGCATGGCGACCTGCGCTCCGAGCACCGTCGTCGAGGTGTCGCGCGAGCTCACGTCGACCAGCACGCGGTAGTGAAGGGGGATGCGAGCCCACGCCTCCACGTTGTCCCGGAGCGTGTGCTCGTCGTGAGCGCCGCTGGCGTAGTAGTCGAAGGCGAGGGAGGGCAGTCGCTCGCGCGCGAGCTGCTCGAGCTCACGCGTGTTGAGGGCGCCGCCGGGGAGCATCGGTTGCAGCCTAGAAGGTTCCCGCGCAGCCGAGCGAGGCGAAGCCGCCGAAGCACCGGATGGCGCTCGCGGGGGCGGTCGCGGTGGGCTGCGAAGCGGTGAGCCACAGGGTCACGCCGCCGACCAGCGCGATGCCGCTCGCGACGAAGCTGACCACGGCGACCGTGTTCCAGGTGCTGGCGGAGTTGACGAGGTCGTTGCAGTGCGCGGGTCGACCGGAGGCGGTGATCGCGGGACAGGTGGGGTCGGCGTTGTAGGCGCTGACCTGGGACGCGTGCTCGAGGACGCCGGCGATGCCGACGCCCGCGAAGGCGACCGCGGCACCGAGGACCACGTAAGCGGTGGTGTGATCGGGGCCGGGGAGGGGAGTGACCGGGGGAGGAAGCACCGGTGGGGATGGCGGGGGAGGCGTGGAGGCTCGGTCGCCGACGTCGGCTGCGACGGAGGGGGGTGCGGGCGGGAGGTCCGGGACCGTGACGGACGCGGTCTGCCCGTCCTGCGTGTGGACGACCGCGGACCAGGGCCGCCGGCCCGGGGCGCGGGCCTCGACGCGATGATCCCCGGCGTCGACCGGGACGGCGATGCCCCAGAGCGCGTCGCGCACGAGCTCCCCGTCGCGCCGGACCTCGAGGTCCGCGATCCGCCGCAACGCGGGAACCTCCACGCTGAGCCTCCCGAGGCGCGGCGCCAGGGCGTCGGCCCGCTGGCGTGCCGCCTGCTCTCGCTCCGTCTCGCCCCGCCGGTGCGTCAGATCGGCCACCTCGAGGAACGCCGCCCACGAGCTCGCGAGCTTGCCCACGTGCTCCAAGCAGTCCGCCAGGTTGAACTCGGTGCCGAGCGCAGGCGCCAGGCGCTGGCTCTCGGCGAGCTTCGGGCACGCGTTCGCGTAGTCGCCCTGCGCCATGCGACGACGCCCCTCGTCGAAGAGCAGCTGCGCCGTCGCCACGTCGTCCCCCGCCGCGCGCGCCGGTCGTGACGAGCCCGCGGCGGCCACCACGCAGGACACGAAGACCAGACGCGCGAGCTTCATCCGGCCCCCAGCATAGCCGAGCCCCTTTGCGCTCGCGGGCAGTCCGCGCTTTGATTCCTTCATGGCCTCCGTATCCGTCACCGTCACCCTGGGATCCCGGACCATTCCGCTCGAGCAGGTGACCGACGCGCGGATCTCGACGGCGCTTCGCGCGGCGGGTCAGGACATCGGGCGTCGCCTGGAGACGCTTCGCTGCCCGGTGCACCAGAAGATCGCCACGAACATCCGGGTTCACTTCGATACGCGCGGCAACGCGGACCTCAAGTACGACTCGTGCTGCGCGGAGCTCGGCGCGCACATCGGAAAGGCGCTGGGCTGAGGCGGCACATCCCACTCTGTAGCAATCGGACCTCGACGGATCTCAGGTGCCCCATCGTGCGGTCCGCAGGCCGCTGTCGGCGTGCCAGGGGGGCGACAACGGGTCCCGCGCGGCGACCTCCGGCGCAAGCGACGTTCAACATTCGCGCCAGGATGCACGGCACCCGCGTTGCTTTGGAGCAGGGGAGGATGCTCGAAGGACGTCTCCCCCAGCGAGCCTTCTTGATGGGCGTCTCGGCCCTGACGGTCGGTCTCTCGGGGATGCCGGCGCCCGCCAGGGACCAGCAACCACCCCGCGCTTGCCTGGCCGCCTACAACGGCGCCCAGGAACGCCAGCGGTCGGGCCACCTGAGAGAAGGCAGGGAGCTCCTCCTCGAGTGCGCGAGGGTCACGTGTGGCGGCCTTCAAAGGAAGTGCGCTTCGGCGGCTGGCCAGCTCGCCTCGGACATCGCCCTGATCGCGCCGGTGGTCACCGACGATGCGGGCGCGGCGCTCCTCGACGTGCGGGTGCTTGTGGACGGAGAGCCGCTGACGACGCGGCTGGACGGGCGCCCCCTCCCGGTCGATCCCGGGGTGCACCAGTTCTCGTTCAGCGCGCGCGTGGGGCCGTGGCCCGGTCGCGAGGTCTCCACGACGCGGACGATCACGATCGAGCAGGGCCAGCGCGGCGCCATCGCGATCTCGTTGCCGCCGCTCGATGGGGGAGAGTCGACCGGCGCTCCCGGAGCTCTGGCGACCACGGTCGATCGCGCGGACGCCGAGACGGAGGTCGGTTCGAGCAAGTCACCCGGCCCGGCAGCGCCGGAGCATGACGCTTCGGCCCCCGTGCGGCACGGCGGCGGACCGTCCGCCTTCGCCTATCTGCTCGGGGGCGTCGGCGTGCTCGGCCTCGGCGCCGGCGGGCTTCTCACCTACTGAGGCAAGACGGACAACACG
>Ga0209415_10020659_pt1 | contig 10215 bp, 5 predicted proteins | sample PeaSoiSIISIP2007_FD_187696 | JGI IMG/M metagenome (GOLD analysis project Ga0209415, IMG submission 187696) | Peat soil microbial communities from Weissenstadt, Germany - SII-SIP-2007 (SPAdes) (version 2) | ecosystem: Environmental > Terrestrial > Soil > Wetlands > Peat | place: Germany...
GCGGCGGCCGACCGCGATGGTGTTCCAGCGGTACAACCTCTGGCCCCACATGACGGTCGAGCAAAACATCGCGTTCGGCTTGAAGATCCGCCGGGTGCCCCGCAACGAGATCGCGCGCAAGATCCAGGAGGCGCTCGCGACGGTCGGCCTCCCGAACTCGGGCAGCAAGCATCCCCACGAGCTGTCCGGCGGAGAACAGCAGCGCGTCGCCGTGGCGCGGGTGCTCGTGCTGGAGCCGAAGATCCTCCTCCTCGACGAGCCGTTCAGCAACCTGGACGCGCGCCTGCGCGTGCACATGCGCGAGGAAGTCAAGCAGCTACAACGCAAGATCGGGATCACGACGGTATTCGTGACCCACGACCAGGAAGAGGCACTGACGATTGCCGACCGGATCGCGGTCATGTCCCAGGGCGTGCTGCAGCAGGTGGATACGCCGGATGCGCTGTACGCGCACCCGCGCACCCTGTTCGTCGCCGACTTCATCGGCACGATGAACCTGGTCCGCGCCGTGGCGCACGCGGAGGGGTCCGGGACGACGCTCGCGGCGGGGCCCTGGCGCCTCGCGACGGACCGGCGGTGGCCGGACGGGAGCGAGGTCACCTTAGCGGTCCGGCCCGAGGACCTGGTCGTGACCCCGGAGGGGGTCCCGGTCGAGGTGCGCCGCGTGATCAACCTGGGGCACTATCTCCAGGTCCTCCTCGAATCTCCGGACGTCGGGACGCTCAGGATGTTCACCCAGAAGGGCGGGCCGCTCGCCGAGGGACAGCGGGTGCAGGTGCGCTTCGCGCGGGCCGTGGCGTTCCTCGGATCGGAGGTCGTGGAGATCGGCGGCCCGATGCGGCCAGCCGTCGCGGCCCCGGCGGACGCCCGCTAGCCTCCTCCCCCGTCCCGGGATGGACGCGATCATCGCCGACCTGTGGGAACACGGGTTTGTGTTGGGGTGCCCGGGCGAGGCCTGGGTGGGACTGACGCTCGCCGCGCGCGGGACCTCGTGGGGCCGCGGCGAAGCGGCGGTCCTCACTCTGGAGGTGGACGGGTCCCGCCGGCAGGAACTGGTCCTGGCGGCCGGGGACGAACCCACCGAGTACCTCCGCCTCCTTGGGCCGTTGCCGGCCGGGCCCCACGTGCTCCGCCTGCGGATCGACCGTGCCCTGTCGGCACCATCGGCCGATACCGCGGTCCTCTCCGACATCCGCACCGGCTGCGTCAGCGACGGCGACGCGGCCGCGCCGGTCTGGCGGTCCGCCCCGATCCTGCACTACCGGAACCTGGACCTGCCGCTTGACGGGATCTCAACGGACACCCCGCTGCTGCTCTTCTACCGCGACGCGCCCCCAACCGAGGACCGCCCGTCGGACGGTCCGGCGGACCGATCCCCCACACCCGCGGGGTGCCGGACGCTCGAATACCATGTCGTGTTCAGCCACGAGGATGGGGGCACAGATCTGACGGGGCTCCTGGCGAAGTGGGGACACACGACGGACATCGAGTGGATCTACCGCATCGTGTGGGATCGAGCCAGCGGCATCGCCCGCGAGGAGTTCCAGGGGCCAGGCCACAGGACGATGCCATTCCGCGGGGATCGCACCTGGGGCACGCATCCGGTGCTGCAGGTCACCGGACGGCACGGGATGGTGACCGACCGTGTGCACTGCCCGTTCCGGACGGCGCTGGTACCCGCGCTCGCCCAACCCGAGGACGAGCCCCGGGAAGGCGTGCTGCAGCGGTTCCCGTGGGTGTATCGGGTGAGCGCACTGGAAGTCGTCCGCCAGGTGACGCTGGAGGTCGCGGCGACGCCGGACACCCGCCTGGCGGCCGACCCCCGACATTACCTGTTTCTCCAGTGGAAGAGGCAGCCGGGAGACGTGTGCGCCCTCGAGGCGGCGGTCCGGGTGGGTGATCGGTGGTACACGTCTGCGTGGGGCCGTCCCGACCTAGCGTTTGGGGGTACCGACGCCGAGAGCACCGCGGTCAAGCTGCCGGCCGGCGCGTCGGAGGAAACGATCCAGGCGATCGGCCTCCGGGCGGCCGCGCCCATCGCCACCCCGGTCGAGGTCCGGCTGGTGAGGGCCTTCTTCCTGGACGATGCGTACCGGCCGCGGCAGTCGCTGCCCGCCCGTGGAACGGCCAGGGTGGCCGGAACAGAGGCGTGGGTCACCGCGTGGGAGCGAGGCGAGCCGGGACGGTGATCGGGCGCCCCGGCGCGCCCCTCCGGCACGACCAACGAGCACGGGAACCCCTGCCGGACCGGAGGATGACCCATCTCCCGCGGCACCGCGCCTACCGGCCGGGAAACGTCGAAGGACGGAAGGGCGGCCGAATCACCACGCGGGCGCTCCCGGAGCCGGCGGCCGCCGTTGCTTGGGCACCGTGTGGTGGTCCCGCGACTGGGGCGTGGATGCTCCCAGCGCCGGCATGGAACGTGGTCGCCGGCGGGCGACCCGGGTGGGTCGACCGCCGCCACCGGCGCACCACCCTACGAAAACAACACCTCGAGATCCTCCCGGCTCAGCGTGCGAATGAGACTGTTTTCCGCGGTGATGATAGACTGGGCCAGCGCGCGCTTGGTGTCTTGGAGCGCCAGGACCTTCTCCTCCACGGTGTCGCGGGCGATCAGGCGGTACGCGAACACCGGGCGGGTCTGGCCGATGCGATGCGCGCGGTCGATCGCCTGCGCCTCGGCGGCGGGGTTCCACCAGGGGTCCAGCAGAAACACGTAGTCCGCCGCCGTGAGGTTCAGGCCGAGCCCACCCGCCTTGAGGCTGACGAGGAACAGCGCGCAGCGCGAATCCCGTTCGAACTCCCGGACACGGGCCGCGCGATCACGGGTCCGGCCGTCCAAGTACGCGTACGGCACCCGGTCGCGGTCGAGGCGGTCCCGCACGATCGCCAGCAGGCTCGTGAACTGCGAGAACACGAGCGCTTTGTGGCCCCCGTCGACGACCTCGCCGAGCCGCGCGAGCAACAGGTCCAGCTTGGCGCTCGGCTCTCCCCTCCGGGACCGGTCGATCAACCCAAGGTGGCAGGCCGCTTGGCGAAGCCGGACCAGGGCTTCCAGCACGAAGATCTTCGCCCGGGCCAGGCCGTCGCGCTCGATGCGGCCGAGCAGCGCCCGCCGATAGTGATCGCGCAGGTCGTTGTAGACGGCGCGCTCAGGCGCGGAGAGTTCGCAGAACAGCGTCTGCTCGTTCTTGGGCGGAAGCTCGCGCGCGACCTGCTCCTTCGTGCGGCGCAGGATGAACGGACGCAGCGCCTGCGCGAGCAGCGCCCGCGTCTCCGCGGGCGGGTCGCGCCCGTCGACGCCCCCGAGGCGAAACACCGAGGCCGCCCCCAGCATCCCCGGGTTCAAGAACTCAAAGAGGCTCCACAGTTCGCCGAGGTGGTTCTCCACCGGCGTCCCGGTGAGCACGAGCCGGTGTGAACTGCGCAGGAGCCGCGCCGCCTTCGCCGTGACGGTCCCCGCGTGCTTGACGGCCTGCGCCTCGTCGAGGATGACGTAGTCGAACTGGACGCCGGCAAGACCGGGGGCGTCGCGGCGGAGCGTGCCGTAGGTGGTCAGCACCACGTCGTACGCGCGGTAGTGATCACCGGGCGCGGTGCGGCCCGTCCCGGTGTGGTCGAGCACCCTGAGCTCAGGTGCAAACCGGGCCGCCTCCTCCTTCCAGTTGAACACGAGGGATTTCGGCACAACGACGAGCGACGGCCCGGCGGCCTGGTCACGCCGCGACGCCAGCAGCGCCAGCACCTGCACCGTCTTGCCCAGTCCCATGTCGTCCGCGAGGCAGCCGCCAAAGTGAAACCGCTGGAGAAAACGGAACCAGCCGAGCCCGTCGCGCTGGTATCCTCGAAGGACACCTGCGAACGCGCGCGGTGGATCCACCGGCGCGACGCCGTCGAACCGGCGCAATTCCTCGCGCGCTCGAGCGAAGGTCTCGTCGCACGTCGTGTCCGGCTGCGACGCCAGAAGCGCGTCCAGCAGCCCGACCTGGCTGCGGGCAAACCGCAGGTGCTCGTGCTCGGGCTTCCCGAGCCCGGCGAGCAGACCGTACCGGGCCAGCCACTCTTCCGGAAGGACGCCGTACGTCCCGTCGCCCAAGAGCACGACCGGGTCGCCCCTCCGGACCGCCGCCAGCACCGCGGGCAACGGAGCCGCGACGTCTCCGAACTCAACCGCCCCGCGGAGCTCGAACCAATCGATGCGCGAGGCGACCTCGACCCGAACAGCGCCAGGCCGCCGATACAACCTGCCCTCGGCCTCGACGCGCCACCCTTCGTGGGTGAGGGCTCTGACTGCGCGAGGGAGCACGCGCGGCGGAAGCGCGAGGATGTCGGCGCCGGTGTCGTACGAGGGGGCACGCCGGAACCCAAGCTGTTGTAGCCGCACCGCCGCGCCCTCCTCCGCGGCCCGGTCCCGCAGGAGGAATCGGCGCTCGCGGGCCTGGAAGAGGCCGCGCCCGGGGTCGCCGGCGGTGATCACGGTCCCGTCATAGTCGAACGACAGCTCGCCCCACAGACGATCGGTTCGCCACTCGGGGGGCGCCCGGCGGACCGCGAGGCGCGGCACCGGAATCGCGGTCGCCTCCTCGTACCGAAGTTCCGGGGGGAGCGTCAGCCTGGGGAGCTTCGGGAGCCGCATCAGCGCGTGGAGCAGATCCTCTCCGTGCTCCTCCGCGGCCACGATCGGGCCATCCCGACGCAGATGCGAGATCCAGGCGAACGCGCCGAAGTCCTCAAGCCGTCCGCAGCGCGCGCCGACAAACACGAACCCGGTGGACAGCAGCAGCACGGGGTCGGACACCGCCATCCGCTCTTCCCCGCGCCGGAGCACGCCGGTCAGCGTGTAGCGCCCCCCCTCGCGCTCGCGTGTGACCTCGAGATGGAACTGCCACGGCAACCCGTCATCCCAGTCCACGACGACGTCCTGCCCCGGCGACATCCGCAAATGAAAGCGACCGGTCGCGCACAGCAGCGGGATCAGCGTCTCCTGCAACGCCTCGGAGATCGCGTAGCGCGTGGACATCGCCCGCCGCGCGCTCCACTGGTAGTACGGCGAGTAGCCGTACGCGTCTCCGGCGCCGGCCAAGAGCCCGAGAATGCGACGGTCTGCCGGGTCTGGAATGTCTTCGATCTGGCCACCGGGGATCGTGAGGCTGCTGAAGACCTGCCACCCACCGCTCGCCTTCCGCCGGCGGGTCACCAGCTCCAGGATGAACCCACGCCCGCCCCACGCCGCGGCGGCGTCAACAACGTACGCGATCTCGCGCCCGACCGGCCAAGTCCGCGCACGCGCGGCCTCCTCCGTTCCCATCGCCTCCGCCAGATCGGCCAGGCGCCGCGTCCAGGAGGAGAGACTGCGTGGCGTGCTCGGTCCCGCGACGCGCCGCCCGTCCCCCTGCGGCGCGCCCGCCTGGCGTGTGCGCGGCGTCGGCACGGCCCCATCGCGGGCGAGCCACGCCAGGGCGGCTGCCACGCAGTGCTTGCAGAACACGCCGTCGGCGCCGAGCGGACACGTACACGCGGAGGCGAACTCACCGTCCTCGGCCCAGAGGCTCACGTCGTAGTCGCGGGTGCCGCGGACTTTCGCGCGAACGATCCCCGCGTCGTCGAGCAGGACGATCACCCTCCCGCTCGAGTAGTAGTCGATCCCGCGGTGGTACGAACGCTCCCCCGCGATCGCGCGCAGGCGCCGTGGATCGAGCGCTTCCCTGAGGACTGAGCGCATGCCGGTGTGTTCGCCACCGACCCGCGGACCTCATCCCGGCCGAAACCTGAGCGACAGCCCCGATCGACCCAGGGCGGCGAGTGTTCGGACACCAGCGGACACCGGAAGAGCTGGGGCTGACGCGAACAGACAGCCCCGGCACGACGAACGGCCTGTGCGCGCATGCCGACAGTGCCAGCGCTCGAGCGATCCTACGGCGCGAGTGCCCATGGGCAGAGGGGTTGGCCAGCCAACCGTCGATGACTGCGAGCCCGGGGCATCGATGTGGGTCGAGGACGGATCAATCCTGCGACGTGGGTTTGGCTATTGGCCTGGTTCCTCGACGCCGTGGGGCCTGTGGTGTGGCGCCATTCCGTTCTCCGCAGTCACCGCGGCGCCGGGACCTGCCTCAGGTTCGGCACGGTCGCGAGCCACAGGCGGTCTCTCGGGTCGATCTGCAGCCGCATACCTGGCCGATCGAACCGGTAGCGTTGACCCGTCGCCGGGCTGATGACGGTGAGCCCCGTCTTGCCAATGTACTCGACATAGAGCCTGGGCGCGGGGCCGCGCGGCAATGCCGGCGGCGCCGGTGACGGTGCCGGGACGGGCCTAGCGCTCGACGGGTTCGGAAGCGGCCTGGGGGGCGATGGAGGGTTCGGACGAAGCGATGCCCGAAACTGCTGTCTGCTCTTCCCGCAACACATGTGACGCCTCCTGATCCTCCACATAAAAGGTCGGCGGCGCCGCCCGCTCTCGCGCCGTGACACGCTCCAACAGAATGGCACCGGCAGACAACGCCGGCCACAACAGGACCCGCTCTGTCCACCGGCTCCCGAGCGCCACAGCCAGTGGCGCCGCGATCCAGAGGCTCAGGCAGTAGAAGCAATCGAGCAGGTCGCCCCAGACACTCGCGCCGGCGCGCCGCCGCAGACGAACCAGCACGTCCCACGGTCCATCTTCGGCGTTGAGCAGATGCGTCACGCGCCACACGCAAAGAATGCCGAGCAGCAGCCAGTACAAGTGCGTTTGCATCGCATTCTCTCAGCACGGTGTGCGGCGGCGGACCGATTCCTCATCGGTCCGCCGCCGCACACGCGTCAGACCTAGGACACGTCGATCGTCGCCGTCTGGAAGTCGTAATTGGCCCACGTTGAGAAGAACGTCTCGCCGTCGGTGACCCGCTTGCCGGCCCACAACTGAAAGTCATAGCAGCAGCTCACCTGGGGACTGATCTGAATCGTGTCGCCGCCACCCACGAAGGCCACCTGCGACGGGTCGGGTGTGCCGTAGCCGGGGTCGACGCCGTAGGGCTGGGCGGGGGGCGCAGGCGGAGTAAACGTGGACGACGGCTGCGCATACCCACGCTGCGCGGGCGCCGTCGGCACGCTCGTCGAGCCGTGACCGAACTGGGTATCGATTTCGTATGCGTACAGATGCTCGTTCAGGCTCAGGCTTGGGTTGGAGTTCGGATCGGTCACGGTGACGTGCAGCAGCAGGTAGCCACCTGGTCCGATGTGATAGGACGGGCACGCGGTCGTCGACGACCCGCTGAGGCCCACGGGATTGCCGCTCGCATCGTAGGCACTCAGGGAATCGATCCGCGCGGTGAGGCCACTGGTATCGATCATCAGGACCAGGGGCTCGTCCGTGGTCAGCGTGACCGGGTTCCCGCTGGCGTCGTAGGCCGCGACGGTGAGGTCCACCCCTCCCCCAACCGCCCCGCCGATGAGCGACGAGGCCGACGCGCTCACCATCCGCCCCGCGTACGCCCACCCGATGATGAAGTCGCCAGGGTTGAGGGTCGGAAATGCGCCGAGTCCGGTCACGCCCGCGGGTGGAGTCGGCCGCTGGCTGGTGGTCATGTAGAGATTGTCGATTCCACTGAAGCTGCACGGGCCCAGCACCACGGTATCCACCTCGACGCTGGTGGTCGCCGCGCGGAAGATGAACACATTGGAACTCAGCGCCACGGACAGCGGCTGGTACGTCGACGGTGAGACGCCGCCGCGCGCGGGGTTGTCGTTGCCGGTCCACACGCCAGCCAGCACCTGATAGAATGGGATGCTCGGATCCGCAAACGCCCCGTAGAGATTCAGCGTGCCGGTGAACGCCATGTCGCTCGCATCGGTCCCCGGCGTTCCATTCGCGTACCCATTCGTGATATCCGTGACGAGCGTCGTTCCGACCGTCGTCCACGTGAAGCCCTCGCTGGTGGTGGGCGGCGGGCACAGTCCGAGGCTCTGGTTGTTGCCGATCAGGGTCACGGATTGGCCGCTCGCAAAACACCAACGCGTGGCCGTCGCGGGGTCTTCGTCCACGATGACGTTGCCGCCCTGCGTGGCGCTGAAGACAATATTCGGATTCTCGCAGCACCACCACCACCACGGGAAGAGCTCGCGAATCTGCGGGTTCGCCAACTTGGAGGCAATCAGCGCGGTGCGCGAGGCATCCGGCGTCAACTCGGCGCTCTCACGGGCGAACCCCTGGCCGGTCATGAGATCGGCCGCATCGGGACGCTTCAGCGGCGCGACGTTCGCGACCCGTAGCGCAGCGCCCTGGGGCCCGGACACCGTTTGCAGTTGGAGCTGGCGTTCGATGTTCTGGATCACGGCCAAGATGTCCCACTCCCACCACCACGGCCAGCAGCGCCACCAAATGGGCCAGCACGGCCAGCAGAAGAGGCAGCACTCGCACCAGTTGAAGGTGGCGGTGAATTGGCCTGCGGCGTTGGTCAGCACGGTGTCGAGGGGGGTCTCGACCAGACCGCTGCCGCCGGACGTCACGTTGTAGACCGTGACCTCAGCTCCTGGCACCGGACAGCCACTCGGCGACTGCAGCGTCCCCGACACGGTATATTCTCTGCACCAAATCCACCAGAGGTCGATGAGCTTATCATCGATATTGAGCTTGGCGAAGTCGAGGGTCAGCGCGTGGCCCTTGGCGGCGCGTGCGCTGGCGAGTGAAAGACGAGGCAGATCCGTTCGCTCGAGCAGCGCCTGATCGCCAAGGCCCTTGGGTCCCAAGACCGCGAACGCGCGTGTGTCGCTCGCGAGAGATTCGGTGACGTGGAACTGGAACGTCCCGTCGACGGTCACCGGCGATTGGGCGAGAACGCGGTTACCCTGCACCAGAAACACGGCAAGACGCTTGAGGTTGTGCGCACCCACTTTGTGCAGTTTGCCCGTAACGGGGACCAGTGCCGCTCCCCGCGCCACCTTGCCGCCCTCTTGCTCGCTCATTCCTGCCTCCTCGCTTCTGATTTGCCTCTGGCCAGTGCTTCGGGCGAAGCTCCATCACGCCGCTGGGTTGAAGATCGGGATACGCGTGTCCAGGTATGCCGGGAGATGAAAGGTTCGGACCAACAGCAGTGCGCCACTACGCCACCACGATCGCGTTCTCCTGCTTCCGCCCCACCGGCGCGGATCCCAGCGTTCTCATTGTCCCACTGGGGCCCGCCGGTGCCCTTGTCGGCGCGACGTGACGGGTGGATGCCGGCGCGGGACGGCACCGTGAGCGGGTGGGGAGCGCCTTCCGGATCGGTACGATGAGCGCCTCGGCTCGTTGCCGCACACCCCGTTGACGTCGTGCGTCCCCACGATCAACGTGCAGGCCGCGCGGGGCAGCGGGTGCTGACCGGCCCGGCGCATCCGCTCCCTCCTGCACGCGGCAGTCCGCGCACCGTCACGTTGATGGAGCACAGACCGGCTACCCCCGCGGCCGCTGCACGACGCGCAGCACGGACGGAGGGGGCGCGGTCGGTCGCAGCACGCGTGTCTCGACGCGCGTCTCTCCCTCACCTACGCACCGCCACTTGACGGTCGCCACCGCGATCGCCGGCCCCTCGCCGGCCGCGGTCACGGCGTTGCGGAGGGCAAGCCGCGCGGTGACCCGGCCGATTGCAATCGTCACATCGCAGGACACCGGCGGGCCGTCCGCTGGCGGCGGTTCCAGGGCGGCGCAGTACACCATGCGCGGGTCGAACACCATCTCCACGACCGGCTGCGACGCCGTGTCTCCAACAGCCGCGTCGAGGTACAGCACGGCGCGAAACGTCGCGCCGACCGTCACTTCGTCGGGGCCGGCCAACCATGCCCCGGCCGCGTCGGGTCCGCTCACCACACGGCCCTCGCCAGGCCCCGCAGGGAAGATCCGGCGGACGCGGCGCGGCCACCGCGTACGTGCCGAGGGCCGGGCCGGGTCTTCACGGACTGCTACGCCGGATGCTCGATGAGGAAGCGGTGAATCCGCTCGGCGACCTTCGGACCGATCCCCTCCACCGCGGCGATCTCTTCGACCGAGGCCGCCCGGACGTTGCGGACAGAGCCGAAGTGCCGGATCAGCGCCCGTTTTCGGCGCTCCCCGACCCCGGGAATGTCGTCCAGCACGGAGAAGACGATCCGCCGGGCCCGCAGCGTCTGATGGTACGCGTTGGCAAATCGGTGCGCCTCGTCCCGCAGGCGCTGGAGCAGCTGCAGGCCGTGCGAGTCGCGCGGCAGCGCGATCGGCTCGGACAG
>Ga0209415_10020660_pt1 | contig 10214 bp, 11 predicted proteins | sample PeaSoiSIISIP2007_FD_187696 | JGI IMG/M metagenome (GOLD analysis project Ga0209415, IMG submission 187696) | Peat soil microbial communities from Weissenstadt, Germany - SII-SIP-2007 (SPAdes) (version 2) | ecosystem: Environmental > Terrestrial > Soil > Wetlands > Peat | place: Germany...
ATTTCCCGCCGCATTGAACCGCGCAACCGGCGAGGCTCTCTCACAACGATCAGGGACGTAATTATTGACGATAAGTCGCCATTTCATAAGTGATCGAACTCGATGAATCCGAGCAAACTGTCAGCTTCAGGACCATATCTGTCGCGCAAAGAAGTACGCCGTCAAGGCGAAGCCGATGACGATCACGATGAGCCGCACGTGTTCCGGCTTGGTCTTCTGCGCGAAGTAGGCGCCGAAGTATCCGCCTAATATGGCTGCAACGATCATCAGTATCGCCTGGCGCCAATACACCACGTGCGGCGTTACCACAAAAAGAATCATGGCCACGCCATTCGACACCGTGGTCAGCCAGGCCTTCAGGGCGTTCATGGTGTGGATGTGTTCCATCCCCAGCAGCGCCAGCATGGCGAGGATGAGAATGCCTGCGCCCGCGCCAAAGTATCCCAGGTAGAACGCGATGAAGAGCTGCAGAACGACGCCACGTCCGGTGGCAAACTCGTCGCTATGCCCGGCGCGAGCGCTGCGTTGCCGCACCCAGCGCGTGATGCGGCCGCTCATGGTGAAGATGATGGTCGCGATCAGCAACAGCCACGGCACCAGGTGCAGGAATGTCGCCTGGGGAGTTATGAGCAGGACCCATGCGCCCGCCACGCCGCCAACAATCCCGGTGATGGTGAGCGCGATCACGGCGCGGCGCGGAAGCTTTTCCAGTTCGGCGCGATAGGCCCAGACACTGGCCGGCTGCCCCGGCCAAAGCGCCACGGTGTTGGTCGCGTTGGCGTTCACTGGCGGGATTCCGAGGAACAGCAGCGTGGGAAACGAGACGAAGCTTCCGCCTCCGGCGACGGAGTTGATGGCGCCTGCCAGCAGCGCGGCAAAGAAAAGAATGATGCCTTGCGAAACATGCATAAACAAAGAAATCCGATACTATCATCGGCTGGGGAAACAAGAAGGGCTCTTATCCAGCTACGGCATGATGATGCCGCCCCGCTCGCCTTCGCCATCGAGCGTGGGCTGCGGCTCGGGAAAGCGTTCTTGCAGGAAATCGATGAACCCGCGCGCCAGTGGCCGGCCGGAGCTGTGCATATGTATCAGCCGCAGCATGAAGACCAGGCCTTGCAGCACGTCACCATCCTTCAAGGTCGTGTAGCCCCGGTTCTTCTGTTCCACCTCGCGAAATTCCTCGAACAGTTCTTGCAACACGCTGATGACCGCCAGCTGCACCGGATTGGGCAATGCCTCCTGATACACCAGGCCGCTGGCGATCAGTGTCTGGTAGCTTTGCGCCATGTTCGCCAGCGAGCCGATCAGGTCGCGGTCGTGAAGACTGCGGTCGGCCCGCGTAACCCTGCCCAGGGTCTGCAAAATTCCCGCGATCAGCATCTCGTGCTCAGAAATAAATTCCTCCCGCAGCGCAATCGCCGGAAAGGTCTCCGCCGGCGGAGTCTCGCCGAACTCCCGCGGCTTCTCATGCAGGCGCGCCTGCTGCAGGTAGGGACACTCCGCGGGACAGTCGAGCGTCACCTCGCGCTGCTCGCCGCAACACTGGGCGCAAATGCGCCCATGGAGGGCGAGACAGAAGCGTTTTTCTTTGCGAAGGTTGCAGATGGAGCAGCTCAGAAGAGCACCTCGGTGGCCGGCCAGTTACCGCGCAAGTCTCCCCATTATGGCATTTCCGGGTGCCGGCGGGCTTCTGCACCCGCATGGATGTTGACTTTTCGAACGCCCCTGTGGAAAAACCCGCATAAAATATGGCGAAAATGCTTTGCATCAGAAGTCGCTTGGTATACGATACGCAGCAGTCGAGCATTCTACTGCTCACGCTTCAAGGAGGATTACGAATGGCAACTGGTATGACCAAGACCCAGCTCGTCCGCCACATGGCTGAGAAAAACGAGCTCAACAACAAGCAGGCGGCTGCGTTTCTTGATGGACTAGCTGAAGTCGCGATCAAAGAAACGAAAAAGAACGGCGTATTCATTATCCCGGGTCTGGGCCGTCTGGTGAAGTCGAACCGCAAGGCGCGCATGGGCCGCAATCCGCAGACGGGCGAAGCAATCAAAATTCCCGCTAAGGTCGTGGTGAAGTTCCGCGTGGCCAAGGCCGCCAAAGACGCGATCGCCCCCAAGAAATAGTTTTCACCTTCTGCACATTCAGGGCCGGCCACGCGCCGGCCTTTTCGTTTCTTAGTGGCTAGTGGTCAGTGGCTAGTGGCTAGTTGTTGCGACTCGTCGATAGGAGAGTGTTTTTCCAGAGAATCCGACGACCGCAATGGCAGATTTAACTGACCACTGGTCACTGACCACTAGCCACTTCTTTCCAGCATCGCCGCGAAAAATCCATCGCACGACTGCACGCCCGGAATCGTGTGCAGAAATTTGCCGCTGAGCAGCGAGTCAAGATCGCTCCACACCAGCTCACCAGTTGAGCGCAGCCGCTCCAGTTCCTCGCGACAATCGCGCAACTCAAATTCGCTGGCATCGCGCAGCATTTCCTCGATCACGGCTTCATTTTCCTCGCGCTCCAGCGAGCAAGTGGAATACAGCGCGCGGCCGCCGGGAGCAAGCTGGCCCAGCGCGGCGCGCAGAATGGCGACCTGCCTCTGGTGGAGATCGTCCAGGTCTGCGGGCTTCAGCCGCCACTTGATCTCCGGATTGCGCGCCAGGGTTCCGGTTCCCGAGCAGGGCACGTCCGCCAGAACGCGATCGAATCCTCCTGATGTGGGAAGGTTCAGGGCGTCAGCCTGGATCACTTGAACGTTGGCCGAGTGAATCCGTTTGCGCAGCAGCTCGGCGCGATGCGGGTGCAGTTCGGCAGCGATGATTTCCGCGGACGGATTGCGCGCCGCCAACGCTTGCGTCTTGCCTCCGGGAGCGGCACAACAGTCAAGAAGACGCGAACCAGTGCCGACCAGCGCCGCTACCAGTTGAGAAGCCTCATCCAGAATGAACACGCGGCCTTCCTGGAACGTGCGCGTTCGCGTGATGTCTCCGCCGGTGACGATGCGGGCGCTGGCCAGCAGTGCTCCTCGATCAAGCTTGACGCCTTCGGCCTCCAGCTCCTGCTCGGCAGCCGGATCGTCGACACGGATCGCCACGTTAGGTATTTGCAGGTCGTGGCGGCAGATCCGTTGCGCGCGTTCAACCCCGAACTCGCCCACCCAGCGCTCCACCAGCCATTGCGGATGGGCAAATTCGCGCGCCAGCGATGCCGCAGTTCGGTCCGGCGATTCCGGCGGCGGCTCGATCTTCGCTGCTGCGATCTTGCGCAGCACCGCATTGCCAAAGGGCGCGGCCGATCGCTTGTGTGCGCGCTTCATCAGCTCCACGCTGTCGTTGATGGCGGCGTGCGCCGGAACGCGCGTGAGATGTTGCAGTTGGTACGCGCCCAGCCGTAGCGCGGTCAGTACCTCGGGATCGACTTTGGCGAGCGGTCGAGCCGACGCCGCAGCGATTGCTTCGTCCAGCCGCGAGCGCCAGCGCAGAACGCCCATCACCAGCTCGGTGGTCAGGGCGCGATCAGCCTGGCTCAGCGATTCCAGCCGCCCCGAGTGCAGCAGTTCGCTGGCATAAGAGCCCTGCTGATCCACTCGCAGCAGAATGTCGAAGGCGGCGGCGCGTGCGGGTGCGATGGGCATGGGGGGAATTAGCAATTGGCACTTAGCATTTAGCACTTAGCATTTGGAGCCGGCAGCTCTGATTGCTAAGTGCCAAATGCTAAGTGCTAACCAGTGCTTCCTCGCTCTTCGGCCGATAGCCGTTGATGAAATCACGCGCGCTCATCCGCTTCTTGCCTTCCATCTGCAACTCATGAACATCAAGCGCCGTGCCGTGCGCAAAACCAAGCAGCAGGCGCTCGTTCTCGATGGTGAAGTGTGCGGCGGCGACAACAGCAACCTCGGGCGCAAGAGTGGCTGCGTGAAGCTGCAGCACCTTGCCGCGAAAATGAGTGAACGCGCCCGGCCACGGCTGAAATCCGCGCAGCCGGTTCCAGGTGTCCACGGCAGTGCGCGAGAAATCGATCAGTCCGTCTTCGCGTTTCAGGATGGGCGCCAGCGTGGCCTTGGTATTGTCCTGCGGTTGCGGCGTGATGGTGCCGTTCTTCAAGCCGGCCAAAGTGCAAATCATCAGTTCGGCGCCACTCTGCGCCAGGCGCGGCGATAGAGTCATAGCGGTATCTTCCGGCGCGATGCGCTCTTCCGATTGCATGAGGATGTCGCCAGTATCGAGTCCGGCGTCGATGCGCATGGTGGTGGCGCCGGTGATGCTCTCGCCCATGGCGATTGCCCACTGAATGGGCGCGGCGCCACGATACTTCGGCAGCAGCGACGCGTGCAGGTTGAGATTGCCCAGCGGCGGCAGATCGATCATCCACTGCGGAATGATGCGCCCATAGCCGACCACGATGATCGCCTCCGGCGCGATGGTTTCCAATTGCCGGCGGAACTCGTCGTTGTTCTTGATCTTTTCAGGCTGGGTGACAGGAAGATCCAGCGCGAGCGCCGTGCGCTTCACCGGCGACTCCGCCATCTCCATTCCGCGGCCGCTGGGACGGTCAGGCTGCGTGACGACCAGCTTCACGCGGAAGCCGGCTGACACCAGCTTCTCCAGCGTGGGAACCGCGAAGAGCGGCGTGCCGCAAAAGACTAAGTCCATCATGAAGCGAGCCTATTAGGGAGCACTTGGCACTTGGCACTTAGCACTTGGTCCTATCGCATGATGATGCGAAATCTCGCTTTGTGCGGCGCGGTCTAGTCCTGAATGCTAGGGCCAACTGCTAAGTGCTAAATGCCAAGTGCTTCTTGTTCTCACCACTCCCCTTGCTTCATCAGCTTGCGAATCTTTCGCTTGATCAGGTCGCGCTTCAGTGCGCTGATATGTTGCAGGTAGAGTTTGCCGTTCAGGTGATCGGTTTCATGCACCAGGGCGCGGGCCAGCAACTCTTCGCCGGTCACTTCGATGGTCTTTCCGGTTACATCCTGAGCGCGCGCCGTCACCTTGCGCGGGCGGGTCACGTTCTCCCTGAACTCGGGCAGGCTCAGGCAGCCTTCGCTAGCACTCAGCTTCCCCTCGGTGTGGACAATCTCGGGATTGACCAGCACGATCTTCGCGTCCGGATCTTCCTTGAAGGTGACGTCGATGACCGCGATGCGTTTGGGGATGCCGATCTGCGGAGCGGCCAGGCCCACGCCGTGCGCGGCATACATGCTTTCGAACATGTCGTCCACCAGCTTCCGCAGGTCATCGTCGAATTCAGTGACGGGAGCGGACGGTTTGTCCAATACCGGATCGCCAAATTTCACGATGGGATAGATCATTTAGAAGTTTCGCAACTGTTGGCAGTAGCCCTCGAAATTTCGCCGTAACTCCAGCAGGGAATCGCCGCCGAATTTTTCCAGCGCGCAGCGCGCCAGCGTCAGCGCGACCATGGCTTCGGCGGCAACACCCGCAGCCGGCACCACGCACACATCGGAGCGCTCGTAGGCGGCCTTCACCGGCTCGCGCGTGGCAAAGTCCACCGAAGCCAGCGGACGCCGCAGCGTTGAAATCGGCTTCAGGTAGCCGCGTACACGAATATCTTCGCCGTTGGAGACGCCACCTTCCAGTCCGCCGGCGTGATTCGATCGCCGGGTAAATCCGGTGAACGAATTGGCGCTGCCCCGCTCGTATCCTATTTCATCATGCACCGTGGAGCCGAGTGAAGCCGCCGCCTCAACCGCGTCGCCGATTTCAACCGCCTTCACCGCCTGCAACGACATCACCGCAGCCGCCAGTTGTGCGTCCAGTCGCTCATCCCAGTTGGCATAGGTTCCAAGCCCCGGCGGCACGTTGTGCGCAATCACCTCGAAGATGCCGCCAACAGAGTCGCCGGTGCGCAAGGCCAGATCGACTTGCTCCTTCATGCGCGCCTCGCTGTCGGGATCGGCGCAGCCCAGCAGCACTTCGTCCTTTGCGGCCAGCGATGTGATTGTCTCCCATGCGACCGGTTTGTCCAATCGCGCGCTGCCAACCGCGATAACGTGGCTGAGCACTTCGATGCCCAGCTCACGCAGCAGCAGTTTGGCGATGGCTCCCGCGGCTACACGCGCCGCCGACTCACGCGCCGAGGCCCGCTCCAGAACGTAACGCGCTTCGGCAAAGTTATACTTCACCGCCCCGGCAAGGTCGGCATGACCGGGCCGCGGCGAGGCGACACGCTTGTGTTTGGCCGGATCGCCGGGCTCGATCGGCAGCGCCTCAGTCCAGTTCTGCCAGTCGTTGTTAGCAAGCAGCAGCGCGATGGGCGAACCGATGGTCTTGCCGTGCCGCACCCCGCTGAGAATGCGCGCCATATCGCGCTCGATGCGCATCCGTCCGCCGCGGCCGTAGCCTTGCTGCCGCCGCCACAGTTCGCGATTGACGAAGGCGAGATCCACCACGACACCGGCAGGCATGCCTGAAAGCAGCGCCACCAGCGCCTCTCCGTGAGACTCACCCGCTGTAGAAAAGCGCAGCATTAGGAAGGCTGATTGTAGAGACTGCAACTAGCAATCAGCAACTAGCAATTAGCAATTAGTACCCAGCATTGTGCCATGCTTCTTTATTGCGTTGCGGGGTTGGCGAAAGGCGAAGAGCGAACAGCGGCTTACCGTCGTCGCGATATCGGCGGCGCGGGCGGTCCGCCCTTGTAGTCCTTGGGATAAACCACAACGTGTCGTCCGGCGGCCTCGCCGGCGCTCTCGGTGCGCAGGTCGTCGAGGTCACGCATGGCCAGATGGAGTATCCGGCGCTCGCGCGACGACATAGGAGCGAACGCGTATGGCACGCCCGTCTCTCGCACGCGTTGGGATGCAACGCCGGCAGCCAGGCGCAGTTCCTGTAGGCGCGACGCGCGGAAGTTCTGGCAGTCGAAGCTGATCTTCTCGTGTTCGTCGGGGGCGAGACGGAGCATTTCCAGCGCAACGTGCTCGAAGGCGCGCAGCAGCTCTCCGCCGTTCTCCAGCACCAGCGGGCTATCGCCGCCCGAAAGCTCAACCAGAATCTCCGGGCGCTCCCATTCGCGATCGGCGCCCACCACCGGATCTACGGTGATCCTGTAGCGCAGGCGGAAATCGCCCGTAGCAAATATGGTGTTCAGCAGTTCGCTGATCTTCTTGGCGGCGGCGATTTTGTCGGGTATAGGCATTTGGAAAACCGTTTTCACCACGGAGGCACGGAGGCCACGGAGTTATTTCAAGAAATCCAGAAACGAGATCCCGAGGTTACATCCCAATTATCAGCACTTCCGCCGTAAAGCCCAAAAATCGTTTTCACCACAGAGGCAAGGAGTCCACAGAGTTCTTAGATCGCCATCTCAAACGACCGCGGTGCTGATTCATTTTGCATCATCAATTCGAGGTCGGAGATTCCGGACAGTCTTGATAAACTCCGTGTCCTCCGTGCCTCCGTGGTGAACAAAATTCTTTGCTACCTACTTCGCCTTCTTGCGGGCGCGCTTTTCCATCTCCTCGCGCATCTCGCGGCCCAGCCCGGAGCGATTCATGATGTATTGCTGACCGATGCCGATGATGTTGCCCACGGTCCAATACACGCTCAGGCCCGACGGCAGACTGAAGCTGAACCAGCCAATCATCAGCGGCATCATCAGGGTCATCATCTGCTGCTGCTTGGGGTCCATGCCCGAGCTGGGCGTCATCTTCTGCATCAGGTAAGTACTGACCACGATGATCACCGGCATGATAAACAGCTTGTCGGGCGACGACAGATCGTGCAGCCACAAAAACGGCGCCTGGCGCAGGTCAATCGCATTCGCCAGCATGGAATAGAAGGCGAACAGGAACGGCATCTGGATGATCAGCGGCAGGCATCCGCCCGCAGGATTCACGCCCTCTTTCTTGTACAGCTCGCTGATTTCGGCGTTCATCTCCTGGCGCTTGGGATCGCGCATCGGATATTTCTTATACCGCTCCTGGATGGCCTTCATCTGCGGCTGCAGCTTCTGCATCTTCAGCGCCGACTTCATGCTGACGATGCGCAACGGTAGCAGCGCCAGGTTGATGACGATCGTCAGGATGATGATCGACACGCCCCAATTGCTGGCCATGTGCTCGTGCGTCCACTTCAGCCAGAGGAAGAGCGGGCGCGCGATCAAGCTGAAGAAGCCGAAGTCCACTACATCGCGCAGATCGGGACCGGTCATCTGGCCCGGAGCGCTATTGGAGCGCACCGACTCCAGCACATTCAGCGTCTTCGGTCCTACGAAGAGCCGCAGCTTCGTGACGCCGCTGGTATCGCCAACAGCCGCGCCCAGGACCTCGTACTTGACTACGTTGTTCGGGTCGGGGTGCTTGGGATCTTTAGGAACGGAGATGGAGTTGTGGAGCGTGACCATCGCCGCCGTGTCCGGATTGTCCGGCAGGAATATAGCGGCAAAGAACTGATCTTGCGGACCTGCCCAGTTGAACGGCCCGCGTAGCGTGTTGGCGCCGCTTACCTTCTTGGCGGCCAGGCGCTCCACTTTGCCGTCGGCCATATACTCGATCTTTTGCGACGCGTAAGACGGCGCAGTGGATTCATCGCCCAAGCCGGCCGGCCACATGGGATAGGCCGCCACAACTCTGCCTGCTTGCGTGACTTCGGTTTCTACCGAGATGACGTAGGTGTCGCCGAACTGGAAGGTCTTGCGTACCGTGGTGTCGCCGTTGGCATATTCGTAAGTCAACTCGCCCGGAGCGGCGACGCTGCCGCTGGCGCTGGGCACATACAACGCTGAGTTGATCTGGTTGCGCAGGTTTTCGTCGTAGGTATAGAGGCTGAGCGGCAGACCAAGCTTGGCGGCGTCCTTGTTGACCATGTCGAGCGGATTGCCGTCGTCGTCCTTGAACTTCTTCAGCACCCACGACTTCACTTGTGCGCCTTTGTTGGTGAAGACAATGCGGTAGAAGTCGTTCTCCACCGTCGTCTCGACTTCTTTGCTCGCGGCCTTCGAGGCTACGGCAGCCTTCGGCGCGCTGGCATTGGGTTGGCTCGACGCCTGGGCGGGTGCAGCTGATGCTGCGGACTGGGTCGCGGCCGGATTGCTCTGAGTTGTCTCCGCCGGCTTCTGGGGGGGCTGGGTCGCGGGATTTTTCTTGAACAGGAAGATCTGGCCGAGGATGACCAGCGCAATGACGACGGCGAACACCATCATCATGTTCTTGTCGCCACCGCCGCCGGGTTCTTGTTGGGGATTGCGGTATTCAGCCAAGTTCTAGTTTCCGTTCAGCAGGTAGAGCGGCGCTTCAGCGCCGCGTTCAGGCCATTGCTTATTCACGAGCCGGCTTTCAGCCGGCGATAACGCTGCATTATTTTCCGTAGCTGGCACGAGGCTCCCAAGACACGCCTGCTTCGCCAAGTCATTCTGCGGCACCGGATCGTACCCCGCACGCGCAAATGGATGGCACCGCAGCAATCTTCCAGCGGCCAGCAGCATGCCTCGCACTACACCATGGCGCTCAACCGCCTCCATCGCGTACTCCGAGCACGTCGGCACAAAGCGGCAGGAGTGCGGCAGCATCGGCGAGACGAACCGCCGGTACGTCCGCAACACGAATTGCACTGCCTGCTTCATTTTTCCTTCGCCGTGCGGGTCGCTTCCGCCACACGCGCCCGCTGTGCCGCCAGACGCAAACCCCGCGCCACCTCGCTGACCAGCTCCGCAAACGGCATTGTCAGCACGCTCTTGCGCGGGTTGAACACAATGTCCACTGGGCCCTCACAGGCCGCAGAGGACAGCCGCACCGCTTCCCGCATGCGGCGCTTGATACGGTTGCGGTCCACGGCTCCGCCCAGCACCTTGCCGACCGTGAATCCCACCCGGGGCGAACTCGGCGGCGCCGCTTCACTCTGACGCCGCAGAAAAAACACCGTCATGTTCCCCGTGAACTGGCGGCGTCCGTTCTGATACACCCGCTGAAAATCCGCGTGCTTCAGCAGACGCTTCGACTTAGGAAACTTGCTGCTGGCGGCGGAGTTGTTACCAGGCATTCAGCGCTCGCCTCCGGACGCCGGATACTCTCATACTGCGGCCCGCTCGGCGGCGACCCCTAATAATTCCATCGGAAAGGCTGCGATAGCGCAGGAATCAGTACTTGTGGCTTACTCGCGGAAGCCAGGCTTCACGGAGACGCGTTTGCGTCCCTTGGCGCGACGGCGCGACAGCACCGCCCGGCCGCTCTTGGTCTTCATGCGAGAACG
>Ga0209415_10020661_pt1 | contig 10214 bp, 11 predicted proteins | sample PeaSoiSIISIP2007_FD_187696 | JGI IMG/M metagenome (GOLD analysis project Ga0209415, IMG submission 187696) | Peat soil microbial communities from Weissenstadt, Germany - SII-SIP-2007 (SPAdes) (version 2) | ecosystem: Environmental > Terrestrial > Soil > Wetlands > Peat | place: Germany...
CACCACATTCACCGCAGTGGTGAAACCGATGGCATAGTCGGTGTGATAGACATCGTTGTCGATGGTCTTGGGAATGCCCACCATCGGCAGCCCGCCCTGCTTGCACAGCTTGTTGAGAATCTTCAGAGAACCGTCGCCGCCGATAACGATCAGCGCGTCCAGGCCCAGCATCTGGAAGCCCTCGACGAACTCGCCGGAGCGGTCCTTCTTGGTGCCGTCGGGCATGGGGAAGGCGAAGGGATCGCCCTTGTTGGTGGTTCCCAACATGGTTCCGCCCATCCGCAGCATATCGCCGCTGAACAGGTCCAGAGTCAGTTCGGTATATTCCAGCGGACGGTTCATCAGGCCCAGCGAGCCGTCCTTGATGCCGTACACGGTCCAGCCGTAATGCTTGATGGCGCGGTGCAGCACGGCGCGGATCGCCGCGTTCAGGCCGGCGCAATCGCCGCCGCTGGTCAGAATTCCAAGCTTCTTCACGTTCGACATTATTGATCCACCTTTAGTGAATGTCATACGGCATACAACATGCCATACCGTTTTCGGCTAAGTTCTGCTAGTGTCTTTCGTGTGAACACAGGGCATTAGGCATGATCGACGACACCACGGAAGAGTTGCGTCACAAATTGGACGATTTGCGGACGGAGCATCGGGATTTAGACGATGTGATCGACCGCCTTGCTGGCGGCGGCGCATTCGACCAGTTGCAGCTAAAGCGGCTGAAAAAACGCAAGCTGATGCTGAAAGACCAGATTCTTTCCCTGGAAAGCGCCCTGGTCCCCGACATCATCGCGTAGGCAAACAAGTCACCCCTTCCCCCGGCGGGCGGCATCGGCGGCGGTCAGCACCGTCTGCGGCGTGTCGCCGGGGCGGAAATGCGCCTGTCCGGCCAACACCGTGAACAGGAAAGACTGCCCCTGCCAGACGAACGGCTCGGCGGTCAGATTGGCGGCCAGGCTGCGGGCCTTGTCCTCGGCTCCTTCATCTTCGGCCAAAGCCAGAGCCACGGCGAAATCCCCATTGTCCAGATAGCCCAACAGATCAATCTGGCGCAGTTGGGTCTTCAGCTGATCCGCCACATGCAGCAAAGCGGCGTCTCCTGCCTCCAGGCCATGGACCTGACGCAGAAGATCGATGCCGCCCACATGCAGCAGCACCAGGGTGCCGGGCAGAGCCGCCCGTTCCGACTGCTCCATCACCCGCCCCAGCTCCCGCAGAAAGGCCCGGCGATGCAGCAGAGGCAGCAGGGAATCCTGGTCGGATCGTTCTTCCAGCCAATGAACATGATGCTGCGCCTGATTAAGCTCGGCCCGCAGATTTTCCACCTCGTCCACCAGCTCGGCGAATTTTTCCTGCACCGGCAGCGGGATCGCCCCCAGCGGCATTCCCAGCAGGGACGCCACGTCCTGAGGCGTCACCATGGGAGCCGGACGGGCGCCATAGTGACGCCAGCGAAACACTTCGGGGCGCTGTTCGCCATCGCGGCGATCGGGGAAAACAGCGCCTGCCGGCAAAGCCGGCGCAGTGCGGGAGGGGATGTCGTCGCTCATGACCATGGCCGGTCCCCGGCCTCCTTTATCATTGCCGGCCCCGACATTGCCGGCCCCGGCCACCTTTATGACCGCCGGTTCGCGGCGTCACAAAGAACACTCATATCTGTTTAACGTTGCATCGCTTGCATCCAGGCGCTCCCTGCCTATAATGCCGCCTTTCCCGCGCGAGGGTGGCGCTTTCGGGGAGAGAGACGATGAATCAAGGTCAAGTAAAAGTCGGCATCATCATGGGCAGCCAGTCGGATTGGCCGACCATGCGCCATGCTGCGGAAACGCTGGAAGCTCTGGGCATCGCTTACGAGCATCGCATCGTCTCGGCCCATCGCACCCCGCAACGGCTGTATGACTACGCCACCACGGCCAAGGGCCGGGGGCTTCAGATCATCATCGCCGGAGCCGGCGGCGCCGCCCATCTGCCGGGCATGACCGCCGCCATGACGCCCTTGCCGGTGTTCGGCGTTCCCATCGAAAGCAAGGCCTTGAAGGGCATGGACAGCCTGCTGTCCATCGTCCAGATGCCCGGCGGCGTGCCGGTGGGCACCGTCGCCATCGGCAAATCCGGGGCCATCAATGCCGGCCTGCTGGCCGCGTCGGTGCTGGCCCTGCACGATCACGCCCTGGCCCAGCGCCTGGATGCCTGGCGCGAAAAGCAGACCGCCGCCGTGGCCGAAATTCCCAGCGACGAAGAAACCCATGCCGGCTGATCCCCGCCGGATCGTCCCTGCCGGCGGCACCATCGGCATCATCGGCGGCGGCCAGTTGGGCCGCATGACCGCTTTGGCCGCCGCGCGGCTGGGCTATCGCTGCCATATCTTCTGCCCGGAACCCGCCTGCCCCGCCTCGCAGGTGTCCGCCGTCACCACCACCGCCGCCTATGACGACGCCGCCGCCCTGGCCGCTTTTGCCGGGGCCGTGGACGTGGTGACCTTTGAATTCGAAAACATTCCCGCCGAGAGCGCCCGCATTCTGGCCGAGCATGTGCCGGTGCGCCCCAGTTGGAAGGTGCTGGAAACCGCCCAGGATCGGGTGGTGGAAAAAAGCTTCTTCAACACTCTGGGCATCGCCACCGCGCCCTGGCGCGCCGTCAACAGCCTGGGCGATCTGACCGCCGCCGTGGCCGAACTGGGCCGCCCGTCGGTGCTGAAGACCAGCCGCTTCGGTTATGACGGCAAGGGCCAGGTCAAGATCGGCCCCGACAGCGATCTGGCGGAAGCCTGGGCCGCCATCGGCAAGGTTCCGGCCATTCTCGAAGGCTTCGTCGATTTCGCCTGCGAAGTTTCCGTGCTGGTGGCCCGAGGACTGGACGGCAAGGCCGTCTGCTTCGATGTGGTGGAAAACCGCCACAAAAACCATATCCTCGACATCACCATCGCCCCGGCGGACATCGCCCCGGCCCTGGCCGAGCAAGCCCGCCAACTGGCCGAGACTGCGGCTCAGGCCGTCGATCTGGTGGGACTGCTGGCCATCGAGCTGTTCGTTACCCGGGATAACCGCCTGCTGGTCAATGAAATGGCCCCCCGCCCCCATAATTCCGGGCATTGGACCATGGATGCCTGCCTGACCGACCAGTTCGAACAGTTCGTCCGCGCCGTCTGCGGCCTGCCCCTGGGCGACGCCTCGCGTCATTCCGACGCCCGCATGACCAATCTGATCGGCGACGACATTCTGCGAGTACCCGCTTTGCTGGCCGAGCCCGGCGCCAGGCTGCATCTTTACGGCAAGTCCGAAGCCCGGCCCGGCCGAAAAATGGGCCATGTGAATCATATTTTTCTCCGCAGCGTAAAATAACGCCGCAAGGATCGTAGCGGATTGCATTCTCCGGTTGACGCCCCCGGTGGTTTCCGAGGATTTTGACAGGTACGGTTTCTGCACCGCTCAAATGGACAGGTCATTTCTTTGGAACAGTGGATCATCGACACGGCCAATCACTACGGGCCACTTGTCTACCTGCTGATCCTGGGATTCACCTTTTTCGAAGGCGAAACCATCGTCTTGCTGACCGGAGCCCTGATCTCCGGCGGCGACGTCAAGCTTTCGGTGCTCAGCCTGACCCTGTTCTCGGTGTTGGGCAGCTTCGGCGGCGACCAGACCTGGTTCTATATCGGCCGACGATACGGCACGCCCCTGCTGGAACGATGGCCCAGCATGGCCAAAAAGGTCCAATGGGCCTTTCGCCTTCTGCATCGTCACGAAAATCTGTTCATCCTGTCCTTCCGCTTCATCTACGGCGTGCGCAATATCAGTCCCTTCATCATCGGCATGTCGGGGATTTCCCGCCGGAAATTCGCCATTCTGAACCTGATCGCAGCCGTGGTATGGGCCAACACCTTCGCCTGGGGCGGCTATTTCATTGGCCGCGCCCTGGAAATCTATCTTGGCGAATCAAAGATTTACGTGCTGGTTGGGCTGGTCTGTCTGGCCCTGCTGTTCGCTTTGCTGAACTGGCTGCGCCAGCGCCGCAAGGCCCGCGAGGTCAAGGATGACGGCTGCATGGCCGAACTCCGCCGCGAAGTCGAAGACTGCCGCCAGCATTCGGACGACCTTTAACCGTCCGCCGCCCACCTCAAAACCCTCTGTTATCTCGGCGCTTAGGCTCGCACGCCAAAGCGGCGCTTGGCTTTGGCCCGCCCCTTGGTCAGCAGCAGCAAGGGATTGGGCAGCCCCTGAAGCTGGGATGTCACATCCCGCGTGAGCTTGGGGATACGGGTGGCATCGCCCAACCGCCGTTGCAGGAAGGCCCAGCTTTCGGCGAAATCGTCGGATTGATCCTCCAGCCAATAGAGCATGGTCGAGGAATAGACCGCCGCCAGGGTGGCGCGCTTGGTGTAATAGCTGAAATCCGCCGCGCCATCGCCAGCGGCGTGCCACAGGCAGTCGGTGGTGCGCCAGGTCATGCGCAGGGCCGCCGCCGCGTTAGACGGCAGGCTGAGCAGACTTACGGCCCGGCGAATGGCTTCGCGGTGTTCGGCCCAGCGGGACAGCCGCAACTGCACCAGCAGAAAGACCCGCTCAGACAGGCGCTTGCCCTCCAACCCGGCGGCCTTGGCGTCTTCCTCCAGCAGGCGGTCGGCCAGCTCGGCGAAATGTTCCACCGCCTGGACGGCTCCCTTGGGGAAAGCCCGCTCGGCCATACTGATGGGATGACCTGCATCCTGGGCCGCGGCCTCCAAGGCATGACGGCTCCAACCATCGAAGGGCACATGGGGAAGAGCCGCCAGCACCAGCGCATCGCGCAAGTCCCGCATGGTCGCGCTATCGTTCATTCCACCAACTCCTCTTCCCGCGGCTCGGCGTCCTTGCGCGAGCGCAGCAGTTCATCCACATAAGTCAGGCTGTCGAGGCTGTCCATCCGGTTCAGATAAACCCGCCCCTCCAGATGGTCGCATTCATGCTGCACCACGCGCGCATGAAATTCCTCGGCCACCCGCTCGATCATCTTGCCGTCCAGCCCCAGCCCGCGATAGCGGATGCGCCGCCAGCGCGGCACCTGCCCGGTCAGACCGGGAATAGACAGACAGCCCTCGTAAGCCTCGGCTGTTTCGTCGTCCAGCGGTTCGATTTCCGGGTTGATCAGCACCGTCAACGGCACCTCGACCCCGCCGGAACGACCGGGCGGCACAAAGAACACCACCAGCCGCAAACTGATCCCCACCTGAGGCGCGGCCAGGCCGACGCCCCCCGAAACCTCCAGGGTTTCCGTCATGTCCCGCGCCAGCTGTGCGACCTCCGCCGCCGCGGCGTCTGCCACCGGGCGGGCGATCTTGCTGAGAACGGGATGTCCAAGGCGGACGATATCAAGAATGGCCATGGGCAGAATATGGCGTCGCGCTCGTCCGGGGTAAAGTCATCTCAGGCTTTTTCCAGAGAAAGCCGCAACAAGGCCATCAGCCGGGACAATTCCTCGGCATCCTGGACCAGATCCATCAACCCCAAAAAGGCGGCATATTCCAGCCGGGCCAAATCCGCCGCCTGCCCCGCCGTCAAAGCCGGGCGAGACCCGGCGATCAGCGAGGCAAGAAAGGCCACCCGCAATTCATCCACTTTTAAGACGGCCTGGCGAGCATCGACATTGACGGCGGCCCAGCGGCGCACCGCCGTTTCCAGCCCGCTCTCCAGCCCCAAAGCCAGATGGTCGAGGGCGTCCCGTTCCGGTTCGGCCTCGGCCACGCGGTCGGCATTGGCCTCGGCCCAGTGGCCCAGCAAAGCCTTTTCGAATCCGCCCATAGCTTTGAAATGATGGTAGAAAGAGCCCTTGGTACGCCCGGTCAGCGTGCAAAGACGCTCGATGGTCAAGGCCGCCGCGCCGCCCCCCGCCAACACCGCCGCCCCCGCCTCCAGCCAATCGGCCCGCGCCATGATTCTGCTCCGTTCATTTCATCCACAGACAGCAATACCATACCGTACGGTATGCGCAGAGTCGAAAAAACTCGTTCATTCCATGCGTTAGACGTTGCAACATCGGCTTTCGCTGTGCTATCTACCGCATCCACGGGACGGCGCATAACCGTCCCAACTTGTTTCAACCCGCGTATAGGAGCGGTGTAGTCCCGTGCAGGTTCTCGTCCGTGACAACAATGTCGATCAGGCCCTGAAGGCCCTCAAGAAGAAGATGCAGCGCGAAGGCGTCTTCCGTGAAATGAAGCTGCGCCGCAACTACGAGAAGCCCTCGGAGAAGCGTGCCCGTGAGCAGGCCGAGGCCGTGCGCCGCGCCCGCAAGCTGGAGCGCAAGCGCCTGGAGCGCGAAGGCTTCTAAAGCCTTCGGAAGCCCAGCTTCGAAAGTACGGCAAGCGCCACGTCCCCTGGACGTTGGCGCTTTCGTCGTTTCTGGGGGGAACGATGTCCGAGATCAATACCTATTTCCTCAATGCCGCCATCGCCTTGCAGGCTCAGGGCCGCCAGGCTTTAGTCGATGGCAAAGTCTTCGACGCTATTCCCCCTTATGAAATGGCTTTCGCCTCGGCCTTCATGGCAGGCAACGCCACCTTGCCGATGACCGTCAAACTGCTGCCGTCGGCCATTCTTCCCCGCCCCATGAGCACCAAGGAACATGTCTGGCTGCAGGTCCAGCGCCGCTCGGTGGCGATTTATGCCTCGATCGATCTGATCTTAAGCCCCATCACCGAACTGCGCCGCTTCCCTCAGGTTGGCGATCTTCTGGCCAGGGTCGCCAGATTGCTGCCTGATGATGGAAGCTTCGGCGGCGTTCTTGATCTGGGCGATGGCGATGATTTGGGCGACTACCGGCGCATGGCCTATTCCTCGGCCCGTGCCGACAGCCTGCTGCTGCCCGACCCCTATTTTCACCTGCACTACAATTACAACTCCGTGCGCCGGTACAGCCAGAATTCCGCCCGTCCCTGGGCCGAGCGCAGTGACGCCCTGTTCTGGCGCGGCAGCGCCGCCGGTTATCCCCTACTCGGTCTCGACGCCCCATGGGGCGGGCTGATCCGCCCAACCCTGTGCCATCACGCCAGACAGAACCCCTTGGCGGAAAAGCTGGATGTCGGCCTGTCATCCCTGCACCAGATCCATGACAACGCCTTGCGCGACGCCATCCAGGACGCCGACCTCTGCCGCCCGGAAGTGCGCCCCGAGCGCTTTGCCGATTTCCGCTATCTGTTGGATATGGATGGCTGGAGCAATAGCTGGAGCCTGCTGCACAAGCTGATCATGGGCAGCACCATGGTCAAGCTGGACTCAATGGGCGGATTTCGTCAGTGGTATTACGACCAATTGCGGCCCTGGCAAAATTACATTCCCATCGCCCGCGATCTTTCGGACTTCGATCAGATCATCGCCTGGATTTTCGCCCACCCCTCCGAATGTGAAGCCGTCGCCGCCCAAGGGGCCGCCCTGGGCGAGGCCATCCAGTTGGAGCCGGCTTTGGAACGAGCGGCAGAGCAGATTGCCCCGTTCCTCGAACCTCTCTAAAAAACCTCCGTGTCCCTGAAGGGACGCACCTCATTGTCCCTCGCCGGGCGGGCACATCCGTGCCCTTGGCCGCCACCTCGCCGGGCGAGGCTGTAGATATGTGTTGTCCCTCGCCGGGCGGGCACATCCGTGCCCTTGGCCGCCGCCTCGCGGGGCGAGGCTGTAGATATGTGTTGTCCCTCGCCGGGCGGGCACATCCGTGCCCTTGGCCGCCGCCTCGCCGGGCGAGGCTGTAGATATGTGTTGTCCCTCGCCGGGCGGCCGCGTCCGCAGCCGCCCGCCTCATCAGATCGAAAAAGGTCCTAACCGCGCTGCGCGGCAAAAGCCGCTTTCAGTTGCTCACGGCTCAGTTCTTTTTCCCAACGCGACACCACCAGAGTAGCGACGCCATTGCCGATGACATTGGTGATGGCCTTGCATTCGCTCATGAAGGGGTCGATGCCCACCACCACCGCCATACCCGGCAGCAACCTGGGATCAGCCACCGACAAGGTTGCCGCCAAGGTCACCAACGAGGCGCTGGCGATCCCCGACGCTCCCTTGCTGGTCAGCATGGCCACCAAAAGGATCATGATCTGCTGCTCGGTATCCAGGGGGATGCCCAGGATTTCCGAGATGAAGACAATGGCCAGGGTCATATAGATGTAGCTGCCGTCCAGATTGAAGCTCCAGCCTGCCGGCACCACGATGCCCACGGTGGAGTTACGGCAACCCAGCCGCTCCAACTTCTCCATCAGGCCGGGCAAGGCGCTTTCCGAAGACCGGGTGCCCAGCACCAGGAACAACTCGTCCTTGATATAGGCCAGGAACGACAGAATGCTGAAGCCGGCCAGTTGGGCGATGACACCCAACACCACCAGTACGAACAGACCCGCCGTCAGATAGAACAGGCCGATCAGCCCAAACAGACTGCCCAAAGCGCCCGCGCCATATTTTCCGATGGTATAGGCCATGGCGCCACCGGCGCCGATGGGAGCCACCTTGGTGACAATGCCGACCACCTTGAAAATGGCCTGAGCCCCTTCGCCGATCAACTGATGCAGAACCTTGGCCTTATCCCCCAGAATTTGCAGGGCAAAGCCGAACAGGATCGAGAACAGCAGAATCTGCAGCACGTCGCCGGTGGCGAAGGCCCCTACCGCCGTATCGGGAATGATATGCAGAACCATATCGACGGCGGTCATGCTCTGCGCCGCCTTGGCGTAACCCGCCACCGCCGCCGCATCCGGGATGCTGCCGCCGAAGTTCAGTCCGGGATGCGCCAGATTGCCCACGGTCATGCCGATCATCAGCGAAAAGGTGCTGATCACCTCGAAATAAACCATGGCCTTCAGACCGACCCGGCCGACTTTCTTGGCGTCCCCCACATGGGATACGCCCGACACCACGGTGAAGAAGATGATGGGGCCGATCAGCATCTTGATCAGCTTGACGAAGCCGTCACCGCAAGCCTTGAACCAGGGGTTCGAAGCGAAATCAGGCCAGAGACTCCCCACCAGAGCGCCCAGGAAAATAGCGAACAGCACCTGCGCGTAGGTATGTTTCCACAAAGCCTTGCGCGGGCGCCCCGTTGAGACCGGGGTATTATTCGAAGCAGTGGTCATGGACGCTCCCCTAAACCTATTTATTTCACCAGCCTAGCAACAGAATCGCAGGGAACTCCCCACCTAAGCAACGGCAAAAGCGGGGGCTGTCCCAGAAAAAACTCCTATCATGAAACACAAAAGGCGACCCTCCGAAGAAGGCCGCCCCTTGTTAAAGCTCGTCTGAAAAAACCGTCCCCTACAGGGCGGCGACGATCTGCTCGGTGACCTTCTTCGCATCGCCAAACAGCATCATGGTGTTGTCGCGGAAGAACAGTTCGTTTTCCACGCCGGCATAGCCAGACGCCATGGACCGCTTGACGAACAGCACGGTCTTGGCCTTTTCCACGTCCAGGATGGGCATCCCGAAGATAGGGCTGGCCGGGTCGTTCTTCGCCGCCGGGTTGGTGACGTCGTTGGCGCCGATCACATAAGCCACGTCGGCGGTGCCGAATTCATGGTTGATCTCCTCCAGCTCGAACACCTCGTCATAAGGGACGTTGGCTTCGGCCAGCAGAACGTTCATGTGACCGGGCATACGGCCCGCCACCGGATGAATGGCGTAACGCACATCGACGCCTTCGGCCTTCAGCTTGTCGGCCATCTCGCGCAGGGCGTGCTGAGCCTGAGCCACCGCCATGCCGTAGCCCGGCACGATGATGACCTTCGAGGCGTTCTTCATGATGAAGGCCGCATCGTCAGCCGAACCCGCCTTGACCGCACGATCCGCCGACGCGCCGGGACCAGCCGCCGCAGCGGAAGCACCGCCGCCGAAACCGCCCAGGATGACGTTGATGATCGAACGGTTCATGCCCTTGCACATGATGTAGGACAGAATGGCGCCCGATGAACCGACCAAAGCGCCGGTCACGATCAGCAGAGGGTTCTGCAAGGTGAAGCCGATGCCGCAGGCCGCCCAGCCGGAATAGCTGTTCAGCATGGACACCACCACCGGCATATCGGCGCCGCCGATGGGCAGGATCAGCAGGAAGCCCAAAGCCAAGGCCAGGCCGGTAATCAGCAGGAAGGCGGTGACGGATTCGCCGCCGACAAACCAGACGATCAACAAAGCCAGGGCGATGCCCAGAGCGGCGTTCAGCTTATGCTGGCCGACGAACACCAGCGGCTTGCCCGACACCAGACCCTGCAG
>Ga0209415_10020663_pt1 | contig 10213 bp, 8 predicted proteins | sample PeaSoiSIISIP2007_FD_187696 | JGI IMG/M metagenome (GOLD analysis project Ga0209415, IMG submission 187696) | Peat soil microbial communities from Weissenstadt, Germany - SII-SIP-2007 (SPAdes) (version 2) | ecosystem: Environmental > Terrestrial > Soil > Wetlands > Peat | place: Germany...
TGTTTTTCCGGCGCTGGCGATTGCGCAGGAATGGCTTGCAAGAGGAAGCGAAAGGGAAGTCGTGCTGGTGGGAACAGAACGCGGGATTGAAATGAAGTTGGTGCCGCAGGCCGGGCTACCTCTGGAAACGCTGCGCGTTGCCGGTTTGAAAGGCAAGGGCGGCGCCACGCTCATAAAGAATTTGGCGATGCTGGTGCCAGCCATGCTCGATGCGCGGCGCGTGCTTCGCAAGCACAAGCCCATCGCCGCCTTCGGCGTTGGCGGCTACGCGGCGGGACCGATGTTGCTGGCCACCTGGCTGGGGCGAGTGCCCAATGTCATTTTTGAGCCCAACGCCGAGCCGGGCTTCACGAACAAAGTTTTGGCGAGAATTTCCGCACGCATCGCCACCGGCTATGAAATTTCTGCACGCGCCTGGGGAAAAAAAACCATGATTACGGGTTGCCCGGTGCGCCCGGAGTTTTTCTCCATCACACCGCGGCGCCCGGGAACGCCTTTCCGTTTGCTGGTCACCGGCGGCAGCCAGGGCGCCTTGCCGATCAACCGCACATTTGTCGACGCCATGGACCGCCTCGCGGCGCGCAAAAACGAACTGGCCATCGTGCATCAGACCGGCGAACGCGATTATAATGCTGTACGCACCGCGTACGCGCGGCGCGAAATCAACGCGGAGGTTGTTCCCTTCCTCACGAACATGGCGGAACGCTTTGCCTGGGCAGATGTCATTGTTTGCCGAGCAGGAGCCATCACCGCAGCGGAAATCGCCGCCGCGGGCCGAGCCGCCATCTTTATCCCTTTCGGAAGAGCCACCGACAGCCACCAATTGCGTAACGCGCAGGAAATGACCCGCGCTGGCGCAGGCCGCCTCATTTCTGAAACGGAACTCACCGCCGAAAAATTGGCCGGCGAAATTTTCTCCCTACTCGACCAGCCCCAGGAGATCGAGAAAATAGCAAACACCGCGCGCGGACTGGCCCGCCCGAATGCGGCGCGCGACATTGTGAACCTCATCGAAGAGGCCGCCAACGTGCAAGGAAATCGCCAGAGGGCCAACGCATGATGGTCTCTTTCCGAAATTTTCAACGCATTCATCTTGTCGGTATCGGCGGCATCGGCATGAGCGGCATCGCCGAAGTGCTGCTTACGCTTGGTTATTCGGTGTCAGGCTCAGACACCAAGCCTTCCTCGATCACCGAGCGGCTGCAAAATCTGGGCGCGACGATCTACGAAGGCCATAAGGCTTCGAACGCCGATGGCGCGCATGTTGTTGTAACTTCTTCCGCTGTGAAAGTCGACAACCCCGAAGTCGTTGAAGCGCACAAAATGAAAATTCCCGTGATTCCGCGGGCAGAGATGCTTGCCGAGTTGATGCGCTTGAAATACGGCATCGCCGTGGCCGGCGCGCACGGCAAGACAACTACGACCTCGATCGTCGCTTCCGTGCTGGCGGCCGCGCATCTTGACCCCACATTCGTCATCGGCGGGAAAGTCAACCAGGTGGGCACGACCGCGCGGCTCGGCAAAGGCGAATATTTTGTCGTGGAGGCGGACGAAAGCGACCGCAGCTTCCTGATGCTCGCGCCGGTGGTCGCGGTGGTAACCACCATCGATCGCGAGCACCTCGACGAGTACAGCTCTCTCGAAGACATTCAGGGCGCCTTCATCCAATTTGTGAATCGCGTGCCATTCTACGGCGCCGCGATTCTCTGCATTGATGAACCCAACGTGCAGGCCATCATTCCCAGCGTAAAGCGTCCCATCATCACCTACGGCACGTCGAGCCAGGCCGATCTGGTCCTCAGCGATGTGAAGCTGGAAGGTTTGGGCAGCGAGTTCCGTCTGACCTACAGAGGCGAAGACCTCGGCTTGTTCCGGCTGATGCACCCTCCGGGAATGCACAATGTCCGCAACGCCGCGGCCGCAGCCGCCGTCGCGCTGTACTTGAACGTTCCGGCGGACCTGATCCGCGAGGGCCTCGTTAAATTTGCGGGCGTCGGCCGCCGCTTTGACATCAAGGGCGTGGTCAACGACATCACCGTAGTCGATGATTACGGCCATCATCCCGTCGAAATTCGCGCCACGCTGGAAGCGGCTCGCGGCTGCAAGTTCAATCGCCTGCTGGTGCTCTTTCAACCCCATCGTTTCACCCGCACGCAACACCTTTGGGACGAATTCTGCCGCGCCTTCAACCAAACCGACATTCTGGTGCTGCTCGATATCTATGCAGCCAGCGAAGCGCCTATCCCCGGCGTGACCAGCGAAGCCCTGGCAACCGCCATCCGCAAGGCCGGCCACAAGAACGTCCACTATTTCCATTCCATGCAGGAAGGCATCGAATACCTGCTGAAGCAAGCGTGCCCCGGAGACGCGATCCTTACCATCGGCGCAGGCAATGTCAGCCGCGCGAGCAACGAATTTATGGTTCTGTTGGGAACGGAGTATCCGACGCCGCATGCGCATAAGTGATCCCGAGATCGTTGCCAAACTTGCGGAGATGACCGTCGAGCTGCAGCACGGTGCGGCTCTGGCCGATCTGACTTCGCTGGGCATCGGCGGCACCACGGACCTGCTGCGCATTCGAAAACACGAGAGCCTGCCCGATCTCCTGAACCTGCTCGATGCAAATGAAGTCCAGCACAAATTCCTCGGCGGCGGCTCGAATCTGCTCGTCGGTGACGGGGAATTGCCCTGGGTAGTCCTGCAACTCGTTCGTCCCGAGCCTGATGTGGTGCTCGAAGGCAATTTCGCCCACGTCGACGCCGCGGCGGACCTCGGCCGCATGATCACCTTCTGCGCAAAGAACGATTTTGGCGGAATGGAAGGCCTCATCGGGGTTCCCGGCACCGTCGGTGGCGCTCTTCGGATGAATGCCGGAGCCTACGGCATGCAAATCGGCAACTACGTCCGGGAAGTGAAGCTCTACCGGGCCGCCGGCCGGAAGATTGAAACTCTCCGGGGCCATCAAATTTCTTTCGAATACCGGCACACTTCTTTTGCGCCCGATGATATGATGCTCTCGGTGATTCTGGAACTACCCTCCAAACCGTTCAAGTTAATCCTCGAAGGTATTCGTATCTGCAACGAAAAACGGCGATCCAGCCAGCCGCTCGGCCAGAAAAGCGCCGGCTGCATTTTCAAGAACCCTCCCGGCGCCTCCGCGGGCCGCATGATTGATGAATTGGGGCTCAAGGGTCTCGCTGTGGGCGATGCGTGCGTGAGCGACCGCCATGCCAACTTTTTCGTGAACGTCGGCCATGCCTCGGCCAAAGACATGCTGAGGCTGATTGCCAACGTGCGTGAACGCGTGCAGAAAAATTACGGCGTCGAACTAGAGAACGAGGTGGTCGTGTGGAACGCGTGAAGGCCATCCAGCGGAACGCCACCGCGGCGGCGGAAGCCGACGCCTATCGGCCGGAACTGATTGCCGACGATGAGCCGCGTTATCTCCGCCGCCAGAAGCCTGTTGAAATCCGCCGCAAGAAGTTCAGCGGGCGGGGTTGGCCGTTCTATCGCCGGCTGCTGATTCTGAGTTTTATAGGAATTGCTGGCGTGACCGCAGCGGTCTACGGAACGCAGTTTCTCCTCTACTCCCCCAGCATGTTGTTGCTTAAGCCCGACCAGATCGAAGTAAACGGCAATCGCATTGTCAGCCGGGAAGCAGTGCTCCAGCAGTTTGTTCATGACCGGAACCTGAGCGTTTTGCGAGTCCCATTGGACACTCGTCGCAGTCAGCTGGAACAGATTCCCTGGGTCGAATCCGCCAGCGTACAGCGTATTCTTCCGAATCGCCTTCGTATCGAACTGACGGAGCGCACTCCCGTCGCCTTTGCCCGCAACGGCAACGAACTGGCACTGATTGATGCGCATGGCGTGATTCTTGACCGCCCGCAAGGCGAGGATATGCGTTTCCCGATTGTCACCGGGGTTTCAGAAGAAGTCGCCAGGGACCAGCGCGAAAAGCGCATGCAGACTTACGAGGAATTCATCAAGGATGTCGATCTGGTGCGCGCCGGTTCTTCCGATCGCGTCAGCGAAATCGACCTTTCCAATCCCAAGGACCTGCGCGTGGTGATGACCGGGCTGGCCAACGCCAACGATAGGCAAGCCGTAACTATTCACTTCGGTTCCGGCGAATTTATCGGCAAATACAAGATGCTGGTCGACAATTTTTCGCAGTGGCAGGCCAATGCCGGCCGCGTGCAATCGATCGATTTGCAGTATACGAGACAAGTGGTGGTGAACCCCGACACGAGCGCGGGCCCGGCCACCGCAAGAGCAAAATAGATTTATCCCGAGGAGCGGCGGCTTGTCGAAGAAAGACAAATACCTGGTGGGGCTGGACATCGGCAGCACGAAAACGTGCGTGTTGATTGCCGAAATGGAAGGCGAACTGGTGAAGTTCCTGGCGCTCGGCGCTGCCGAGTCCAAGGGACTGCGCAAAGGGCTGATCGTCAATTTGGATTCCACGGTCAGTTCCATCCGTCGTGCGGTCGAAGAGGCGGAAAGCGTCGCGAATGTGCCGGTGGAAGAGGCGCTGATCGGAGTGGCTGGCGGACACGTCCGTGGAGTCAACAGCCGCGGTGGCATCACTTTGGGTAATCGGCCGAGGGATGTCGAGCGCGACGATGTGCGCCGCGCCGTCGATGCCGCCCGCAACATCACGCTTCCCGAAGACCGCGAAGTTTTGCACGTTCTCCCGCACGAATTCATTGTGGACGCGCAGGGTGGCGTTCACGATGCAATCGGAATGGTCGCTCATCGGCTCGAAGTCAACGTACATCTGGTCACCTCCTCCGTCGCCGCAACGCAAAACCTCGTCACTGCCGCGAACAAGGCCGGCATCCTCATCAGCGATACGGTCCTTGAGCCGCTGGCTTCCTCGGAAGCCTGCTTGACGCAGGACGAGCGCGACCTCGGATGCTGCCTTCTGGACATCGGTGGCGGGACCACGGAATTGATCGTCTTCGGTGGCGGCGTGGTCCGCCACACCAGTGCCGTTGCGATTGGCGGCGATCACTTCACCAACGACCTCGCCGTCGGTTTGCGCACACCGATCCCCGAAGCGGAACGCCTCAAGCGCCACCACGGCTGCGCCGCGTCCCCCTACATGAAAGAAAACGGCGCGATTGAAATTGCCAGTGTGGGCGACCGTCCACCACGCACTATCTTCGCGCACATGCTCACGGACATTATCGAGCCGCGCGCCATGGAACTGCTCTCCCTGATTCGCGACGATTTGCAGCGCGCCGGACTGGACGGCCAAATCCCCGCTGGATTTGTCCTCGCCGGCGGTGGCGCTCGGCTGCACGGCTTGGATGAACTCGCCGAGCAATCCTTCCATCTGCCCGTTCGCGTCGCGGAACCAAAAGGCTTGGCTGATCTGCCGGAACAGGTGGCGCAGCCGGAATATGCAACCGTAGTCGGACTTGTTTTGTGTGGCGCGAAGGCGCGACGTTCCGCGCCCCAGCGCTCCGGAAATCTTGTATCCAAATTGAAAGCCATGTTCGCCGGCGCCTCGTGACCCTGCCCGAGAGCTGCCAGCGAAACTGGAGAAGGTTGAGAAAGATATGACCACGAGAGAAGCAGGAATTCGCATGAGCTTTAGCGAGGAGCTGCAGCCCGCGAAGATTAAAGTGATCGGTGTAGGCGGGGGCGGCTGCAACGCGGTGAATCGCATGATTCGCGCCAAGCTGGAAGGCGTGGAATTCATCACCGCTAACACCGACCTGCAGGCGCTGAAGCTGTCGCAGGCCCCGGTGAAGCTGCAACTCGGCGCGAAGCTCACCAAGGGTCTCGGCGCCGGCGCCAATCCCGAGGTCGGCCGCAAAGCCGCGCTCGAAGATACGGAAAAAATTATTGAAGCGCTGGAAGGCTCGGACATGATTTTTATTACGTCCGGCCTCGGCGGAGGCACCGGCAGCGGCGCCGCACCAGTGGTAGCTTCACTCGCCAGCGAATTGGGCGCTCTGAGCGTCGCGGTGGTAACGAAACCGTTCGCCTTCGAAGGCAAGCGCCGCATGATGCAAGCCGAACAAGCCCTTCAGGAGCTTGTCGGCGCCGTAGACACCGTCATCGTGATTCCCAACGAGCGCTTGATGGAAACCGTCGAGCGCGGCACCAGCTTCTTCGACGCTTTCCGCATCGCTGACGACATTCTTCGCCAGGCGGTGCAGGGCATCTCGGACATCATCACCGTACCCGGCATCATCAACCGCGACTTTGCCGACGTGAAGGCCATCATGCACGGCCAGGGCTATGCGGTAATGGGCACTGCCGTAGCGACCGGCACGAACCGCGCCGTGGACGCCGCCAACCGCGCCATCGCCAGCCCGCTTCTCGAGGACAATTCCATTCAGGGCGCCCAGGGCATTCTCATCAATATTTCCGGCAGCTCCAGCCTCACGCTGCACGAAGTCCACGAAGCCTCTAGCGTCATTCAAAAAGCCGCCCACGAAAACGCCAACATCATCTTCGGCGCCGTGCAGGACGACAATATGAAGGACTCCATCAAAATCACCGTCATTGCCGCCGGCTTCAAGGACGCCAACAAAAAGAACGTCCACCAGAAGCCCTCCTTCTTGCCGAAGACCTGGAAAGCCGGGCGCGAAATTTCGGATGTGCCGGTGCAACAGACCTTGCCCAACGTCGTTCATCAGGTCCAGCAAAACGTCCGCGAAGTCAGCCAGGAAGTCCCCGCAGACGATTTGGACGTGCCGACCTTCCTGCGCCGCCAAGCGCAGAAAGCCTAGCAAACTGCCTCAATTCCCTTTGTTCGGTGTTTGTAAGGGCGCCCGCCACGGGGGGCGCCCTTTTTATGATTTAGATGGCCGGCTAGGAGATCTCCGCGATCTGTTCCGCTAATTTACGAACTTCTCGTTCGAATTTTTCATGGTCGCTGCTCCCATAAGGAAGAGCGCTGCTCAGCCCCGAGTGAAACTCTCCCGCGTTTGTTTGCTCCGCAACCATCCAAATGTTTGAAGCGTTGATTCCAGCGCCCGGGACAATGGTTATGCGATTTCCCGCGGCGGCAACGAGTTCGGCTAGAACAGCGGCACCCTCGAGAGCCCCATTCGCGCCACCCGAAGTGAGAATTCTTCGCGCGCCGGTCTTGATCACATCCTCCAGTGCCTGCCGCAAATCGGCGATTTCGTCGAACGCTCGGTGATACGTCACTGGCAACGGCCTCGCAAGTTCCACGAGTTCCTTCGTCGGCTCAATTTCTACGTGCCGGTCTTTCCTCAACAGCCCCAGCACCACCCCATCCATGCTGGACTCTTTCGCCAGGGAAATAGCGCTCTTCATCTCCGCGAACTCCGCATTCGAATAGACAAAGTCCCCGGCCCGTGGCCGCACCATGGAAAAAATAGGAATGTGCAGCTTCGCCCGCACCGCGCGAAGAAGCTCCACGCCCGGCGTAATTCCGCCGATGGCTAGATTCGCGCACAGCTCGATGCGGTCCGCCCCGCCGCGCTCTGCCGCCATCGCCGCTTCGAGAGTCTGTACACTGATTTCCAGTAGGCATTTCCGGTTCATGGGCGAGATCCAGCGGAGGTTACGACCTGCGTCAGCGTGCTATGCGACCAACTCCAGAACATTCCCAGCAGAGCCGCGGCGTTCCAACCCCACAAAAAGAGCCGCATTTCTCTCGGTCTGTAGGCGCGGTCTTTCCACAGTAGTGTGGCATCCGTCAAAAACCAAAACACTCCCAAAACGAGAAAGCCTGTGATGATTGAGTCTCGAAAATAAGTCCACACTAGAATTGTCTCGATGCACATGATACCTGCAATCAGGAACTTAGCGCGCACTCTCCCAATGGCCGTCGCGGTCGTTCGCCGCCCGCTCAAGCGGTCCGGCTCGATGTCCATCACCTCGCCGAAAATGTGCGAGTGCATCGCAAACATCGCACCAAACAAGAAAGTTTGCCACGGGAGTTGCGGAACCTTATTCAGCCAACTGCTCAAAACGAACACCAGCAAATAGCTCGATTGAATCAACACGTCAAAAGGAGGGCACCCTTTCCAAGCGATGCCCGGCGCATTGTACAGCCCCACGGCCACCAGAAGCACCGCGTACCACCACAAAATGCGGGGCCCGATCAGAAAATAGAACGCTGCCACGAAGGGAATTTGCACCGCCGCAATCTGCCATTTCAAAGCGGCCAACTGCTCGCGTGCGCCGCGCGAACCGAACATGAACGTGCCTTTGCGCGGGTTCAGCGCGTCGGTCTCGGCGTCCACGATGTCATTGACGCCGTAAAGCAGGAAGCTGAGAGGGAACAGCACGAAAAATAATCCCAGCCAGAGTTTCGCTGAGTGCGAGATGTCCGCATGCCCGAGCGGCATCAGATAAAACATGGCCGTCGTGCTCCACAGGCCAGGCCGCGCAACCTGGAGTAAGAAAACCAAATAAGAATGAGATTGTTGGCGGCTTGCGGCGTTTGGAGAGGCTTGGGCGGCTTCGGCCATCTGGCCCAATATACCGCGGTTCAGGCCGCGCCTGGGTCTTCAAACTGGCACGATGTGATGAATCGTTTCGAGTGTTTCAAATTCTTCCTTGAGAGATACGCTAGATGAAACCCAGCGAAGCGAACGCCGTGATCGAGGCGCAGCCCAGGGCAACGCCCATGACCACGCCCGCGAGGACATCACTTAGAAAGTGCATCCCCAACACGATGCGGGAGACGGCAATGCTCAGTGCCAGAAAAAAGAGCACGCCTTCGAGCGAGGGATAGAAGTAGCTGACGACCAGAGCGACGGAAAACGCCGTCATCGTATGGCCCGACGGAAACGAAAACTTATCCGGAGGCAGCACCTTGGACCAGCAGTGCGGCTCGATCTGGCAAGGCCGCGGCCGCTGGCTCAGCCTTTTCAACCCTTTGAAAACAAAAATGCCCAGCACCGCGGCAGATCCGGCGGCGCCGATGGCCGAGAAACGCTGCGGCCCGCCGTACGCGAGCAACATTAGCCCCAGCCCGTACCAAATCCAGCCATCTCCCATGCGCGTAGCCGCGATCATCCAGATGCGAATCCAGCGCGGCGCGCGCCAGCGATTCATCCTTCGCATCAGCCGGTGATCGCGCCGATCGATGTAGCCCCAGAGGTCGCGAGCGACTGCCATCGCCTCACCTCACCCAGACGGCCGGAAACATACAAGCGCTCTCCACTAGAAAAATGCACCAATACGCGAGAAAGATTTCTCCCAGGCAAATCGCCTGCGCAAACAATTTCCTTCGCTTCGTTTGCAGCGTTGAATGGGAGGACTTGTTCACACGCGCCTCAACTTGCCCAGTTGGCCTGGAAATTCGAATCCAAATCCCACAGCATTCGCTTGCGCTTCTTACCGCTCTCCATGGCCGCGGACCACTTCCGGCAAAAACGGATTTCGTTCATCCAGTGGCCGGCGGTAAAGGCCGGCACCAGCAGCGCAAACGGAGACAGCGCCAGCGTCCAGGGCTTGTCCAGGAAAAGCGACTGCACGATGCTGAACACATCGGCTGTCAGTTTGCCGCAACTCCCGTGCGCGCCCTGGATTCGCCCGCGGCCAGCGCGTAGCCCAGAGAAAAATTCGTCCACCGTTCGCGCACCAGGCACTTCCGTGTAGGTATGCCCGACGCCCGCGATCGTGTGCGAATCGCTGCCGGCAATCGCGATTTTCCCCAGCCGTGCCGCCAACCGAGCGGCACTCTCATTGGCTTCCGGCCACATCTGCCCGTTACGCGTTTCGAAAGCCGGCACATAGGATTCAAACCAGGTGAAATCTTCCTCTTCGCGGCGCCCGGTCAACCCGGAGAAAACGTGATTGGCGCTGAAAAACAGCTTACGCTCGGTGAGGTACATCAGAAGTGCTATAAAATCGTTTCGACGGCGCTGAATTTCAACATGGTCGCGTTCCGTGATGCCATAGACGCCCATGTGCATCTCGGTGCCACTGGGCATCCGCACGGTGACCTCCTCGCTTAGGAAGAAGTCCGGGTGGCGCCGCAGCGCCTCCGCCCCGTCGATGGAGTCATGGTCGGTGATCGTAACGATGGACATGCTCATCCGCTTCAGCCGGTCATAGACCTCCGCGGGTTCGTTGTAGGACTCCCGGCAAAGGCGGTTCAGTCCGGGAGCGGTGAACATTCCGGATGCGATGGAGTGGACATGTAGGTCGCAGCGCATGGTGCCATTTTCCGCTACGGATATGAACAGCCTGTAAAGAGGTGGCGAAATCT
>Ga0209415_10020664_pt1 | contig 10212 bp, 7 predicted proteins | sample PeaSoiSIISIP2007_FD_187696 | JGI IMG/M metagenome (GOLD analysis project Ga0209415, IMG submission 187696) | Peat soil microbial communities from Weissenstadt, Germany - SII-SIP-2007 (SPAdes) (version 2) | ecosystem: Environmental > Terrestrial > Soil > Wetlands > Peat | place: Germany...
GCGCTTCACGTCCACTTTCAGAAGGACCAGTAGTCCCGCGAGGAAGAATATGATCAACGAGAGAATCGCGGTCCTGTAGCTCCTGGTGAACTGCAGCGCGAGGCCGAAGAACAGCGGGCACAGCCAGCTTGTGCCCTTGTCGCTCACTTCGTAGATGCTGAAATACTGAGCTTCTTTGAGTTTGGGAATCAACTGCGCATACAGCGAACGGCTGAGGGCTTGGCTGCCTCCAAGAACCAGGGCGACGGCCGCGGCCATCACAAAGAATTGGAGCGTCGTCTTCACGACCAGGTAGATGTAGACCAGCACTGCCGTCCAGATCAGGAGACTGACAACGACCGCACGCTTGGCGTTGATGGCGGCGGCCAGCCATTTGAACCCCATCGCACCGAAGAACGCCACGAATTGCACCATCAGAATCGCCAGGGTCAACTGCGATACCGGTATCTTCAGCTCGTCGTGACCGAACTGGGACGCCAGTGCAATCACAGTCTGGATCGCGTCGTTATAGAGCAGAAAGGCGATCATGAACGTCATCGTTTGCGGATAACGGCGCACCTCGTGCAGCGTCTGCGCCAGCTGCCGCAGCATCATGGCGACGGCGTTCTGGCCTGGCGTGAGCGCCTGCGCCGGACCGTGATTGTGCAACGCCATCAGAGGCGGAATCGTGAACGCCGCCCACCACAAGCCGGCCGAGCTCAGGCTGATGCGGACCGCCATTGCCTCGCTCATCCCTATCCGTGCGGCATTCAGATACAACACCAGGTTCAGCGCCAGCAACAGGCCGCCTCCCACGTACCCGGCACCCCACCCTCTCGACGACACGGCGTCGCGATCTTCCGGTGGTGCGATCTCCGGCAGGAACGAGTTATAGATCACCACCCCGGCGCCGAAGGTCACATTGGCGATCAGGAATAATAAGCCTCCGAGTAAGTACCGCGCGTCTTTCAGAAAGAACATCGACAGAGTTGCCGCGGCGCCCACGTACGCCATAGTGGCCAGTACCTGCTTCTTGCGCCTCCCGTAATCCGCTATCGCGCCCACGATGGGCAGTAAGACCACCTGAAGGATAACCGACAGGCTGACCATATAGCTCCAGTAGCTGCGAGCGTCAACGGGGATGCCCAGCGGGTGCACCATGCCCTGTGCATCCGATGCGGCCCTGGCCAGCACCGTCAAATACGGTCCCAGGAACAGCGTGACGACGGTAGTGGAGAACGCCGACTGTGCGAAGTCATAGACGTACCATCCGCGCTGTTCCGGGGTGCTGCGATCACGGGGTCGAATCATCGCATGAGGGATCAGCTCCATCAAGAAGTTTAAAGGCAGCGCACCGCTTCCTCCACCTGTTCTGCAATTTCCGAGTAGGTTTTCGCGCCCGGATGTATCGGGGCTCCAAATCTCACTTCGACGGCATCCGTTCCCAAGACGTGCGAAAAACGAGGCCACTTCGAACCGCGAGGCCACACGCGATCCACCCCCGACAGCCGGATCGGCACGACCGGAATCCGCAGCCGGGAAGCCATCATGCCCACGCCCGGATAAAATCGCCCAATCGCACCGGTCCACGTGCGCTCTCCCTCGGGGAAAATCAGGATCGACCAGCCATCTTCAACCAGCTCGCCCGCATAGCGGAGCGATTCGAAGGTTCCCGTCTCAGTCTGCGGAACCGGAAAGGCGTTGAACAAGAGCGCCACGAGCCGGTAGAGAGCGCCATTTGCCCGGCTTTCCCGCCTCGAGTGCCGGTCAGGGTGAAACCAGGCGTCGAAGTATTCTTTCCACATGGCAGGTGCAATCCGGTATCTCCAGCGCGCGGGAAGGCTTCCAAGGATCAACGGCGTGTCGAGATAACTCTGGTGGTTTGCCGCGAAAATCAGGGGCCCGCTCAGCGATGAGAGATTCTCGAGTCCCGATATGATTGTTCTGCGCGCCAGGGCTTTGCTCAACGGCAGCAGGAGCGAGGGGAGCGTGATTCGCCGCAGCGATCGCGCGATCCATCCCCGGTTCCACGCAGGGAAGCTCGGTGGTTCAGCGGGGGCCGGCGGCTGGCCAAGGTCTCCGACCGTCTTGGCCGATACTAACGCTCCTTCGTCGATCCTAACCCCCAGCTTCTCTTCCAGATCGATCATCAACTCGACGCGATCGAGTGAACTCAGCCCCAGTTCGTCGAGGGTCGTATCGGAATCGATCGCCCGGCCTGGCGCATACTTTCGCACGAGGTTCGCAACCGCCCCACCGGGTGTCAGCGTTGGCGCGGATGCGCCCTTCAGTAAAACCTCCGCAATTTCCCTCCGGCGGAGCTTCCCGGTCGCCGTGGTGCGCGGCAGATCGCCCGCCGTCCAGATCGTGAAAGATCGAATCTTCTGGTGATCCTCAAGACGTTGGTTGGCCAACCGCACGATCGCGGCGGCATCGGCGCCGGGATCAGGCACGAGTACGGCGTGAACCCGGTCCTCGCCGATGATCGCTGAGTCACGGACGCCGGGAATCCGGCTGAGCACTGCCTCCACGTCTTCGGGAAAGACTTTCAGGCCGTCCGGCGTGACGATCATTTCCTTCTTGCGGCCTTTGATCACCAAGCGTCCATCGGACGTAAACTCACCTACATCGCCCGTCTGCAGCCAGCCATCTGCGAATGCGGCGGCTGTCTCGGCCGGAGAGCGAAAATAGCCCGGACTGACGTTGTCGCCGCGCACCAGCACCTCGCCGTCCGCAGCGAGCTTTACATCGACGCCCGCGACAGGTGTTCCCACCGAGCCATGGCGAATGTGAAAGGGATGGTTGAAGGTGATTATCGGCGCGGTTTCGGTGAGTCCATAACCCTGCACCACTGCGTAGCCGAGGCCTGTCCAGAACGCTTCCAGATCGGAAGGCAACGGCGCTCCTCCGGATACCAGACAGCAAAACTTCCAGCCGAACAAGCGGTGTACCTCCCGGAATCGCCACCAGCGAATGGGCAGCGGTTGGCTGGCGGCGGCTTCCGCGCTACTGGTTGCGGGGAAACGATGGACGATGAACCTTCGAAGAACTTCGAGGACCCGCGGCACAGCTACCAGGATGCACGCGCGTCTGCGCCGGATCTGGCGGCTGACCTCCTGGGGGCTGGCTGAAGAGATGAACAGGACCGATGCCGGAATCAGGGGCGGTACGAACGTAGCGAGCGCCTGCCCAAACAGGTGACTCATGGGAAGCAGATTGAGAATACGCAACGGCGCAAAGGGGTGGACATACTTCAGGTACGGGCCGAATTGATCCTCGATTGGCCGGAGGTTCGCGGCAAGATTGCGGTGCGTGATGACTACGCCCTTCGGTTCGGCTGTGGTCCCTGAAGTGAAAACGATTTCGGCGATATCATCACCATCGAGCGAAACGCCATCGAGCGAAACGGATTCAAGCGGCGATTCGCCGGATCCTTTCTCGATTTCCGACACCAGCCAGACTGGCACACCACCTTCCACTTCGCCGTCAAAGGCCGGCACGCGATCGCCGCGCAGAATCAACTGCGGCTGAACCTTCTGCCGGATCCGATGAACCAGGCTCAGCGAAGACTGCGGATCGACCGGTACAAGCACGATGCCTTCCAGGATGCAAGCCCACAATGCCGCAATCCATCCCGGGCGGCTTTCGGACCATATCATCACCATCTGGCCTTTCCGAACGCCCGCCGCTCGAAGCCGGCTTCGGAGGCTCTCCGTGATCCGCGCCAAGTCGCCATACATCCAGGACCATCCGCGATAGCCGTCATCGTGGATAATGAACTCGCCCGGTATTTCCGCAATCCGGCTAAAGAAAGCCGGTAACTCACTCAGACGTCGTTCTGACGCGGAGTCCGCCGAAACCGGGTTGGCCGAACTGACAGCAGTGGTCACACGTCACCCGCGATAACTCTCGCATTTGGGTTTCCACTTGCACGTCAGGAAAACACTATGAGCAAAACGAGACCTGAGGAAGTAGAAGAGAAGCGCGAGAGCGGAATGCCCGGTGGAGGCGCCGGGCGAAAGGACGAAATCGGAAGAACGGGTGTGTATCGGCTCTCTGGCCCACACCCCGCTGGTGACGCCCCGATTGTAGGCATGGCATCCTGGGGCCAGGGGGAGCGTGGGGCAACCGGATATGAGGACCATGGCGAGTCCGAGCTGTTCGGACAGCCTGTGACGCCTGAGAAATGCCGGGACATCATGACCAAAAACCCCATCTGCTGTCTCGCCGGAGATAACGCCGTTCACGCGGCGCAACTCATGAGGGAAAACAATGTTGGCATCCTGCCGATCGTTGAGAACCAGGAGAATAAGAAGCTCGCCGGTGTCGTGACCGATCGTGATCTGGTCCTGAAACTGATGGCCGATGGACTGGATCCCTGGACGACTGCGGTTGAGCACGCAATGTCGAAGCCGGTGCTCGCGTGCTCGCCGGATGACAGCTACGATGAGGCGCTTTCACTCATGGAGAAACACAGGATCAAGCGCGTTCCCGTTGTGGACAACTCAGGCCGGGTGGTGGGAATGATCTCCCAAGGCGACGTTGCCCTTCGCGTTCGGGATCGGCAGAAGACGGCTGAAGTGGTTGAGAGCATTTGCCAGCCTACCCTTTAATGCAGATGAGCGGTTCCAGCTTCGCGACACGCCGCGAAAGCCCTGCCTTTTCCGACGCCTCCACGACAGCGTTCACGTCTTTATAGGCTCCCGGAGCCTCCTCGGCGACTCCGCGGGGCGAAGGAGACCGGATCAGAATACCGCGTTCGGCAAGTTCATCCATGAGTTCTCTCCCGCGCCAGCGCTTTGTCGCCTGTGCGCGGCTCATCTGCCGGCCCGCGCCGTGACACGAAGAGCTGAACGAATGGATTTCGCTCTCCGCCGTCCCGACCAGAATGTACGAGGCAGTACCCATCGTTCCTCCGATCAGGACTGGCTGCCCTGTAGCTCTCAGCGCTTCCGCGACCGCGGGATGATTCGGGCCAAAAGCGCGCGTCGCCCCCTTGCGATGCACGAAAAGACGCTTCATGTGACCGTCGACCTGGTGTTCTTCTACTTTGCAGGTGTTATGCGAAACGTCGTAAAGAACAGCCAGCTCCGCCCCCGGAATCACCGGGGCAAACGCCTGGCGCACCAGATGCGTGATGATCTGGCGGTTGGCAAAAGCGCAGTTGATCGCAGCCCGCATCGCTCCCAGATACTTTTCACCCAGCGATGATTCGATCGGAGCGCAGGCCAACTCGCGGTCCGGAAGGTCGATACCATAGTTCTTCGCCTGTATGGCCATTTCGCGCAGAAAATCCGTGCCGATCTGATGACCCAGTCCCCGCGAGCCGCAATGAATGCTGACGACAATATTGTTCCGGTGGATTCCAAACGCCTCGGCTGCAGATACATCGAAGATTTCCGTCACACGCTGCACTTCGAGGTAATGGTTCCCCGAGCCAAGCGTTCCCATTTCCCGCCGCTGGCGGTTCTTCGCGAACTCGGAAACCGCATCCGGCCTGGCACCAGTCATCCGCCCTTTCTCTTCGGTGCGGGTGAGATCGGCCTCCGTACCATAGCCGCGGTTTACTGCCCACTGTGCGCCGCCTGAAAGCATCTCGTCGAGTTCGGAATCGGTTAACTCCAGCAGACCTCTGCTTCCAACACCGGCCGGAATGTGGCGATAGAGTGAATCGGCGAGCGACCGTTTGACGGGCTCGACGTCTTCCACAGTGAGGCCGGTCAGGAGGGTACGCACGCCGCAGGAGATATCGAATCCGACGCCGCCGGCCGAAACCACGCCGCCGCGGGCGGGATCGAAAGCCGCCACGCCGCCAATGGGAAACCCATATCCCCAATGGGCGTCGGGCATCGCATAAGCCGCCTTCTCGATGCCGGGCAAACTGGCCACGTTCACGATCTGCTCGCGAACCTTCTCATCCATCTCCCGGATCAGTTCTTCGGTGGCATAGATGATTGCAGGGACACGCATTTTCCCGTGAGGCTCAATGCGCCATTCTTCGCCGGAGACGCGCTGCAACGAATTCGTATCCATAACACACTGCTTTCAGACATCAACCACGCACTGAGCGACCCAATCACGGTTCGAGTTCTGAGCTACCGACAGAGCGGTGAATGTAGCTCCCTTGACTTCAACCACCGGCTCGTGACGCTCGACATCAACCTTCTCGCCCCAAGCCCGCCCTTGCAAATGGTGATCCCCCAGGAGGACGTCGAAGGAACCGAAAACCAACTGATTCGCCGACATTTCATAAATCAGCGCATTGAGCCAGTCCATCAGAAGAATTTCGTCATCCGGGGCTTCCCTTTCGACGATTACTTCGCGCTTGAGGGCGACGTGTTCTGGATCCGTAACCACCGCCATCAGCGCAACGGCCGCTTGCTGGAACGCCTCTTCTTTCGTCGGCCCGATCCCGCGAATTCCAACGTCAGCGCCGTGCTGGAAGTGCTCCCACCTCGGTTCGTTCATCTTTGCGCCGCTGGCGCCGGGGTCTGCAGAGATTCGATATAGGCGGTCAGATTCCGCACCAGTTCATCGACCACCTTTTTGCGATCTATGCGCACATTGCGGAACACGTCTCCCCACATCGGCATGTCCGGAGTGCCATGCGCTGGTATGACTCTCGTGTTGTGTATCGCGCTGACAACTTCGGAAGCCGGAAACCTGCCCCCATTCCGCGCACTGAGTTTGGTTAGATCGGACGGGGCGGTCCTCAGAGCTTCTGCGGCTGGTCCGTTGCCTCTTCCATTCACGCCATGGCACACAGAACAATATTCCCGAAAAATCTCGCGGCCCGCTGCGGGATTGATATTGCCGGCCGGGTTTGGTGCTGTCTGGGCTGGGCAGTGAAAGCTCATTCCCAAGCTGATCGCCAGAACGGTGAATCTACCGAACATGAATAATTACCTCCTTCTCGCGCCACGTTTTGACGGTGTGGCCCGCGTTCACATCACTCGCGCCGCTCCTCCGGTCCCACCATATCCGCTTCCGCCTGATCGAACTCTTCCCGGGTAATTTCGAACCGGCCGCAATCCGGGCAGAGTACTTCGACGCGACTTTCCTGATCGTCAAGAAAACTCCAGGCCGCCGGTCCGCCACAGTGGTTGCACAACGCTTCGCGCGCGCCTTCTTTTCCTTCAATAGAACTTATATCCAGCATGGAATGGGCTGATGCACGCGCATAGCCGACTTACGACCGCGCCCACTCCAGCCGCATCCGGTTGGCCCCGTCCACGATTGTCCTGCTGCCGAAAGGCTCTCCTGCCCGGTTCAGAACCTCTTGCAACCACTGAACATCGCCCTTTCCGGCATGGCGCAGGCGGAAGCGATGGATTTCAAGAGGTGTCATCTCCAGACCAACCAGGCACGGCTTGGATGGATCAAACGTCGCGAAATACATCAGGACAAGCTGGCTGCGGAACTCTTCATAGCCGCCAATGCCTTCGTAATCATTGAGGAAGTCCCCGCAGCCGTAGAGTATGAGCTTGTTCTTGTAAACCTCGATGGCCTTACGATGATGCGACGAGTGGCCGTGGATGACATCCACGGAGCCGCTATCGAGGAGACGGTGAGCGAAAGCGCGCTGCCTGCGCGAGATGCCATAACCCCAGTTGCCTCCCCAGTGTACGGAGACTACAGCAACATCACCCGGACGCTTCAAGGAACTCACCTGCGCAGCGAGGCGGTCGGCAGTCGCATCCGAAAGATCGGATAGAAAGGAGATCCCGCATTCGGTGCCGGTTGCGGCCCAATCGGGTGGTACGCCGCTATCGGCCGTCGCGAACGCGAATACGAGCACCTTTCCCGCACGTGCCGTTTCGATTACACCAGGCTGAACTGCCGCAGCCAGATCGGGGCCCGCACCCGCAGTCCCGATCCCCGCCCCTTGTAAGGAACTCATTGTCTCCTGCAATCCCGCGCGGCCCCAGTCCAGAACGTGATTGTTAGCGAGGACGCAGCAGTCAATCCTGGCCGCCGCAAGGCACGGCGTATTGGCAGGATGCATCCGGTAGTTGATGCCTTTGGGAGCGGGAATGTCATTTGTTGTGACGCTGGTTTCGAGGTTGATGATCCGCGCCGCCGGCGCCATTCGGTCGAGTTCCGCCAGCGCATCGCCCCAGACGTAAGAAAAATCCACGGGCCGCGGGATCGGGCCATTCGTTGTCTCGGCCAGGGCGACATAGTCCAGCGCCGAATCGACGTACCCCTCGTAAAGTATTGGCTTTGAAGGATGCGGCAGGATCTGGTCGATGCCCCTGCCCGTCATGACATCGCCGCACAAGAATATTGTGATCGCTCCGCTGTTCACGTGCTGATCAGGGCAATCCCCGCTCCGATCCTCGCGTTGGCTGTAGATGGCACCGGGACTGCTCTGCTTCGGACGAAAGAGAGAAGGTGACTGGCAATGGCAAATATAGGTATTCAGCGAATCAAGGAAGCTCCGGATCAACCGATTCCACTCTTCCAGGAAATCGAGAAGCGGTTTGGAGAAGTGCAGCAACGGGCATTTGATTTCTTCGACAAACGGGGCCGCGAACTGGGTCACGAACTCGAGGACTGGATTCAGGCGGAACGCGAGATTCTGGGTTGGCCAGCGGCGGAACTGGCGGAAAAGAATGGCGAGTACAAGCTCGAAATGACTTTGCCGGGCTTCAGTGCCAGCCAAGTCGAGGTTACGGCCACGCCCACGGAAATCGCGGTGCATGCCGCAATCAAACGGGAGGAAAAGGCGGCTGAGGATCACGTATTGTGGACTGAGTTCGGACCAAATGACGTCTATCGCCGGTTCCGGCTTCCCCAACCGATCGATGTAGACAAGACCAGCGCCGCGCTCGATAACGGGCTGCTGAAGATCATCGCCGCGAAAGTGCCTCCGGCCACGGCGAAGCCCATAGCTGTCGCGAGCGCCTGATCCGCGGATCCGACGCGGGAGTTCGCTGTGAGGCCTGCAAAACGACATGTCCTCCGGCTTCCCGCTTTTCGGATTGACGCATTTGGCGATATTGGCCGCATTCCTGGCTTGGCGAGTGCAATCCCTTCTCGATCTCTTCGGACCACGGCCTTTCCAAATAGCTGCAGGCGAGGCTACGGCTTGGATTATGTTCTGGCTTTTGTTGTTACCATTTCGTAACAAACGGTCCGCAGCCGGATCCTCCGAAGCGACCGCGCATTGATCGGCCTCCTGCGTGATTACACCTGGCACCTGCGGGGTATAACCCACCACGTCTGCCCCGAAAATGGCTAATGTCGCCTGGAATTCAGCCTTATCATCGGCGCCAACATGGCCTTGGGTGTGCGGGTTACTTCTCAGCTCAGTATCAGGAGTTCACCAATGAAAGTCCGCGACTTGATGACGAAAACGGTTGCCTGTTGCCATTCAGAAACCAATCTGGCAGCAGCCGGAGCGTTGATGTGGGAGACCGACTGCGGGGTCCTGCCTGTAGTCGACGAACGAAGAAAGGTCACCGGCGTCCTTACCGACCGCGACGTCTGCATCGCATTGAGCACGAGCGACCGGAGGCCATCTGCCATGACGGTCGGTGAAGTATCTCCTCCGCGCGCCTTCGTGTGCGGTCAGGATGACGACGTCCACGAGGCGCTGAAGATCATGCAAAAGCACAAGATTCACCGCGTGCCGGTCGTTAACAAAATGGGGACACTCGAAGGCATCGTGTCCATGAACGACATCGTGTTGCGCGCAGAAAAGGGCACCGGCAGAAGGCACCCGGACGTTTCGTATGACGATGTTGTCCTGACTCTTCAGGCGATTTGCGCGCACACGTCCGGGAAAAAAAGAGCCGCTGTTTCGACCGGTGCCGCCGGCGCTGCCTGATCCGGCCGAGCGAATTGAAAGCCAACTGCGGGCAACGATCTTGCGATGACAGCAACAACGTCCATCGAAGTGTAAAAGGAGAACAAGCAGATGTCAGAAGTCAAAGTCGAAAAGAGTAAGTCGCTCGCCAGGCGCGAAACGCCTGGGTTGAGTCCGTTCAACGATTTCTTTACGCCGGCGTTTTCAGCCCGGTTCGTTGGTTTGAGTCCGTTCGCGATGATGCGGGAATTCACCGAGGAGATGGATCGGCTGTATCGGGCGAACGGTCCTGCGCTGGAAGCCTGGAGCCCGACGGTCGACATCCAGCAGAGCAACGGCGATCTCGTGGTAACTGCGGAGTTGCCGGGCCTGAGGAAAGAAGAAGTGAAAGTCGAAGTGACCAATGACGCGCTGATCATTGA
>Ga0209415_10020667_pt1 | contig 10212 bp, 9 predicted proteins | sample PeaSoiSIISIP2007_FD_187696 | JGI IMG/M metagenome (GOLD analysis project Ga0209415, IMG submission 187696) | Peat soil microbial communities from Weissenstadt, Germany - SII-SIP-2007 (SPAdes) (version 2) | ecosystem: Environmental > Terrestrial > Soil > Wetlands > Peat | place: Germany...
AAATAGCGCGTGAGCAAGGAGACGCAAAAGGAGGGCTGGGCCGGGCCGCTCCAGGGGATCCGGGTCATCGACTTGACCCGGGTCCTGGCCGGGCCGTTCTGCACCCAGAGCCTCGGCGATCTCGGCGCCGAGATTCTCAAGATCGAACCGCCCGGCGGCGGCGACGAGACCCGCCGCTTTCCGCCCTTTCTAGGCGGCGAGAGCCATTATTTCCTCGGCATCAACCGCAATAAGAAGAGCCTCGTCATCGACCTGCAGCAGGAAGCCGGCGCCGACATCCTGCGCCGCCTGGTCGCCCGCGCCGACATTCTCGTCGAAAACTACCGTCCCGGGGTGATGGACCGCCTCGGCCTCGGCTACGCGGCGCTGGCCGCGCTCAACCCGCGCCTCATCTATTGTGCGATCAGCGGCTTCGGCCTCACCGGCCCACTCAGCGACAAGCCGTCCTTCGACATCGTGACGCAAGCCTTGACCGGCGCGCTCAGCATCAATGGCGAGCGCGGCCACATGCCGATCAAGCTCGGGATTCCGCTGGGCGACATGGTCGGGGGCGTCTTCGGGCCGATGGCGATCCTCGCCGCATTGCACGAGCGCAGCCAAACCGGCCGGGGCCGCCTCATCGACATCAGCCTTTATGACGGGCTCATCGGCATGCTCGGCTATTTCGCCCAGCTCGCCTTTATCAGCGGCGAGGACCCGCCGCCGATGGGGTCGAGCCACCCGAACATCGTCCCCTATGGCAGCTTTCCGGCATCGGACGGCTCGATCATCATCGCGGTGTTGTCGGAGAGTTTTTGGGGCAAGCTGTGCGAGGCGCTGGAGCGGCCGGAGCTGGCGCAGGACCCGCGCTTCGCCACCCCGACGCTGCGGCGTGACCACCGCGACGAGGTTGACCAGTTGATCGCCGAGGTGACCCGCACCCGCACGGTCGCCGAATGGCAGGAGCGGCTCACCACCTTCGATGTTCCGCATGCCCCGGTGCTCGGGGTCAGCGCCGCGCTCGCCCACCCGCATGCCCGCGCGCGCGACATGGTGGTCGAAGCCGAACACGCGACCGCTGGCCCGGTACGCCTCGTCGGACGCCCGATCAAATTTCCCGGATCGCCTCAGCCGCCATCGACCGCGCCGCCGACTCTGGGTCAGCATACGGTCGAGGTGTTGCGAGACGAACTCGGTTGCAGCGACGCGGAAATTGCCGTGCTGCGCCGCGACGGCGTGATCGACCGGCTGAGCGCGCGCAGCCGCGGCTAAACCGCACGCGGCAAATCGCGATCGGCGACACCACGGTTTCAGCCGGCGGGCGATCGCCCGCGCGATGCCGATTCGCTGGAGACAAGAAATCATGCAGATTCCAGTCGCGCAACAACTGGTGGTTTCGTAGAACGCCCTCAACTAAATGTGGACGGCAAACGGTGCCGGAACCGCTAATCGTTTATTAATCGCTGCGTCACATGGTAGTTTAACAAAAGGTCGGAATGCGGTTGTCCGACCGGTTCTGCGTCGGATCTTCCGCCGCCGCGGCTGGCACGCGGACATTGAGACGCAGCGCAGGTGTCCGCCCGGAGGTATTGACCTTTTACCATGACGCTCCACCCTCAGGCCATCGTGGTTACGGTATTCGGGGTCGTAATGGTTGCTGCCGCGGTCGAAGACTTTCGGCGGCTGGTCATTCCGAACGTGTTACCGATCATTTTGTGTGTGCTGTGGCCGTTTCACTTTGCCGCCGCGCCCAGCCTCTATGGCGCGCTCGGCGCTGTCGGCTGCGCGGCGGCGGTGTTTCTCGTCGGCGCGGTCCTCTTCGCCCGCGGCTATATCGGCGGCGGCGACGTCAAGCTTCTGAGCGCCGCCACGCTATGGGCCGGCCCCGCGGGAACGCCGGCGTTGCTGATGCTGACCGGTGTGCTGGGCGGCGCGCTGGCGCTGTTTCTGCTGATGCCGTTCGGCATGCAGATCGCCGTTGCCGCCCGCGACATGCTGGGCCAGCCCTCGCTCGTCCCCGAGCGCAGGTTGGCGATGCCGGTGCCCTATGGCGTCGCCATCGCCGGCGCCGCCCTGATCGTCACCCTTCACCCTTATTTCGGTTGATCCCGCCATGCGCGCCCGCACCATACTCCTCTTGCTCGTCGCCATCCTGTTCGCCGGCGGCGCCTACTTTTTCGCCCGCAGCTACCTGGCGACAGAGCGAAACAGAACGATCGCGGAGGCCAACCCCGTGGCGTTGGCCAAGCCGTCCAAATCGGTTCTGGTCGCGCATGACGACATCAAGCGCGGGCAGATCCTGCGGCCCGAGGACATGAGCTGGCAGGTCTGGCCGGAGGGCGCACTCGACAAAAACTATATCGTGCTGAACGGTCCCCCGCTCCCGGCCCGCACCCCCGAATATTATACCGGCTGGGTCGCCGAGAACCCGATCACGCAAGGCGAGCCGATCACCGAGGCCCGGATCATCGCCCCCGGCAACCGCGGCTTCCTTGCCGCCGTATTGCGGCCGGGCATGCTTGGGATGTCGGTCCCGGTGACCGTCACCTCAGGCGTTGCCGGCTTCCTCTTCCCGGGAGACGGGGTCGACGTGATGCTGACCTTTACGGTTCCGGCGAGCGTGTTCTTCACCGGTGCGGGGGGGCCGCCGGCGGTCGAGCACAAGGCGGTCGAGACCGTGCTGCGCGACGTCCGGGTGATCGCCATCGATCAGCGGCTGCAAAGCAAGGCGGGAGAAGCGGTGCCCGCCCATACCGCGACCTTGGAAGTGACCCCCAAGCAAAGCGAAGTGATCGCGCTCGCGAGCAAGATAGGTGAGTTGTCTCTCGCGTTGCGCAGTCTCAAACCCGGCGCGGAAAAAGCGGTGGCCACAGGTCAGGCCGCCGCCGAAACGAATAATCAAAACTCATCCGATTCGTCGATTCCCGCTAAAGCGACATGTACGATTGACAGCGAAGTCGCCCCGCTATTGCCCAAAGTGATAGGCGAAGAGGGCTCTTGCGAGGCTGCTGCCGCAGCTATATTGCGCGGCAGTGAAAAAGGGAGCCAGTCTTCCGCACCACCAGCTCCTGATAAGGGATCGTAATGCGTAATCTTCTGGCCATCACGGCCGCAGCTTCGGCACTGATGCTGTGCGTCGCCGTCAATGCCGCGGAGGTCGATCCGTCCTCTTCAGCCGCGGCGCCAACCGCAACCCCGCCGCCGCCGGCAACACACGTCGTCCCGACCAACATCCGCCCGACCGGTCCGCCGATTGTGCTCGATGTCGGCAGGGGCACGCTGTTCCATCTGCCGCGACCGGCGGCGACCGTTTTTGTCGCCAGTCCCGACATCGCCGACGTCCAGGTCAAATCGCCGTCGCTGATCTACCTCTTCGCCAAAAAGCCGGGCGAGACCGTGGTTTACGCCGTCGATGACAAGGATAATGTGCTGTTGAATGCGGTCGTCGCGGTCGAACACGACCTCTCGGGGCTGCGCCACTCGTTCAACCAGCTGATGCCCGGAGAGCAGATCTCGGTAAGCACGGTCGAGAATAAGCTGGTGCTTAGCGGGCACGTCTCGAGCGCCGCGCAGGCCGAGAAAGCTTTTACGATGGCCACGGCGTTCGTCGACAAGGACACCCAGGTGGTCAATCAGCTCGGGGTGGTGACCCCGAACCAGGTCAATGTGCGGGTCCGCATCGCCGAAGTGCAGCGCAGCGTGCTGAAGCAGCTCGGGATCAATTGGAAGAAGTTCGGCAGCCACTTCGCCTTCGCGACCGATAATCCGACGACCGGCGTCGGAACGGACATCATCGGGTCGGACGTGACAAACACGGCGGCCGCCGCCTTGGGTCGCGCTGTAGGCATGAAAGATGCCGCCGACCTCATTGGCACGCTCGACGCTCTCGCCCAGGAGGGGCTCGTAACCACCCTGGCCGAGCCGAACATGACCGCCATGAACGGACAGACCGCGAGCTTCCTGGTCGGCGGCCAATTTCCGGTGCCGACCGCCGTCACCGCGGCGACAGGCGGCAGCGCTCCGACCATCGGCATCGAATACAAGGATTTTGGCGTAAAGCTCGATTTCACGCCGACCATCCTCGATGCCAATCATCTCAACCTGAAACTTGCACCCGAGGTCAGCGCGCTCTCGACCAATGGCGCAATTTCGCTCCCGCTCACGGCCACGGCTGTCGTCACCATCCCGGCGTTGACCGTGAACCGCGCCGAGACCACTTTGGAGCTCGCGAGCGGCCAGAGCTTCGCCATTGCGGGCCTGTTGCGGCACGATACGAACCAGGTCATCTCCAAAGTGCCGGGGTTAGGCGACATCCCGATCCTCGGGCAGCTGTTCCGTTCGGACCAGTTCCAACGCGGCGAGACGGAACTGGTGATCATCGTCACCCCTTACCTGGTCAACCCGGTGGCGACGGCTAGCCTGATCGCGCCGACAGACGGCTATGTGGCGCCGCATGACATAGCGCGGATCACGACCGACGACACCTACCGCAGGCAGCTGCCGGCGACGCCTCGGGGTCCGCGGCCCGGCGACAGCCCCGGTCTGATCGGCACTGTCGGCTTTCGCTTGGATTGAGGGAGGAGCCGGAACATGAATAGACCACGGTACTTCCTCGCCGCCACCGCGCTGCTGGCGCTCGCCGCCTGCTCCGCCGACTATACCGAAGCCGAAAGCCCGAAAGAGCTGAGGGTCGACAGCGCCGCGACCCAGGTCAACGTCGCCTTCGTCCCCGGATCAGCGCAACTGGCGCCGGGTGAAGCGGCCCGGTTGCAGCGCCTGGCGCTCACCGGGAGCATCAGCGCCCCCGACCGGGTGACGATCGCCGCCGCCGGCGATCCGCTCCTGCGCGAAGAGCGCATCGCGGCGATTTCGCGCGAGCTTGTGCGATACGGCATTGTCGTCGCGGCGAGCCCGCTCGGCGGGGCGCCGCGCGATCGCGCGGTCATTGCCGTCGGGCGCTACATGGTCACCCTGCCGCCCTGCCCGAACTGGAGCCAGGAATCCTCATCCGACTTCAGCAACGCGAAGTCGAGCAATTTCGGCTGTGCCGTGGCGACCAATCTCGGGCTCATGGTGGCGAGCCCGGCCGATCTCGCCGGCGGGCGCGAACTCGCTCATGCCGACGGGATACCCGCAGTCAGCTCCGTCATCCGCTACCAGACCGACAAGGTGAAACTGCCGGCAACGACCACCGGCGCCGCGGCGTTAGCGGGCCCCTCGGCTACAGGGGGTGCGCCCGCGGCCGGGAGCCCGACCCCGACCCCCGGACAATGATCGCAGCGCGCCCCCTTCCTGCCGTCAAGCCCGAACACCCGGGGGTTTTCGCGCCCGTCCAGATACCGATCGACCTGAAGGAGAGCCGCCCGCTCCGGCTCACTGACGCGCTGTCCGCGGTCGCCGGGCAGCGCTTCGACAACGACGAGACTCCGCCATCGCGCGTGGCTACACTCGGTCCAAGAGGCGCAACCTTCACTCAAGCAACCCGCGGCGCGTGCGGCGGTGCGGGCGGGAGTCAACCGTGAGAGCAGCCAGCGCAGTCGCCACCACCCCCCCTCCTGCCGCGAAAAAGCCCGATCGCGACGGCATCATCGCCGTCCTTCAGGATCAGCCGACGCTGGACCGGGTCCAGGGGACCATCCGCGAGCTTCAGCTCGATGACGAACTGACGCTCGAACCGACGCTTGAGGCCGCCCTGCGCAAAGTCCGCGAGGGATCTGCGCCGCGCATTCTCATCCTCGATCTCTCCGAGTCGACAGCGCCGATCGCCGAACTCAGCGCGGCGCGCTCAGTCGGCGGCCCCGATCTCAAGGTCCTTGCGCTCGGCACGGTCAACGATGTGAGCCTGTTCCGCGATCTGCTCGCGGCCGGCGCGTCGGATTACCTCGTCAAACCGCTCACCCGCGAGGCGCTCTCACTCGGCCTTCAAAAACAGTCGTCGACGCCGGGCGGCGGGCCGGGCGCCGGGCTTGGCCAAATCATCGCCTTCGTCGGAAGCCGCGGCGGCGTTGGAACCACGACGGCGGCGGTCGGCTTCGCCTGGTTGTTGTCCGAAGCCCGCAAGGAAAACACCGCGCTCGTCGACCTCGATCTGCATTTCGGCACGGTGGCGCTCAATCTGGATACCGAGCCCGGCAGCGGTTTGTGCGAAGCCTTGGAACAGCCATCGCGTATCGACGCGCTGTTCGTCGATCAGGCGATGGTGAAAGCCTCCGAGACGCTGCGCATCCTCGCTTCCGAAGCCGCGGTCGGCGAGACGCTGATGATCGACGCCGGAGCGATCGACGTTCTCCTCTATGAGCTGCGGCGCAAATTCACCTGGATCGTGATCGATTTACCCCGCTGGGTGACGCCGACGCAGCGGCTCGTGTTGGCCGCCGCGAGCCGGGTCATCATCGTCTGCGAGCGCAGCCTTGCCGGTTTACGCGATGCGATCCGTCTGCAGACCCTGTTGCGCGAGCACGCCCCTCAGGCCCAGGTATTGATGGTCGATGCCGGCGCCAGCAGCGAACGTTCGACGGTCAGCAAGTCCGAGTTCGAAAAAGCCGTTGGCAAACCACTTGACGTGACCCTGTCACACGACGCCAAATCAGCGGCGGCGGCGACAAATGCGGGTCAGCCGTTGCCGCTGGCGGCACCGCGCAGTCCGATCGTGCGCGAACTCGAACAGCTTATTGCTGCGGTCGCCGGCACCGTTGAGACGCAGAAGCGCAAGATATTTGGGTTCCCCCGATGGTAACTATGTTAGGACAACGGCAGACTGAAGGCGGACTCGCCGATCGCATTCGCAGGCTCTCGATACAGCCGGCGGAGCGGGTCGAAGCCCCCAACGCGCCAGTCAATGGGCTAGCTCCGGAAAAGACCTCCGTACCCGCCGCCGTTCTCGCCGCGATGCCGGCGGTCGATTCGACGGCTACGATCGAGGAACGGCTGCTGATCGCCCGCGAGGAGTTGAGCGCACGCCTTGGAGCGGAGATCCGGCCCGAGCGGCGAGCCCTCTTGACGCGCGGCGATCTCGCCAAGATCGTCGACGCCGCGGTGCAGGCGTATTTCGTGCGCCACGGGATGGAGGCCAATCCGCTCGCGCGCCGCGATCTGATCACCGACATCCTGCAGACGCTGATTACCCCCGAGTCGGCCGACGCGGGCAGAGGGCGCAACCAGCATAAAGCTGCGATAGAGGCGGCAAAGGCACAAATCCAGCCGCTCGTGCTCGAACACATGGACGTCAACGCCGCGGCCGACATGCCGCGCCCGGCATTCGAGGCGCAGCTTACGGGCTGGGTCAAGGAACTGCTCGCCGAATCCAAGATCCAGCTCAATTTCACCGAGCAGCGCGAACTCGTCGAGTCGCTGATCGCCGACATGCTGGGGCTCGGGCCCTTGGAGCCGCTGATCGCGGACGAGACCGTCAGCGACATCATGGTCAACGGGCCCAAGCAGGTTTACGTCGAGCGGCGCGGCAAGCTCGAACTGACCGACGTGGTGTTTCGCGACAACCCGCATTTGATGAACATCTGCACCAAGATCGTGACGCGGATCGGCCGCCGTATCGACGAATCCCGGCCGCTGGTCGATGCGCGCCTGCCCGATGGCAGCCGCGTCAACATCATCATCCCGCCGCTGGCGATCGACGGGGCCTCGGTCTCGATCCGGAAATTCTCCAAAAAATCGATCACGCTCGACATCATGGCGGCCAATCTCAGCATGTCGCCGGCAATGGCAACGGTGCTGAAGATCGCGGCGCGGTGCCGGCTCAACATCCTGATCTCGGGCGGCACCGGATCGGGCAAGACGACCCTGTTGAATGCGCTGTCGCGCATGATCGACGCCACCGAGCGCACGGTCACCATCGAAGACGCCGCCGAGTTGCAGCTGCAGCAGCCGCACGTGGTTCGGCTCGAGACTCGCCCGCCCAATCTCGAGGGCACCGGCGAAATCAATATGCGCGATCTGTTGAAGAACGCGCTGCGTATGCGCCCCGACCGGATCATCATCGGCGAGTGTCGCGGCGAAGAAGCGCTCGATATGCTGCAAGCCATGAACACCGGTCACGACGGCTCGATGAGCACGATCCACGCAAACAATCCGCGCGAGGCGTTGACCCGGCTGGAGAACATGATCGGCATGGCCGGCATTAACCTGCCGTCGCGGGCGATGCGGACCCAGATCGCGTCGGCGGTTCACCTGATTTGTCAGGTCCAGCGCATGCGCGACGGCGGACGGCGGGTCTCGCATATCACCGAGGTGGTGGGGATGGAGGGCGACATCATCACCACCCAGGATCTGTTCACCTTCCAGTTCCAGGGCGAAGGCGCAGACGGCAAATTGAAGGGCGCCTTCCTGCCGAGCGGGATCCGGCCGGCGTTTTTGCCACGCGCCGAGATGTTCGGCCTCGACAAGGCCTTGATGGAGGTCATCTGACCATGATCGGCGGTCTCGACCCGACAACCGCGATAGCGATCGCCCTCGCGCTGGTCACCGCCGTCACCACGGTGCTGGTTTCCATGGCCGTCGCGGGCGGCGGCAACGCGCGCCGCTTTACCCGGCGCTTGCAAGAGGTCTCGACCCGCAAGGAGGGAGACGCGGTGCGCACGGGTGCCGCCGAGCAGCGGTCGCTGACCCGCCGGGAGAGCGCGACACCGGGCATTGATCGCATCTTCCGGTTGCTGCCCCGCCGCGAGGTGCTGGTCGAGCGGCTGGCCCGGACCGGCCGCGAAATCAGCGTCGGGCAGTACATGCTGGTAAGCTTTGGGATCGTTGCCGCGGCGATTGTGGGCGTTGGCTACTTCGTTTTGGGAAAGTTTGGCATCGGACCGACCCTGTTGTTCGGCCTCGCGATCGGCCTGTTCCTTCCGCATTTCGTGGTCGGCCGCATGGGAAAAAAGCGCGTTGCGCGCTTTGTCGGATTGTTCCCGGAGGCGATCGACCTGATGGTCCGCGCGCTGCGCGCGGGGCTGCCGATCACCGAGGCGATCGTAAATGCGGGCCAGGAGATGGGCGATCCGATTGGCGTCGAATTCCGGAGCATCGAGTCAGGCATGAAGCTCGGCCGCGATCTCGATTCGCTGCTGTGGGACATTGCCAAGCGTATCGACGTACCGGAGTTTCGCTTTTTTATCATCGCGCTGAGCGTGCAGCGCGAGACCGGCGGCAACCTCGCCGAGACGCTGAACAACCTCTCGCTGGTCTTGCGTGGCCGCCGCGCGATGCGGGCGAAAGCCCGCGCAATGGCGAGCGAAGCGCGCGCCAGCACAATGATCCTCGGCTCGCTGCCGGTACTCGTGACGATCATGCTGTGCTTTACCTCGCCCGGATACATCTCCCCGCTGTTCACTGACGTTCGGGGGCTCATCCTGTTGGCGATAGCCGTCGGGATGCTGGTGACGGGCGTTTCAATCATGGTCTGGATGGCGAAGTTCGAAATATGACCAGCACCCGCGTTGCAGATTTCAAGCTCGAAGACTGGCTGCCTACCTGGATCAGCCCCAATGATTTGGTCGCCTTTCTTGCCGCCTTGGCGGTGCTGGTGACGTTCCTGGCGATCTGGCAGGTCCTGCGCGGCCCTGACCCGTACACGCGGCGCTATTCGCAGGTCGCGCAGCGGCGGGAAGTGTTGCGCAATGCGGCACGCGAAACGCGGCGCCCGCGACAGCGGATGTCCACCGCAGGGATGATGAGCGACGTGGTGACGCATCTCAATCTGCTGCGCTCGAAGCATGCCGGCGACGCGCGAATGCTCCTCGCGCAGGCGGGAATTCGCTCAAACGATGCGATGGTTAAATACTTGTTCGCGCGTCTCGCGATGCCGTTTGTCTTCGCTGCGTTGGTGGTGGCCGACTCGTATGGTTCGCACCTCCTCCCGGTGCCGGATAACTTTCGCATCCTGGCGGCCGGTGGCGCCGCTGTCCTCGGCTTTTTTTCGCCCGATATAATGATAAAAAACCTGGTCAAGAAGCGGGCGCATCAAATGGAGCTGGGGCTGCCGGACGCGCTTGACCTCCTGGTCATCTGCGCCGAGGCGGGGCTCAGCCTTGATGCCTCGCTCCAGCGCGTGTCGCGCGAGTTGGAACTCACCTGGAAGGAGCTAAGCGAGGAATTCGGTATAACTGCCGGCGAATTGACCTATCTCCCGGACCGCAGGTTGGCGTTCGAGAACCTCAACGCCCGCACCAACATGGCGTCGATCCGGGGCATGGTGAACACCTTGCTGCAGACCGCCAAATTCGGTACGCC